>Ga0209415_10006874_pt1 | contig 20082 bp, 20 predicted proteins | sample PeaSoiSIISIP2007_FD_187696 | JGI IMG/M metagenome (GOLD analysis project Ga0209415, IMG submission 187696) | Peat soil microbial communities from Weissenstadt, Germany - SII-SIP-2007 (SPAdes) (version 2) | ecosystem: Environmental > Terrestrial > Soil > Wetlands > Peat | place: Germany... | reverse complement strand
GGAGAAGAAATGACCTCGCCAGCCTACTGTCTCACTCTTATCTATCGGGGAGAAGGACAAGGTCAAGGAAGGAAGCCGGTTTTTATGCATGGTGCTGAAGATGGATACGCCCCCTATCCAATATCTATAGAGGGCGCATCCCTTTCAGGCGGTGTCTATCTGACGAAAGCAGGGGGTCCCTACGGAAGGCACTGGACGGTGTAGGTGTCACTCGCAATGCCGTCACCGCCACAAAGACCCCCCGGGGTGCAGCAACCCGCTCCAGCGATGGACCGCGCGGATCACAGCCGCGCAGAAGAACAGGAACTGGGCGTTGGCGTGCGGATTATCGCCCGGATCAAGCAAATTGCCCTCAGTCGCGTTGCCCAGTGAGAAGTTGACGTGCTTGCATCCGTTGACGCCGGCAAAAGGCTTTTCGTGCATCAAACAGATTGACGCCGGCGCAAGCGCCACTTTGAAGCGCGCCGGGTGGGAGCCGGTTATTTTTTTCCGCTCCTGGCGGGAGGAGCGGCGCTGCCGCCGTTGGCAACCCAGCGATCCACCACCCCGAGGTCGAAGCGCAGATCGCGTCCCACGCGTATCGCCTTGAGCTGCCTGGTTTTCACCAGCCGGTAGACGGTGCCGGGATGAACCTGGAGGTAATGCGCCACCTCGCGCAGCGTCAGCAGCCGCATCGGCATCCCACCAGCCAGCTTCATGGCCGCACCTGCGGGGGCGCGGCGATTGTTTCCGTCGCGTGCCGGGTTGGGAGGGTCTTGGGCCCGCAACAGCGGGCGCTCAATCCCCGGTTTGAACAATGATGTGATTGCAATGGGTTTACCGCCTTTCCAAGCTTTCTGGCCGCTGGCCTCGCTCCCTCGGGCCGAATTCCGCGGCCGGCCGGGGAGCGCCCGCGCCACGCGCAGGATGATGTCATCGAATCAAAGTTAAAGCAAGATAGATAAATTAAAAAGATATGCCTCAAAGTTATTGGACGGTCTATCCGCATACCTTGGTGTCAAGCTTAAAAAACCACGGAAATAATAAGCTTTATCCGGTTTCACCCGGACCCATTTGACCGCAGACCCGGCAACCCAGGTGCTCTCGATCAGGCTCAATTTATCATAACTTGGGTTGATTCACTTGACATAGCGCATTCTGCACGCTAAATATTTGGCTCACACTTATTTGTCTTTACTTCACATAACATCCTTTCACAAGTGGGGGTCAAATTGATGAACGCGAAAAATTGCTGGACCGCATGCCTTCTGTGGTGTGCCCTGCTATGCGGCGGATGCGCGGCAAGCTCCGCGGCCAATTCCGACGCCCCCGGCGCGCGGACGGCGGCCGGGCGCTATCTGCGTCCCGACTGCCTGGCCGCGGGCGGTGTGGATGACAGCGCCGGGTACCGGATCCGGCCCGGCGACAAACTCGATGTCAGCTTCTACCTGAACTCCGAGTTCAATACCGCCGTCATGGTCCGTCCCGACGGCAAGATTGAAATGAACCTCGTGGGAGAGGTTCCCGCCGCCGGCCAGACGCCGGCGCAACTCGAAGACCATCTGGACCGGCTCTATTCAAAGGAGCTGCTCAACCCGGGCGCCACGGTGCGCCTGGATGACTCGCCGGGCCGCGTGGTTTACGTCGAAGGCCAGGTCGGTCATCCGGGACCGGTGCCGTTGGCGCCGGGCATGACGGCGCTGCAGGCGATTACCGCCTCGGGCGGTCTGACCGATTCGGCCGGGCCCGGCAAGGTGGTGCTGGTCAGGCGCGACGCGTGCGGCGACGCGCACGACGAGCCGCTCAACCTGAGCAAGGCGCTCAAGCGGCAGGGTCACGAAGACGACGTGGTGCTGGCGCCCACCGACATGCTGATCGTACCGCGCAGCGGGATCGCCGCGGCGGGCTTGTTCGTCAAGCAGTACATCAAGGATCTGATGCCGGTAGAGCCCTACATCAGCGCGCCAATGTTCTAGTCAGGCGGTCCAGGAGACAACCAATGCAAACACAAACTATGGAATTGTGGGTCGAGATGCTGTTCCGGCGCCAGGCGGTGGCGCTGAAGGTCGGATTGATTGCGTTCGCAATCGTGGCGCTGGGCTCGATCCTGTTTCCGCCCAGTTACCAGGCGGCGGCCAAGATTCTGGTCGCATCCCAGCGCGCGCAATTACTGGTCTCGCCGGGATTGCAGCAGGATTCTCCCAACCAGCCCTCCGCGATGACCAGCCCGGTCAGCGAGCAGGACCTCAATTCCGAGGTCGAACTGCTGAGCAGCCCCTACCTGGTGCGCCAGGCGCTAAGCGGCGTGCCCGAGCATAAACGCAGCGGCGCCGCGGCGGCCGCCGACACCTTGTTGCATGCGCTGTGGGCGTTGCCGGAAGCGGGATACGCGGCGCTGCACCAGGTGCCGGAAATGACCCCGCGCGAGCAATGGGCGGTGGCCGTCGAGCAAAACCTCAGCACCTCGGTGATCAAGCGCTCCAACGTTATCGAGGTGGAGTTCCGCTCCCACGATCCGCAATGGAGCAGCGATTTCCTGCAGCGCCTGCTGAGCCGTTACCTGGAGCTTCACGCCCGCATCTCGAATGACCCGCAGGCCGAGAAGTTTTTCGAGGCCCAGCGCCAACTGCTACGCGAGCGCCTGAACCGTTCCGAGGAACTGTTGCGCGCCGCGCAGCTGCAAACCGGGATCAGCCAGGTGGCCGAGCAGCAGCAGGCGCTGATCACGCAGCTTTACGCGGCCGAGGCGGACTATCGCAAAACCACCGCCCAACTGGGCGCCGCGCTGGGACTGGCCGCGAACCTCGAGGCTCAGCTTGCGCGCACCCCGCAGCGCCTGGCCAAGGAATCAAAAGTGGTGCAGAACCTCGCCCTGCAGCAGCTAAAGCCGCAGGTGCTGCAACTGGAAACCGAGCGGGCGGAGTTGCTCAGCCGCTACCAGCCCACCAGCGCGCGCATCACCGAGATCGACGCCAAGCTCGCGGCGGCGCGTAAAATCCTGGACCGCGAGAACCATCGCGAAGTCCAGGAAACCACCACCGACGTCAACCCGACCTGGGCGTCGCTGGATTCCGACCTGGCCGAGGCGCGCAGCGACGCCGCCTCGCTCAAGGCCACGCAGGCGGCGCAGGCGGGGCAGGTCGGAGCGCTGCGCGATCAGCTTAAGAACCTGGCCAGCGACGGTGTGGAGATCTCGCGCCTGGAGCTGGCGGTGGACTCCGACAAGCAGGCCTTTATGTCCTACGTGCGCAAGGGCGAGGAGGCGCGCGCGGCCAGCGCGCTCAACCGCAGCCAGATTCTCAACGTCACCGTGGTCGAGGACCCGGTCACGCCGCTGGCGCCGGTTTCACCCAAGCTGGCGCTCAACCTGCTGGCCGGGCTGATGCTGGCGATGGTGCTGGCGGTGGGCGCGGCGCAGTGGACCGAGAACCACGACCCGCGGATCTGCTCGGTTGCGGCGATCGCCGCCGCGGGCGGGCTGCCGGCCGTGGCGGCAATCAACGACAGGTTGTAGATAAAATGTACTACCAACACTTCGGCCTGAGCGGCCCGCCCTTTGCCTCCGGCGCTTCGCCCGCCCCGCTCTATCTGAGCGCGGGCCATCGCGAAGGACTGGCCGCGCTGCAATGGGGGCTGCGCGAGCCCAGCGGTTTCACCATGCTGGTGGGCGAGATCGGCACCGGCAAGACCACCCTTATCCATTCGCTGCTCGAAGAACGCCACCACGGCGTGCGAATCGTGCCGGTGAGCAACCCCAAGCTGAGCTTCGTGGAAATGCTGCGGGTGATCGCCGGCCAGCTCGGCATCGCGCCCGCCGCCAACGCAAAGCTGGAACTGATTCAGGCGCTGGACGGCTTTCTTGCCGCGCAACCGGAGCAGGTCGCCCTGATCCTGGATGAGGCGCAGGACATCAGCGATGACACGCTCGAAGAGCTGCGCCTGCTCTCCAATTCCCAGACCGCGGGCCAGCGGCGCCTGCAGATGGTGCTGGTCGGGCAACTGGAGCTGGCGCGGCGCCTGGCGCGGCCCGAGTTGCGCCAGCTCAACCAGCGAATCGGGGCGCGCGCCCTGCTGCCGACGCTGCGGCCGGCCGAGGTCCGCGACTACGTCGAATATCGCTTGCGCGCCTATCATGGCGACATCCGCAGTCTGTTTAGGCGCGGGGCGCTGCGCGAACTGGCGCGATCCAGCGCCGGAATTCCGCGGCGCATCAACGTGCTCTGCCACAACGCGCTGATGCTGGCTTACGCGCAGCGGGCGGCGCGCGTCGGCGCCGCGCACATGCGCGAAGCGGCGCGCGACTATGACAATCTGCTGGGCGGCGCCGCCGCGTCCGCATCGCCGGCGGCGCAATTCGCTCAGCGCGGGCGCGGCCTGTTCTTCAAGACGGCGGCGGTCTCGGGGTTGGCAGTTGCCGCGCTGGGTACATTGTATTTCCTGGCGCCGCGCGCGCTCAGCACCATCTATCCGGCGCCGGTCAGCCGCGCGGCGATGGCGGCTGCGAACGTTGCGGTAACGCACCAAGCCGAATCTGCCGCCAACCAAATGCCGGCCGTGCAACGCAACCCGCTGCCGCCCGCTGGTAAGGCAGCCGTTGACGCCGCAACGGTTGGCGCGCGGGATTCCGGCCGGAGTTCGGAAACCGCGGCGCCGCAAGCGGAAGCCAAAGTCCAGTCCGCATCCTCAGCGCCGGCGCCAAACGGCAGGTGCCGAAACCGCCCAAGCGGCGGCAAACGCCGCACCTACCGAAGAAGTGGCGCCGAACGCGCCGGCGCAAACCGCGCCGCACGTCGCGCCAACGGTCGCTACCGCCGCGTCCGGCCACGTTTCAGCCGAGCCCGCGGAGGCGGTCGTGGTGGTGCAGCCGGGCGACACGCTGAGCAAAATTGCGCTGCGGCGCAATGGCTCTGCGGGAACTGACGGAGTGCGGGAACTGGTCAAGGCGAACCCTCAAATCCAGGACGCCAACCATATCTATCCCGGCCAGATCATCCATTTACAGGAAGCCTCAAGGTGAAAAACGAAGGTGTTTCGAAATGAGTAGATATTTCCAGGCATTGCAAAGGGGCGAATCACGAACGGTGGCCCGGCAAAGCGTTCCGACTGAAATCCTGCCGTTCCTTGGAGAGGCGAGCGCGCCGGTCAAACCGCTGATCGCGATCCCGGTTGCGGCGGCCGAGTATGGCGACCTGATCGGCGACCTCGCGCGCGACCCCGCGCTGGGCCAACTCAGCGAGCAGCTCGCGGCGCTAAGCACCCCGGACAATCCGGTCCGGGTGCTGGTCGGCGGCTGCCGGCCGGGCGACGGCGCATCGACCATCGCCGCCGCGCTGGCGCTTGATTTGAGCCAGCGCCTGGCGATGCGCACGGTGCTGGTCGACGGCCATCTGCGCCATCCCGCGCTGCGCACCCTGCTGGCGCGCAGCGCGCCGCTGCCCGCGGAATTGAGTTCCGCGGCGGCGCTGGCCGCACAGCGCACCGCGTGGCCGCGGCTGGAGCTGATTGCGCGCCTGCCGCTGCCGGCTGAATCCTCGCGCGCCGCGCTCGACGATCTGAACGGTCTGCTGCGCCGCTATCCGGTTGCGGTGATCGATCTGGGCGTGATCCGGCTGGAACCGCGCATGTTGTTTCTGGCGCGGCCCGACGATCCGGTGCTGCTGGTGACCCGCTATGAACACACCGAGCGCGAAGAACTCGAGCGCACGGTAACTCTGCTGCGCGGGACCAACCATCGGGTCCCGGGCGTGATTCTCAACGGCTACAAGTCCCCGGTGCCGGGCTTTATCCGCCGCCGCCTGGGTATCGGAGGTTGATGTGACACTACAAACACTAACTCAAAATGGCCCCGCAATCCGGCCCGCGCAGCGCGAGGAGCAGCGCGGTCCCCGCTTGCGCGGGATTGCGGTCATCGGCCTGGGCTATTGGGGTCCCAACTGGGTCCGCAATCTGTACCAGATGCAATGCGCGCAGCGCCTGGTCTGCTGCGACTTCAGCCGCCAGCGCCTGGAGCATATCAAGGCGCTTTACCCCGCGGTTGAAACCACCAGCCAGACCGACGATGTGTTGCGCGATCCCGACATCGAAGCGGTGATTATCGCCACTCCGGTCAGCACCCATTTTGATATCGCCCGCCGCGCCCTGATGGCGGGGAAATCGGCCCTGATCGAAAAGCCGCTGGCGACCTCGGCCTGCGAGGCCAGCCAACTGGTCGCGCTGGCGCGCGAGCGGGAGCTGACCTTGATGGTCGGGCATACCTTCGAGTACAGCGCGCCGGTGCTCAAGATCCGCGAGATTATCCAAAGCGGAGAGCTCGGCGATATCTTCTACGTAAGCTCGGTGCGCGCCAACCTGGGGCTGTTTCAGCGCGACGTCAACGTCACCTGGGACCTCGCCACCCATGACATCTCGATCATCCTGATGCTGCTCGGCCGGATGCCGCTGGAGGTGAGCTGCCACGGCCAGAGCCATTATCGCAAGGAGGTCGAGGACGTGGCGATGCTGACCCTGCGCTTCCCCAACAACGTCATCGCCTTCGTGCATGTAAGCTGGCTGGACCCCAACAAGATCCGCCGCGCCACGATCGTCGGCTCGCGCAAGATGCTGGTGTACGACGACACCGCGCTGCAGGAAAAGATCCGCGTTTACGACAAGGGCGTGACGATGAGCCCGTACTACGACACTTACGGCGACTTCCAGATGTCCTACCGCTACGGCGACGTCCACATTCCGCGCATCGAAGAGCCCGAGCCCCTGAAGGTCGAATGCGAGCACTTCGTGGACTGCATCGCGAAGGGGGCCTCGCCCAGGACCGACGGGCAAAACGGTCTGCGGGTGGTGTCGGTGCTGGAAGCCTCGGAGCGTTCGCTGCGCAACGGCGGCCGGTTCATGCCGGTCATCCAGGGAGCGATTGACTAAGATGGCGCCAGTGGAAATACCCGCCAACGCTTGCGTCGCCGCCGACGTAAAACTGGGCGCGGACGTGCGGCTGGCGCCCTTCGTCAATTTGTACGGTTGCAGCATCGGCGACGGCACCCGCCTGGGAACCTTCGTCGAGGTCCAGCGCGACGTGGAGATCGGATCGCGTTGCAAGATCTCCAGCCACACGTTCATCTGCTCCGGGGTTTTGATCGAGGACGAAGTTTTCGTCGGCCACGGCGTGATGTTCATCAATGATCGGCGGCCCAAGGCGGCCAACCTCGACGGCTCCCCTCAGGCTGAAGGCGACTGGGTGCTGGAACGGACCTTGATCAGGAAAGGCGCCTCAATCGGCACCGGCGCAATCATCATGTGCGGCGTGGAAATCGGCGCCGGCGCGCTGGTGGCCGCAGGCGCGGTGGTAACCCGCGACGTGCCGGCTGGCGCGACGGTCAGCGGCGTTCCGGCGCGGGCGCATCGTGCGCCTGGGCCGCTGCGCAGGGAGGTGGCATGAAGTTCAAATTCATCGATCCGGCGGCGCCAAATAAGCAGATCCGCGACCGCATGGAGCGGCAGTTCGCCGCAATTCACCAAGCGGCGGTGCATCCGCATCTCACCGCGCCACAAGCGCAAGAGCTAAGCCGCATCGTCGCGCTTGCCGGGGCGAGAGCCTGACATCGTGCTCGACGGAGAACTACGGCGCCAGCAGGCGCTTTTCGCCGCCACCGACGCGGCTGCGCTGGCCGCCGCGGTGGGCGTGGCCTGGGTGCTGCGAACCCCGTTTGCCGCCTCCTGTCCGCTCAAACCGGCCCAATGGGCCGATGTCGGCGCGGGGCTGATCGCGCTGGTCGCAGTTTGGGTCGTGAGCGCCAGGGCCACCGGTCTGTACCTCCCGCGCAGCGGCCGGGCCGACGAGCTAATCGCAATCGTCAAGGCGGGATGCGCCACCTGGCTGGTCGCCGTGGTGTTCAGTTTTTTTGCCCATCTGGCGCCTTCGCGCCTGAGCGTGACCGCCGCGTTTGGGCTAAGCGTCGTGTTCGTGGCGGCGGGGCGCGCGCTGGCCCGGCGCTGCATCAGGTACTTCTACGCCCATCCGGCGGTGACCGTGCCGCTGGTGGTGGTGGGCGCGAATCCAACCGGTTGTTACGTGCGCGACCGGATCGCCGCGGAACTGACCCAGTACGAATTTCTGGGTTTCATCGACGACGACCCGGCAGCGCCCGACGGCGTAATAGGCGGGATCGAGAAGATCGGCGCCCTGGCCGCGGAGCATCTCAACCTGGAGGCGGCAATCGTGCTGCCCGACGCGCGTCCCGAACGCGTGCAGGAGATCGTCGCGCTGTGCGAGCGCCATAATGTCCGCTGGCGGGTGATGCCGTGGGCGATGCGCGCGCCGGTGGGTGCGCTGCGGGTCGACATGGTGGGAATAATCCCGCTCATCGGACCGCGCAGCTCCAACATCGACGGCCTCAACTACATCATCAAGCGCGGCTTCGACATCATTGCCGCCACGCTCCTGCTGCTGATCACCGCGCCGATTCTGCTGTTCGCCGCGATTGCGGTGCGGCTGTTTGACGGCTGGCCGGTGATGTTCCGCCAAACCCGGATCGGAATTCACGGCAGGCCATTTGAATTGCTCAAGTTCCGCACCATGCGCACCGGCTGCGCCGAGCAGACCCATCGCGAGTACGTCAAGAGCTGGATCGCAAAGAACGGCGCCGCCGCCGGCGCAAACAACCGAAACGCCATCTACAAGCTGCAACGCGATCCGCGCATCACGCGGGTTGGAGCGTGGCTGCGAAGATTCAGTGTTGACGAGCTGCCCCAGCTAATCAACGTGCTGCGCGGCGAGATGAGTCTCATCGGACCGCGCCCGGCGCTGCCCTATGAACTGGAGCTGTATCAGGGCTGGCATCGGCATCGGCTCGACGCGCCGCCCGGCATCACCGGGCTGTGGCAGGTCAGCGGGCGCAACCGGCTGTCGTTCGACGAGATGGTGCAGCTTGACATCGCGTACATCGAAGACTGGTCGCTTTACCACGACCTGGGGATTTTGCTGCGCACGGTGCCGGCGATGTTCGGAGGGAACGGGCTGTGAGTTCTACCCAGCATAATACCGCGCCGGAGCGCGTCGAAACCCGGCTCTGGGAGGCCTTCGCGCGCAGCGTTCGCAACAACATTCTGGGCGAAGTGGGCGTGCAGGTGGTGCGCGTGGCCGGGATGGTAATCCTGGCCCGGGCGCTGGCGCCCGCCGACTTCGGGTTGTTCCGGGTCCTGCTTACCCTCACCGCAATCGTAATGATCGTCAACGAACTGGGCGTGCCCGACACGCTGGTGCAGCGCCGCGAACTGCGGGCCGAAGACGAAAACACCGCGGCATGGGCCAACTTCGCCGTGTCGCTCTTCACTGCCGGCGCGGTTTACGCGGCGGCGCCGTGGATCGCGCGCGCGATGGCGATGCCGGCCTTGCCGCCGGTGCTGCGCTTGCTGTGCGTGCCGATGCTGCTTGAAGGCCTCGCCGCGGTTTCCGCGGCCAGGCTCACGCGCCGCCTGGAATTCGGCGCCCTGGCCATGGCCGAAGTGGTCGCGGAGCTGGCCTTCGTCGCGATTGCGGTGGCTTTGCTTTTGCTGAAAATGCCGCGATGGAGCCTGGCCGGGGGACTGGCGGCGCGCCTGTGCGGGCACGCGTTGACGCTGTTTAGCGCCGCGCCCTACGTCCCGCGCCGCAAGCCGAGCCGCCGCGTCCTGCGCGAGTTGCGCGGCTTTGCCAGCGGCGTATTGGGCGGCCGGCTGCTTTTCACCATCTCCAGCAACGCCGATTACCTGCTGGTGGGCCGCCTGTTGGGCAGCTCCGCGCTGGGCTTCTATGGCATGGCGTGGGACCTGCTGCGCTTCCTGCCTGACCGTCTCTACAAAGTGGCGGGACGGGTTACCGTTCCGGCATTCTGCCGGATGCAGGATCGGCCCGATGATCTGCGGGCCGCCTTCCTGGGTTTTCTGGGCTACGTAAGCCGCCTGGTCCTGCCGCTGCTGGTGTGCGTCGCGGTCGCGGCTCCGGAGTTGCTCAGCAGCATCTACGGGCGGCAGTGGATCCCCGCCGCGATGCCGCTGCGGATCCTGGCTGCGGGCCTGATCGGCGTAGGACTGCGCGCCGGGATGGGCGCCGTTTACTATGCCAAGGGCCGCCCGGTGCTCGACCTTTACCTGCACGGCTTGAGACTGGTCCTGATCGCGATCGCGATCTTTGCCACCGCCCGCGGCGGGCTGTTGGCCGTGGCCGCGGCGATGAGTGTGGTCGAACTGACTATCACCGCGGCCGGCCAGGTCGTCGCCTGCGGCCTGGTGAAGGCCAACTTCGCAAGCGTCGTTGCCGGCGTCGCTCCGAGTTTCAAAACCGCGGCCGCCTGCGCGGCCGGCGCGCTGGCCGGTAAGGCGCTGGCCGCCAGCCTGCAATTACACGGCGTGTTCGCGCTGGCCGTGATCGCGCTGCCGGCGGCGGCGGCGTTCGTGTGGCTTGAAGCAAGCACTGCCCGGCAATTGGTTGGCGAAGGCCTGGGTTCAATCCGGGGCGCCCAACTTGCCGGAGCCGAAGGGGAACGAATTTGAGAATTTCAGCATTACCTGACAATCCGCCGCTGCGCGGCGAATTTGAGATGCGGCCATGGGCCGGCGGCCCGCAGCCGTGGACCAGCCTCGCCACTCCCGCCAACGGTGCGACGCTGTCGCACGATGAACGGTGGCTGCGCCTGCTGCAACGAGCCTATCGTTTCAGGATCGCCGTGGCGACGATCAGCGCCGGCTGCGAACCAGCCGCCGCCTGCGTGCTGGCGCGCTCCAAGAACCCGTTCAATCCCCGGGTGATGGGGCTGCCCTTTTCCGACAGTTGTCCGCCGCTTGCGATTGATCAGTCCGCGATGGCGGAGTTGACCAGTGCGTTGATCGGGCAGCGGATGTGGCGCGGAGGATACGAGTTGCGCGGCATCGCGCTGCCGGCTCCATGGCAGGTGGTGGACTGCTTCGCGCAATGGAGTTTGGACCTGCGCCAGACCACCGCGCAGCTGGAACGGCGCTTCGCCGCACATTTCCGCAGGAAGGCCCGGCGCGCCGCGGAGTTGGGTTTGTCGGTGCAATGCGGTTCGAGCCTCGCGGAACTCCACGGTTTTTACGGCTTGATGCTGCAAACCCGCAGCCGCCAAGGGGTTCCGGTCCAGCCGCTGCGGTTCTTCAAGCTGGTGCGCGAATTGTTCAGTCCCGGCGGCGACTTCGAAATCTGGTCGGTGCGTCAGGGCGGGCGGCTTGCGGCCGGCGGAATAATCCTGCGCGCCTTTGGCACGCTGCACTACAAGTGGAGCGCGCGCAGTATCGACGGCGACAGCGGCGCATCACACCTGTTGTGCCGCAGCGTGGTTGAGAAGCATGCCGGAGCCGCCGTTTCATTGAATCTGGGACGGACCGATGTCCGCAACGCCGGGCTGGTCCGGTTTAAGAAGGAAGCCGGCGCCGAGCCGGCTGCGCTGCCCTACAGCTTTTATCCCAACGCTCCCAAACAAGTCAGCGCCGAGGTTCTGTCCGGACCCGCGTTGGCGCTGTCGCACGCCTGGCGCCGGCTGCCGCTGGGCGCCACCCGCGTGCTGAGCTCCGCGCTCTACCGGTACATGGCATGAATATGCTTGCGCTACAGCCCGACAACGCGGCCTCGATCATCAGCAGCGGGCAGACCGTCGCGGCCAATGACGCCTTTAGTTTCTGGAAGCTGCCGCACGCCTGGCGCGGCGCGCTGGGGTCAAGCGTCGCCCATTCGCGGGTGATCGCCGAGTGGTACCTGCGCGAACGCTACCGCGAATCGGCCGACCGGGATTCCGAACTCACGATGCGGATGTATTACGCGGTCAAGGACTTTATTCCGCAAGAGACCCGCCATTCGATCAGGTCCTGGTTGTTCCGTTTGCGCCTGCCGCAGTCGTTTCCCAAATGGCCCTGCGAAGACGGGTTGTTGGAATTCTGGATCGATTGGGCGCTGCGCAGTCTGGACCTCGCGGGCGCCGCCGACGCATGGCACATCGGATTCTGGCCCGACGACAATAACTGCTGCGCGGTCCTCACTCACGACGTGGAAAGCCCCGCGGGTTTCGCGCGGATGGAGGCGGTCGCGGAGTTGGAAGACCGTTACGGGTTTCGCTCGGCGTGGAATCTGCCCCTGGATCAGTATCCGATTGATTGGACCCGGGTCGACAATCTGCGCGCCCAAGGCTTCGAGTTCGGGGCCCATGGACTGCGTCACGACGGGATGCTGTTTCGCAGCCGCAAGCACTTCCTGGAACTGGCCCCGCGCGTCGAAAGCCTGGCGCGCGAGCATGGACTGCGCGGGTTCCGCTCACCCTCAACACTGCGCAACGCGCAGTGGCTCAGCGGCATGGACTTCGATTTCGATTGCAGTTTCGCCGACACCGATCCTTACGAGCCTCAGCCGGGCGGCTCCTGCTCGATCTTCCCGTTCTTTCTGGGCGGGATGGTCGAGTTGCCCTACACGCTGGCGCAGGACCATACGCTGATCAATCTGCTGCGCCGCGACCCGCTGCCGGTCTGGATTGAAAAGATGAAATGGATCGCCGCGCGCGGCGGAATGATCCTGGCCCTGACTCATCCCGACTACTCGGGAAGCGGCGCTCTGATGCGCCAATACGAGGAACTGCTTAAGCGGCTCGCGGACCTGGAATCGTGCTGGCGCGCGCTGCCTTGCGAAGTGGCCGCGTGGTGGCGCCGGCGCGCCGCGCTTGAACTGCACCTGTGCGACGGCAGTCCGCAGATCGCCGGTCCCGACTCGCGCGGGGCGGCGGCGCGGCGCCTGCGCGCCGAACCGATGTTGGAGGGGAGGTGACCTAAGTGGCACGCGTTCTGATCATCGCCTACACGACCTATGCCCACGACGGCCGGGTGAAGCGCCAGGCCGAAGCCTTGAGCTGCCGCGGCGACCAGGTTGATGTAATCTGCCTTTCCTCCGGGCCGCTCAGCGACACCAACGGGGTCACGATTGTGGGGATTGAAATCCCACGCTACCGCGGCGCCAGCCGCACACGCTACCTGCGCAGCTACTTCAATTTCTTCGCCCGCGCGGCCGCGCTCGCCACGCGCCGCAGCTTCAGCGCCCGCTACGACCTGGTGATCGTCTGCACGATGCCCGACGTCGCCATCCTTAGCGCGCTGCCGTGCCGGCTGTTCGGCTCGCGGATCGTGCTCGACATTCACGACACCATGCCCGAGCTTTACCAGGACAAGTTCCAAGGCGGCCGCGGACGCCTGGGCGCGCGCCTGCTGATGGCCGGTGAACGGCTCAGCGCCTGGATGGCTGACCGGGTGCTGGCGGTTCATGACCTGCACGCCGCGCGCCTGCGCCAGGCTGGGATACCGGCGGGCAAGATCGTGGTCGTCACCAACGGTCCCGACCCGCGCATCTTCAAACCCGGGTTTTATCGCGCGCGCGGCCCGGCTAATGGCGAGCCCTTTACCGTGGTGTGCCATGGCACGGTAACGCGCCGGCTCGGGCTGGTCACGGCGATCGAAGCGATGGCGCTGTTGCGCGGGCGTCTTGACGACGTGCGGCTGCGCATTATCGGCGCGGGTGACTATCTCGGCGAGATCAAGGCGCTCAGCCGGCGGCTGGGCGTGGAGCAGATAGTCAGTTTCGAAGACCCGGTTCCGATTCATCAACTGCCCGAGGCACTGTCGGCTTCGACCGTGGGGCTGGTGCCCAACTATCGCACCAGCGCCACCCAGTTGATGCTGCCGGTCAAATTGCTGGAGTTCGCCACGCTGGGAATTCCGGTGATCGCGGCGCGGCTGCGCACCATCGAGCATTATTTCGGCGCCCAAGCGGTGCGCTATTTCACCCCGGGCGATAGCCGGGACCTGGCCCGGGCGATCGAGGATCTGTACTTCAACCCGGCGCAGCGCGCGGCGCTTTCACAACGCGCGGCGGCAGTGGTCGAAGCGCTTAGCTGGCCCACCCAATCGCTGCGCTACTACCAGGCTATCGATTCATTGTTAGACCATCACAAGGAGCTGCTCAGTGCATAAAGAAGCGAAAACCCTCATCGTCGGCCTCGGAGAGGTCGGCGGCGCCCTGGCCGAAGTGCTCGAAAAAACCGGCCCCGTGCTGAAGCACGACCTCGAACCGCGCGAGTTCGACGATCCGATCGCAGTCATGCATTTGTGCATTCCGTTTACGCGTGCGGACCAGTTCGAGGAGATTGCGGTTTCCTACATCGAGCGCTTCAAGCCCGCCCTGACCATCATAAACAGCACGGTAATACCCGGGACGACGCGCTCCATCGCGCAACGTTCGGGGTGCGACGTCGCCTACAGTCCGGTGCGCGGAAAGCACGTCCGCATGGCCAAGGATTTGTTGCGCTACAAAAAGTTCGTCGCGGCGCTGGATTCCGCGACCGCGGAACGCGTGGAAGCACATTTTGCAGCCGCTGGAATACGGACCGAGCGCCTGGACCAGCCGGAGACGCTCGAATTGGCCAAGCTGGCGGAGACCACCTACTTTGGCGTGCTCATCGCCTTCGCCCAGGATCTCAATCGCTACGCGGCGCATGTGGGTGCGGATTACGCGGAGGCGGTGACTTTCTTCGATGAGGTCGATTTCCTGCCGCGCACCCGCTATTTCCCCGGCTTCATCGGCGGCCATTGCGTGATTCCAAACATCAATCTGTTGCAGCGCGTCGCGCGCTCGCCATTGCTGCAGGCGGTGCTTGATTCCAACCGCCGGCGCGCCCACGAGCTGCAATGCGACGGCGCGCAACTGCGCGAGAGCCCGGCGGAGAGGCTCTGATTTTGCGTAGTCCCGTCTGTCTGCTGATTGCCGATACGCGCCGTGAGCGCTTTCCCCTGGTTGCCGCCCAGTGGGCGATGCTGCGCGGAATGCAGTGCTGGCGTCTGGATCTGGCGGCGGGAGATTTCCCCGACCGAAGTTTCGGACCGCGCGCGCTGCTGGCGATTTCGTATCCCACGCTGACCTCGCTGGACGCCGCGGAGTTGCGCGCCGTGAAGAACGCAGTGGCGCAGGGGGCATCGCTGTATGTCAGGGGCGGCTTTCCGGGCGGTGCAACTCGTTCGCTGTCACCATTTGGTTCAGGCGTCTTCACGATTTCCCCGCGCAAAGCCGCCGCCGGCTACCGGATCTCCAATCACGGCTTGCTCCCCAGAGTACTGCGCAACGAGGCGGTGTCCGTGGAACTGGCATTGCCCGCCGCGCAGGTCAGCGATTGCTCGGTGGAGGGGTTGGCTTTCGCCGGCGCCACGCTTCCGTTTGTCTTTGCGATACGGTGCGGGGCGGGCGTTGCGATCTACGATCTGCTGCCCGACCAAGTGCCATTCGGCGCGCAAACGCCGATCGTGCGGCGTCTGGCGCAACCCGCGGCGCGATGTTCCGAGCTCGGCGCGCTGGCGGCGGTCAATCATGCGACGCAGCGCGACAGCGCGTCGGTGGGGGCCTACAACCTGTTACTCGACGACCGGCCGCGCAACTTTGATTATTTCAACGCCGGCCGCGTCGCCAGATGGCTCGCCAATCTCGAAAGCCTCGCTCCCGGAACCCATGTCGATTTTGCCTGGACCCCGAACTATGGCCACCCGGGTCAACGATACATTCAAGCAGTGAAGCAGTTCAAAACCGGTTTCGTCTGGCACGGTTTGTTTCGCCATATCGATCACCGCCGGCTTGCTGATCCTGGCGCGCACTACGAGCGGGGGCTGCGGCGCGTCGAGCAGATCTCGCGGCGCTACGGCGTCCGCTTCCAGCCGATCATGGTTCTGCCCTTTCAGGAGGTGGACGGGGATATCCTGTTGTATCTGCGCAAAGCGGGTTTCCGGGCGGCGGTTTTTCATGGCGATCCCAGGCCCGGACTGGAAAACCCGCTGCCGCCGTGCATGCACTATTCGACCCCGCTTCACGACCTGTACCTCGACTACCTGCCGGCGCTGCGCCGCTTCCCGGCTCCGGCATTCACGCGCGATTGGATGCTTGCCAATGCCGCGCTTGACCTGCCGATCATCGCCGCCGGACATCCCGTGGATGTGGGGTTGCGGCGCTATGCGCCGCTCTTCAGCCCGCTCCAACCGGTATCCGGGCATTTTGACCAGGTGCTGGCTTTTGCCCGCGAGAAGGGCCTGCGCCCGATGGCGCTGGAGGACATCGCGGTGGAAATGATCGGCTGCCCCAGCCCCACGCGGGAACTGATGACCAATTGCGCAACCCTTGAGAGGATCGATGTTGCAGTCTGAATCGGCAATCGCCCGGAGTCCGGCCGCGGCCGGCCCCTGGATCATGATCGCGGGTCTGATCGGCTTGTGGATGCTGGCGGCGCTCAACTCGCCGGCGGTCATCGTCGTCACGGCACTGGCGGCAGCCGCCGGCTTCGTGTTTTGGGCGGCCTGGCGCGTGCAGGCTGACGGGGCCCATTTGCTGTGCGCGCTGGTGATCATCGAGTTGTTGGCCTCCGCCACCTTCCTGCCGGTCACCGAAGAGCAACGCTTTGTCATTCGCTACCCGCTGTTGTTGCTATTCGCTCTTCCCCCGGCGATCCGCGCGGCGCGTAATCCGCTGCTCTGGCGCGGCGGCTTTCGCGATTATCTACTGTACCTTGGATGGGCGGGAGTGAGTATCACTTATTCGTTGCTGCCGGGATATACGGCAGCGCGGGTGCTTGCGGCAATTCTCCTGTTTGTAATTTCGGTGAAACTCGCCAGCGACATTAAGGGCGTCAAAGACATAGAGCGCCTGCTCAAATGGATGATGATCGGCTTGGCGGTGGTATGGGCCGGGCTCGTGGCGATGCTGGTGGCGGCGCCGCACGACCTGGCCTGGAGCGACGAGTTGATGTCCGGGATGGTCCGGTTCCGCGGTTTCTTCGGCTCGCCCAATCAGGTCGGCGAGGTGACGCTCGCCACGGTATGCGCGGGAACGATCCTGTGGAGTTCGGCGAGCGGGCGCGGGAAGGTCCTGCTCGGCATCGAAATGGCAACCGCGATTGTGCTGGGAGCGCTGGCTGATTCGCGCTCGCCGTTCGTGGGCGTGGCCGTGGGCGGATTCGCATACATGTTCTGGCGCTATCGTTTGCGCGCGCTGCCGGTTTGCGTGGTGCTGGCAGTGCTGGTGTTTGCGGCCGCCACCCAGATCGCCCCCGACTACTTCACCCGCGGCGAGGTCTCAACCCTTACCGGCCGCACCGACGTGTGGAGATTCGCCGTCGAGAAAATCAAGGAGCGCCCGCTGACCGGTTGGGGCTTCGAAGTCGAAGGCCAGATCCTCCAGAGCAAGTATTTCCCCGTATGGTGGGGACCTTGGGAGGAAGGCCCGCATAGCTCGCTGCACAGCGGATATCTGTCGCGGGCCGTTGGGCTCGGCGTCCCGGCCTTCGCCTTCTGGGTATTCTTCTTTCTGCGGCCGTGGTTCTGGCTCTTTCGCAGGGGCGACGATCCCTGGCAGCTAAAGCGCGTGTTCCTGCTCGTCGTCCTGCCGGTCCTGATTCTGAATATCGTTGAGACCACCGCCGGCGACTGCCGCTACGCGGTCGGCTTGCTGGCGACGCTGTGCTGGGCATTCGCGGAGCGCCAGCGCCTGGGGGCAATCGATGCCGGGCGCGCACAGCCGCGGCTGGCCAACATCCTGGCGGCCCCGGTGGAGAAATTGATTGCGCAGCAAGAGGGGATCTGAAGTGAAGCACAAACGCTACCTGGTGATTACACCCGCCCGCGATGAGGAACGCTTTTTGCCGTTTCTGATCGAATCGATGGTGCGCCAGACCGTCGCGCCGCAGCAGTGGATTATCATCAATGACGGATCCGCCGACGCCACCGGCATCCTGGCCGATGCCGCCGCGAATGACTATCCGTGGATTGCGCCCCGCCATCTAGAACGCGGCCGGGTCCGCAAGCGCGGCGGCGCGTCGATCGTGATGGCGCATTTGCCGCCCGAGGCGTGGCGGGACGTTGATTTCATATTAAGGCTCGACGCCGACATCAGCTTTGGTCCCCGCTTTGTGGAATCCCTGATGGCGGAGTTCGAGCGCGACCCCACCCTCGGCATCGCCGGCGCCAGGCTGTTGGAACGCCGCGGCCGGGAGCTGCGTTCCGACCCGCTGCCCTCCTTCCATACGCGCGGCGCAACCAAGATGTATTCGCGCGCCTGCTTCGAGGCGATCGGCGGGCTGGAAGCCGGTCCGGGTTGGGACACGATCGATGAGACCCGGGCCATGATGCGCCACTTCAGGACCCGGAGCTTCCCGCACATAACGGCTATCCATCATCGTCCCCTGGGCGCCGCGGACGGCCGCTGGCGGGTGCTGTCGGCCGGCGGCAAGGCGGCCTATCACGCGGGCTACTCCCCGCTATTCATCGCCGCGCGAGCGGCCAAGCGCGCATTGTCGGCCCCGTTTGTCCTGGGCGGAATCCTGCTCCTGAGCGGCTATGTCACGGCGTATATGCGGGCCGCGCGGCCCACCGCGGAGCCGGAGCTGGTGCGCTTCGTGCGCCGCGAGCAGCTCCGCAGATTGCTGTTCAGAGAAAGCCTGTGGGTCTGAACGGCGCAAGAACCACCGTCGCGCGCGCCTGCTGAAATCAAAGCGGAGACCATCGTCATGACACACGAAACATCGAACCTCACAATCCTGATGTATCACGGCATCCGGCAATCACCCGGCGATGAACTGCCGGCCGGATGGAGCCGCACGCACGCCGTTGATGCCGCGGCGTTCGCGCGGCAAATGGACGTTATCGTTGCCGGCGGCCGCGGGACATTGAATCCGGCGGATCTCGATCGCCACCACGTTCCCGGCCGCTCCCTGCTGATCACGTTTGACGACGGCCACCGCAGCGACAGCCTGGTAGCCGCGCCGGCATTGCAACGGCGCGGCCTGACGGCAGCATTCTTTATCACCTGGTCATACCTGGGCCGCCCGGGCTATCTCGATCGCAACCAGGTGCGCGAACTTCGCGCCGCGTCCTTTGAGATCGGGTCGCACGGACTGTCGCACAAGAAACTCACCGAGGTCGGCCCGGCCGAGCTGTGGCGCGAGGCCCTGGACTCCAAACGCCGGCTCGAAGACCTGATCGGGGAGCCCGTCGCCAATTTCGCGATCCCCTCGGGCGCTTATAATGACCTGGTGCTGCAGACCCTGTGGGCGGCGGGTTACAAACGGATCATGACTTCCGACTTCGGCGTGGCCGATCTGCGCCACAGCGTCATGCATCGGATGGGAGTAACCGCGCAGACCACGCCGCGCCGGTTCCGCGCCTTGCTCAGCGCCGGCCCGCTTTCAGCATCGGGACACCGGATCCTGATGGGGATGAAGCGGCGTCTGGGGCAGGGCGCACGGCGCGTTCGCACCGCGGCAGTTGCGGTTCCCGCCGTCCTGAGCCGAAGGGCTTGACGTCCCGCCATAGATCGCACAAATCCGGTCAAAATACCGCCTCTTTGTCGTGACGCGGCCCGGCTCGCCGCCGGCGCTATATTGACAACCCAATATATCCGCGTATAAGAATGTTCAGAATAAGCATCTTGCCAGAGTCAGGATAGATCAGCGCGATTGAGGCGGAAGGCTGTGGCGCGCTCCGCCCTGAGATGATCTGGCGCTAAGGCGGATACCGCAACGATCATGAATCGGGCAGTTCGGGGAGGTCCAGTGGCACAAAAGCCGGCATCGCGGCGCGAAGACGATCACGAGGAAAAGCCTCCGGAGTTTTTCACGGTCGGCCAACTCGCCGATCTTCTGCAACTTACCCAAATGACCATTTACCGGATGGTCAACCGGGGAGAACTGCCTTGTTACTCAATCGGCCGCGTCAAGCGTTTCAGTCGCAGCGATATCGATGAGTTCCTCGAAAGCTGCCGGATTCCGGCGCCCAAGGGTAAACGTTCTCCGGCTTGAGCTGCAACCAACGCCCGCTCGTGCGGAGGTTCGTTCGTGCCTGGCAAAACTTCCATTTGAGCGCAGCACTCATCTCCCAAAAACCTCATTTTACACTGCGATGCAGCGTGGTTGCTTGAACCGCACCAGCGTCTTCGCTCCGTGGGAGAGGACTTTTCCCCTCTCCCGCATTCAGTTGCGGGAGAGGGCGGGGTGAGGGTTCCGGTGCGCTTCAAAGATCTCATCCGACGTCGTCTGCTCGCCGGCCTCTCCCGGCTTT
>Ga0209415_10006872_pt1 | contig 20085 bp, 20 predicted proteins | sample PeaSoiSIISIP2007_FD_187696 | JGI IMG/M metagenome (GOLD analysis project Ga0209415, IMG submission 187696) | Peat soil microbial communities from Weissenstadt, Germany - SII-SIP-2007 (SPAdes) (version 2) | ecosystem: Environmental > Terrestrial > Soil > Wetlands > Peat | place: Germany... | reverse complement strand
GTCGGCGCGACCTCGACGACGCCCGCGAGCTCGGCATTCGACACGCCGGGCATGTGGATCTGGTACCTGAGCGCATCCGACGGCGGCGATCTCGCCAAGATCGCCGCGCAGGCGCAGGCCGCCGGAATCAAGACGCTGTACGTGAAGAGCTCCGACGGCGCCTCCGACTACTGGTCGCAGTTCAGCCCGGCGCTCGTGGCCCAGGTCCACGCGCTCGGCCTGAACATCTGCGCCTGGCAGTACGTCTACGGCAGCCAGCCCGCCGGCGAGGCGGCGCTCGGGATCCGCGCCGTGCGCGACGGCGCGGACTGCCTCGTGATCGACGCTGAGGTCGAGTTCCAGGGTCACTACGCCGCGGCCCAGACCTACATCGAGGACCTGCGCGCCGGCGTCGGGCCGAGCTACCCGATCGGTCTGGCCTCCTTCCCCTACGTCGACTACCACGAGTCGGAGCCCTACTCCGTCTTCCTCGGGCCGGGCGGCGCGCAGTACAACGCGCCCCAGCTCTACTGGCACACGATCGGCGACAGCGCCGATGTCGCCTACGCGCACACGTTCGTTGAGAACCGCATCTACGGCCGGCCGATCGTGCCGGTCGGGCAGCTCTACGGCGGTGTCTCCGTCGCCGCGGTCGAGCGCTTCCGCCAGGTCGCGGCTGCCTATGGCGCGCCGGCGCTGTCGTGGTGGGACTGGCAGTCGGCCTCCGCGAACGAGTGGGGCGCGCTGGTCGCACCGATCACCGACACCCAGCCGGTCGCGGTCTCGAGCTCCTGGCCGGTGCTGGGCCTGCACGCGCGCGGCGACCAGGTCGTCTGGATGCAGGAGTACCTGGCCGCCGCCGAGCCACAGACGCCCACGACCGGCATCTTCGACGCCGCGACGAAGGCGGCGCTCGAGGCCTTCCAGGCTTCGCGCGGGCTGCCGCCCACCGGCGTCGCCGACGCCGCGACCTGGCCGGCTCTGCTGGCGCTGACGCCGATCCCGATCCAGTGGAACTCCGGCGCACCGCCGACCGGCGGAACGGGGCCCACCGGCCCGACGGGCCCGAGCGGCGCAAGCGGGGCGAGCGGCGCCACCGGCGCGACCGGCTCGACTGCCGCGACCGGCGCGACGGGTGGCTCGGGCGCCTAGCTGGCCGCGCTAGCGCCGCTGCGAGACGCTCGGGATCGAATCGACCGCGTTCAGCATGCCCATGTCGAGGGCGAAGTGGACGAGCCTGACGCCGCTTTGCGTCTGCGCCCCCGGGCGGTAGATCGCGTAGCTCAACACGACCTCGGTGTCGCTTTGGGCGAACACACTGATGCGAGCACTCGGCGCCGTGGCGTCGGTGCCCAGGTAGGTCGACTCGTCGAAGAAGAACGCCCGCTCGCCGCCCGCTGCTCGGCCGATCAGCACGCGCAGCGTGTCGCCCGGGCGATAGGTCGAGGTGTCGAGCGCGCTGTAGCCCTTGCGGGCGAGCACGGCGATCGCGGCGGCGAGTGCGCCGCTCGCGGTCGGGTTGGTGACGACGAAGGCGGGGCCGGTCTCGGTCCGGGTCGTCGTGGTGCTCGTGACCGGCGCGCCGGCGGTCGTGCTCGTCGCGGTCGTCGTGGCGCTGGCGCCCGTGGTGGCGGCGGCGGTCGTCGTCGTCGACGACGTCGAGGTGCTCGTCCGAGCGTGGCTGGTGGTCGTGGCGGCGCTCGTGGTCGTTGCGGTGGTGTTCGCCGCCACGGTGCGCGTGACCGTCACAGTCTTTGTGGAGCTCGAGCCGCAGCCTGCGGCGAGTATGGCTGCGACGGCGAGGGCGCCAGCGAGCGCGAGAGCTTTGGGGGTGATCGTCATCGAGGTGTGCGTACGGTTCCCGTTCGCAATCCGCGCGGTCAACGGTTATCGTCCGTCGAGACGGGAGCGAGAGCGATGGCTGGTAGAGCAGCGCCGGACACCACGGCGCTGCTCTACACATCGTCGCAGGTCCTTTCCGAGGCAGACTTGGCAGTCGTCACGATCTCCTCCGCCTACGGCGCACTCGGTAGCGAGGTAGGCCGGGCGGTGGCCTCGCAACTCGATGTGCCGTTTCTCGATCGCGCGATTCCGGCGGCGGTCGCCGAGAAGCTCGCGGTGCCCCTCGAGGAGGCGCAGACGCACGACGAGGCGCTCGCGGGCTTCCTCGATCGTCTGCTCGGGGCGTTCGTGGTGATGGGCAGCGTCTACGGCAGCGCGACGCCGCCCCCCGAGCTCCCCGACGAGGAGACGTTCCGCACCGCGACCGAGCAGATCATCCGCGAACACGCGAAGTCGGGGTCCGCGGTGATCGTCGGGCGCGCCGGAATGATCGTGCTCGCCGATCAGCCGCACGTGCTGCGCGTGCGCCTGTCGGGGCCGCTGGAGGCCCGCATCGAGCAGGCGGCGGCGCGTTACGGCCTGACCAGCCAGCAGGCTCGCCGCCAAGAGCGCGAGAACGACGGCGCGCGGGCGGCGTGGGTGCGCCGCCTCTACGGGCGCGACGTGACCGACCCCTCGCTCTACGACCTCGTCATCAACGCGACCAGGTTCGGCGTTGAGGAATGCGTCGCGCTGATCGTCGCCGCGGCCGCGTGGGTGTGAGCGGCCGCCGGCGTTCCGTCAACGCGGCGCCATCCGCAGCGCCCCGTCGAGCCTGATCGTCTCGCCGTTGAGCATCGCGTTGGAGGCGATGTGCGCCACCAGCGCGGCGTACTCATCGGGCCTGCCGAGCCGGGCCGGGAAGGGCACCGCCGCGCCGAGCGAGTCGCGGGCCGCCTGTGGCAGCGACGCGAGCATCGGCGTGTCGAAGATCCCGGGGGCGATCGAAACGACGCGGATGCCAAGGCGCGCGAACTCGCGGGCCAGCGGCAGCGTCATCGCGGCCACGCCGCCCTTCGAAGCGGCGTAGGCGGCCTGGCCGATCTGGCCGTCGAAGGCGGCGACCGACGCCGTGCAGATGACGACGCCGCGCTCACCGCCCTCGTCCGGGTCCTGCTCCGCGATCGCCGCGGCGGCAAGACGTGTCATGTTGAAGGTGCCGGCGAGGTTGACGTGGAGCACGCGCAGGAAGGTCTCGAGCTCGTGGACGCCTTCGCGACCGAGCACGCGCTCGGAGACGGCGACGCCCGCGCAGTTGACAAGACCCCGCAGGCCGCCGAAGCTGCTGAGCGCGGCGGCGACGGCGCCGGCGGCGCTCGCCTCAGAGGTCACGTCGGTCTCACAGAAGCGGGCGCTCGGCCCGAGCTCGACCGCGAGCGCCTCGCCGCGTGCGACGTCGCGGTCGGCGATCAGCACGCTCGACCCGGAGCCCGCGAGCAGGCGCGCGGTCGCGGCGCCGAGCCCCGACGCCGCTCCGGTGACGATGAAGGGCGCGCCCTCGAGCCTCATCGGTGCCGCCCGCTCAAACGGTCAGCAGCTTCGAGGTGCCGACCGTCCGCCCCGAGGCGTCGACGCCTCGGATCGCGAGCCTGGTGACCAGGGGCGACAGCCGCATCCCGGTCTCGAAGCCCGTGCGGGGGACGCTCCCGATCACCGAGAGCGTCGCCGGCGTGGTTCCGGTCAGCGCTTCCCAGCGTGTGACGCGCGTGTCGCCGTTCCAGCTGACGAAGGCGTCGGTGCGCGCGCGCGAGCGCTCGAGCACGACCGTCGGCGCGCCGGCGCCGGTGCCGCTCCAGGGGATGCGGTAGGCGCGGTAGGAGACGTAGCCGGTGCCGAGCTGCGCGTCGAACAACAGCTCGCCGGTGGGGGAGAACTCCGAGACGTAGGGCTGCGCCCCCCAGCCGACCAGGACGTTGCCGTCGGGTAGCACCTGGACGTTGCCCTGGCTCGACGAGTGGAGCTTCGCCGGGTGGGTGTAGGCACTGCGCAACGAGACGCGGTGGCCGATCTCGTCGACGTTGAGCGCAACCGCGCGCGAGAGCTGGTTGCCGTTGTCGAACACGGTGATCGTTCCGTCGGGCTGGCGGCGGGCGTCGTGCTGCCAGGCGAACACGGCCTCCGGGGCCAGCGCGAAGTCGCTGTGCTTGCCGCCGAGCCTCCAGATGACAGCGCCGGTGGTTCGGTCGAGCTTGTAGATCGTGTGCGTGTTGCGCGAGGAGACGAGCAGGTTCTGGTCGCGGTCGACCTCGATCGAGTTGAGGTGGACGTAGTCCCAGTCGACCGAGAGCGGCCAGTAGGAGTCGGTGACGGGGATGTGATCGAGACTGTGCCATTCCAGCAGGACCCTGCCGCTGCGGACGTCGATCTCCTGGAACATCGCGTCCTGGATCGTCCCCGTCGCCGAGCCGTGGACGGCCCGGAGATCGCGCTCGGTGACCGCGTAGGTCGTCAGCAGGGCGGTGCCGCGATCGGTCAGCAGGAACTCGTGCAGATCGCCGGCACGGCGGTTGCCGGCGTTGACCGTGGCGAGCGTGTTGTAGGCAGCGTCGGCGACGACGTAGTGGCCGACGCCGTGTCCGAGCTCGACCAGCCCCTGCCACCAGGTCAGGGCCGGCTGCCCGTTGAAGCTCTGCACCCGGAAGTCGGTGGTCACGAGGCCCGCCAGCGGCTGCTCCCAGACGGGCACGCCGTTCTCATCCACGATCATCGCGCCCGCCTGTGCGGGGTTGGGCGCGTTATAGGGCGCGAGGAACGTCAGCCCCGGCGACGTGCCCGGCCTGCGCGTGATCACGCGCGGAGCGGGAATCAGCAGGTCGGGGCGTGTGCGATAGACCGGCAGGCGCGGGGCCGAGGCCGGATCGATCAGCGTGCCGAGGCTGGCGCGCACCCGGTCGCCGGCACTTGCGAGCGCAAACGCGGCGGCGCTCGCGCCGCCCGCGATCAGCAGCCCGCGTCGCGTGAGTCCCTGATCGACGAGGCCGTATTGCACGCCCTTACTGTAGTCCTCCGATGGCCGCGCGGATCGCCCCGCGCAAGTCGCGGCCGGCCGCAGGCGGAGCCTGTGTTAGCGTCGCCGTCGGTGTCGAAGGCGAGCGCACCCCGGATCGCCACGATCGGTGTCTACGGATTCACCGCCGAGACCTTCATCGCCGCGCTGCGGCGCGCCGGCGCGACGGCGGTGTTCGACGTGCGCCAGCGCCGCGGCGTCCGCGGCAGCGAATACGCGTGGGCGAATTCGCAGCGCCTGCAGGCCGCGCTCGCGGCCGCGGGAGTCGACTACAGCCACCTGCCGGAGCTGGCGCCGACGACGGAGCTGCGAACGCTCCAATACCGCGCGGACGACCGCGTTGGCGTGGGCAAGCGCTCACGAGTGAAGCTGGCTGCGGAGTTCCGGGAGCGCTACGGCCATGAGATCCTTGACCGGGTCGACCTCGGCGAGATCCTCGCGCGAGTGCCGGCCGCGGGCCTTGCGGCCCTGATGTGCGTCGAGCGCGATCCGCGGGCCTGCCACCGCTCGGTCGTGGCCGAAAGGCTCGCGCGCGAACACGGGACGACCGTCATCGACATCCTGCCGGATTGAGGGCCGGGCGCCTCAGCCTCCGGACGGCAGCTCATAGCGGTAGACGTTGGTGTCGCGGCGGCGGAAGCCGAGCTTCGCGTACAGCCGGTTGGCGGCCTCGCGGCTCGGCCGCGAAGTGAGCTCGACCGTGCGCGCGCCGTGCGCCGCCGCCAGGCGCAGGGCCTCCGCCGTGAGAGCCGCGGCGATGCCGCGGCCGCGCGAGGGCTCCTCGACGACGACGTCCTCGATCCACGCGCGGATGCCGGTAGCAAGCGGGAAGAGAACGAGCGTGAGCATGCCGACGACCACCCCCTCCTCGTCGCGCGCGAGCAGCAGCCGCGAGGCAGGCGATGCCACCAGCGCGCGCAGTCGCGCCGCGTCGGGAGGTTTTGCCGAGGCTGACAGCTGCGCGACGAGGCCGGCCACGGCAGCGACGAGCTCGTCACTGACGGCGGTGGCCTCGTCGATTCGGAAGGGCTGCGCTGGCGAGGTCATGCGCGCACTTTCCCATCCCGGCGCGGCACGCGCGGCGAGCGTCGGTGTCGCCTGCAGGCGACTTGCGGGAAGCGAGCGTGTCTGAGGGGCTGGGCCTCGCGCAGGCCCTCGCGATCCTGGCGACGCTGCTGTGGCTGCGGGTGCTGCGCGCCGAAGCGGCGGACGTCGCGTTGGGCGAGTTCACGCGACTCGGAGTGCTCACCGTGCCCGCCGCGGTCGTCGTCGCGACCGTGTTGCTGTGGTTGGCGCTTCGGGTCTGATCGCGGTGCGCGCTAGGCTGCCGGCGTGGAGCGGCCGGTGAACCTCGCCGAGAAGCTCGGTCTGCTCGATCGGCCCTACGCCCCCGGCATCGTCGCCTACCTGAACGACTACAAGGTCGTCGTCGTGAAGCTGAAGGGCGAGTTCGTCTGGCACAGCCACGCCGACACCGACGACTTCTTCCTCGTCCTGCGCGGTCGGCTGACGATCCAGCTGCGCGATCGCGACATCGAGCTGCGCGAGGGAGAGTTGTTCATCGTGCCGCGCGGTGTCGAGCATTGTCCGCGGGCCGACGAGGAGGCGCACGTGCTGCTGATCGAGCCGCGCGGGACCGTCAACACCGGCGACGCCGGCGGCGAGCTGACCGTCGCAGAGCGCGAGATCTAGGAGCGCGCGTCGAGCACGCCGAGCCGAGCCATCGCGGCCATGAACCGCTCGGCCACCACCTCGCCACGGAACCGCTCGGTCACACTCTCGCGCAACGGCTCGGCGGCCTTCCGCGCGGCGACCGGGTCGGCCGCCACCCGCCGCAGCAGCTCCACGGCGTGCTCGAGTCGCGGCTGCGCCCATAGCTGCCCGGGCTCGTAGGAGCCGGCGGCGTTGTGTGACACGGGCACGAGGTCGTAGTCGACCAGCGTGTCGGAGCCGGCCAGGTAGGCGAGGTGGCCGCTCCACCCGGTCGCGATGACCGGGTTGCCGTACACGCAGGCGTCGGCGCTGCCGATCCCCCAGCCCTCGCCGTGGGTGAGGGTGAGGTAGCAGTCGCCGCGCGCGTGGAGCCCGGCGATGCGGCTGTCGTCCCAGTCCTCGACGATCAGGTGGATGCGCGGCGGGTGCGGGTGGTTGCGCAGCAGCCGCGCGATCTGCCAGTCGGTGGTCAGGAAGCGCGGCGAGCTGCGACCCCAGCGGTCCGCTGGGCGAACCTCGGCCAGCTGTCCGGTCTTCACGACGAGGGCCACCGGGTCCTCGGCGGTGAACGCCTCGAGAAATGCCTGCACCGCCAGCGCCGGCGCCTTGCGCTCGTCCCAGCGGCTGATCGTGTAGAAGACGACGACATCGTCGGGGATCCCGAGCTGCTCGCCGCCGTCGCCGGCGATCAGCTCGCAGGCGACGTGGGGGACAACCTCGATCGGGACGTGGACGCCGCTCGCGGCGAAGAGCTCGCGGTTCCACTCGGTCGGCACGATCACGCCGTTGCTTCGGTTGAGGATCGCCGGCCAGTGTCCCGGCAGCCGGTCGGTCTCCCAAACGGTGTGCACGACGACCGGCCCGATCGCGCTCTGGCGAACCGTCGCCAGGTGCTCGGGCACGAGGTGCATGACTGTGGGGGTGTCGGGAGCCGACCGCGCGGGCCCGAACGAATCGCCCCTGGAGTGCGCGGCGGTCTGGCCCTGGCTGGCCAGGTGAGGCGTCGTCCAGGCGAGGAGCTCGAGGTCCACGCCGGCCGCTCGGAGCGCGCGGGCGAGGCGCCACGCCGCGACCATGTAGCCGGTCGCGCCGTCCTCGGCGACGTAACGCAGCACGGCCTTGCGCTCGGGTCCGCGCGCCATCGCTCAGAACTCCCCGTGACGGGGCAACAGCGGCCGGGCCGCGACGGCGTACGTTGCTTCCGCCTCGCGAACCCAGCGCTCGTCGATCATGTGCGCGTGCAGATCGAGGAAGTCACGGCGGTGCTCCTCCCACCAGAGGTGCGCCATCAGGTGGACGGAGACGATCCCCTCGAGGTCGCCCGGCGGTTCGACCATCAACCGCCGCAGCCCGGCAGGCTCGAAGGCGTGGAAGCTGCGCTGCGGCTCGACGTGCACGCTCGCGGGCAGCTCGTCGGCGATCGCGTTCGCGAGCAGGCAGCTGTGCGCGGACCAGGAGCCGTCGAACGCGGCCGCAGTGCGCGCGCGCCAGGCGGCGACGAACTCGCCGCCGGGAGCGCTCATCACGAGAGCGTTCGACAGCGAGCGGCGACTGCGGCCGCTCCCGTCGGCGGTGTCGGCCTCGCGCCCGATCACCGCCGACGCGTTCCAGCAGCGCGCCGGTATCGGCGCCAGGAACAGCGTGTCGATGTCGGCATACAGCCCGCCCCAGCGTTCGAGCACGTCGAGCCGAATGAAGTCGGCGTGGTGCGCGTAGGCGTAGCGCGCGGTGAGGGCGTCGTAGTCGAAGCCGCGCAGGAAAGGAACCGGGTCGACGCGGTGCAGCTGCACGCGTGGGCGGATCAGGTCCCAGTAGAAGCCGTATGGCAGCCTGTGAGCGTGCACGTGGAGCTCTTCGGGCGCGACGTGTTCGAGGCAGGAGGCGAGGGCGAGGTAGTGCACGAGATGAAACGGCTCTTCGCGGGGGTCGAGCCCGAACACGAAATGGGCGAGGCGCGGGATGGGTGTGTGTCCGCGGGGCATTCGTGCGGTGGTGCGCTTCGGATCGGCGGCGGCACGCTCGCGGCCCATCGTAGTGGTGAGCTCGAAGCGTCGGCAGGTGGCCGTGAGCGCGTGGTGCTGGTCGCCCCGGTCGTGCCGGCCCTCGGCGGAAACGGCCTCGCGATGCGCGCCGGCATGGTGCTCGAGGCGCTCGCCGACCGCTGCGAGGTCGACCTCGTCGTCGTTCCCGTGTCCGGGCCGCTCGCAGACACTGCCTGGGCGAGCGCGGTTGCGCGCTCGCTGGTGGTGGTGGAGCCGGTCGGCGCCTCGGCGGCGCGGCAGCATCTGACGGACCAGCTGGCCGACCCGTTTCTTCGAAGGCGCCTCGAGCTGAGCGCGCCGCTGCCCGAGCGTGCCCGCTCGGTGCCGCCGACGCTGGCTGCGCAGGCGCTGACGGCGCTGCTGCCGCGCGCCCACCGTCCCCGCGCGCTAATCGTGCTGCGCGGCTACCTCGCGCCGTTGGGATGCGCACTCGCGCGGGCGCTGGAGGCGGGGAGGGTGATCGTTGACCTCGACGATGACGACGAGCAGTTCGAGCGCTCGGCTGGGCGCGGCGAGGAGGCGGATGCGATCGCGCGACTGGCGCGCGCGTGGCTGCCCGGCGTCGACGTCGTCTGCGCGGCGGCTGCGCACGAGGCTGCTGCGATCGCGGCGCGTTATGGGCTGCGCTCGGTTGTCGTGCTGCCGAACTCGATACGCCCGCCGGCCCGGACGTCGTCGCCACCGGGCGAGCAGCGGCTCCTGTTTGTCGGCAACCTCACCTACGCCCCGAACCGGGAGGCCGCGCAGCTGCTCGCGCATAAAATCCTCCCGCTCGTGCGCGAAGCTCACCCCGACGCGACCGTCGACCTGGTCGGCCCGCACGACGGCTCGATCGCGCCTTCCCCGCACGTGCGCGTGGCCGGGCGCGTCGCGGACCTCGGGCCGTGGTATGACGGCGCCGACGTGGTCGTCGCGCCGCTCCTGCGCGGGGGTGGGACGCGGATCAAGCTGCTCGAGGCCTTCGCCCACCGGCGTCCGGTTGTCGCGACCGCGGCCGCCGTCTCCGGGTTGGCGGTCCGCGATGGGCGCGAGGTGGCGCTCGGCGCTTCGGAGCGGGAGCTCGCCGGCCAGGTCGGCAAGCTGCTCGCCGAGCCGTGGCGGGCCGCGGCGATGGTCGAGGCGGCGGCCGGCGTGCTTTCGGCGCGCTATCTGCAGGGGGTCGTCGCGCCCGCGGTGTGGGCGCTCGTAGTAGACGATCTCGGCCGGGCCGAGGTCTCGCTGTCGTGAGCGAGCTGCTGCCCGAGCCGGCGCCCGAGCTCGACGTCCACGAGGTCGACGACGGCCTCGTGATCTATGACCTGCGCAGCGAGCGCGTCCATTACCTCAACGAGACTGCGAGCTTCGTCTTCATCCTCTGCACCGGCAAGCACGACGCCGCGCGGATCGTCGAGCTCCTCCAGGGCGCGTGGGAGCTGCCCGAGCCGCCGCAGGCGGAGGTCAGCGCCTGCCTGGAGCAACTGCGCGACGAGGGGCTCATTCAATAGCGGCGGAGCTCTCCTACCAGCTGCTCTGGCATCGCGTCACGGTCGCCGATGCGGACGGCACGGTGGTCGCGGCCCTGCGCGCCGCGGTGGCGAGCGCGCGGCAGGAGATCGAGCCGTCGCGCGCGCAGCGCTACGACGCCAGCTTTGACGGCCACGGCTACGCGGTTGCCGAAGAGGGCGACGCCCTCGCCGTCTTCGGGACCCCCGAGCTCGCCGCCGAAGCGATCGCCGAGCGCTCGCGCCGGCGCGCGCTCGAGCTTGCCGCGCTGAAGGGCTGGGTGCGAGTACGCGGCGCGCTGGTTGACCTGGGCGACACGCGGATCCTCCTGCTCGGCCCGCCCGGCAGCGGCAAGACCGCCCTGGTGCTGCGCCTCGCGCGGCGCGGCGGCGCGCTGCAGGGCGATGAAAGCGTGCTCCTGAGCGAGGGGGTGGCGCTCGCGGTCCCGACCCCGCTGAAGCGCGACGAGCGCACCGGACCCGCGCTCAAAGACCTCGCCGCGCTCGTCCCGCCGCCGGCGCGGATCGGCGGTCGGGCGGCGCTCGATCCGGGGCGCGACCTCAATCTGGAGTGGCGGCTGCGGGTCGCGCCGCTCGACCACATCGTCGTACTCGACGCGCGTCCGGGACGGCCGGAGTGTCGGCCCACCACGCCCGCCGAGGCCGTCACCGAGCTCGCCCGAGCGCTCGAGCCGGGAGCGGTGCCCAGATCCGTGCTGCTGCGGGCCCTGGCCGCCGCCGCCGGCGGCGCCGCCTGCCACCGGTTACGAGCCGGTGAGCTGGCCGCGATGGAGGATGCGCTCGCGGTCCTCGCGTGCTAGTTTGCGCGCGAAATCTCCAGGAAGGGAGTGCTCGTCGTGTCTGACGATGTTGAGCGTGTGATCAGCGAAGCAGCCTACGGGCGCCGCACGTTCCTCCGCCGGCTGGCGGTTGGCTCCGCGTTTGCGGTCCCCGTCGTGTCCTCGTTCTCGATGGCCGGTATCCAGGCCGTCTCGGCGCAGGCCGACCAGAGCAACCCTCTGCTCGGCAACTGCAACTCGACGCTCGTCTGGAACAACAACTCGAGTCATGGCTACCCGACGATCGGCTGCCCCAACCAGCACGGCGGCCTCCTCGGGCTGCTGGAAGAGATCTTCGAGCTCTTCACGCACTCGCATAAGCCGATCTAGCCGGCGCGGCTCGCGGGCGGGGCGGCGGCCGGCCAGGGATGCTGCTGTCGGCTGCGATCATCGTGCGCGACGAGGCCGAGCACCTCGAAGCGTGCCTGCAATCGCTGCACGGGCTCGTGGACGAGATCGTCGTCGTCGATACCGGTTCGGTCGACGGATCGGTCGAGGTGGCGCGCCGCCATGGGGCGGTCATCGGGCACGAGCCCTGGCAGGGCGACTTCGCCACGCCCCGTAACCGCTCGCTCGAGCTCGCCACCGGGGAGTGGATCCTTTACATCGACGCCGACGAGCGCGTCCGCGCCGGCGACAATGCCGAGCGCCGCGCCCGCATTGCGGCGGCCGCCGATCAGGCCGCCTTCCGGGTTGTGTTCGTGCCGCGCGTCGGCTGGACGCCGTACGTCGAGTACCGCCTCTGGCGCCATCGCCCCGACGTGCGCTTCAGCGGGCGCATGCACGAGTCGATCGTGCCCGCGATCCATGCCGCCGCGGAGCGCTACGGCCAGCGTGTCGGCGTCAGCGACGTGGTCACGATCGACCACCTCGGCTACGAGGGCAACCAGGAGCACAAGTACGCGCGCGACGAGCCGATCTTGCTCGCGGCGCTCGAGGAGCACCCACAGCGGATCTTCTACTACGACCATCTTGCCCGGATCTACCAGGCGCTCGGCCGCGACGACGAGGCGCGGGCGATGTGGCTGCGTGGTATCGAGATCGCCCGCGCCCGCGTCGGCGGCGACCCCGACGATCGCCTGCTGTGGGTCAACCTGATCACACACGCTTTCGACCGCGGCCAGCTTGAGGGCGAGCTCGGGCCGCTCGTCGAGGAGGCGCTCGAGCGCTTCCCCGGCCTGCCCGCGCTCGAGCTCGCCGCCGCGCGGGTCGAATTCGTGGCCGGCGAGCCGCAGCGCGCTGCACGCCGGCTGGAGTGGGTGACGTCGTTGTCGCCGGCCGCGGTGATCGCGACGGGAAGCTCCTATGACGAGCGCGTGCTCGGCGAGTGGGCCTGGAACCTGCTCGGCCTCTGCCGCTTCGCGCTCGGCGAGTGGAGCGAGGCGGCGCAGGCGTTCTCGCGCGCCGAGCTGGCGGCTCCCGGCGTGCCCGACTACGCGGTCAGGCGCCGCCTGGCGCAGGCGCGGGCCGACGCCCTCGGCTGAGCGGGCGGCCGCGGAAGGTAGCGGCCGCCCCCCAGCGATCCGGCGTTATCCGGAGGTGACGACGCCGAAGAAGGCGCAGCCGGCGAAGCTGCCGAGGGAAGGCGCCGCCTGGTAGCCGATCTGCCCGCTGATCACCTGTCCCGCGCTGTTGGCGTAGGAGAACGAGGTCTCGCCCGATCCCGACGGTCCGAGCGGCGCGTTGCTGGTCGCGCCCAGGTTGTCCGTCTGGCTCCCGAACGCGTGAGGCGCGTCGTTGTACCCGCTGACGGTGAGCTCGGAATCGGCGCTCGCGGGTCCGTTGGCCTGCAGCGAGGCGGCTCCGGTGTGGTCGCAGCCGGCGAGGATCGTGAGCCCGTCGGCGCTGTAGAGCGCCACGCTGGGGCTGCCCGAGGCCGGCGTCGGCTCCTTCAGCAGCAGCTTGGTCACGGTCTCGCCGTCGACGGTGGTCGCCGCCGGGTTGGTCGGGCCGGTGGCCCCGGTCGCGCCGGTGGCACCGATGGGCCCGGCCGGGCCGGGCGAACCGTTCTGCGCAGCGGCGGGCCAGGCCAGCGCGACCCGGCCACCCGAGCAGCGGTGGCCCGGCTTCCATACGTTGACCTCGCCGCCCTTCGGCGGCACGCAGGTGTTGATCATGCCGTGCTGCCCGACGAACGGGTTGTTGCTGGCGGCGAAGGCGACGCCGCCGATCGCCAGGAACAGCCCCAGCGCGATGGCCGCCTTGGTCACGGTGATCGGGGAGCGGATCATGCGTCGCATTGGGTCCTCCCCGGTGTGGGCGTGGTCATGTCGCCTCCGTTCGGTCGGTTGTTGCTGTGAATTGGAACCCCAAACCCGGTCTGCGGTTGCGCTTTCGGCCGCAGTTCTTACGCGTCTGCAGGCTAGCTCGCGAGCGAGTGCTACGGCGTCAGCGCCGCTGCTCAGCCGGCCGGTGCCAGCGGCGCCGAGGTCGCAAGCGTCTGTCCCGAGCTCCCGAGCGCCGCGACCGAGACGAAAGCGGCGTCGGTGTGGAGCTCGATCGTGGTCTCGAAGCCGGTGCTCGGGACCGTTGCGACCGGAGCCAACGAGCCGGCGGCGGGTCCCGCGAGGACACGCCACGCTGCGACGTCCGTCGCGCCGTTCCAGCTCGCCTCGATCGTTTCGGCACCCGACGCGGAGTCCTGCGCGGCGATCGCCGGCGTCGTCGTCGGCTGTCCGTGCCACGGCGCCAGGTAGGTGCGGTAGTCCTCGACGCCCGGGCCCAGCGCCCCGTCGAGCAGCACGTGGCCGTCGCCTGAGTACTCGGTGAAGTTGGGGAGCCCGCCGTAGCCCATCAGCCAGTTGCCGCCCGGCAAGCGCAGCAGGTCGCCCTGGCTCGAGGTGAGCAGCTTCGCGGCGGGGTTGGCGAACTGCTTGACCAGCGTGAGCGTCCGCGTCCGCGGGTTCGGGTCGAGCAGCAGGCCGCGCGAGCTCGTGTCCCCTTCGACTGAGTAGCCGTTGTCGAACAGCGAAACGAGGCCGCCCGGCTGCCAGCCGGCATCGTGCTGGAAGCGGAAGCTGGTCCCGGGCCCCTGCCGGAATCCCGAGTGCTTGCCTCCGATGTGCCAGATCAGCGCGCCGGTGTGCGTGTCGACGTTGAAGACCATCCACGTGTTGCGCGAGGACAACAGCAACTGGCCCGGTTGGCTTGGGTCGATCGAGTTGACGTGCACGTAGTCCCACGGGTGGCTCGAATGCGGCATCGGCGAGTAGGAGTCCCGCAACGGGATGTGGCCGAGGGCGTGCCATTCCCACATCACAAGACCAGTCTTGACGTCGATCTCCTGCACGACGGAGTCGGTGACGACGGCGTGCGCGGAGCCGCCGCGCCGGGCGAGGTTGCGTTGCACCGGGTCGAATGCATCGATCCAGGCCGTCCCACGCGATGTGAGCACGAACTCGTGCAGGTCCGCGTGATAGCCGTTGCCGGCGCGGACCCGCGCGATCGGCCGGTACGAGCTGTCGTAGATCTCGTCCTCACCCTGGCCGAAGCCGAGCTTGAGGATGCGACCCTGCCACCAGGTGAGGACCAGCCGCCCGTGGTAGCGCTGGGAGCGGAAGTTGGTCGCGGACTCACCGCGCGGCAGCGGCTGGAACCAGACCAGGCCGCCTGACTGATCGACGATCATCGGCCCGGGGGTGCCGGCCCCCTGGTAGGGGGCGAGGAAGAGGTCACCGGGGCTGGCGCCGGCTCGCGCCGGCATCGTCAGCGCCACGCTGGAGGGAGTGATGCCGGGAGCCGACAGGTAGTGCTGGACGTCGGCGGCGTTGCCCGGGCTGCTCGGGAACTGGGCGCCCGAGATCGGCGCCTCGCGCGCGACCGTGAAGCGCGTGCCGATGGTCGCGCCGTCGGCCAGGTGCGCGGAGACCGTGACCTTCTCGCCGGGGCTGAAGGGCCGGTCCGGGAGGAAGCTCTCACCGGTGCCGGTCGAGTAAGCCTCGAGGCGCCCGCGATGACCGCGGCTGCGCGATCCGACCACGCGCACGCCTTCCACGCGCGCGCCTGCGGCTGTCAGGAAGCTGATCTGCGTGGCCGGAGACGCGTCCGGTGTGCCCGCGAGCGGTGACACCGTGACCGCGGCGGCTTGGCGAACGGCGCGGGTCAGGCGCGCCGTTGCCGGGCCGGCAACGCCCAACGCGACCACCACGGCTGCGCCCGCGAGCGCTGCGCTGCCCCTCGGGAAAGGCTTGCGAACACGGCGTGCCATCGAGCGAGCCGCCACAGTAGCGGGCCGCGGCCGCCGCCAGCTCTCGGCCGAGCACATCGACGCGGTGCTCGTCCCGGTCCCTCCGCACCCGGGTCCGCGTGGGCGAGCTGACGCCCGGCGCGGGTCTGCCTCGGCCTGATCCTCGACAGCCTCGACGAGCGGCGAGCCGCTGATCAACCGTGCTAGTCCCGGTGCCGGCGAGGCGGCACCGATCACCCCCGGCCGGCGTCAGACATGCTCGAAGCGCGCCGTGAAGTGCCGCAGCGCCGGCGGCTCGGAGACGATGCGCAGACCCCGCAACTGGTGGGCGTGTGCGGCGACCTCGGCGCACACCTCAATCACGTAGTCGATGTGACTCTGCGTATAGGTGCGACGCGGAATCGCCAGTCGCACCAGGTCCATCGCCGCAGGCTCCTCGGTCCCGTCCGGATGGCGCCCGAACATGACAGTGCCGATCTCGCAGCCCCGCACACCACCTGCCAGGTACAGCGCGGCGGCCAGCGTCTGACCCGGGTACTGCAGCGGCGGGATGTGTGGCAGCAGGGCGCGTGCATCGAGGTAGACCGCGTGTCCGCCGATCGGCTGGACCACCGGGACGCCGGCAGCTGCGAGCGCATCGCCGAGGTATGCAGTGGAGCGGATCCGGTAGCGCAGGTAGTCGTGGTCGACCGCTTCCTCGAGTCCCTGTGCGATCGCCTCGAGGTCGCGTCCCGCGAGCCCGCCGTAGGTCGGGAAGCCCTCGGTGAGGATGAGCAGGGTGCGGCAGCGCTCTGCCAAGTCGCCGTCGTTCAGCGCCAGCCAGCCGCCGATGTTGGCGAGCGGGTCCTTCTTTGCGCTGATCGTCATCCCGTCCACCAGCGACGCCATCTCCCGCACGATGTCGGCGACGTCACGGCCCTGTTGACCCGGTTCCCGCTCACGGATGAACCACGCGTTCTCAGCGAAGCGGCAGCCGTCCAGAAACAAAGGAACGCCGAAGCGGTCACAGACAGCGCGCGCGCCGCGGATGTTCTCCAAAGAGACGGGCTGGCCGCCACCGGAGTTGTTGGTCACCGTGATGAACACCGCCGGGACGTGCTCAGCGCCACGGTCGTCGAGAAGCCGCTCGAGCGCGCCGAGGTCAATGTTTCCCTTGAACGGGTGCAGGAGCGACGGCTCGCGGCCTTTGGGGATCACGAGATCGACGGCCTCCGCACCGGAGTACTCGATGTTGGCGCGCGTCGTATCGAAATGGGTGTTGTTCGGGATCGTTTTGCCGGGGCCGCCGATCACCGTGAAAAGGATGTTCTCGGCCGCCCGGCCCTGGTGGGTCGGGATCACGTGCTCGAACGGAAACAAGGTGCGCACGGCGTCGAGGAAGCGAAACCAGGACGGCGAGCCGGCGTAGCTCTCGTCGCCATGCTGGATCGCGGCCCACTGGTCGCGCGACATGGCACCGGTGCCCGAGTCGGTGAGCAGGTCGATCAGGACATCGGCGGCGTGCAAGCCGAAGAGGTTCATCCCGGCGGACTCGAGCGCTGCACGCCGTTCGTCCTCCGTCGTTAGCCGCAGCGGCTCGACTGAGTGGATCCGGAACGGCTCGATGATTGCCTTGAAGGTCACGCCGATCTTCCTGGGACGGCACTGCTGGGCGTTCTGCCTCGATTTGGTTGCGGGCTCGAACCACGTCCCGGGCAGGGCCCGCATCGGGATGGCTCCTGGAGCGCACGTGGCGAACTACGGAACAGACGCGTGGCGCTTGTTTCCTACCCGGGCAAGCGATACGGTCGGAAGCGCCGCGCGAGCGCCGGCACGCCGCGCTCGGCGGCGTCCCGCCAACGAGCAACACCGAGATGCAGGGCAAAGGAGGGACATGCTGCTCGAATCCGTCGAGTACGTTCGCCCAGAGTCGGTCGAGGAAGCCCTCGGCGCATTGAGCGCCGGGGACGGTGCCGCGCTACTGGCCGGCGGTCAGAGCCTGCTGAACGTCTTGAAGAACCGCGTGGCGAGCGTGGACGCGCTGGTCGATATCAGCCGTCTGCCAGAGCTGCGCACGATCGAGCGAGGCTCCGACGGCTCGCTCGCGGTCGGCGCCTGCGTCACCTACGACGAGCTCGATCGCTCGGCCGAGGTGCGCCAGGGGCATGACTTGCTCGCCGACGTCGCCGGTCACATCGAGGACCAGCAGATTCGCAACCGGGGCACGATCGGGGGCAACTGCTGCCTGGGCGACCCGACCAACAACCTGCCGCCGCTGCTGATCGCGCTCGGCGCGACGATGCACATCCAGAGCGCGTCTGGAATCCGCGAGGTCGCCGCCGAGGAGTTCTTCTTCGCTTTCTTCTCGACCGCGGTCGAGCAGGGCGAGATCCTGCGGAGCATCACGATTCCGGCCGTCGCGCCGGGCGGCGGCGTCGGCTACCAGTCGCTCGCAGTCGGCGTGGACTCGAAGGCGATCGTGCGAGCGTCAGCTTACGTGCGCGCCAACGAGACGATCCAGGATGCGCGGGTCGTGCTCTCGGTCGTCGGGCCGCGGCCGATCCGGCACACCGGCATGGAGGAGCGGCTGCGGGGCGCCGCCACGACCGCCGAGGCGGTCGCGTCCGCAAGCGAAGCAATCGGCGACGATATCGAGCCCGTGAGCGATGCCCACGGGAGCGCCGACTACCGGCGCCGGATGGCGCGCGTCGTCGCTCGGCGCGCAGTCAACGAGGCAATCGCGAGGGGAGCATCACGATGAGTGACTCCGGGACGATCCACTCAGTGGTGGTCACGGTCAACGGCGAGCGCTACGAACGCCCCGTGCTCGCACGGCAGCTGCTCGTGCACTTGCTCCGCGACACGCTTGGTCTGCGCGGCACCCACATTGGCTGCGACACCGGGAACTGCGGTGCGTGCACGATCATCTGCGACGGCAAGCTCATCAAGAGCTGCATGATGCTCGCCGTCCAGGCCGACGGCGCCGAGATCGAGACGGTGGAGGGACTCGCCGAGGACGGCGAGCTGACCCGGCTGCAGAAGGCGTTCAACGAGCACCACGGACTGCAGTGCGGTTATTGCACGCCCGGCATCCTGATGTCGGCCACCTATCTGCTGCGCCGCAACCCGAATCCGACCGACCCGGAGGTCCGGCGGGCGATCCGCGGCAACCTCTGCCGCTGCACCGGCTACGTCAACATCGTCGACTCGATCCGCGCCGCCGCCGCCGGAACCGCCGAGGAGGCATCGCGATGAGCAGCACTCCCGTCAACGAGATCACCGTAGAGCGCGTCGAGCAGTCGGAGCGTCTCGGCCGCTGGTCGGGCACGAGCATCCCGCGCAAGGAGGATCGGCGCCTGCTGCAGGGTCAGGGGATGTTCACCGACGATGGCGGGCACATCCACATGGGCTACGCGCAGTTCGTCCGCTCTCCCTACGCCCACGCGCGCATCCTCTCGGTCGACACCGCCCGAGCCGAGGCGCTCGACGGCGTGTACGCGACGCTCACCGGGGCTGAGGTCAAGGAGCTGACCCAACCCTTCTTCCAGATCGCGCCCGAGCCGGGCGGCAAGATCGCCGAGTACTGCCTGGCCGTGGACAAGGTCCGCTACCAGGGCGATGCGGTTGCCGTCGTGCTCGCCGACTCCCGCGAAACCGCGCGCGACGCTGCCGATCTCGTCGAGGTCGAGTACGAGCCGCTGCCGGCGGTCGTCGACTCGATCGCCGCGGCCGCGCCTGACGCGCCGATCCTCCACGACGAGGTCGGCAGCAACATCGTCTGGCACGGCCTCTACGACTACGGCGACGTCGAGTGGGCCCTGCAGGAGGCCGACCACGTCGTCAAGATCGACCGGCTGCACTTCCACCGCTTCTCCTCCACGCCGCTCGAGTGCAACGCGGCTGTGGTGAACTGGGATCCCGGCACGGGCATCGTCGAGATCTTCTCCAACAACCAGATGCCGATGTTCGCCTCGCTGGTGATCGGCCCCGCGCTCGGAATCCCTGCCAACTGCCTGCTGTTCCGCTCGCAGGACATCGGCGGAGCGTTCGGCATCAAGATCGGCAGCTACCCGCAGATCACGGCGCTCGCGCTGCTGTCGCGCAAAGCCGGGCGAGCGGCCAAGTGGACCGAGTACCGCACCGAACACATGCAGTCGGCTGGCCACGGCAACGAGCGCACGTTCCGCAACATCGAGGTGCCGGTGATGAGCGACGGAACGATCCTCGGCTTCAAGGTCGAGGCGTTCGACGACGCCGGCGCCTACCTGCACTACGAGCCACTCGGTGCCGTGATCTGGTCGCAGGTGGTGCCGGGTTGCTACAAGCTCAAGCACATCCGGGTCGACTTCACCGAGACCGTCTCCAACAAGTGTCCGACGATCCCCAACCGCGGCTACTCGCGGCTGCAGCACCTGTGGATGATCGAGCGAGTGATCGACATCGTCGCGCACGAGCTCGGCTTCGACCCGGTGGCGCTGCGAAAGAAGAACTACGTGCAACCGGAGGACTATCCGTACCGGACGCCCAACGGCTGCATCTATGACTCGGGCGATCTGCCCCAGGCGCTCGACTTGGCACTCGAGGCGATCGACTACCCGAGCTGGCGGCGGCGCCAGCAGGAGCTGGGGAAGGGCAGCGGCAAGCGCATCGGCATCGGCATCGGCACGACGCTCGATTCCGGGACCAACAACTTCGGCCAGGCCCGCATCATCAACCCCAACCTTCCGTTCTCCGGCAACGGCGAGGCCGCCTACGTCAAGCTCGACCTCTACGGCGAGGTCAACGTCGACCTGGGCACCACGCCGCAGGGTCAGAGCCACGAGACGACGGCGGCTCAGGTTGTGGCCGACATCCTCGGCATGTCACCGGACGCCGTCAGCGTGTCCGTCGGCTTCGACGCCCGCCACAACACCTACGTCGCCTTCTCGGGCACCTACGCGTCGCAGTTCGCCGTCACCGGCCTCGGCGCCGCGATGGG
>Ga0209415_10006871_pt1 | contig 20090 bp, 15 predicted proteins | sample PeaSoiSIISIP2007_FD_187696 | JGI IMG/M metagenome (GOLD analysis project Ga0209415, IMG submission 187696) | Peat soil microbial communities from Weissenstadt, Germany - SII-SIP-2007 (SPAdes) (version 2) | ecosystem: Environmental > Terrestrial > Soil > Wetlands > Peat | place: Germany... | reverse complement strand
TCGCGAAGGGTGATGGCCAGATTCGCCGTCTCCGCGGTGACGTGCAGGCAGGCCGAAATGCGGATGCCCTGCAGCGGCTGGTTCTTGATGAATTCCTTGCGAATGATCTGCAGAACTTTCATCGACTGGTTGGCCCACTCGATGCGTTTCTTGCCTAGATCGGCAAAATCGAGGCCTTTAATATCAGATTGCGCTTGCGTTGGTGTGGTCGACATACTTCTCCTGTGGCGCTGAAATCGTGATTCCTATTTTATTGCGGATTAATTACCTTGAATACCCAATGATCGTACTTTCGCCTGTTGAAAACCCTCTTTGTCCTAACTCTGAAACCCTTCTCATTCGCATTCAACCATCGTCATTCCCGCTCAACCATTGTCATTCTCATTCAACCATTGTCATTCCGAGCGTAGCGAGGAATCTGCTGTTCCGTGTCGGAGCGGTGCCCCACCCTTTTCGCATTCTTTGGAATCCGCTAAATCTTACTTTTGCGCTGCGACCGGCTGTCGCAACCCCGCGTCGCTGGCCAGTTTTGCCGCCTTGTCGGTCAACTCCCAGGTGAAGTCCGGATCGCTGCGCCCGAAGTGTCCGTAAGCCGCGGTCTTGCAGTAGATCGGACGTCGCAGATTGAGCGACTCAATGATTCCCTTGGGCGTCAATTTGAAATGAGCCCGGACCAGATCCGAAATAATCGTCGTATCCACCTTGCTCGTCCCGAAGGTTTCGATCAGCACGCTCACCGGATCGGCCACGCCGATGGCATATGCCAGTTGCACTTCGCAACGATCCGCCAGCCCAGCCGCGACAATGTTTTTCGCAATGTGACGCGCCATATACGCCGCCGAGCGATCGACCTTGGTCGGATCCTTTCCGCTGAAAGCCCCGCCCCCGTGCCGACCCATACCGCCGTAGGTATCCACAATAATCTTGCGCCCGGTCAGCCCGGTATCGCCCATGGGACCGCCAATCACAAAGCGTCCAGTGGGATTGATGTGGTACTTGGTGTCTTCGTCGAGGAGGTGAGCCGGAATCGTAGCCTGAATCACGTGCCTGAGAATATCGCTGCGGAGTTCGTCATTTCCAACCGTCTCCGAATGCTGGGTAGAAACCACGACGGCATCCACTCGAACCGGCTTGTGATGCGCATCATATTCAACCGTCACTTGCGACTTGCCATCCGGCCGCAAATAAGGAAGCTTGCCATGCTTGCGAACCTCCGAAAGCCGCATGCAAAGCTTGTGCGCAAACGAAATAGGCGCCGGCATAAGCTCCGCAGTCTCATTGCACGCGAAGCCAAACATCATTCCCTGGTCGCCGGCGCCGCCGGTGTCTACGCCCATGGCTATGTCGCCGGATTGTTTGTTGATGCTGGAGATGACGGCGCAGGTGTTGGAGTCGAAGCCGTAGAGGGCATTGTCGTAGCCGATGGCGGCGACGGTGCCGCGGACCAGGTTTTGGAAATCGACGTAGGCCTTGGTGGTGATTTCGCCGGCGATTACTACCAGTCCGGTTGCAGTTAAGGTCTCGCAGGCTACACGGCTGGAGGGATCGTCGGTAAGGCAGGCGTCGAGGATCGCGTCAGAAACCTGGTCGGCGATTTTATCGGGATGTCCTTCGGTTACGGATTCAGAGGTAAATAAATGACGGTTCTTGGACAAGCTTCTTCTCCTTAGTCCTTAGCAAGCGCTTTTGGGCGTCACGTCTGGCGGGGGCCCATCAGAACACAACAGCCACACGAAATGCTTCATTCCGGGGATCTCAAAAAGGCTACCAGAGAATAAGGAGAGGCGCAATCTTTTTGGACTGGGCTGTAGGTTACGGCAGTGAGCGGAGTTCCGGGTCAGGCAGAGGGTTGAGGACGGGGGTTCAATGGGAATCGCATCCTGTCAAGACTGAACCTCAGGTCGAGTGTTTTCAGCCCGGCCCTTGTGCCACATCCTTATGGTTCTCTACCGCTTTTCCGGGCTGGTTACGGCAATTGCGCGGGGGCTTCCGGTTTTGGCGCCGGTGGTTGCAGGCCATGGACGTCAAAAATCAGGGTCTTAGCCTCGCCGTAGTTGCCTTGCGCTGGGAGTTTGCTGCCATTGAATTCGAAATCGAGAGCGCCGACGTTGCCTGCGCGGATAACGATTTCTTTCTCTGCGCGAACCAATTTTTCCGACGGTGCAATGAGCATCGCCCGGGTGACAACCTCGCCATCAAGGGATATCGATAGCCACGAAGAGTCAGCGCGCGCTTTGATCGACACCAGGAATGTGCGGTTGGCGGGCGTTGCGGGTTGAGGCTGGCTGGCGTTGGCAGTGGAGGCGGGCGTGCTGGCCACCTGGGATGGATTCCCCGGCACCGCGGCCGCAACCGGCTGTTCCGATGGAATCGACGTGGCCGCGGGGGAATTCACAGGCTCACTGGGCTTCTGGTCGGGCGGAGACGTCTCTGCCGCCGCAGCCGGCGCGGAAGGGTTGGCGGCCGGCGCCGCCGAGATCCCCGTGGTCTTCTGCGATTCGCGTGAGTAGAAACCCCAACCGGTAAAAACCACAGCGACAATCACCAGCGCAATCGCGAGCTTGTTCCAGGACGGGCCTGCGGCTGCAGGATTTTCTTCTCGCGGGGGAGGATCGAGGACGGGAACCTGCTCGTTGTTGTCGGATTTCTTCGTCGCCGGGCTGACTCCAGTGGCGGCCAGGTAGTCAGCAATGGCCTGTTCTTCATCCATGTGCAAACAGCGCGCGTAGGCACGGATAAAGCCCTTATTAAAGATGCCGCCCGGGAGTTGATCGAATTGTTCTTCCTCAAGAGCGCGCAGCATGCGCGTACCGATTTTCGTGGTAAGGGAGATGTCATCCAGGCTGATCCCCTGCTTCTCCCGCTCTTGCTTCAGTTGGGCACCCAGCGACGCCACTCGACCGTTCTCCCGTGACCCGGAAACATCACGGGCCAGATGTTCACATTAAATATATGTTATGCGAGTGTTTTTGGAGGCGGATTTTTCAGCGGCCGGAAAATGCCGGCCACAAGATTACTATTTGCGCGGATCCCCAGGGATCGATTCTGGAACTGCCTGGCGCGCAACCGATTCTGCTCACCTCAGGATGAGCGCGAGGCAATTGTGAACCTGTTCAGTACATACAGTGCTTACTGTATTGCCTGTAACCAACTCATGCCCTACTTTTGGCGCAGTGTTCGCCCGAGGCGCGAGGGGGAAGAGGGGGCTCACGTCTGGCGAAAAAAGTGCTGGAGCGCGCGCCATGGATCCATGGATGGCCTCGGGATACTTCTTACTCGGTGCTGGGGTGGGATCTTTGGCGAGCGCGTGGCTTCGCGGCAAACGGTTTCGCAGATTTAAGGAACAGCAGGAGGCAATGGCCCGTAACCAGTGCGAAACAGAAGAACAAGCTGACAAAAGTGCCGGGCGCAAGTCGGCCTAGCCAGGAACCCCTGGATGGACGAAGTCTCCACTTCGAAACTGATAGGCAAGGCCCTGATCGTCTCCGAAGACGCGGTGGCTACACGCCAAGTTGCCGAGGCCATGCAGGAGCTCGCTTTGTCGGTGGAGATCTGCATCAAACTTTCCGATGCGCTGGACCGGGTGAACCACAGCAAGCTTGAGGTTGGAGTTGTTGATTTTTCGCTGGGAAGCCAAGCTACACTTGTACTTCGACAGGTGCGAAACTCAGTCTCGAACCGGACGGCGGTGACATTCGCAATCACGGGCAGCAGCGCTGAGACCGCGCAAGCCTTAAAAGCAGGTTCGAGCTTTGCGCTCGAAAGACCGCTGACTCTCGATTCGATCCGGCATACCCTCAGAGCAGCTTACGGGTTGATCGTACGAGAGCGCCGCCGCTACTTCCGTTGTCCCGTCTCGGTCCCAGCGGCCGCCAACCAAAAAGGCGGACCACAAATCTTCGGCAAGACGGTAAACATCAGCGAAAGCGGCGTCGCAATCAGCACTTCGACTCCACTGATGCCGGGCACAGCGGTAACCGTCCAGTTCACCCTGACGAACCCTCAACTGGCGGTCACGGCGGAGTGCAAGGTGTGCTGGAGTGATGACAAGGGTCACGTTGGATTGTCGTTTCTATACCTGCCAGCGAATGTCAGTTCCGAACTGCAAGCCTGGCTGGCGCGGAGACTCGAAGAGCAACTACCTGACTTGGTAACCCGGCGATTTCAGGCCACACCCCAAAGCTGAGCCCACAACCAAAGGCTTCCGCGAGATTCGGGAAACCCGGCGACGGGGGTCGAGCCGCTTGGTAAGGATCAATTTCCCGGCACGTCAGGCCGAACCAGGCCACCGGAAGCGGCCGTCAAGAGGCCTCATAAACCCTTGAATTCTAAGCAGAACACGTTGGTAATGTATCGAGTTGGTTTTCGTCGGACATTTCGTTCGCTCTGAGCAAGAATCTTAGGATGTCTGGCAGTTTGCCTCGTCAGTTGGGCGCACAAGTGTTTATTGCAGCCATGGCCCTTGCCGCACTGGGCTGTTTCGGTATTGCCCTGGCGAATTGGCACTCGATGGACCCGCTGAAGTTCCTTTGCTACCTTGCGGTTGCGTTGCTGGCTTCTTCCCTGAAAATCAAACTGCCAGGCATCAACGGAACGATGTCGGTGAACTTTTTGTTCATCCTGCTGGGGGTTTTGGAATTGAGCTTTGGCGAGACCCTGATGATCGGGTTCGCCGCAGTGCTGGTGCAGTCTTATTGGAAGTCTTCGAACCTGAAGTCGATTCATGTGATTTTCAATATGTCGCAGCTGCCGGTGGGAACGGCTGCGTCATACCTCGTGTATCAAGCCGTAACTACGCATGGGCTACAGCGAAACGCTCCGCTTGCGTTGCTGCTGGTGGCAATCACATATTTCGCCTTCAATACCTTCGCTATGGCGACCATCATCCGCCTGACGGAAGGTAAGCCGGTGTTGAAAGTGTGGTCGGAATGTTATTTCTGGTCGTTTCCTTATTACCTGGTCGGAGCGGCCATCGCCGGATTGGTGAGCTTCTTGAATCGGCACATCGGATGGCAGTCTTCGCTTCTGGTTTTGCCTCCGGTTTATCTCATGTACCGGTCGTATCGGCTTTACCTGGCCAAGCTCGAGGATGAAACGCGGCATGCCGAGCAGGTATCCAATTTGCACTTGCGAACCATTGAAGCTCTTGCGCTGGCGATTGAAGCCAAGGATCACACTACACACGACCACCTGCAACGGGTTCGTATTTACGCGATGGAACTGGGTAAGGAACTCGGGTTAAGCGCAGACGAAACTGAGGCCTTGCAAGCGGCGTCGGTTCTGCACGATATCGGCAAGCTGGCGGTTCCCGAACATATTATTTCCAAGCCGGGGAAACTGACGCCGGAAGAATTCGAGAAGATGAAGATCCATCCCATTATTGGAGCGGAGATTCTGGAACAAGTGGAATTTCCTTATCCGGTGGTGCCTATCGTCAGGGCGCATCACGAAAAATGGGACGGCAGCGGTTATCCGAACGGGTTGAAGGGTGAGGACATTCCGATTGGAGCGCGAATCCTGGCGGCAGTCGATTGCCTGGACGCGCTGGCCTCAGATCGGCAGTACCGTCGCGCGTTGCCTTTGAATGAAGCGATGGCGCGCGTGGTCGACGAGGCCGGCAAGAGTTTTGATCCGCGTGTGGTTGAGGTCTTGCGGCAGAGGTATGTTGAGTTGGAGAAACTTGCGCATGCGCGACCGCCGAAAACTCCGGCAAAGCTTTCGACCGATGTGAAGGTCCAACGTGGCGCCGCTCCGGCGGCGGGTTTTGCAGAACCAGAAACAGCGGTTCCACAGCACCCGGAACAACGCCGCGACTATCTTTCCTTTATCGCGGCAGCGCGGCAAGAAGCGCAGATGCTTTTTGAGTTGAGTCATGACCTGGGCACTTCGCTGAGCGTAGACGATACGCTCTCGATGCTCTCGGTGCGGCTGAAGCGCCTGGTGCCGTATGACTCCATGGCGGTTTATCTCAAGCAGGACAATCTGCTGACTCCGGAGTTTGTCAGCGGCGACAACTTTCGTTTATTTTCGTCTTTGAGGATTCCGCTCGGGGAAGGGCTGTCGGGATGGGTGGCGCAGAACGGCAAGCCGATTCTCAATGGCAATCCTTCGGTCGAGCCCGGATATCTCAATGATCCGACCAAATACAGCACTCTTCGTTCAGCGCTCGCAGTGCCGCTCGAGGGAGTGTCGGGCGTGGTTGCGGTGTTGGCGCTGTATCGCGCTCAACAGGACGCATTTACCAAGGACCATCTGCGAATTCTGCTGGCCATCAGCTCGAAGCTCGGATTCACCATCGAGAACGCGCTGAAATATCGACTGGCCGAGGATTCGGCTACAACCGATTACCTCACTGGTCTTCCCAACGCGCGATCGCTGTTCTTGCATCTCGATCGTGAGATTGCGCGCTGCAAGCGATCCAATCTGCCGCTGGCCGTGTTCGTTTCAGATCTCAACGGCTTTAAACAGGTGAATGACCGCTTTGGACACTTCCAAGGCAACAAGCTCTTGCAGATGTTTGCCGAGGCCTTGAAAGATTCCTGCCGTGAATACGATTATGCGGCGAGAATGGGCGGCGATGAATTCGTTGTGGTTGCACCCGGTCTCAGTCGGGAGGCAGCCGCAGAAATGGCGCGCCGGCTTGAGGCGATTATCGCCGACGTCGGAAAATTGGTTTGCGGCGATGGTCTGGTTTCAGTGAGCATCGGGCAGGCTTTCTTTCCAGTGGATGGCAGCAATGCCGAACACTTGCTGGCGGAAGCGGACCGCCGCATGTACGGAGTGAAGAATTTGCACTACGCGAATGGCGCGGATCGGCACGCTGGAGTGCGGTCTGCGGGTGCAACGTAAGGCGACAGTTCGCATTCAGCGAAACCGAGCCCAAGGTAAATGACCGATGTCTCTTCTTACGGTTTGACGCTCACCTCGACCGGGAGAGAAGTGGACGGTCCGTTCGCATCGCTGTCAGCAGCGGTGGAGAAGTGGGCAACAATGTCGTTCGCGCCGTCGCCAAGATCCGCAACTCGCACTCGAAGGCTGGCGATCGATGCGGACTGCGAGCGATCATGTAGCTGAGCCTCTCCGAGCAATCTGCCACTCGTGCTGCCGAGATAAAAGCGGACTCTTCCAGTGGGCGCCGTGGGTCCAGTGCTTTTCACGACGGCGATTAGACCCGTGCTTGAGTCACGACCAGCCCGCAAAATGGTTGGGGGATTCGCTGAAATTGTCGAACTCGTCCAGTAGCTGGGGTGGCCAGCGATTCTCCAGGAAAACATAAGAAATGAAGTCGCAGTCAAGTCGATTGCCGGTTCCGTCGTGCTATACGATTGCACATTGTCCCTATAGACGGCCACCTGAGAGCCGTTGTACTTGCCATCATTTCCGTTGAATCTCTTGAACGAATCTCTGCCGTTCGCCGGACAAAGAATCATTCCCTGCAGCGTGCCCGAAGTTGCCGCGCTGGCCGGGCCTTCCGAAGCTGCACCCCACAAAATCGGCGTGCCGCCTGATGTTCCGTCGAGCGCGCCCGCCAGGTTCGCCACCTGGTGCTGGATGCAGTTGGGGAACGTCGTACCGTCGCCCACGATGAAGGACGATCCCCATGAATTAGCGCCGAGGATGTTGCCCAGCCATTTCTGCGCGTCTGTGTTGTAGCCGCTCGACGTCGTCAGATAATAGAGTTCGCTCGCCACTACTGAGAGGCCCGCGCCGTGCGATGTAGTGTCGCCGTCTTGCCAGGGAACGCCGAAACCCCAAACATCTTTTCCAGACTGAGTAATCGCGACGGCCAGCTGATTCTTCAGAGCCTTGAGCATTGTCGATTGGTTGACCGGCAGCCCAGACGGATTGCCCGCCATGCCCAGCGCGCGATAAAGCTCGAAGTGCGCCAGCCCGCTGACATCGTAGAGATTGAGCGTGTCTTCATTGCCGGTGTCGTAGATTTTGGTGATGTAGCGCGCGGCATAGTGGGCAGCGTCGGCCAGGTATTTTTCAGGATTGCTCACGGGCAAATCCGCTGGGAGTTTTCCGTCGGCCGAGGCCAGCGCGAAATAAAGTTCGGTTGCGCCCAACTCCATATCGTCATCCCATACGGTTTCGGGATAGCCGTCGAAGGGCATGATGGTGAGCAAACAGCCGGTCGGGCAACTGCCGCCATTCACCGATTTCGCTGGATCGTGGAGAGAAGTATTGGCCAGCACGAAAATATCCTCTGCGTTTCGCAGCGCCTGGTTCGCACCGGTCGGATCCGTGGTTCGATAAAGCTGGTAGTACTCCGCGAAAGCGGCTGCCATTCGGCCCGCGAGATTCGGGCTGATTTGCGAGCCGCCGACGGCTGCGACAAAACCCGGCCGGTAGCAAATATAAAAATAGTCAGCCGTGCAGCGCTTGTAGTGATCAGCCGCCTGCGGCAATGTCCAAATGTCATACTCAGTTTCAAGATTGGGAAAATTCTTCCAGTCCTGGCTGTTGTCCACCTGGTAGTAAAGAGTTTTGCTGCTGTCATCCCACATCCGCATCAGCCAGGCAACACCGAAACGTGCCTCGGCAGAGAAGTCCGACGACGCCGGAGCTCCCGCCACATTGCCTGCATAAGAAACCGCAACCGGGGGCGCTGCGGGATTCTGCGGAGCGTTCGGTCCCATCTGATTTGGAAAATCACGAACTCCAATTTCCATGAGCGCGGTGGTGTAGCTCACGGTCTCCACATACTTCATGTAGTCGCCCGCATCCCACCATCCGCCGTCGCCGTCGATGACCGCTCCCGTCGGAGTCAGGGGTGTCCCCTTGGTGGCGATCAGGTCGTTGTTGTTCAAGGGCGGCGTATCGTAGATGGTCGTGTTCTTGTCGTTGAGGTGACCGGGCGCGGTGCGCAGCGCGTTGGGAATATAGTTCGGCCCATCGCGCTCGGTCTCGTAAAACCAAAGCGTGTTCAGGAGCAAGCCAGGATAGAGCACTGCCGGAGAATCGACGGCGAACTGCGGCGATGTAGCCGGTACCGGACCCTCTACGGAGATGGTGTAAATATCGCCGCCAGGCACCGCAAAACTGAGAGGGTAGACTTCATACGAGAGTTTGGCGCTGTTGCTCCACGTCCCCGCCAGGGTGCCGACCGGAGCCGAATAAACCGTTTTGCCTTGGGAGTTGATGACGTTGAACGTGGCTCCGGATTCCGAGGCCGTCGACATAAGATAGGCCTGAAAAGGCGGATTGCCGGATTCGTATCCCGCCTGGTTGACACGTACATAGGCCGACGATGCCGCGGCTGAAGCGCACACCAGCAGGAGCGCAACGCACGTAGCGGCGATTGTGAACAGCCTCTGGCGATTGAAAATGTTAGGAAATTTACCGGTCAGGGTCATGCTCCACTCCGCGGTTGGCCGATCATACTGAAAGCATTCATTAAAACGTATGAATGCCGCTTGTGGAGCCAAAGTTTATACCTTTGTCGCGGAATTTTCCAGTGCTGTTTTTGGCAGGCGGTTGGAGGTTTCGAAAACCCGGCCACGGACTTATCCGGTTGCTCAGGGGCCGGCGAAGCGTCCAAATCTGTAGGTCAGGCTCGCGCTGGCGTAGGAGGGTATGCGCACTCCGACAACTTCCTGAATGTCGGACGGATAGAAGTTTTCCGTGGTCTGCCCGGTATAGCCGCTCGCGATCAGGAAATTTACGCCAGCCTCCACGCGGCCGTTCACAAACGGCCGGACCAACGCTCCGCGAAATTCCTTCACCGGAGTTCCCGTGCATTCGTTGCTCAAAATTGGCAGGCATCCTGTGCCCAGGGGCTTGGTCGCCACGTACTCGAATTCGCCTCGTGCCTGCAACTTGAACGGAAGTTTCTGAATCGTTCCCATCGTGTCGAAGATGGTTCGCGGTGCCTCGGGCGTTGGATCGCCGGAGTCGAGGTCGCGAGCATCGGCTTTGGAAAAACTTGCCTGCAGCGTTCCCAGGCTGAAGTTTCTGCGCACCGCGATTACCATGAAGCGCAGACGGCTTGGCCCCTGATCAAATTGCAGTCCAGTATCGGGATCGATTTTCGCCAGCTCCGCGCTACTGGTGACGTGCCCCAGAGTAAGTCGCACATCCGTTTTGTGGACGGTCTTGCTCGCGACCAGCTGATACGAATGCGATGTGGCCACCGGAGTGCCCGCAGTCGTTCCGGTGCCAATGCGGGGATCTTCCGTGAAGAACGCCTGGCCAAAACTGAGAGAGAGCAGCGGCGCGTACCACGATTCCTTAGGGAGAAAAGAAACTGTCGCCTTGGGCGAGTTCACGCCCACCCATTTCTGAAAAGAATTCTGTGGGTGCAGAAGGTCGTCGTTATCAAAATCGATTTCGTCGCGACGCCAGCCGAGATAGTAGCGTAAGTAGCGGGACAGAGCGCCCTCGCCGGCAATGTACGGCGTCACTGATCCGATGGTGACGTTGTTTCCATCGATCGGAGTGAACGGGCCGTAGTACGCAGGAGCGCTGGGGTTGAAAACTCCGTAGTGGTCAAGATCGTCGCGCCGCGGCGCCTCGCGCTCGTAGTCAAATCCCCCCAGCAGAGAAAAATACTCGGCTAGCTTGTTCACATAGTTCGTGCTGCCGCCGGCAACCGTGCGAAACTCGCTTTGCCGAATAAGGCCCTGTCCAAAATCCGAAAACAGCGAAAGATTGTAGGTGCGAAAAAAGCCGGAGAGTTGCAGTTGCTGGCTTCCGCTGATTTGCCAGACGTCATTCGCGGCGATGAGCGCCGTATGAGTCTGATCCTTCTGCCGCGGATCGATCGTATCTCCATAGTTGTGGAAGTTGGCATCGGCGGAATTCAAGGCAAAGATCGGAACCAGTCCCGGCACATAGGAAAATCCGTAATACCCGATGCCAAACAGAGTCAGCCGATGCTGACCGACGTGAAATAACCGCTCGCCATTAAATTTGTACTGCTGCCGATGCTCCAGTCGGTCCAGAAATCCGTTGCCGTAGGACGCTGCGAAGGCCACCCATGATTCGGGAGTAGGGCTGAATCCCGCTACCAGATCGAGGTCGCGATAGTCTCCGGTAAGCGTGATGAACGGATCAAGCCGGGACCGCAGCCCATAGGTTGCCGCCAGATTGACCGCATGATTGCCCTCGCGAACATTGAACGCGCCGCCGTCGACTTGCACGCTCTCCAGAACCTCCGGAATAAATATGTTGGGGTCGGCGTATCCATTGCCATGAGCATTCGCGGACAAATTATTCGGCACCATGTAAGTGCCCACCGCAATGTACTGGGCGATGGGCTCGCCGTGATCGCCCGCCACGCCCGGCGCAAAATATTGCGGCGCCTTGATTCCACTCGACGCGGTTTCAATGGGATACCCGGGAATCGACACCGGCGCACCCGGACGGCCTGGATTGGCATCCAGCAGATCCTGCCGAACAAAAACCTTCTCGCCAGGATCGGGCGAAAGCACGTCGGTCTCATTAATGTCGGCTGTGACGGTGACACGCTCAATCCGGGTCGAGAGCTGGCTCATGCTGACGTTGATCTCGGAGTTGTTGCCGGAATGAACCTTCACCTGAAGGACAACGGGCTGGAATCCTTCCGCCTCGACTTTCACTGTGAAGGTCCCGCCCGAATCCACCTCCAGCTCGAATCGACCATCCGGACCGGACGCGGTTTGCCCCGAAACCTTACTGCTTCCGGATGGATCACGGGCAAGAAGCTGCACCGCGGCTCCCGGCAAAGCGTTCCCTTGAGGGTCGGTCACCCGGCCTGCCAAAGTACCCGCTTGTGCAAACACAGGAAGAGGAAAGCAGGCGAGCAGGATCAGGGACGAAAATAACTTCCTCGGCAGCGCTAAATAACGTTCCATCATTTCGTGCCACCGAGATGCATAGCCGTACCGATCTCAGGAATTCTCCAGTCCACTTGATGTAATACGGATAGAAATGCGAAACGGATTGGTTTGTAGACCCACCTTCCCTTTCGCAGGAAAAGCTGGAAAGAAGTTGCTCCGAGATCTCATGTCGATAGGGTCGTACGGCTCATAATCTCAAACATAGCGAAACAGCACCATGAAACCAAAATCCATGTGGCTTTGCTGGTGACAGTGAAACAACGTCGCGCCCGGGTTCGCTGCCACGAAGTCGATCTCCGCAGTGCTCTTTGCCTTCACCACCACCACGTCCTTGCGCAGCCCGGAGAGCGGCTTGCCATCCAGGCTGCTCACCTCAAACGTATGGCGATGTAAGTGAACTGGATGATCGTCGCCGCTCTTGTTCTGCATCGTCAATCTGTAACGCTTGCCTTCTTTCAGCGGAATTGTGTCCGTCTTCGGATACGACTTGCCATTGATCGTCCAATAGTCAAAGTCACCGTGCCCGTGAAACTTCGACTCAAACACGAGAGGAATTTTCTCGTCCGGTTCTGTCTCTACAGGTTCCTGCTTTGCGAATCGCGCGTAATCCCAGAACGTCTCCACCGGATCGATCCACTTGGGCTCGCCCTTCTGATTCGCATACTCCACCACAATCCCCATTCCCGCCCGTCGAATCTCCGGCCGTGTTTCGCCCAGAATCCACACTCCGGGCTGATTCATCTCCACCAAAACATCAATGCGCTCCGCTGGAGCCAGCCGTACCGCCGGCGCTTTCGCTTGCTGCGGTACCTCGTTCCCATCCATGCCGAGCACGGTGAATTCATGCCCAGCCAGCGCCAGCCAGTGCGTCGCTGTCGCACTGGCGTTCAAAACGCGGAAGAGCACTTTGTGCCCTTCGCGGACTTTAATCGGATCTCCATGCCCAAGCATGCGGCCATTGATCGTCGCATAATCATAAAATGCATCCATGGACGAATCCCCACCACCTCCCATATACGCATTCCAGTCGTGCAGTGCGAGGAATATCTCCTGATCGTACGCACCTGACGCTTGCTTAGGCTCAATGTAAAAACATCCGAACTGACCGGTATACGTGCCCCGCTTCAAATCGTGCCCGGCAAAGGTGTGCGTATGGTACCAACGGAAACCCGCCGGCCGCGGTGTAAAACTGTAGCGCCGTTGTCCGCCTGGCGCAATCATGGGCGAACCCTCTTCGACCGCGCCGTCTTCGTCGGATGGAATCCATAATCCATGCCAGTGCACAATCTCGGGCACGTCCGTATGGTTCACCACATCAATCGCGATCGGCTTCCCTTCCGGCCAGCGGATCAGTGGCCCAGGAACGGCCCCGTTGTAGGCAATTGTGTGAATTATCTTTCCTGGCCCAATCTCCAGCTTGAGAGGCGCAATTTCCATCCGCACATCCGCCGGCGTCTGCGCCCACAACCTTCCCTTCGCCGCCGCGCCCAGCATCGCGAAGCTTGTTTTAACCAGAAAATCACGACGATCCGTTCGCATGTATATCCTATTGAATGCTGTCGGAACTGCCCGCTCGCTGATGCGTCCAATCGAACCGGCGCCCGAGGATGCCCTTCACAATCAGGTGATCGGTGCTGGCCGTCGCCCCAACTCCGACCCCAAAGTTGATCTCCCAGTTCGGAGACACATTCAGATCGATCGTCGGAAACAACTGCTGCTCCTGATTGTGTAACGAAGACACACCGGTGATCGATCCGTAAGCAGCGTAGTACTCCAGACCGCCGGAAATATATTTGTTGAAGTCGTAGCTGAATTTCGCACTCGGCGAAAACCCCACGCCCTCCGAGACACTCGGTCCGTGGAAGGATCGCTCCAGCGCCGGATTCACCGAGAAATACCATCTGCCAATTTGCTTGTCGATGATCGGCCGCAGTTCCATCGTCCACGTATCCTTCGAGAACAGTGGCCGCTGATAGCCGACCTCCATCGACAAGCTAACGCCCACGGGCCAGTGCCAGCTATCGGGCGCCCTCACCCGCGGGCGAATATGATCGCCCACCCATTGCCAGCCGTCTCCGCTGCGCGCGCTGGTGAAAATGTAGAAGCCAACCTCCGCCCAGTTATTTACTCCCTGAGTAATCTCAACCGTTTCGTGCTCGGCATGATTCGTTGGGTAGAGCCCGTCCGCGGTGAACTGCGAGCCAGGTTCCGGATAGCTCCCCTCGACCGTGAAATTGCTGTGCAGCTCCAGCATCGTGGTCTTCGGCGCCACTGTGTCCGAACCGTAAACCTGAATCTCGTAGTTATCCTGCGCCTTCGCGACCCTAAGGTCGCCAAAACCCAAGACCACGAGAATCAACAACGAACAATGCTTGGCAACCAGCTTCTCTTTTATCAAAACTGTCGTCTCTCCCGGACGGCTGATCGAAAGATTTTCGGGACTGTTCTAAAGATGCGTACTCCCACGGGTCGCGGTCTTTTCGCAGTATTAGCGCGGAAAATATTCGGCATCGACACTTTCCCTCTACCGGCGACGGGGCACAAGTTAGCCCAGACCACGTCTTCCGACACGCAGCCGCGCAGTCAATCTGATTTAGATTACACTCCTAATTTCTTGGGCTGGCGAGAGGACATGGGACGGATCTCTTCGTCGGTAACTTATCTGCAATGGAACACGCTCCTCTGGTAGAAGAGTTTTGCGCGCTCACAGCTACCGCTATGAAGCCCTCATGGGAGGCAATGGACTCTGCCGAAGCCCCTTCACGCATCCGGCATTGGCAACCGGCGGAAAGATTCGGCATCTATAAATTTATGCCAACCAAGGTCAATCGCTGTTCTGTAGATCTCTCACAGTATCCGAATCTGGTGGTTGTTTATCTGGGGATGCGGGTCAATCGCCTCGCAGGGTTGAAAACGCTGTTGGGCTTCGGGCCGAAGATCACCGCCTCCGTCGACGCGCAGCCCGATGGGCTGTTGTTGCATGAAAACTTTCTTTTCTCTCTGTTTCCGCCTCATGCTGGCATGCGGCAGTATTGGCGCGACATGCAGTCATTGCTCGCTTGGACGCGCTCGGAGCCGCATCAGCAGTGGTGGAAGTCATTCTTGCATGACTCCGGCGGTACCGGCTTCTGGCATGAAACATACTTGATGACCGGCGGCATGGAAGCCATCTACGACGATGTGCCCGAACCGATTGGCTTTATGAAATTCGCGCCTGTGCTAACGGCGCGCGGACCCATGTTCGGGGCCGCTGCCCGCTCGCATCAGGCCTGCGTCGGCGAGCCAGTCCTCTCGGAATCCGAACTGTACGAGCGATAGCAAGGTGGCAAAGGAGGCGTTCGCCGGAGGACTTGTAAGCTATCCTCATCACTGGTTCGCGGCCAGTCAAATAGGCCCGAACTCGAAACGGCGCAGAGTAAATCATGTTCACCAAATCCGGAATCATCGAACTACACGCCACCATGCACGAACGGTTGGACCTTCTATTCAGCCATGTTGCAACCGTCCCTGATAACTTCCGCCACAAGCTGATTTCAGGGTTCGGCCATCCCTCCATTTGGAAGCAACTTGTGCACATCCTGGCCTGCGAGGAAGGCTGGATCCACGATCTGCAGAACAAACCGTTTGCCGGTTGGCACGAGGAAGACTGCCCAACCATGGCAGACTTGCTAGCTGCCAAAGACCGAATACGAAAGTCGACAGGAATCTACGTCGGCGATCTCACGGAAGAGCAACTCAACACGACCCTGGCCGAGCGTCCGGTGGATTGGGGCGGCGAACTCCGGAGTCCCGCTTTCATCCTGCTCCACGTTATAACCCACGCATTTCACCACAAAGGCCAGGTTGTCGCGATGCTGCGAATTTTCGGATACCCAGCACCTGACACAGATCTACAACCGGTATAGATTCCGACTACTTCCGGTTAGCCCGTGATCCGGCCCTTTGGAATTCGGTGGGGGTGCCAAAGGCCTCGGTCCGTAGATCTGGCGCCGCGAGCGGAATCCTATTTGAGCCCCTTGACCAAATAAAGCTCGGAAAGCAGGCGAGTATAGCTGTAAACGTAGGCTCGACCGTCAGAACTGAAATGAATGTTAGAGATGTGATGAAGTCCCGCTACGTCGGGGGGAGCCATCTCTCTGAAAAACTGCCTCTGTCCGGTCAGAACATTCAAGCGATAGACCTTGGCTGGTGCTTGATTCCACTGATACACGTACAACCAGCGCGGATCTGAGGTCCACGCGAAACCTTCGCCCGCCTGCAAGCCTGGAATTGGGCGTGGCTGTCCACCTTCTATGGGATACAACCAGCCTCCTCCACCAGCCAGACCGTTGCCGGCAATCAATCTGCCGTCCGGTGACATCAGGCAGAAAGTAACTCCCTCCGGAGTCACAGGACGTGGCTTGCCACCGTCTACATCCTGAGCGAAACACTGAACGCCATGTCCGGGCCGACTTGCGGAAAAAACAATTTGCTTGCCATCCGGCATCCAGCTAGGTCCGTGCCAGTACTGTTGAATGTCGCTTGGGTCCATTTGCTTGGCCGTGCCTGCTCCAGTCGGCAACAGCAGAAGATGGGCGTTCGAAACAATCGTGGTCGCCCATTTTCCATCCGGAGATAAATGGCCCGCCATTCCCTGGCCAAGTGGAATGGGGGGCGATCCGCGCATGTCCCGTACGGCAACGGTATAGGTTGGTCCAGACTCAACCCCTTCTTCGTCGAAGAGCACAGTATTGCCGTCCCCGGAGATATCAGTCGGGACCGACCATTCCCGCCACGAGACCTCCTTTTCCTTGGTTGCTCCCGGCGAGAGAGCCATCATTCCAACGCGTTGTTCATCGCGAGTTACAAGCACTCTGCCGTCGGAGGCGATGTCCTGCAGGGTAACTCCTCCGGGTGCACGGAAGATCAGACGTTGGTGACCCGATAGGTCCACAGCATGAATATGATGTTCGCTTCCTGCTTGGGCAGCCGAGAACCAGACCTCGGTTCCATCGGCAGACCATGCCAACCCTTCGACACTTCCCCAGGACGCAGAGACAATCCTCTTGTGTCCCCCAAGATCGACAATCGAGACGACGCCCTTGTCGTCAGGATAGAGCGGGTGGTCCAGGAATGCGACTTGATCCGCTTTGGGCGAAATCCGCGGATGGCTGATCCAGCCAGCAGTCTCATATAGAACGTGGCCGAGTGGAAATTCAAGACGCTGTTTGCCGTTTACATTGCGGACGGCCGCTAACGTCGACCCGTCTGGAGACCAATCAGCCCAATCCACATTTTCAGCGAGCTGACGAGGAGATCCGCCCGTTAGTGGGACTTGGCCAAGCGTTCCCCGGCCTGCGAACAGGAAACGATTATTGACCGGCTGCAGCACCGCCATTTCGCTTGAAGAGGAAACCGCCAGCAGCTGAGTCGCGGGTAATCCGAGGCTTCGCACTCCCGGGATTTTCGGGTCGGTGGAGAATATTTCAGTCGGTTCACCGTCCCAGGAGGCGGCGTAAATAACGCTGTGACCGTCAGGCGCAAACCTGGCTGAGTGTACTGTGCCGCGACTAACGGTCAGTCGCTGAAAATCTGGCAGCTGCCATTTGGCTGTTCGGTGGCCGAGGAAAACGCCAGAGCCGACGAGGAATCCTGAAACCACGATTGCGAGAAGTGCCAGGAGCGTGCGGTTCAACGCCGACCCTCTTCTGCTGGGCCGAACGCCGTTGATCGGCGGTAGCTGTGGATAGGTATCCACCGGACCTTCGTCCAACCTGGCCACAAAGCGGTAACCACGACGTGGCACCGTCTCAATGAAGGAGGGATTTTCGGCTGAATCGCCCAGAGCAGCGCGGAGCTTGCCGACCGCCACATTCACTGCGTGGTCGAAGTCTCCAAAACTGTCTTCCGGCCAGATACGCGACTGTAGCTCCTCGCGAGTGACCAGGTCTCCCGGGTGCTCCAGCAGAATCTGCAGTACTTTGAAGGGTTGGTCCTGGAGTTTGATGCGGCTTCCGGACTTGCGGATCTCTCCGGAGGGGAGATCGGCTTCAAACGCCCCAAAGCGTATCGTCTGGTTCCCGTTATTCACCGTGGCCGTCCCATTCGTAGGAAAGTCTAGCATCTTTGGTCGCCTCTCCTATCGACGCTGTAGGCGCCGATTGGTTTGTGGAATTTAGGTGGAGATCATGGTCTCCAGATGTCTCCTGCGTGTCTCCTGATCGGATATTAACTGTAGATGCAGAAGCTAGCTCTTGTGAATTGAGATCGTTGGCGCTGATCGAATATACCTTCCCACGTTGGGCGGACTTGCGAACGCAGTTGGTCGCTTGACTACGAGAAAGGAACGAACATGAAGTTTAGGGGATGGACGAAAACGATTCTTGCTGGTGTCCTGTCAATCGGCGTTCTATTCAGCAGTGCTGCGGCTCAAGACACGCCTCAGGATCCCACAGTAACCGCTTCCACACCCCGCGAGCGGCAGATCGAACTGGCCTTGAGCGCAGCTCCAGCCGAGGTATCGAGTAAGGCCACAGTTTATATTTTGGGGGCCAAAGGCTATGAGAAAGGTCGCGAAGGTACTAACGGCATTAGTTGTTTCATTTGGCGGTCATTCAAAGAAACGATGCAAGTTTCGGCAGCGCCGGCGTGCTTAGACGCCGAAGGCAGCCGAACTCTTATGGTTACTGCCATGCGCAGAGAAGAACTGCGGGCCCAGGGCAAGTCAGAAGCAGAGATCAAGGATGAAATCGCGAAGGGATATAAGGATGGCCGTTACAAAGCGCCCGGGCCGGGTTTCCTTTACATGCTGTCGACCGAAAACTATTTCTACCGTTCCGGCGCCAAGAAGTGGGGTACCGTGCCCCCACACGTGATGTTCTACGCGCCCTATAAGACCGCGAAAGACGTGGGATACGAATCGGTATCGCCCACAATGGTGCCTTCTCTGACGGGGGATGGGCCGGAAACATTGCTTGTCGTAGGCGCGGAAAAGCCGCCCCAGGATAGCTCTTCTGGCGATTCCCATAAGCACTAGGGAGGGCTTGGCGGAAATTTGGCGAAGTCTTGATGAACAAGGTTTTCATCGAGCATTCGTAATACGTCAAGTGAATTGAGGATTGATTCACGCGTGCTTGTCAATTATCCGGGCGCGCGTTAAGAACAAATGCGAAAACTCTACAAACCAGGAAGGCAACAATGCGACTGCATGGATGTGCAACGATCCTGATGGGTTCGATCATGCCAGTGTTAGCGTTCGGTCTTATGGCAAGCCCGGTAACGCCAGATCCCGCGGGCACAACCGATCCGCGCGACAAGATGAATATCTGGGAGGGTCGCTGGAAGGAAGTAGTAGAACGCAAAGAGACCCCTTACGGCCACGCCGCTTCAGTGCCGTCCCACATTACCTGCGCCTGGACCGCCGACCGGGGCTACATGGTTTGCGAGTACTTGAGCGAAAAGGTCGATGCGGAGGAAGGCAGTAAGCCGGCCGATCATTTGGCGATCTTTACTTATGACGACAAAAGCAAAGCGTACAAGCATCTCGGAATCAGTAAAGATTACAAGACGCTCGAAGAACCGAATGTCATCATCGAGGGGAATCTCTGGCACTACACCTACCAGATTCCCAACGGCAAAGCGGGAAACTTTGATCTGCGGGATTCCTACGAGTTCGTCACGCCGGAGAAACGGATCACACGCATCGAGCTCTCTGCGGACGGCGGCCAGCATTGGACCCTGCTGTCGGAATCCGTGGGACTAAAAGTTCATTAGTTCGTGCGCTCTCCACCATGGCTTGTTCAATCGTGGTAAGGCCGGGCGTCCCCGACAAGTTGAGGGCTGGCGCCTTGCTCGCCTAGCAGTTGTCGCAGGAGAGAATCATTAATGAATGCAAAGATAGGCAGGATGATTGCATTGAGGATCCTCGCGCTGCTGGTCGTGCTGGCCGAGGCGTGGCCAGCACAATCCCAGGACGCACAGGGACAGTATCTAAGAATTGCCCGCTTGATCAGTACCTGATGGCGGACCGAGATGCTGAGATAGCCCTGGCGCGCAGCGCGGCGCCGGACTCCATTTCACGCGATGCCGGGGTCTTGGTTCTCGGGCGCCATGGTTGTACAAGCTGACTAATGGCAGACTCTTCACGGCTCTTGCTCCTTTCGAGCCGATACGTGGGTCTACAATGGGACAGCGATTTCTAGGTAGCCGGGATTTAGCGGAAATAGGTAGCCGGACGCGCTAGGCTCCTATTTTCAAGGGATTAGAAAAACTGGCGGAGAGAGTGGGATT
>Ga0209415_10006870_pt1 | contig 20091 bp, 19 predicted proteins | sample PeaSoiSIISIP2007_FD_187696 | JGI IMG/M metagenome (GOLD analysis project Ga0209415, IMG submission 187696) | Peat soil microbial communities from Weissenstadt, Germany - SII-SIP-2007 (SPAdes) (version 2) | ecosystem: Environmental > Terrestrial > Soil > Wetlands > Peat | place: Germany... | reverse complement strand
TAATTCGGTCGACGACGGTCGTGGGATCTCCAGCCGCAGCTCACGTTTGATGGCGCCGGCGCTGCAACTGAATTCGCCGTTCCAACTCCCTGACCTCGCGGCGCAGAACAGCCGCCAGTTCTTGCCGACGCTCGGGCTCCATCCGCGTGGTGATGGCGCCGATGCTGATCGCCGCGATCGGCGGTCCATAAGGATCCGTGATCGGCAGACCGATCGACATGGCGCCCGGGGTCACCTGGCGATCGTTGAGCATGTAGCCGATTTCACGCGCGCGTTTGAGCATCGCACGAACATCCTGCGCCTTCATGTTGGCGTAACGCGAAAAGTGCTTGGCATTGGCCGCGATAATCTCCTCCACCTCGGCGTCGGGCAGGGCCATGAGCAAGGCGCCGCCCCCGGCCCCAATCCCGAGCGGTCGGCGCGTGCCGACATCCACCGTCAGTGTCTTGATCGGAAAGGAACCCTCCTTCCGCTCGAGACATACGGCGTCATAGCCGCTGCGTGCGGACAGAAACACCGTATCCCCTGTGCGCGAGGCGATCCGCAACAACGCCGGTTCGCACAGTTGGCGCACATCGAACCGAGGGATGGCGGCGAGCCCCAATTCGTAGATGAGATGGCCGAGGTCGTAGCGTCGGGAAACCGGATCCTGATCGACCAGCCCCTCTCGCATCAGCCCTTTAAGCAATCGATGGACGGTCGGCCGCTGCAGTTTGGTTTGGCCCGCCAAATCGATCAGGCGGCAGCCTTTCTCGTCGGTCGAGGCGATGGTTCGCAACAGCAACGCGGCGCGATGGACGGTTTGCGTCCCGCGATTATCCCCTTTGCCGCCGCGCCGCGCTGCCATTGGCCTCTCCCGTTAGTCTACATAGCGAACTATAGAAGGGAGCGTTTGTCTTGTCATCTTGTTCTGTTTTGATGCAGGTTGACGGCCTCCCTGTAATAAGTCTATTTTGTGGACTAATAGCGCGTGTTTGGCCTCATCGGGAGCCGTTGGCATCTGTCTCCGGTGGGGATACGGTTTGCGCCGAGCTTCGACACAGCGACAGAGATCGGCCTGTTGGGAATTTCAGCGAGCGAGGCTAGCGTAGCGTGACCCCATTCCATTTCGAGCCGTGTTCACTGCCGGCGCAGACCGAAAAACTTCGGCGGGAGGTCCGCAGCTTTCTGAAGGAAAGCTCGAAGCAATGGACTCCCGCGGCTCGGGCGCAGTCATGGGACGGCTTCGATCAGGAATTCAGCCGGCAGATGGGCGCGCGGGGCTGGATCGGCATGACTTGGCCCAAGCGTTATGGCGGCGGCGAGCGGAGCGCGTTGGAGCGCTATGTCGTGCTCGAGGAGATGCTGTTTGCCGGCGCGCCGGTGTCGTTCCACTGGATCGCCGACCGCCAGAGCGGCCCATTGCTGCTGCGGTTTGGGACCGAGCAGCAGCGCCGCGACATCCTGCCCGGCATCGCCCGCGGCGAGCTGTGTTTTTGCATTGGCATGAGCGAGCCCGATGCCGGCTCCGACGTCGCCAATATCCGCACCCGCGCCCGCGAGGCGGATGGCGGATGGCGGATCGCCGGGACCAAACTGTGGACGACCAATGCCCACCGCGCCCATTACATGATCGGTTTGTTCCGCACCGCCGGCGAGCCGAAGGATCGCCATGCCGGATTGTCGCAATTCCTTGTCGATCTCTCGCTGCCTGGCATCACCATACGTCCAATCCGCGACCTGACCGGCGAGGAGCATTTCAACGAAGTCGTTTTCGATGACGCGCTGCTTCCCGCGGAGGCGCTGATCGGCCGCCCTGGCGAAGGGTGGCGTCAATTGATGGCCGAGCTCGCCTTCGAGCGCAGCGGCCCCGAGCGATTGCTCAGCAGCATTCAGGCTTTGGTCGAACTGATCCGCAGCCTCGGCGCCGATGTCTCGGATGAAGCGGCGGCGCTGGTCGGCCGGTTGACGGCGCAACTCGTGACGCTGCGCCGGATGTCGCTTTCGGTCGCCGGGATGCTCGAGGCCGATCGCGAACCCGCGCTCGAAGCGGCGGTGGTGAAGGACCTCGGCGGGACTTTCGAGCAGGCATTGCCGGAGGCGGTGCAATCCTTTCTCGGTCTCGAGCTCGACTCCGATGGCGGGTCCGATATGCAGCAGGTCATGAGCCATCTCATACGAGTGGCGCCGGCCTATTCCCTGCGCGGCGGCACGCGCGAAATTCTGCGCGGCATCATCGCGCGCGGATTGGGATTGCGATGAGCGAGACGGCGGCAATTCTCGGCCAGATGGTCGATCGGCTGTTTACCGATCATGTCGACCGGAAGCTGCTTGTCGCAGCCGACGAAGGGTGCTGGCCGAACGACCTATGGGCGCTGGTGGAGGAGCAGGGATTGACCGCGGCGCTCGTTCCCGAGGCCAAAAACGGGATGGGCGCGAGCTTCCATGATGCTTTCGTGATCGTGCGTGCGTGCGGGTTTCACCGCGCTCCCCTGCCGTTGCCGGAGACGATCGCGGCAGGGTGGCTGCTGGCTTGCGCGGGTCTCGACATTCCGCCTGGTCCGCTCACTCTCGGCGGCGCGCATCCCGAGGACCGACTGCGGCTGGAACGAGCCGGCGCAGGCTGGCGGTTGTTCGGAACGGCCCGGCGCGTGCCCTGGGGCCGCCAGGCGAACTCTGTCGTCATCGCCGTGAAACAAGCAGAAACGACGCTGATCGTGCGCGCTCCCCGCGAGGGCTGCGCGATCGAACCCGGCGCGAACCTGGCCGGTGAATTTCGCGATACGCTGACTTACCGTGATCATCCGGTCGAGGCGGTCGCGTGGCGCCATGGTTTCGCCGTCGATCCGGTGGCCGTGCTCGGCGCAATGATGCGCAGCGGACAAATGGCGGGGGCCATGTCGGATGTCCTTGGCCGCTCGGTCACCTACGCGAACGATCGCCACCAGTTCGGCCGCCCGATCGGCAAGCAGCAGGCGATCCAGCAGAACCTTGCCGTGCTGGCGGCGGAAGCCGCCGCCGTCGACGTGGCCGCCGAAGCCGCTTTCCGCGCCGCCGACGAGGGTAATCCCGAATTTCTCGTCGCCGCCGCGAAAGTGCGTGCCGGCATCGCGGTTTCGCCGACTGTCGGCATCGCCCACCAGGTGCACGGCGCGATCGGGTTCACCATGGAGCATCCGCTGCAGTGGTCGACGCGCCGACTGAATTCCTGGCGGACGGAATTCGGCAACGATCGGTTTTGGGCCGTAATCCTCGGGCGGCGCATTCTCCATCTCGGGGCGGACGATTTCTGGCCGCACATCACCGCGAATTAGCGACGAAGAGAGCGGGGGCAATGAAACGGTTTCTCGAATACGAGCAGGAAGGCGGGATCGCCATCATCACGATGAGTCGACCCGGCGCGCGCAACGCGCTGACCGATTACGCACAGTTCCAAGAGTTCGTCGATCTTTGCCAAAAGATGAATGACGATCATTCCGTACGTGCCGTCATTCTCACCGGACGGGGGCCCGCGTTCTGTGCCGGCGGCAACATCAAGGACATGCAGGCGCGAAGCGGGATCTTTGCCGGCTCGCCGGCGCAACTGCGGGACAATTATCGAAAAGGCATTCAGCGCATTCCGCTCGCCCTCTATTATCTCGAAGTGCCGACAATCGCCGCGGTCAACGGTGCCGCCATCGGCGCCGGATGCGATCTCGCCTGCATGTGCGACATTCGCATTGCCTCGGAAAACGCGACCTTCGCGGAATCGTTTGTCAAGCTGGGCATCGTCCCGGGCGACGGCGGCGCCTGGTTGCTGCAGAGAGTGGTCGGCTTGTCGAAGGCCTGCGAGATGAGCTTTACCGGCGACCCGCTCGATGCCCGGGAAGCGCTGGCGTGCGGCCTCGTATCGCGCGTCGTTCCCAGCGAAACGCTGCTCGACGAGGCGCGTGCGCTGGCCGCGCGCATTGCCCGCAATCCATCGGTCGTGCTGCGCATGACCAAGCGGCTCATTCGCGAGGCGCAGCATGCTCGCCTCGACACGATCCTCGAACTGTCGGCCGGCTTTCAGGCGATTGCGCAGCATTCCGAGGAACATATGGCGGCGCTGCAGAAACTTTCGTCGAAAATGGAGGCCGCTGGCGAACCAGAGAGCTGAATGCTAAACCATGCCTCGATCTATTCGGCCGGGCGATCTCCACGTTGTGGAACGACGGCACCGAGACCGCCATTCTCTGGATCAACGGAGCGATAAGATGATGCAGAAGACAGTCCGCAAGCAGCAAACGGTCCCCGCCAGCAATCAGGCGTCGGATCTTCGTTCGACGTTGGAGTGGCTGCGCGAGCAGGGCGATTTGATCAATACGGACAAGGAGGTCGATCCGGATCTCGAGGTTACGGGGCTGCAAAAGCACATGGACGGCGGATGCCCGATCCTCTTCAACAATGTCAAGGGCAAGCCGAACCACAGGGTCATCACCAATCTCTTCGGCGACATGAACGTCATCAACAAGATGTTCGGCTGGAAGAACGATGTCGAGCGCACGCGCAGAATTGCGGAAGCATTCCGCAAGCCGTTGAAGCCGGTCATCATTTCTCAGGATGAGGCGCCGGTGCAGGAGCACGTGATCCTCAATCCGGACGACGTCAACAAGCATATGGTGCCGATTCGGCATACGACCTACGAGACCGAGCTGACCGTTGGCTCCGGCATAAGGTGCATCAGCTTCGATCAGTTCGATGGGGGTACCGACCTTGGCTACAATCGCATGAACTTTCGTTGGGGCAATGTCGGCACGTTCCAAATTTCGCCGGGCTCACACATGTGGCAGGTGGCCAACAAATATTACAAGGACGACAAGCCCATTCCGATTTCAATGTGTTTTGGCGTGCCGCCGGCGTGTACGCTGCTCGCGGGCGCCGGCTTCGACTATGCCATTCTGCCAATGGGTTGCGATGAAATCGGCATTGCCGGCGCGGTGCAGGGCAGCCCAATTCGCATGGTGAAGTGCCGCACGGTCGATGCCTACACGCTCGCCGACGCCGAGCTGGTTCTCGAAGGCCATATCTATCCGCGTGATCGCCGTTTCGAAACCAAGGAGTCGGAAGACGCCGGCGTCCAGGGCCGCTACCATTTCCATCCGGAATGGGCTGGCTACATGGGCAAGGCCTACAAGGCGCCGACCTTTCACGTCACTGCCGTGACAATGCGCAAGCCGGAGACGAAGCCGATCATCTTTGCGCTCGGCGTCCATACGCTCGATGACCACAACATCGACACGACGGTGCGCGAGGGGGCGATTTTCGAATTGTGCGAACGTTTGCAGCCCGGCATCGTCCAAGACGTGGTCATCCCTTACTGCATGACCGACTGGGGCGGCTGCGTCATCCAGGTCAAGAAGCGCCATCAAATTGACGAGGGCTGGCAACGCAACTTCCTCGGCGCGGCGCTGTCGTGCTCGCAGGGCATGCGGCTTGCGATCGCGGTGAGTGAGGACACCGATCCTTACTCCATGGACGATATTATGTGGTGCCTCACCACGCGCGTGAATCCGCGCGCCGACATCCTCAACCCGATTCCCGGCGGGCGCGGCCAGACCTTTATGCCGGCCGAGCGCATGACCGCGGGCGACAAGCAATGGACCGCATCGAACACCCAATTCGAGGGCGGCATGGGGATCGATGCCACTGTGCCGTTCGGCTACGAGAGCGACTTCCTGCGGCCGGTCTATCCGGTTGACAGGGTCAAGCCGGAGGACTTCTTCACCAAGAAGGACATCGAGAACGCCAGATCGCGCATGGTCGGATGGGTCCACTCCTTGGCCCGGACCGGGCGGTGAGATAGCCCCGTCGAACCACCATGCTGCTGGCAGGGGTAGTTGTCATTGATGCGACGGACCGGCTCGGCTGGGTTGCCGGACGGGTCCTCGCCGATCTCGGCGCCGATGTTGTCAAGCTCGAGCCGCAGGCGACCGATCGCACGCGGCGCGACTGGCGCGCCTTCAATGTCAACAAACGCGTCCTCGATCTCGGCCCGGCGAAGCCGGCCGATCAGCCGCAGATCGAGGACCTCCTTGCCAAGGCCGATATCTGCCTCCTGACGCCGGGATCTTCGCTGGCCGACAAAGCGCTTGATGCCGATACCCTGCGCCAGCGTTTTCCGCGTCTGGTGGTCGTCATTATCACCCCGTTCGGCCGCGTCGGACCGCGCAAGGATTGGCGGGCTTCCGACATCGAACTGATGGCCGCCGGCGGCGCCATGTCGCTCGCCGGCGAACCCGACGGGGTGCCGTTGCGGGTGAGCGAGCCGCAGTCCTACAGCTGGGTGGGAGCGCAGGCCGCCATCGGCGCGCTCATTGCCTTGTTCCGGCGCGACGCCACCGGCTGCGGCGATTTGGTTGACGTCTCGGCCCAGGCTTCCGTCGTCATTGCAGCCGCCCACGCGCCGGCCTTTTTCGACCTCAATCGAATCATACCCAAGCGGGCGGGCGCCTTCATGACCGGCCGTTCGATCAAGGGCGCCCATTACCGCGTGTTCTGGCCGTGCCGAGACGGGTGGCTCAATTTCATCTTTTACGGTGGCGTCGCCGGACGGCGCACCAACGAGCAGCTCGTCGCCTGGATGCGCGAGCGCGGCGCCGAGCTTGGGCCGCTTGCCACCATCGATTGGGCGCGTTTCGATCCGACCAAGGCGGACCAGGCGGAGGTCGATGCCATCGAGGCGCCAGTGATGAAATTCCTCGCCGGCATCACCAAACGCGAATTTCTCAACGAGGCGCATAAGCGCGAGATGCTCGGCTATCCCGTCTCTACCGTCGCCGACATCGCCACCGACCCGCAGCTCGAGTCGCGCGGCTATTTCCAAACCGTCGGTGGCGAGCGTCATTGCGGCAGTTTCGCGGTGATCGATGGCGCACGCCCACCGCTGCGGTATGGGGCCGGCACGCCTCTGGTTGAAGAGCAGCGCGAATCTCGACGGACGGGGGCAACGGTCGCGAGCGGGCTCACCCAAGCCTTGGACGGCGTCAAAGTCATTGAATTCGGCGGCTATGCCGCCGGACCGCACATCGGCAAGATCCTCGGCAATTTCGGCGCGAAAGTCGTGCACGTGGAGTCACGCGACCGGCCGGACGGGTTCCGCCTGCAATATCCACCCTACCCTGGCAACCGTCAGGGTCTCAATCGCAGTGGATGTTTCAGCCTCTTCAACGACTCCAAGTATGGCGTCACCGTCGACTTGAAGAAACCCGAGGGCGTGGAGCTGGCGCGCCGGCTGGCGCAATGGTGCGACGTGATCGTGGAGAACATGCGCCCGGGCGTGATGCAGCGCCTCGGCCTAGGATTTGACGCGCTGTCGCAGATCAATTCGCGCTTGGTCATGCTGTCCACCTGCAACATGGGGCAGACCGGCCCGCGCGCCGATACGCCGGGATTCGGCTCCCAGCTGTCCGCGCTCGCCGGCTTTTGCGGGATGACGGGATTTCCCGACGGCCCACCGATGATCCTCTATGGCCCCTATATCGATTTCACCGCCTCCTTGCTCGGCTGCTCGGCTGTGCTGGCGGGTTTGGTCCGCAGCCGACGTATCGGCAAAGGCACCTATATCGATGTCTCGCAGTACGAATGCGGCCTTATGTTCATGGCCGGCGCGCTGCAGGATTATTTCGTGACCGGTCGCTTGGCCGAGCGCTGCGGCAACGCCGATCCCGAGGCTGTACCGCACGGCGCTTTCCCCTGCAGCGACGGCGAGTGGGTCACGCTGTCGTGCTGGTCGAACGATGAATTCAAGGCCCTCGCCGGGATCATCGGCCAATCCAGGTTGGCAATGGCCGCCGATTTCGCGACGCCGGCGGCACGCCGGGCGCACAAAGGCGAACTCGACGCCGTGATATCGGCGTGGACCAGCGGCCGCAGCGCCGTGGCGGCGGCGCAGACGCTGCAGGCTGCCGGCATTCGCGCCTACCCCGTGGTGACCATGGCCGGCCTGTTTTCCGATCCGCAACTCGCCGCGCGCCGGCAATGGCGCGTGCGCCGTCATCCCGAAATGGGCGATCAGGCGTACTGCTTCCCCGGATTCGACCTCACCAAGACGCCAGGTGACATCGTTTCCGCGGCGCCATGTCTTGGCAACGACAATGATTTCGTGTTCCGCGATCTTTTGGGACTGAGCGACAGCGAAATGGCAAGATTTCAGCAGCGGGGCGTGTTCGGCTGACGCGCCATTGCCGGGTCGGGCCCCCCGGGCGTGGTGTATCCGGCGGCGCGTCACCGAGATCACAGGCTTGGGCCGGGAAGACCTATTTGAGTTGACAAAAACTCGCGCCTCCCCTGCGGCGGCGCGCTCGCCTCGCGCAACCTCTCCAACGCGGCGGCGGTGGCGCTTTATGAACTCGCGCGACGGTGCTTGCCCGGCGGCTGAAGCCGGGAGTATCAACGCGGTCGCCGATGCCGGGTTAGCTCAGCGGTAGAGCAGCGGTTTTGTAAACCGAAGGTCGGGAGTTCAATCCTCTCACCCGGCACCATCTTCCTCGGGCGCGATGCGGAGCGCCTTGGTGAAGCGCGCGTTGCCGGTGTACCAGGCGATGGTCGCGGTCAGCTCGACGATCTCCTGCGGTGAATAGAGGCGCCGCAACGCCGCGAAAGTCGGATCATCGACGTTGCCGTCTTTCGCCGCCTGGTCGGTATAGGCGAGGACGGCGCGCTCGCGCTCGTCGAAGAGCGGCGAATCCCGCCACGCCGTCAGCGCCGCGATCTTCGCCGCGGAAACGCCACATTTGAGCGCGATGCTGCGATGGACGCTCTGCTCATAGGCGGATTCCGCCACTTGCGCCGTGCGCAGGATGACCATCTCGCGCAGCGCCTGCGGCAGCGAGACATCGTTGCGTAGCGCGCCGGCATAGCGCGCGGTCGCCGCAAAAAGCCTCGGCGCGTGGCCAGAGACGCGGTGAATGTTCCACAGCGCGGCGCCGCGGGCGCGGATGCCCGCGAAGGTCTCCGCCAGGAGAGCATCCTCGAGCGGCTCTTCGAGCCGGGGCAGCCGCGAAATGCTTTTGCTTTGCTTGTTCATCGGTTGCTCCGCGAATAACGGCCGGCTGGGTTCATGATAGGGGATGAAGGCGCGCCTTCCCGCGTAGAGATTAATAGGCTGGAACAAACCGGCCGGTCGAACGTTTTACTATAAGAGGAGAAAAGCCATGAATGCCGGCGGCAACAAGCGCAGATTCGGTTGGACGCGCGCGATCCTGATCGGCGCCGCGCTCATCGGCCTCTCGGGCTGCGTCTACGCGCCGGCGCCATACGGCTATGGCGGCGGCTATTACCCCGGTTACTCCTATTATGGGCCGGCCTATTACGGCCCGTCCTATTACGGCCCGGAGATCGGCATATACGGCGGCGGCGGGCGTCGCTACTGGCGCTGACGCGCCGGCGCGCGGCGGCGCCGGGCGACGATGTGGAAGATGTGCCAGTGCTTGGCCTTGCCGCGCGGCGTGACGCCGTCGCTCTCCTCTTCTTCGAACAGCGCGATGTCGAGCCCTTCGATGAGCCGCAGAGCGGCGGCGCGGTCGAGAAAGGTCATGCCCGGCCGGCCGAACCAGGAATCGCGCTCGCCATAGAGCTGCCCGGCAAAGGCGCCGCCTGGCTTGAGCGAGGCGACGATCCGCCGCCACAGCTCCGGGAAGCGCTCGCCCGGACAGAGCGGTAGCGCGAAGCTCGCATTGACGAGATCGGCCGCGGGCCAAGCGGCATCTTCGAAGCGCGCGGTGAGCGTTTGGAGCCGGGCCCCCGGCGGCAGATCGGCGCGGGCCTTGAGCCGCGTAAGCGCCTCCGGCTCCGCATCGATCGCCAGCACCAACCAGCCGCGCCGCAGGAGCTCGATCGTGTCCCTGCCGTCGCCACAGCCGAGATCGACCGCGAACCGGTCCTCGCCCCCGCCCGCGAAACCCTCGAGCGCCGTCAGCAGGGTCCGCCGCGGCGGGCGGCCGGAGGTCGCCTCGTAATAAGCGCCCCAGCTTTCCGTCTGCTTCTCCTCAGCCATCGCGTTGTCCTTTCGGACGCGGAGTCTAGCCCATTCCGCGCCGGGGCGCGGCGCGCCGTGCTGAGCCGAGACAAAGCGGGGCGCCCTGCGCTACCATTTGGCTATCGCAAGCATGGCCGGCCGATGCAGGGGTTGCGCGACCGGCCGGGATGAGGACAGCGCCATGAAATCGCCGGCACCCGTACGTGGCCTCCACCATTTCGCCTATCGCTGCCGCGACGCCGAGGAGACACGCGCCTTCTACGAGGATCTCCTCGGCCTGCCGCTCGCCCATGTCATTCGGGCGGAGAACGTTCCCAGCACCGGCGAATACTGCCCCTACGTTCACATCTTCTTCGAGATGAAGGACGGCTCCTTCATCGCCTTCTTCGATCTCGGCGACGACGTCACCGCCGATCCGTCGCCCAACACGCCGGGCTGGGTCAACCATATCGCATTGCGTGTCGACACCGTCGCCGATCTCGAGGCGATGCGCGAACGGCTCGAGGCCGCGGGCGTGAAGGTGCTGGGAATCACCGATCATCACTTCGTCAAATCGATCTACTTCTTCGACCCGAACGGATTGCGGGTCGAGTTCACGACCGAGACGGTTCCCGACACCTATCTCGAGCAAGCCGCGAAGGACGCGCATCGCCAGGTCAGCGCGTGGAAGACCGAGAAAGAGGCGCGGCGCAAGGCGGCGCTCGTCCAGGCCTAGCCGAGCGACGGCGCAGCGCGGCCCCGTAAGGCCCGGTCGAGCGGCGGCATGGCGATCGATTGGGCCGTGGCGCTCGTCTCGGCGGGCGTTTTCGCAGCAACCCTGTGGCTGACCGGAGCCGTCCGTGAATGGCTCGGGCGCCGGGCCATTCTCGACCGCCCCGGCCACCGCTCCTCGCATCATGCGCCGGTGCCGCGCGGCGGCGGGGTGGCCGTCGTCGCAATCTTGCTCGCCGGCTGGATCATCCTGGCGCTCATTCGGCCGGAGCCGGCGGGCATTGGCGTCGTCATCGCCGCCGCTGCCGTGCTCGCGCTGGTCTCCTGGCGGGACGATCTGCGGAGCCTGCCGGCGGGAGCGAGGCTTGCCGCCCATGCCGTCGCCGCCATTATTGGCGTCGCCTGGCTGCCGGCGAGCGCGCAAGTGTTCCAGGGCCTGCTGCCGCATTTGCTCGACCGCGCCGCCGCGGCCGTGCTCTGGGTCTGGTTCGTCAATCTCTACAATTTCATGGATGGGATCGACGGCATCGCCGGCAGCGAAACCGCCTGCCTCGGCCTCGGCATCGCCGTCGCGCTCGGCTTCGCCGGGGCGAGCGGCGACGGCACGGCTGGTCTGGCACTGGTCGCGGCGGCGGCGGCTTTGGGCTTTCTGCGCTGGAATTGGCATCCCGCGAAGGTCTTTCTCGGCGATGTCGGCAGCGTGCCGCTCGGCTACCTCTTGGGGTGGTTGCTGCTCGATCTGGCCGGGAGCGGATGGTGGGCGCCGGCGCTGATTCTGCCGCTTTATTACCTCGCCGATGCGACGATCACGCTGGCCCGCCGCGCCGGCCGCGGCGAGCGTATCTGGCAGGCGCATCGCGAGCATTTCTATCAGCGGGCGCTTGCTCCCGATGGCGACCACGCCGCCGTGGTTCGCATCATTCTCCTGGGCAATGCCGGGCTCGTCGCGCTCGCGGCCTTCGCCGCGGCGCAGCCGATCCCGGCGCTCATCGCTGCCGTCCTGGTCACCGCCGGAATGCTGACCGCACTGGAGCGGCGCAGCCGAGGCTGAGCTATTCGGTAGCGCCCTGACGGAAGTATTGCGGCCTGACGAAGTGGCCGGCCCACGCCCCGCGCCGCGCCGCGCGCGCCGCCTGCTCGAGCGGCAGATACTGGACGCCGCGGCCATAGGCGAAAGCCAGCCCTTCGCTGACGAGAACCGAGCCCACGTCGCGCCCGCCGGCCGAGCAGAAGGAGAACTCGCGGGCATGCCGATCGACGAATTCGGGATCGGCGTGACAGGAGAAATCGGGCCGATGGACCAGATCCCTGAGCCGCTCGGTCGCAACCGCGCCGCATTGCCAGACGACATCGAGCGCATCGCGGCAGGTCTGCTTGCTCTCGAAGGCGTCAACGCCATAAAGGCGCAGCCGTTGCGCCGGACAGCCGAGACCGAACCGGGAGAAGAAGCAATGATGTGCAATCATCTCGAAGGTGTCGCCGTCGATGACGTAGTAACGGTCGGCCGCCGCCTTCGGCCCGAGCAGCGCATAGGCGAGCGCTCCCGAACCCAGCATCATCACGACCACCGCCGCGGCGCCGATGCGTGCCGTTCGCCGGCTCAAACGCAGCCTTCGCATGCGCCGAAGATAGCCTATTGTCCGTATCGAAGGGAGGGGCGATGCCCGAATCGCGGCCTGTCATTCTGGTCGGAGGCGCCGGCTTCATTGGCCGGGCGCTCGCCGCGCAGCTCGCGGCGCGGGGGATTCCGGTCGTCGCGGTGACCCGCACGCCAGTCTCCCTCGGACCGGGCATCGTTGTGCGCGCGGCGGGAGATTTGAGTGCGGCGACGGACTGGCCATCTCTCCTCGCAGGCGCGGGGATGGCGGTGCATCTCGCGAGCCGCGCCCACGCGCCGATCGCGGCAAGCGCCGAAGAGGACTGGATCGCAGCGGAAGCGGCAACCGCCGCGGCGCTCGGCCACGCCGCCGGCAGAGCTGGAATCGAGCGGCTGGTGCTGATGAGCTCGATCAAAGTGCTGGGCGAGACCAGCGGTGCGACCCGGTTCCGCGCAATCGACATTCCGGCGCCTCGGGACGCCTATGGCCGCGCCAAGCTCAGGATCGAGGACGCAATGGCGGAAGCCGCCTCTGAAAGCGGCGTGCCGCTCGTCGTGCTGCGCCCGCCGCTCGTCTATGGTCCGGGGGTGAAGGCGAATTTCCTCGCCCTGCTGCGGCTCGTCGACCGCGGTCTGCCGCTGCCCTTCGCCAGCATCGACAATCGGCGTAGTCTGATCTTCCTCGACAACCTCATCGACCTCGTCGCACTTGCCCTGTCGCATCCGGCGGCCCCCGGCAACAGATTTCTCCTGCGCGACGACGACGAAGTCTCGACCCCGGCCTTGGTGCGGCATATCGCCCAGGCGCTCGGCCGGCCGGCCCGCCTCTTTCCTTGCCCGCCCGCCCTGCTGCGCGGATTCGCGGCGCTCGCCCGCCGCGCCGAAACTGCCGAACGGCTTCTGGGCTCGCTCCGCGTCGACGACGGCGCGACGCGAGCGATGCTCGGCTGGCAGCCGCGGGTCACGCTTGCCGACGGGCTCGCCGCGACCTGCCGCTGGTTTCGCGGCGGTGGCCGGGACAGCGGCTCGCGCCCATGAGGCCGGCGCCGGTCGCACCCGTGTCTGACGCTCCCCGCAAGCTCATCTTTCTCGTCACCGAGGATTGGTATTTCTGGTCGCACCGGCTGCCGATGGCGCGGGCGGCGCGCGAGGCCGGCTTCGCGGTGGCGGTGGCGACCCGCGTCGTCGCGCATGGCGAGCGCATTCGCGCCGAGGGCTTTGCCCTTCATCCGCTGCGTTGGCGGCGGCGCAGCCTCGGGCCGTGGGCGAGTCTGGCCGCAATCGCGGAGATCTGGCGCCTCTATCGCCGCGAGCGGCCGCTCATCGTCCATCACGTCGCCTTGAAGCCGGCGCTGCTCGGCGGCATCGCCGCGCGCCTCGCGCGCGTGCCCGGCGTGGTCAGCATGATCGCCGGCACCGGCTATGTCGGGACGGCGCCCGCGGCGCGCGCGCGGCTGATCGGCGGCCTCGCGCAGCTCGCCTGGCCTTGGCTGCTGTTGCGGCCGGGGAGCCGCGTGATCGTTCAGAACGAGGAAGACCGGCGCGCCCTTGCCGCGCTTCGGCCCGATGCCGCCGACCGCATCGCCCTCATCGCCGGCTCGGGCGTCGATCTCGAGCGATTCCGCCCGGCGGCCGAGCCGGCCGCTCCGCCCGTCGTCGCCCTCTACGCCGGCCGCATGATCGCCATCAAGGGCGTGGCGATCCTGGTCGAAGCCCAGCAGGCGGTGCGGCGCCGCGGCATCGACCTGCGCTTGGTGCTGGCGGGCGCGCCCGACCCGGAGAACCCGAGTTCGATCGCCACGGCGACGCTCGAGCGTTGGCAAAAGCTGCCGGGCGTTGCCTGGCTCGGCCATCAGGAGGATATCCGTCCGGCCCTCGCCGCGGCGCACATTGCCGTGCTCCCCTCGCTCGGCGGCGAAGGCCTGCCCAAGAGTCTCCTCGAAGCCGCGGCAATGGCGCGGCCCATCGTCGCGACCGATATTCCGGGAGTGCGGATGATTGCGCGCGACGGGGTCAATGCGATCCTGGTGCCGCCTGGCGACGGGGCGGCGCTCGCCGAAGCGCTGGCGGCGCTGGCCGCCGATGCCGCGCGCCGCGGCCGGCTCGGCGCCGAGAGCCGGCGGCTGGCCGAGAAGTTTTCCGATGCCGCCGTGGCCGCCCAGATCGCTGCGCTCTACCGCGCGCTGTTGCTGGAGATCGGTGCCGCGCCGCTCTGAGGGCCAGGGAAAAGCGTATCGATTCGGCCAAGCAGCCGATAGGCGACCAGGCCGACCCATTCGTGAACCGCGTCATCGAGGTCGACGAGATTGGCGGCGAGCCACAAGCGGGATGTCAACGACCGGCCCGTCCGGTAATCCGCCGGGTAGGGCACGACGCCCCAGCCGACATGGCGGAAGCAGCCCATGGCGCGCGGCATGTGCGCTGCCGAAGTGACGAGGACCCAGACCTCGCCCGGTTGCGGCCGAATCAGATCGCGCGTGAACACGGCATTGTCGAAGGTGGTCCTCGAGCGCTCCTCGAGCACCAGGCGACGTGCATCGATTCCGTCCGCCTCGAGCAGCGTGGCGGTCGCCGCTGCCTCGCTCAGCGAGCCGTCGCCGAGCCCACCATTGCCGCCGGAGAGAACGATCCGCGCCGTCGGATAGCGCTGCGCCAGCGCCAGGGTTTCCGTCACTCGCGCCGCCGCCTCATTGAGCGCGACCTGGCCATGGGCGCGCGTCGTTTCGGGCTCGACCGCGCCGCCGAGCAGGATGATGCCGTCGATTCGGTCGGGCAGCGGAACCGGCGGCACAAAGCGCTGCTCGAGCGGGGCGATCACCCAGTCGCTGACCGGCAGCACCGTCACGACAAAGAATCCAAGACTCGCCACTGCAACGAGGGCGCCGCCGCGCCGCCACCGGCTTGTCCACATCAGCAGCACGCCCAGCGCCAGAATTAGGCACAGCAAATTTCCCGGTCGTGCGACGAGCCAAAAGAGCTTGCTGACCACGAAGATCATCGACCCCCGCCCGCTTCTGCCGGCAACAGGCTAACATAACGGCCCGGCGAAAGGCCCGGCGGCGCATTTCGCTTGCCGCTTCGGCGCGGCTTGCCTAACGTCCCCGCCGATTCAAGGGGAATGCATTGAGATTCAGCAGCCGCGCCGCCTTCGCCTTCGGCCATGACCTGTTCATGGCGGCGCTGTCCTTCGTCGCCTCCTTCTACCTGCGCGTCGGCAACGACATCTTCGACTATCCGGCGTCGCTCATCTGGGGCTACGACGCCGCCTTCACCGCGACCGCCGGCGCCGTCTTCCTGTGGACCGGGCTCTACCGCGGCATCTGGCGCTACGCCTCCCTGCCCGACCTCATCGCCGTGCTGCGCGCCGTGACGCTGGTCATTCTCGTCTATTTTCCGCTGATGTTCCTGGCGACGCGGCTCGCGGATCTGCCGCGCTCGACGGTCGGCATCAATTGGCTGGTGCTGACGGCGCTGCTCGGCGGTCCGCGTTTCGCCTACCGCGTCTTCAAGGACCGGGGGCTCGACCATCTGCTCGAGCGCACCAGTCACACCGCCATCCCGGTGCTGCTCATCGGCGCGCGCGAGAACGCCGATCTCTTCATCCGCGCGACGGCGAGCGATCCGGAGCGGCTCTATCGCGTCGTCGGCCTGGTTTCCGACAGCTCGGCGCGGGTCGGCCGCGACATCGGCGGGGTGCCCGTGCTCGGCACGCTCGATGACATCCGCGAGGTGGCGGCGCGGCTCGCTCGCCGCGGCGAGCGGCCGCACCGCCTCGTCATAACCGCGCCGTCGCTCGACGGCGCCGTCGTTCGCAGCCTCCTCGACGTCGCACATGAGCTCGGCATCCCGCTGGCGCGGCTGCCGCGCCTCATGGATCTGCGCGAGACGCGCACCGACGCACCGCGCCGCATCGAGCCGGTGGCGCTCGAGGACCTTCTGGGGCGGCCGCAGACCGTGCTCAACCGCGCCAGCATGCGCGCGCTCGCCGCCGGCCGGCGCGTACTGATCACCGGCGCGGGCGGCACGATCGGCGCCGAACTCACGCGCCAGATCGCCGCCTTCGCGCCGGCGCGGCTGGTGCTCTTCGACAACGGCGAATTCGCGCTCTACGGCATCGATCAAGAACTGCACGAACGGTTTCCGGAGGTGGCGCGCACAGCCCTCATCGGCGACGTCCGCGACCGGCGCCGGGTCGAGGAGGTGATGGCGGCGGAGCGGCCGGAGCTGGTCTTCCACGCCGCGGCTTTGAAGCACGTCCCGATCGTCGAGGCCAATCCGAGCGAAGGCGTGCTCACCAATGTGCTGGGCACGCGGCATGTCGCCGAGGCCTGCCGCACCCATGGCGTCCGCGCCATGGTGATGATCTCGACCGACAAGGCCGTCAACCCGGCGAATGTGATGGGGGCGACCAAGCGGCTCGCCGAGAGCATCTGCCAGGCGCTCGACATCGTCGAATCGCGCCGGCCCAACGGCACGCGCTTCGTCACCGTGCGCTTCGGCAACGTCTTGGGCTCGACCGGGTCGGTGGTTCCCTTGTTCCAGCGCCAGCTCGCCGCCGGCGGGCCCTTGACCGTGACCCATCCGGAGATCGCGCGCTTCTTCATGACCGTGCGCGAGGCGGTGGAACTGGTGCTGCAGGCCTCGGCACTCGCTGTCGAGGATGCGCCCGAACGCGGCAGGATCTTTGTCCTCGACATGGGCGAGCCGATCAAGATCGCCGATCTTGCCCGACAGATCATCCGCCTCGCCGGCCTCACCCCGGACAAGGACATCGCGATCGAATTCATCGGCTTGAGGCCGGGCGAGAAGCTGCAGGAGGAGCTGTTCCACGCCAGCGAGCCGCTGCTCCCGACCAAGATTGCGGGCATCCGCCTCGCCGCGCCGCGAACCATCGACTACGCGATGCTGCAACGCTCGCTCGACGAGCTTGCCGAGCATACCCGCGAGCGGCGCGAGGATCGCGTCATCGCGCTTCTCGCGACCTTGGTGCCGGAATATCCCGGCAGCCAGCCACCAGACACGCGCGCAGCGGCGGGCGAGCCCTAGCGTCCGAGTCGGGCGGGATTCCCGAGACGTTCGCCGCGATAGACGCCGTTGCGTATGGGCTCCCACCAATCGCGACTGTCGAGATACCAGCGTACCGTCTTGCGCAAGCCGGTCTCGAGGCTCTCGACCGGGCACCAGCCGAAATTGCGGCGCAGCTTGCCGTCGTCGACCGCATAGCGCAAATCGTGGCCCGGCCGATCGGCGACGAAGTTGATGAGGCGCGCATGCGGCCGATGCGGCGACTGCGGCAGCTCGTCGTCCAAGATGGCGCAGAGCATGCGGACGAGATCGAGATTGGCGCGCACCTCGCCGCCCGCGACATTATAGGTCTCGCCGACCTCGCCCTGGCGCAAGAGCAGCCACAATGCTGCCGCATGGTCGCCGACATAAAGCCAGTCGCGCACGTTGCCGCCGTTGCCATAGATCGGCAGCTTCTTGCCCTCGAGCGAGTTGAGGATCATCAGCGGCACGAGCTTCTCGGGAAATTGCCACGGCCCGTAATTGTTCGAGCAGTTCGTGGTGACGACGGGCAGGCCAAAGGTGCGATGCCAGGCCCGCACCAGATGATCGGCGCCGGCCTTGGAAGCGGCATAGGGGCTGTTGGGCCGGTAGGGCGCATTCTCGGCGGTGCGCTGGCTCGGTTCGAGCGAGCCAAAGACCTCGTCGGTCGAGATGTGATGGAAGCGGAAGCGCGCCTGGGCCGAGCCGCTCAGCGTCTGCCAATAGGCGCGGGCCGCCTCGAGCATGGTGAACGTCCCGGCCAGATTGGTGCGGATGAAATCGTCGGGCCGGTCGATCGATCGGTCGACATGGGTCTCAGCCGCCAAATGCATCACCGCATCGGGACGGTGGCGTGCGAAGACCGCCGCGACGGCGGCGGCATCCGCGACATCGGCAACGACCAGCGCGTAGCGCCCGCCGCCGCCGAGCTTGCCGAGCGGCGGGTTCGAGCCGGCATAGGTCAGCTTGTCGAGGTTAACGACAGCCGCGCCCTCGCCCAGCAGATGGCGGACGACCGAGGTGCCGATGAAGCCGGCGCCGCCGGTAACCAGGACTTTCACGGCCGCTCTCCCTCCGAACCGAGCTTGGTCGAGCCGTAGCGCAGCCGGCGGATCGAGGCAAGGCTCACTCGGGTAGCAGCGTAAGGTTATCGATGAGGCGCGTCTTGCCGAGATGCGCGGCGGCAAGGACTCGGGCGGGCCGGTCGAGACGCTCGAGCGGCGCCAAGGACTCAGCGTCGCAGATCTCGAGGTAATCGATCTTGGCGAAACCGGCCCGAAGCAGCGCGGCGCGGCCTTCGGCCGCGGCGGCGGCGGGTGCCACACCATCGCGGCGGACGCGCTCGCCGACCGCAGCGAGCGCGCGGTGCAGCGCCGGCGCGATGCGGCGCTCTTCGGGCGAGAGATAGGCGTTGCGCGAGGACAGCGCCAAGCCGTCGGCTTCGCGCACCGTCGGCACGCCCTCGATGCGCACGGGAATGTCGAGGTCGCGGACGATTCGACGAATGACCTGGAGCTGCTGGTAATCCTTCTCGCCGAAGCAAGCGATCTCCGGCCGTATCTGGAGGAGAAGCTTGGCGACGATCGTCGCGACCGCCCGGAAATGGCCGGGACGGAACGGCCCGCACAGGCGCTCGGCGATCGGCCCCGGCTCGACCGTGGTGGCAAACCCTGCGGGATACATCTCCGCCACGCCCGGCGCGAAGAGCAGATCGCAGCCGGCAGCCGCGAGCTTCGCCGCATCCGCCGCCTCGTCGCGCGGATAGCGCGAGAAATCCTCGGCCGGGCCGAATTGCGTCGGATTGACGAAGAGGCTCGCGACCACAAGCGGGCAGCATTCGCGGGCGCGCGCGACGAGGGCCAGATGCCCGGCATGCAGCGCGCCCATGGTCGGAACCAGCGCCACGCTCTCGCCGCTCTCGTGCCAGGCCGCGACGTGCGCGCGCAGCGCCGCCACCGTGCGCGCCACGGCGAGCCCGCCAAGCCTCTCGGATTGGGCCACACTCATGCTGGGCCGCGATGTAGTGCGACGGCTAGGGCGCCGCAAGGGCGAGGGCGTCAGGGATGCGCGAGCGCCAGGCGCATCACCGGCACTGCCGCGGGAAAGGTGTCGAGACTTTCCGCCTCGGCCGGGGTGAACCAGCCCAGCGCGAGCGCGTCCTCGAGCGGCTCGCCCTCGCCGGATTGCCAATCGAGGAGGACGCAGACGAGAGTGAAATGCGTCATCACCCGCCCCTTCTCGTCGTGCCGGATCATGTCGAGGATCTCGAGCTCGCTCACCGGCTCGGCGCCGATGCCGGTCTCTTCGAGAAGCTCGCGGCGGGCGCAGGAGCGGACGGTCTCGCCCAACTCCTGCACGCCGCCAGGAAAGCCCCATTTGCCGATGCTGGGCGCGACCGAGCGCTGCGCCAGCAGCACGCGCCCGCCCCGCCGCACCACCGCGAGCGCGCCGAGGATCGGCCGCTCGGGGTAGACGCGCGCGCCGCTGCTCACGGCTCCAGCGGCGCCGCCTGGCCCTCGATCACCTTGTAGATCTCGCTGCCCTCGGCACGGAACGCCGCCGAGCGCTCGGCCATGCCCTTCTCGGCATAGTCGCGCACCTCCTGCGAGATCTTCATCGAACAGAATTTGGGCCCGCACATCGAGCAGAAATGCGCGAGCTTGGCGCCCTCGGCGGGCAGCGTCTGATCGTGGAAGCGCTCCGCCGTCTCGGGATCGAGCGACAGGTTGAACTGGTCGCGCCAGCGGAACTCGAAGCGCGC
>Ga0209415_10006868_pt1 | contig 20092 bp, 17 predicted proteins | sample PeaSoiSIISIP2007_FD_187696 | JGI IMG/M metagenome (GOLD analysis project Ga0209415, IMG submission 187696) | Peat soil microbial communities from Weissenstadt, Germany - SII-SIP-2007 (SPAdes) (version 2) | ecosystem: Environmental > Terrestrial > Soil > Wetlands > Peat | place: Germany... | reverse complement strand
ACCCTGAATTAGCTATAAACCATACTTGGCAATGAGCTTGACGGCGACAGCGCTAAGTTAAACCGGACAGCAGTGATAAAAGACTTATATAGAGCGACTGGATTCGAGCCAGCGATCTCTTCCGTGTCAAAGATCCAGAAGTTAAGCAAATCAACAGCTTACAAGACCTCGATGGCAATCTAAGTCCTTGTAAGCACACAAAAACCCCTCTTTGGGCGTATCGCAAAACGTATCGCGCCAGGGGCTTCGCATGCAGGCTGGAACTCACGAATTTGTGGAGCACTCTTGAACCACCGAGGCATTGGGTTATACAACCACAATGCCCCTGTGGCCCAATGGGATGAGGGCGTTGCTTTCATGCAGGAGGTTCGCCGGGACGTGAGAAGTCCGCTCGGTATTTTCGGAAAGAGTCACTGCGACAATCCGCCGACGAGGGTAAGGTCAATGCCCACCTCTTTGGCGACTTTGAGAATGAAGATGCTGGGGTCTTTGAGTCCCCATTGCACATAGGGCACAGTGAAATGGCCTTTGGTGGTCAGACGGCCGTTTTCGATGTGAACCTGCATGGGCAGGGTGAGATCATGCGCGGTTCCATGGAGCGTGAAAACGCCGAAAACCTGGATGGTTGAGTCGCCCGAGGCTGCTAGTGTTCCCGTGAAGGATTTGGGAACGAAAGAAATCTCGGCGAATTCGCCGGTTTTAAGGACGTCGTTATTCATCTTGGCGTCGCGGCTCTTCTCGCCACTGTCGCCACTGGCCGCGCCCACCACAACGTTGCCGGAGATGGTTTGCGCCGTGCGATCAAAGTCGATGTGGGCGCTGGAGAGATGAAAGACTCCCTTGACGCTATGCGAACCGGTGAGTGAAAAGGCGATGGAACTGGCACCGGGATCGGCGTTGAATGTCTGGTGCTGTGCATTCGCGGCGAACACAGGAGAAAGAATCGAGAAGAGAAGCAAAGCCTTGGCGTAGTTTTTCATGGGCGATCTCCTTGGGAAGTGGTTTGTGGGGTTGAGTGAGATGGCGGCAGGATTTGCCCAGCCAGCCAGAGACCGATGGAAGCGGCTTGTTCAGGCGACAAGACCTCATGCCCTGGCATGTCGGTGCCGGGAATGCCGAAGCGGGCGATGCGAGCCACTTGAACGGCAAGTTGCGAACGTGGCGCGGTTGTATCTAGGATGCGAAAGGGGCCGGCAGTGAGATCGGGCGGCACATGGCGGAACGAGGAGTCCCAGGCGCGCCGCGTATCTCCATCCGCCGCATGGCAGGTGGCGCAGTCCTGTTGATAAAGCCGACGTCCGAGCTCCGGGCTGGCGGCAGCGAAGGCTTTCGCCGAGGGCTGCCAGTGATCGAGAGATGCCTGGTGAATGGCATAGTCCAGCGAGTGCAGACTGGTAAGGTAGGACACCAAATCGTCGCCGCGGTTGTCGGCAAAGAGAAATGCATATGAGGGCATGGCGGAAGCGCCGCTGACCACGGCGGGATGGAAGAAGTGCATTTGTAGCCAGAGCGTGGAACGGCGTCCGCCCACTTGCGAGAGATCAGGCCCCTGACGCCGGTTGCCGATGAGCGGCGGCAGTTGCTGATGTACCAGCGCTACCGGCACCGTCGGTCCCCAGAGCAGTTCATCGGCTGAGCCGGGACGCACGTATTGCGAGTGGCAGTGGATGCAGCCCTCGGAGATATAGACCCGACGGCCCCGTTCAATCTGCGTGAGCGGCGGAAGCGGTCGGGAATGAAGGGGACCGTAGAAAATCACTCCGGCCACGAACAGTGCGACGGCGACAACGATCAACTCCCGCCAACAAGTGCGTACAAGAGCGGGAAGCAACGGCAGCAGTACGACGATCAGCGCAATGGCAACAAAGGCGACCGGCACATGTCCAAGGTGCTGCCCCATGCCAATGCCCAGCGCAGAACCAGCCCATCCGGCAACGGCATACAGCGCGCCTGCTCTCTGCGCGCGGGCTTTGGCGTCCGGCAGATTAACCAGCACGGCAGGATAAGCGACCAGGGCAACCGAATAAAGAGAAACGCCTACGGGATAAAGAAGAGAGGCGAGACCTAAACGATCTGGATGCGCGAGCAGCAGGCAGGCAGCGCTGAGCGCGGCAACCGCCGCGGCGAGAGTTATCCGGACGCCATAGCGCGAAAGCAGAGCGGCAGAGAGAATCGCCCCGACAAGATGCAGGATGGCGTTGGCACCCAGGTGAGCCGTGCCCTGCCAGGTTCCCGCCTTCAGCGAAGGCGATTGCTGAATGATAAAGAAGGCCGCCGAATCCAGCCAGACAAGCACCAGAAAAGCAGCCAGAACAAGAGGAAATGCGGGCGCATCCGTAGTTCTGGAAGTTTCTGGCCGCGTGGAAGACGGCGTCGGTCCGGTAAACAGAATTGCCAGGGCGCAGAGCAGCGCTGCGCTGATGGTTTGCACCTTTGCCGATGCCGCGAAAAATGCGGGTACATTGCAGAACGCGTAGGCGAGGCCCGTGCCCAGCGCGATCGGCCACAGCGCATCTCCCCCGGCGGTCCAGTTGCGCAGATCGGCCACCAGCGTCACCGTGGCAAAGCCCAGCGAGACGCCGATCACCGCAGCAACGACCGCCGCGCTCCGCGGTTCCAGCGGCAACAGCGAGAGCAGAGCCGAAAGTGCGCAGCCTCCCAATGCCAGGCGCAGACGCGGTGCCGAATTCGTTCTGCTGAATCCCATCGGAGCCAGCAGGCTAGCAAGAATGCCTGCAATGGCCATGGCGGCCATCGCAACATCCAGACGATTCCCGGCCAGTCCCAACGCATCGAGGCGCTTGAGAAAGGCAAACTGCGCGAAGATCAGGAAGTAGACGTAGATGGAGGCGACCAGCACAGCGGCGCGCCAACCGCACAACTCAGCGCGCTTCATAGTGCAGCCATCCTTTCCACAGGCCGACACCTTGAACCAGTACACAGGCTCCGTCCACGAAGGCAACCGTGAGCCAGCCAGGATCGAGCATGCCTATGATGACGTGCTGAAGAACAAAGATAGCCACGCTGGCACGAACAATCGCAGTGAGAAGCCAGACGGTTTCCAGACGGCCGTGACAGGCGCGGAGAACCATTAGTCGCGCACCATAGAGGCAGGAGAGACCGACAGCGAAGACGAAGGCTCCGATCCAGGAGATAAAGACCAGCGCGCCCTCGGGTGCTCTCACTCCCATCAGACGCAGCACGAATGCAGGCGCCACCAACAGCAGCAGTCCGGTTACGGAATCGGAAAGCGTGATGAGGATTTGATAGACCAGAAGAGCCATCCGCATTATGCAGCCTCCTGAAAGCTGTTCCGGGAAGGACCATACGCTGATCGGGGAGTGAGCGAATCCAGCAGCCAGTCAAATGAAGCAGTCAGCATCAGCACTCCGGTCAGCAGTCGCAGAGCATAGATCAGGTTGCGCGCCAAGCCGGGAACGATTGTGAAAGCGGGGTCGGTGCCCTCTGCCCAGCCGGCAATGGTCATCAGCGCGATGTAGACGATCACGGAGATTTGCCAGATCCAGAATGAGCGCAGGCGATTGAAGATCCAGCCATCCTCGCCGAGCAGTTGCACGGAGACCAGAACAATGAGACTGGAAGTGAATCCCGCCATGGCGACAAACGAATGGCCGACCAGACCATCGGTAAATTTGAAGCGGTCAAGTACGCCGGGAAGAAAAAAGATCCAGCCTGTAAGCAGAAGCGCGGCCCACCAACCCAGAGTCGCAAGCCGCCACAGACGCGTATTCGCGTTCCAGGAGAAAGCAGAGAAATATCTGGGAACAATGGGAATCCACAGCAGCACTACGCCCAGTCCCAGGTACTGCGACGGCTGACGATGGCTGACGTCGGCGTGGCTCATGGCGGCGCACAGCAGCGACTCTGCGATCAGCAGTGACCACGCAAAGACCAGGATGGCGCGTCGGCCCATTCTTCGCGAGGCGATTGCCAAAGGCAGCAGCAAGACGATAGCGGTCACGCCCAGCGTTGACTCCAACTGGCTCGTTCCGGTTGGTCCGCCAGTGTCGGGATTGAAGACCGGATAGATAGTTGGATCGGATGCGCGATACATCCCCCAGGGAACTAGAGCCAGAACAACAAGGCCTGCGAACTTGAGGAAGAACGCAATGCTGCCCTGATGTAAATGAACCTTCGCGTTGGCGATAAACGCGGCCGCAAGCTGAAGCCAAATCCCGGTCAGCGCCAGGACAAAGAAGACGCGTGCAAATTCGGACCAGTCAAGGAAGAGCTTGCCGCTGGTTGCGCCGCTGAGCCATCCCGCGCTGCCAACAACCAGAGCCGCCGACCACAACCACACAGCGGGCCGCGCCCATGCGGAGAACCGTGCGCCCGCACCGTAGATGTGAAAGAGAAAGCCGAGCAGCGGCAGTGCGGTCCAGCCGTAAAGCTCCAGGTTCATGTGAACCATTACCCAACGCCCATAAGTCCACTCGCCAAGCGGCTGTGCAAGCATCGGAAACAGCAACAGCACTGCCAGCAGAACACCCACGGCGTTGGCCAACACCAGCCACGTCAGGCCGTGGCGAACGGCGCTGATCAGAACGGGCAGCGGCAAGGCCTCATTCAGCACGGGATGCTTCATCGATTTTTCCTCCGTGCATTTCAACCAGACGTGTGCAACGCCGCGCCAAGCCGCGATCATGCGTGGCCATCAGCAGCGTGGTGCCTTCAGCGGCGGCAAACTCCATCAAGAGATCGAAGACCTGTGCGCCGGTTTTCTCGTCAAGCGATCCGGTCGGTTCGTCGGCCAAAAGAATCCCGGGACGGTTCATCAGAGCGCGGCAGATGGCGGTTCGCTGGCGCTCTCCTCCGGAGAGTTTCTGAATGCGGTGGGCAAGCCTGTGCGCAAGCCCTGTCCGCTCGGCCAACTCGCGCAGACGTTCGCGCGCGGTTTGTTTGTTGAGACCGGCGGCAAAGGCGGGCAGCATGCAGTTCTCTTCAAGCGTCAGGTCGGGGATGAGGTTGTGCAGTTGAAAGACAAAGCCAATGGCGTGGCGCAGCAGCGGCAGACGAGCGTCTTCGCCGTCGATCTTTTTGCCGTTGACGCGAATGATGCCGCGATTCGGCGCGTCCAGTCCGCCGAACAAATGCAGCAGCGTGCTCTTGCCGCATCCCGAAGGCCCACAAAGAGCGACCGTTTCGCCTGCGGAGACAGCAAGGTTAACGCCCAACAGCACGGGAACCGCGCCACCGTCGTAGTCCTTCCACACATCCTCGGCGAGAAGGACGGGACCAGCTAAAGCCGATGTTTGCTGCGTGTCGATCATTCGAAACGAAGCGCCTCCACCGCGCGGATGCGCACCGCATAGACCATCGGATAGATGGCGCCCGCAAGCCCTGTTAGCAGAGCCAGCGCACCGACGCCCGCCATCAGGCCTGGCCGCAAAGACGCATCAACATAGCCATTCAAAGCGGGTATCGCCTTGAGCAGATTCAGCGCCAAAATGCCGATCAGCAATCCGGCTGCCGCGCCGAGAGCGGAAACGATGACGGACTCACCCAGCACCAACCGCCCGATCTGCGCGCGGGAGAAGCCATTGGTGCGCAGAATCGCAATCTCTCGGATGCGGGTGAAGACCGACATGATCATGGTATTAGCCACGCCCAGTCCGCCTAGTAGCAATCCACAGCCGCCCACGGCCCACGCCGTTGCCTTGAGAATGCGGAACTGCGAATAGCTGCGCGAGAACTCTTCACCTTCCAGCGCGACAAGTTCGGGAAACCCGCGCGCTACGCGGTGTTTGAACTCCGTCACATCGTCGCGGCTTTTCAGCTTTACGGTGATGGCGGAACTCATCTGCTCTTTGTGAAAGTAGTTCTGTGCGGCTTTGAGCGGCATAAATACGCCGCCGTCTTCAAATCCGTTGGAGGTCTTCAGTATCCCCACTACATGAAAGCGCGCATGGCCGACAGGCACCGAATCGCCCACCGAGGCCGCCAGAAATACGGCGGCGCGCTGGCCGAGAACGATGCCGTCTTCATCGTTGCCGAAGCTTGCCGGATTGCCCGCCGTCCATGTCGCTTTCTTCAAGCGCGGGTCGTCGGCCTCGACGCCGAAGCAAGTGATGATCGGCTGTGCGCCGCTGGTTACAACGCCGAAGAGCACCGGATTGGCGTGTGCCACCTGAGGCCATGTGGCCATCTCCGCCGCATCGCGCACGGGTACATTGCTGAAGAAGAGATCCGAAACATCTTTCTCGAAGACAATCATCTGGCTGTCATTGGAAAGAATGTTGGAGAACATTCCGACGGCGCCTTGCAGGATTGTGATCACCGCCAACATAGCGGCAACACTGAAGGCGATCCCCGCAATACTGATGAGCGAGCGCACACGATGTCGCGAAAGATTGGTGGCGATCAGGCGCATGTACATTAGCTCGCCCCCTGCGCTTGCCGCAAACTGGAGTGTTGAATTACACGCGCCAGTTCATGCTCCAGAGCAGCGCGCAATTGCTCCAGAAAAGATACTCCGGGACGATGATCCAGCAAACTGCGCATGGCGTGGTCGCCGAGTTTGAGCAGGCGCGCAAGCCGCTCAGTGGCCGCCTCCACGCCCAGCACTTCGGCCATATTGGGTCGGCCGAGCAAGCGGTCCCGTGAAGACGTCTTGCCGCTTTGCGCCGCAGTTTCGATGATGTCCTTGAGGTCGTCGACGATCTGATAGCTCAGGCCCCAGTACAGTGCAATGCGTTCCAGACAACGCAACTCGCGCTCCGCCGCGCCGCCCAGCATTGCCGGCAAAACCAGCGTCAGCCGGATCAAAGAGACCGTCTTTCCGCGTGCGATCAATTCCGTGGTTTGGCGATTCTGCGGCAGACCCACGTAGTGCAGATCGAGACTCTGTCCGTTCAGCAATCCGGTCACGCCAAGACACTGTTCGAGGAAAGCAAGAGCCCGAGCCTGCGTCGCCCCAGGCGAGGCAAACACGGCCTGCCAGGCCAGCGCATACGCGCGGTTGACCAACGCCAGCGCAGCCAGAATCGCGCTCTCCTGCCCGAAGACCAGATGCGCGCAGGGTGCGTTTCGGCGCTCCAGAGCATTGTCCATGCAAGGCAGATCGTCAAAGAGCAGAGAAGCTGTGTGAAAGTACTCCAGCGCCGCAGCCAGTTGTGCAGAGGCCTTTTCCTCCATTCCATAAGCGGACGCCATGCGATACACAAGGCGTGGCCGCACCAGAGTTCCTGGGTTTTCCAGTACATGAACCAGTGCGCCTGCCAGCATCGGCTCCATGGACGCGGGCAGCGGGAACATCGCGCCGAGTAAAGCCGCGAAGTCCGGCTCTCCAGAGTCAGGAAGGGATCGATAGTCTATCTTCGTTTTTACCTGCATACGACTCCTGCGACCGTGTGCGGAAATCTCCGCCGCCAAACATACAATCCACGCCTGCCCCTGCGGCGAGCCAGAACCTATCTGAGTATGCAGACGCTGCCAGGCGGCGATTGTCTGCTGTCGGCAAGATGAACTTTCGTTCATCTTTGCTGCACGGAACAGAGTTCTTCTCCGCCTCGAATCGAGCATAGTGATGGAAGATGACGTTGGCCGAACCGGAAGATGACAATCGCGTCATCATGATGAGGAAAACTGAGGTCAGCCCTAATGGCTCGATTTCCGATCCATCGAAGGTCGAATCGACTGTAGAATAGCTTTGAGATTAACCGATGCGCCTACTGCTGGTTGAAGACGAACTGGATATTCGAGGATTCCTCAGGCGATCACTGGAGGAGGCTGGTTATCACGTCACCGCTGCCTCAAATTGTGGAGCGGCTGAGCGCGCGGCTGTCGAAGAATCTTTCGACATTCTGATCGTTGATCTCGGGTTGCCGGACGGAGACGGCATTTCGCTGATCCTACACCTGCGCGAACTCGGGGTGCGCGCTCCGGTGCTCATTCTCTCCGCGCGGCGCTCGGTCGACGACCGGGTACGAGGTCTGGAGCAAGGCGGCGACGACTATCTGACCAAGCCCTTTGCTTTGGCAGAACTGCTAGCCCGGTTACGCAACTTACTGCGGCGCAACGCGCCCTCGGTTGCGGAATCAGCGCGCTTGCGCGTCATGGATCTGGAACTCGATCTGCTACGCCGCGAAGCCACGCGCGCCGGAAAACTGCTGCAACTCACGCAGCAAGAGTTTGTTTTGCTTGAGTATCTTTGCCGTAATGCCGGGCGCGTGGTTACCCGCTCGATGATTCTCGAAAACGTCTGGGGCATGCGCTTCCATCCCGATACCAATGTCGTCGATGTGCATATCTACCGGTTGCGCGGCAAGGTCGATGGCGAGGGCCGCCACCCGCTGATTCGAACCACGCGAGGGGTCGGATATGTCCTCAAAGATCGCTGAGTCGGCCTTCCGCAGCGCCGCCTGGCGCATATCGTTATGGGCAACGATAGCCTTTGCGCTGGGCACGTTGGCGGTCTTTGTCTTTTTGCATTCCTTTGTCGCGCGGGATATTCAGCGGCGCAGTGATGCCTGGCTCTCCGGCGAAGTTGAAGTGCTGGGCGACGTAGCCGAACGGACCCCCAAAGACGCGCTCTACAGCCGCGTTGTGGGCGAGGTTGCCGAGTTGGCTGGCAGAGAGGTTCCCAATCGCCAGGCCGGATCAACCGACCTGAACGATTCTGTCTTTTTCCTGCAGATTCTTCCCGACGGCTCTCCGGGAATCTGGGTTGGACAAGGGGATCGCGACGTTTACTCCCAGGCGATTCGTGCGGTTCATGCCGCTTCGGGGAATCCGATAGATGTTTGGGTTTCCGGGATTCCGATTCCTTATCGCGTTGCCGCGGACAAAACGAGAGACGGGTCGATCATCTATCTCGGACTCTCGGAACGCGACGAGTTACACGTACTGCGAGAGCTCAGGTTTCGCTTCACCGTGCTCTGGGCAGTTCTTGTACTCCTCGGATATGCGATTGTCTTCTCCACCACACGGCGCATGTTAGGCAGAGTGCGAAACATCGCCCAAGCCGCCTCGCGGATCGGTCGTGACGACCTGAGCACGCGGGTACCAGCAGCCGGGCGCAACGATGAAATCGGGCAACTGGCCTCGACACTCAATCGCATGCTCGACCGCGTCGAACAGACCGTCGGCCAGTTGCACACTATGACCGACTCGCTGGCGCACGATCTGCGCAGTCCCATCACCGCCATTCGCGGACGGCTGGAATCCTCGCTCACCGCCGAGGATGACTTCGACCGCAGCGAGGCAATCATCTCCGCCATCGATCTACTCGACCGACTCACCGAGTTTCTCAACACATCTCTCGATGTAGCTGAAGCCAGGGCCGGTGCGCTCCGCCTGAATCTGGCTGAAATCAACTTTGAAGAACTGCTCCGCACCATGATCGATCTGTACGAACCCTCGATGACAGAAAAGGGAATTCACATCGTTCTGCGCACCGAAGGCCCGCTGCGCCTCTCGGTCGATGCGGCCCTGATGCACCGCATGGTTGCCAACCTGCTCGATAACGAACTCCGGCACCTGCGTCCGGCCTCCAGCGTTCAGGTCGATCTGCAACTTCGCGATGGCCAGGCCATGCTTACCGTTGTCGACGACGGACCGGGATTCGAGGAATCGCTGCTGCCGCACCTCTTCGAGCGCCGCATACGGGGCCGTGAGTCCAATGGGCACGGCCTGGGACTGGCCTTTGTTGATGCCGTGGCCAGCGCGCATGGCGGCGCAGCGACTGGATGCAATCGTCCCAACGGTGGAGCGCAGATCCGGATCGCACTGCCGGTTCTTGCTTGCCTGTCGCACCCAAACAAAACTCGCGGAGCCTGAGGCCCCGCGAGTCGTCCTGCAAACCGAAATACCGATTACTTGCCGGTAAGCTTTTCCGCCGCAATCTGTCCTGCGGCGCCTTCTTTGTCCTTGTCCTTGATTGCGGCCCACAGGGTCCGCGCCTTTTCCTGCTGCCCGCTCGCTTGGTAGACGTCGGCCAGCGCAAGATTGGCTACACCCGAAGAAACCGTCACGGAGGGCTTGGCGGCCAGCGCGGTGTAAATCGCAATTGCCTGATCGTTGCGGTTGCTCTGACGATAGATTCCGGCCAGCGCCAGATTGGCCAGGTTGGCCAAGTCGCGATTCCACGATCCGGCGGCAATCTTCAATTCCGTCTCGGCGGCGGCGCTCTGGCCCAGCTCCTGGTCCGTAACGCCAACGAAATAATGCGCCTTTGCGCCCTGCGGCAGCCAGCCGTACTTCTCGGCTACGGCGGCAAACTGCTGATTGGCAGCCTTGGAGCGATCCATCGCGGAGGCGTAAACGTCCTTCTCGGCCGGCGCTCCCGGCTGAGCCAAAGGCGCGCTGTACACGTCCAGTGCCACGCCCAGTGCCGCATCGGCAGCCGACGAACGCACATTCCAGGTCACCAGAGTGCCGATGACCGCACCAACTGCCACTACCGCAATAATGACCGTGCGCAGCACTCCAGAGCGGTGACCGCTCAACCAACTGACGCTGCTCGCGGTTGCCTGCACAAAACTATCCTGTTTAAGGGCGTGACGGGTTTGAGTATCCACGGGGTTTTCTTGTCCTTCGTCGGTAGACTTGCAGGCGGGTCCGTACGAATAGAGGCTCTGCGGCTGCAACCCACAGTCTACCAGCGCCGCCGGAGTAGCGTCCACCTGGGCATTGTAATTCCGCGCCTTACTGACTCACGAATGGTGCAAACCAGCCGCACAGCGCCTCTGGCGCAAGAATCATCAAAGCCCCGGCGATCCACAGGAAGTGACCAATCAATGGCTGCAAACCCATCAGAGCAAATAAGGTCCAGGAGCAGGCCATACAGACCAGAACCGCAACCGCCAGAATTCTGCGTACCCGACCGTACTGGGGCGCAAAGCTCAAGGACAGGGCGAGCAGGATCAGCGGGTTAATCAGACCGCTCAAGGTGATCAATACAATTTGGTAGCGCGGCAGATCTGGGTCGGACTTCTGAAAAAGTCCTGTCGCCGCCAGAAACGTCGCTCTTGCGCATTCCCATCCCAGCAAATGCCCCGCATCCGCATGAAAGCGAACCGCAGGCAAAAAAAACGCCGCCGCAAAGACGAGAATCCCGGCAAACCGCAAAATCAAAGTTGTACGCGGGCTGATCGCAAACCGGTGACACAGTTGCATGGTGGTCTCACTTTCCCCAAACAGTTTGGCAACCAAAAGACAGACCTAACTCAGACCAGAGAATCATAACGGAAGCAACTGGGCTTCAAAACTGTTTTCATCCGCAGAGAGAACAAACTTCAAGCTGGCGATGATGATCTCCAGAACAACTTAGTCGATCCTGGCAAATCTGTATTTAAGCAAGCCGCACTGTCATCTGTTAGCCGATGAAGTCCAATTCGGCAGCATCTATTGTTGCTGACCGAATGTTGAACATACAAAGTGATCTCAAGACACTCGACTCAATGTTATTGGCAAAATATGGCGTCGATTCCCGGCATTGCTGTTAGCATCCAGCACAAGAACTACCTCTCGCGCTGCCAATACTGTGTACGGCCAAAAAGCGAAACCCCGATGAAGCCGCGAACCTTCATCCTGCTCCCGCCAGCCTCCAGCGTCAGAGAGCATTTGTAGGTTTTACCGGAGTCTGGGTCAAAGATCATTCCACCCATCCATCCATCACCCTGCCTTGTGAGGTTCCATAGTATTTTCATTCCGACGATAGGCTTGTCCTTCAACTCTCCCTGGCAGGCGGTGCATTTTGGATTCGATTCTTTTGGATAAGAGTCGTAGACCTTCTCAATCGTTCCGGTGATTGCTCCATTTTCTTCGCGCAGGACAACGATGGATGCTGGTTTTCCAGACGCATCGTCAATTGTTCTCCAGCGGCCCACGGGTGAATTCTGGTAGGTAGCGGAAGTGCTTGAGGACGATTGCTGACTGAAAGCATACGTAGAAGCTGTAACGATAAGAGCCGCTGCAAACAAGATCTGTATGATTCGCATTACATTCCTTTCGAAGATGTTCTGGTTTAGGTTGATTGCGGCTGAAAGAAAGCCCAGGATGTATTTGACTGGCCATCACAAAGATCGATTTGTACGGATGCGAAAACGCATGGCGGCAATGGCACCAAGAGCCGCAAAAAGTATCAGGACGAAGAGTTCAGTAATAACAAATACCGAATCGGATTGTGTTGGCGACAAAGCCTTCAAGACAGGAATCAGCTTGAAGGCTTGTGCCGTCACGAGAATAATGTTCAAACAGAGAACAATGGGAATACAAAACACGCAGATGGATCGCCAAATTCCTGCCAAATGAAAGAATCGCCAAGCAATAATCGCCGCGCCTGAGACATAGACCGAGGACATGGCGATCCAATGCATGGGGAGCACTGGACGACTAGGAAACGAAATGAGAAGCGTGGTTACACTTGCAGCAAGGGAGGATCGAAAGAAGACGATGAACCATTTGTGGATCAGTTGTCCCACAAACAAACCGGATATTAGTTTCATCCCTGCCGCAATGACAAGCGAGCAACATACAAGTTGAATGGCTGTGAGGATATTCAAGTTCATGAGAGTCTCTCCTTGATCCACGGTTCACGCGCCCGCACGGATTTTGGTAACGGTATCTCTTCAAATCAGTTCTCATTTGCTGACATTGCGCCATTCTCATCGCCGAGCAGATTCTCCAGTTCGGCCTTTGCCGTCGCCTGTTCAACTCGTGCATCCAACAGTTGAGATTGCGCCTCGGCGAGCTTGCCTTCCGCATCTGAAAGGGCTGATGCGTTGGCCGTTTTTGCCTCAACCTGATCGGCAACGATGCGGCGCATTTCCGTACGCGCTATTACGTTGGCCTGCGCCGCATCAAGCGCGGAGGACGAGCGGCGAACTTTGCGCAGTTGCTTTTCAACGTCGATGCGGACGCGGTCTTGTGTAAGGCTTAGATTCTCTCGTGCCTGCGCCACTTGCGATTGCAATTCGCGCACTTTGCCGGTCCGCTTGCCAAACTCTGAAAGCGTCCAATTCACACGCAATCCGACCGTAAAGGAATTATCTGGAAGCAAAGGAACGCCATTCTGATAGACATGCTCGGCATACACACTTACATCTGGAATGAACTCGTATTTCGCCGCTCTTAGACCTGCATTGGCCTTGTCGAGCGTGCTGTGTGCCGAAGCAATCTCGGGATTGTGCGCCTGTGCGGTAGCACTCCAGTCTGCAAGAGAAACTTTTGCGGCAGTGGGCGCGTCGGGAAATGTTCCATCTGCTTCCAGCGGATCGGAAAGTTGGATCTCGGTTTCCAGAGGAATTCCAAGCAGATTATTTAAATCCACGCGCAAGTCGTCCTCTGAGTCCTTCAACACGCCGAGCGAGTGACGTGCATCGGCGATCTCCGCCTCGCCTTGTTGCACATCCGCGTTCAGAGCCGCGCCTGCATCAACAGCATTGCGTGCTTCGGAATTTTTTTCTTCGCCCGCGTGAATGCGCAGTTCTACAGCATGGATTCGCTTTTCGAGGCCAAGCACGTTCAAGTAGATCTTCTTGACATTGAGGGTCACCTCGTCTTCCGCGTGTTGCGCATCTGCGCGGGCAATCGCGGTATCTGCGCGCGCCGCTGCGACGCCCGCGTGAATCTTGAACAATTGCGACAACGGCTGGGCAACAGTTGTTGTACTCAGGATCAGATCCTGCTTGCCGAGTGAGATCGAAACGTCATTTCCAGGAATCTCTCCATCGCTGGGGTAAGTTCCCAGCGCACCTTTCGGTATCGTGAGGTTTTCCTTTTCACCAAGATGCATGGCATCGGTCTGGTTGCTTATAACAGGAAAATAATCTGCCCGCGCTTGGGTCAGCTTTGCATTTGCCTCGTCGATCTTGAGATGCGCAAGATGAACCATTTTGTTTTGGCTATGGGCGAGATGAATGGCCTCTTCCAGCTTAATCGTGCGGGTTTCCGCCTGGGCTTGCCCACAAAGCACGACACCTGCGACCAGCGCGACGGCAGCCATCGACGCGACATGGACCGCGCGCTTCTCGTGAACCACGACAAACAGCACGGGGATCACGATCAACGTGAAGAACATCGAGCCAAGCAGCCCGAAAGCGATCACGCTGGCCATCGGTGACCAGAGGCTTGAGCGGGAGATAATCATCGGTGTTACGCCAACCGCCGCCGCCATGGTGGTAAGAAAGATGGGGCGAAGTCGGCGCTCTCCTGCTTCCAGCGCCGCTTGTAACAGCGGCGTTCCCGCCTTCATGCGCTCGTGAATTGCATCAATGAGAATGATGGAATTACGCACGACCAATCCGCCAAGACTGATGATGCCGATAAAGGCTGTGAATCCGAATGGATTTCTGGTAAGAAAAAGTCCAAGCGCCGCTCCCGGCAAGGCCAGCGGAAAAGCCGCCATCACGATCAGTGGGTCGGCAAAGGTACGGAACTGAAAAAGCAAAGTGAGAAAGATGAGCACCAGGCTGATGGCCAGTGCGCGATACATTTCGCCGGAAGTCTCATTCTGATTTTCTTCTTCGCCTCCGTATTCAATATGATAGCCCTCGGAAAGTGGAATCTTTGCAATTTGTTTTCTTGCGCTTTCCAGCACCTCGCTGGGAAGATAGCCGTTGTCGGCAAAGGAGTGGACGGTAATTGTGCGCACTCCGTTGCGATGTACTATGCGACCGGATTGCCATTCCGGATCTAGCCTCGCGACCGCGCTCAGCGGCACACTAACGCCACTCGTCGGCGACTGCACATAGGCGTCGTCAACGCTCTGATAATTCTGCCGCTCTGCTGAAGAAAGGCGAAGCGCGATGTCGATGTTGCGGTCGCCTTCCCAATATGTCGAAACCGGTACGCCATCGAATCCCGCGCTCAGTTGCTGTGCGATATTGGCACGCGTGAAGCCAAGGCGTCCGGCGAGTTCATCGTTCATTCGAATTTGCGTCTGAAGCTGAGCCTCGTGCCAGTCAGTATCGATATAGCTGGCTCCATCGGTGTGGCGCAGAATGACGTCTACCTGATTGGCAAGCGAACGAAGCGTAGCGTCGTCGTCGCCGGAGATGCGTACTTCGACAGGCGCTGCCATGTCGTCGCCCTGTTGCAATTCCTTGACAAAGATTCTTGCCTCCGGGGCCACGAACGGCATTTGTGTGCGGAGCCGCTCCACGATCTTCGGCGTCTCTGAGACGCTCGCGGTGTTTACAAGAATCTGCGCGTAATTTTCAGCCGGCGGTTGCGGATTTATGTTGTAGTAGAACCGAGGCGCGCTAGTGCCGAGAAAGCTGGCGCAGTTCTTCACCAGAGGTTCGGACTGTACAACCTTTTCGATCTTGCGTACGGCCGCGTCCGTTGCCTCTACACGCGCGCCCTCGGGAAGCCAAACGTCCATCACAAACTGATCGCGCTCCGCCAGGGGAAAGAACTGCTGCTTCACCAATTGCAAAACGCCAAGCCCGGCGATGAAGATGACAACAGCGGAAGTCAGTACCATTCGCCTGTTCCGCATGGCCCAGGTAATTGCGCAATTGTAGTATCGCTGTATGTGCTCAATTGCGGACGTCTTGTGTTGCGCGTTCACGGCCGAATGATCATGCAGCCCCTGGCGTATGAAATAGCGCGCAGTGAGCGGCGTAAGAAGCATGGCGACAACAAAGGAGGTTGCCAACGCAATCGAAACCGTGATGGGCAGGGCACGAATGAATTCACCTGTGGAACTTGTGAGCAACAGAAGGGGCGCAAAAGAAGCTATGATCGTGACTGTCGCGGTTAACACGGGAACCGCCATCTCCGTGGCGCAGCGCCATGCCGCTTCATCGCGTGGAATCTTTCGGTCGAGCAACTCGACATAGTTGTCCGCGATCACAATTGCATCGTCTACTACCATTCCCAGCACCACAATCAGCGCCGCAATTGAGACTTGATGCAGTTCGATGCCTGCCATGTTGAGCAGAGCGAAGGTAATCGAAACCGTTACAGGTATCGCAATCGATGCGACCAGCGCAACGCGCATCGGCAGCAGCAGCATCGTGACTAAAATGACTGCGGCGATGGCGATGCCAAACTCACGGAAGAAATCTCCAATACGTTCAGCTACGATGCGCGGTTGATTGGCAATCAAATCCAGATGCACATCGGGTGGCAAAGTATTCTGTACGCGATCCAGAGTTGCTTGCAGGTCATGCCCAAAAGCTACAATGTTTTTTCCATCGTGCATCTCCACAGCCAAAAGAATTGTCTTCTGGCCATCTACGCGCACATATTCCGATGGGTCTTCGTAAACGCGTTCAGTCGTCCCAATATCCTTCAAATAGACGGGAATTCCAGCGGGAGATAGATCAACGATCAGATTGCCAATCTCATCTTTTGAAGCAAATTGTCCGCTTGCATCCAGTGGAACCTTACTGTTCACAGTTGGTACTCGACCGGCATACTGAACCGAGCTATGGCCTTCAATCGCCTGCACGACATGTTGTGGATTGACGCCATACTGCGCCAGCTTTTGTTGTGACTCCGATATGACGATTTGTTCTTTCTGATCGCCGATGCGTTGGATTTTTGATACGGCCGGAAGTGCGCGCAATGTTGTTTCAATACGTTGCGCGTAATCTTTCAAATCTCGATAGCCGTAGTTGTACGCATGAACACCGATCAGCACGGCAACGGTATCACCAAAGTCGGAGTCTACAGCCGGTCCCTGCACACCCTCTGGCAACTCGATTTTCAGTTGTGCCAAATCCAGCCGCAGCCTCGACCAAAAGCCGTCGGCATCCTGCACGGACTCGTTCAATTCAACGTTAACAATGACCAATCCATTGCGCGTTGTCGAGAAAGTTTTCTCGCGGCGCACTTCGGCAAATCGAAAGAGGCGCTCCTCAATCTTGCGCGTCACCTGGTTTTCAACTTCAGCGCTAGTGGCTCCAGGGTAAATGGCGGAAACCAGGCCGGTGCGAATGGTGATCTTTGGATCTTCGCGCCGCGGCATGGTGCACAGTGCGAAAAGTCCAACGGCAAAGAGCATGCTCGCTAGCACCATCGTTACTTGCGGAAAACGGAGAGAAGCACGAATCGGATTCATTGCGCGCCTCCGACAAGAACAACTGGAGTGCCTTCACGCAAGTTCTGCTGTCCCACCACAACTACTTGGTCGCTGAAAATGAGACCATTCGAGATCACAACTTCGCCACCCAAAAAGTCCCCCAAATCCACGCGTCGCGCAAAAGCCATGCGCCGAGTTGGATAGTACACGTAGACATCAGTAACGCCATGCGCATCGCGAACGATTGCATCCCCTGGGACCGTCAGAACATGTATTTGTTTCGTGCCATAGATGCGCGCCTGGCTGACCATGCCATCGCGCAATTGATGATCGTGATTGGCGACTGCAATCTTCGCCGTGTATGTGCGTGACACCGGATCGGCTGAGATGCCAAGCGCGTCCAACGTTCCCTTGTAGCTCTGGCCAGACAGCGATGCTACGGTGACTGAAGCAGCAGCGCCAGTACTAATTTGTCCAACCTCGGCTTCTGGGATGGCCACCCGAATCTTTACCGGATCAAGGTTGATCACTGAAAATACGGGAGTGCCAGAGGCTACAACGTCGCCCACATTCACATGCTTCATGCCGATAAATCCCGCGATCGGCGCGACTAATCTGCAATTCTCCTGATGCCGCCTCGCGTCCTGCATCTGCGCAACGGCTGTGCGCGTCTGCGCTTCGGTAGCCAATTTATCTTCGCTCCTCGATCCCTGCCTGGCCATTTCGTAGTTCTGTTTTGCTGCCAGATATGCGGCCTCGAACTTGTGAAAATCATTCGCATTCATGCTCTTGCGATCAAAGAGAAACTTCATCCGCTGATATTCATCCTGCGCGCGCTCGAATGCGATCCGGGCTTGCTCCAGTTCTTCGGGGCGCAATCCGTTCTTGGCTTTTTGCTCGCTTGCGCGCGCCACGTCGGCTTGGCCTGCTGCGGCTTCGTATGCATGTTGGTAGTCGGCCGGCTCAAGTTCAGCCAAAAGCTGCCCCTTCTTTACCTGCTGCCCTTCTTCGACGTAGACCTTCCTGACCCGCCCGCTGACCTCGAAGGCCGTCAACGCGGTCTCGTTTCCTTCCACAGCCCCGCCAGCCAACACCGAAACAGCCTGCTGAACCTGGTTGGGAAAACGCACTTTGACCGGAACCGGTTGATCCGCAACGAGTGATGGTTTGGAGTCGCAGGACGATAGTGTCAGCATGGGCAAGATGCATAGTGCGCCCAGTACAAACTTCGCGCCAGCAAAGTATAGGCGGGAACTGTGTGTCTTCAGGAATTGGTTTATGGTCGCTCGCATAGAAATACAATACCACACATAAATACCGTCGCGTATCTGAAAACGATGTGGTATCGTTTATTGAGTGTGGCGGGAATAGGCAAGAACCGCGAAGAATTTGTGTTTTTAAGAGGAGTAGAGCGTTTATGTCGTATTTTGTCTATCGGTTACGCGGATCGCGGATTCATGCTTTTTATTCAGTGCCATTTCTTGCTTATGGTACAAACGTAACGTTGGCGGTCTTTCTTTTTGCATCTGCGGCAGCTCTTCAAGGACGCGCACAGGAGCCGAAGCTGATCGCCGTGACAGCACAGGCCGGTGAAGCGCCCGCTGAACTACCGGATGCGCCGCTTGCCAACACGGAAACTACGGCACCATCTTCCAGCGCGCAGCTTGGCGGTCTTCCGTTCATTCAACCCCTTAGCCCGAATCAAAAGTTTTTCTTTGCAACAAAGAACGCTTTTGGGCTGCCCGCGACAATCTTTGCTGCGGCCAGTGCAGGCGTCAATCAAGCGCAAATTCAATATCCGGATTTCCATCAAGGAGCGCAAGGATACGCGCGCTACTATTGGCACTCCTACGCGGATCAAGCAGTCGATTCGTATGTTGCCAATTTTCTATTACCCGTGGCCTTGCACCAGGATCCCCGCTACTACCGGCTCGGTCAGGGCGGAGCCTTGAAGAGAACCCAATATTCCCTCAGCCGCCTGTTTGTTACACGCTCGGATTACGGCACAGCGGAATTCAATACCGCGCAGGTACTCGGCTCCGGAGTGGCCGCCAGCATTTCATCCCTGTACTATCCACAGCAGGACATGACGGCGTCACTTGTCAGCCAGCGATGGGCGAGTAATCTGGCCGGGGATGGATTGCTCATGGTGCTCCAGGAGTTCACACCGGACTTCAACCGTGCCATCAAGTCGCTCGGTGCTCGCATCACTGGACGGCATAAGCAGGACGAGTAGTGACACTCCTTGTTCCTTCCATGCCTTCCGCGCACTATGCCGGTGAGCTAGGAATGGAATGCACAGTACAATCAAGTAATTGCACGTATGAAAACACACATGAAGAAGAGATTGACAAGGCAGGAAAGCAAGGCACTGACGCAAGAGAAACTCCTCGGCGCAGCGGCGAAGCTCTTTGCTCGACACGGCTTCGCTGGCGCTTCGATCGAGGAGATCGCTGAAACTGCGGGCTTCTCGCGTGGCGCCTTCCACGCCAATTTCAAGAGCAAGGACGCTTTGTTTTTGTCATTGGTGGAGACACAGGTTAAGGTTAGCACTTCTGAAATTCACGAGCTGGTTGCCGCCTCAAAGTCCGGCGAAGAAAGCCTGCAAAACCTGCGCAGAGCATATTCATGCTATTCAGGCGCGGATAAGGACGCGTTTCTTCTCCTCACGGAGGCTCAGCTTTACGCGATGCGGAATCCCCGCTTTGGCAAAAAGCTCTGTGCGCTGTTGGGTTCGATCCACGACGAACTTATCGCCTCGATCAAAAAAATCCAGGAAAAGACGAAGAGCAGCGATTCTATCAGCGCTGAGCAACTGGTGCTTATCGGGTTCGCCTTCAGTCACGGCATGACGCTGCATAGCCTCATGGACCCAGAACGCTACTCCGACAAGCTGGTTTCAGACAGCACACGATACGTTTTTGACAGGGTATTCCCAATTGGATAACGAAAGACTCGTCGTAATATCTTTCATCCGTGTTTTTCTCTTCAGTCCCCCACCGGCGTTACCGACCCACCGTGTATGAAACTGGGTGCCCCATCCATCGGACGTCTTTGTTTTTGTCCGATGGGTAGGTTGGCATGAGCTTCAATACCCTT
>Ga0209415_10006867_pt1 | contig 20094 bp, 18 predicted proteins | sample PeaSoiSIISIP2007_FD_187696 | JGI IMG/M metagenome (GOLD analysis project Ga0209415, IMG submission 187696) | Peat soil microbial communities from Weissenstadt, Germany - SII-SIP-2007 (SPAdes) (version 2) | ecosystem: Environmental > Terrestrial > Soil > Wetlands > Peat | place: Germany... | reverse complement strand
CCTCCGGTTCGTTTTGCGGCACGGCGCAATCCGCAGCCACTCTTTATCAGGCAACGACGAACAATCCTGTGAACGCCTCGATTTTCTTGGGTGTCACGGGAAAAACCAACACCGCGCGCGCAGTAACGGTATTTGGCGCGACGGGCCGGGTCCGCTCCTACTACTGGACCGGCTCATCCTGGCAGGAATAGGGAGATAAGACTCATGAAACGACACAACAAAATCTCTCGCCAGCCAGCAGGCTTCACGCTGATCGAGGCGATGATCTCCATCATCATCCTTTCGTTCGGCGTGCTCTCTCTGGCGGTGGTTTACGCGCAAGGCATCATGTATGCCAGCCTCACGCAGTATGACTACATAGCGGAAAAGAAGGCGGAAGAAGCCGTGGAAACCATCTTCACGGCGCGCGATACGAAAGTTCTGACCTGGGCGCAAATCCAGAACGTGGCGCAAGGCGGCGTATTTCTTGGCGGCGCTCAGCCTCTGCTGGATCCCGGCGCAGATGGCCTCGTAGGTACCGCGGACGACAACGCCTCGCTGCCCGATTCGATCATCATCGGGCCAGGCCCGGACGGAATACTGGGAACTGCCGACGACGTCGTCGTCAACCTGAATCCGTGGATGACCCGGACGATTGCGATTTCAGCCGTAACCGGAGAAGCAAATCTCCGGCAGATCACGATCACTATCAACTATCAAATCGGCCGTATTCAGCGCACCTATACGCTCATCAGCTATATCTCGGCGTTTGCGTGAGGATGGCGGGAGAGAACTTACCATGAAGAAACAATCTGGATTTACGCTTATCGAGTTCATGGTCGCCATGGGCATCACGCTCGTCGCCCTGGCTGCCACCATGCTCGCGTTCAAAGACGCCACGAATACGAACCAGAGCGTGACGCTGAAGTCCGACCTTTCGGACAACCTTCGAGCCGGCGTCAACCTGCTGGAACAGGATCTCATCCAGGCTGGAACGGGCATCCCGACGGGCGGCATTCCGGTTCCCTACACACCGGGGCCTGCAAGCTGTCTGGGCAGCGGAGGTGCTCCGATTAACCGCCCGAATCTTACAGGCGGACTGACCTTTCCAGTTTGCAACGTCAGTCTGAATGCGGTCGAGCCTGGCTGGGAACTGGGCCCTCCAATCACCAGCCCGGATTCCAGTTCTGGTTCGAACACCGACCTTATCACCATGCTCTATGTGGATAACACTCTCGCCCTCAACGCGCGGATGGTCAATGAGCCTGCAATCGGCGCGAATCCAGGATGCCCGGCCGGAACCATCACGAGCAACGGACAGGTAGTGACCTTTGACCCCACCTGCATCTTGTTCTCCCCGACCGGAGTGCAGATCAACGCCGGCGACCTAGTCATGTTCACCAATACCAAGGGGAACGCCATTCAAGAAGTCACGAGCGTAGCTGGTCAGACGCTGCACTTCGCAAGCGGCGACGGCCTGAATCTAAATGCCCGCAGCGACCCGCAGGGCACGATGACTCAGCTCGAAAACACCAACCTTGTCGGTGGCGTAAACGTGCCCAACGGCACTTTTCCTCCGACCACTGCCACCCGCATCTGGATGGTCTCCTATTATCTCGATAACGTGACCGACCCCCTGCACGTTCGTCTCATCCGTCGCATCAACTGGAATCCCGGACAGCCTGTCGGTGAAACCATTGAGAATCTCCAGTTCAAATACAACTTCGTCGACGGTGTGAGCAATCCCTCCGGCCAGCCCAGCATTCCTACGGGCGAATCGGAAAGCGAAATCCGTTCGGTCGATATCCTCCTTGGGGCCCGTTCGACCAACCCCTGGACACAAAACCATACTTATCTTCGCAGCAATTTCATGACGCAGGTCAGCCTCCGCAGCATGGCCTACGTAAACCGGTATCAATAAATGAGGAGTACAACAATGAATGCCGTTAAAAAACTGATGCGACGCGATTCGGGCATCGCTCTTCTCACGACCTTGCTGCTCATGATGCTCATGTCCAGCTTGCTGGTGGGATTCATCCTGCTGATCACTTCGGGACAGAAGCTCAGCGGTATCAATAACGACTACAGCCGGGCCTTTTACGGTGCAGAAGCCGGCATGGAAAAGATCACCGCGGATCTTGGCACGCTCTTTGATACGAACTATTCGCCGTCCGCCGCCCAAATCAACGCCATCGCCTCGGTTCCGCCCGCTATTCCCGGAATCGCGTACACGCAATACAACGGCGCTTCCGGCTATCAGATTAATTACAACACGGATGCCAACGGCAATCCTCTGGCCACGGTTACCTCGATCCAATCCGGAGCCTACCAGGGTATGACCGCTCTGGCCACGCAATACACTTTGCTCGTGACTGCGCGCACACTCAGCAACAACGAAGTGAAGCTGCAACGCACGACACAAACCGTCGGTATTCCGATGTTCCAGTTCGGCGTTTTCTCGGATACCGATCTCAGCTTCTTCCCTGGCCCTGACTTCAACTTTGGCGGCCGCACGCACACCAACGGCAATCTGTTCCTGGCGGCTGGCGGCACGCTCACCCTCGCGGACCGCGTGACTGCTGTGAAAAACGTCGTTCGCACCAACCTCTCCAATGGATACTCCACGACCACCGGCTCGTACGGTGGCACGGTAGACATCACCACCTCTCCGGGTACTGCTTCCTATCGCGCACTTGCGTATACGGAAGGCAGCCTGGTGGGCACGCTGGGCTCCGCGGTCAACCCAATCTGGACAAACATCTCCCTTGGCGCGACCAACTACGCCGGTAACTTGCGCAACGGCGCCACGGGAGCCACTGCTCTCAATCTCGGCATCGTCCTCTTGGGAAGCGGTACGACGCAGCCCGTGGACTTGATCCGCCGGCCCTTCGGCACTGCAGAGAGCGCCGGTGTGACCAACCTTCGCTACTACTCGCAAGCCAGTCTGAAGGTTCTGCTCTCGGATAACTCGACGGATATCACTTCACTTCCGTGCATCGATACGTCTACCGCACCGTTCGACTTGTCCACGATTGCCTTGCCTGTCGCCAGTTGGCCGGCGGCAGCGAACACTCTGAAGACATTGATGAACACGAACAACACGGCCGGATACAACACTCCACCCGTTCCGATGGCAGGTTCCGGCGCTGTGAAAGGCGCCACTGCCTACAGCACTGCCAACGGCTACTGGCTCCAGACCCCCAACGCGGCGCCGTACGCGACCGCTTCGGGATTGCCGATCATCAAGGGCTTCATCAAGATTGAAGTGCAAACCGCATACGGCAACCCCTGCGGCACCTGGAAAGACGTAACGCTTGAGGTTCTAAGTTATGGTTATGCCGGACGCAACATAAACCCCTGGTCAGGCTTGACCGCCGCACAGTATGGTACAGCAGAGCCTCTCCTTGGCCTGCCGGCGGCACTGCTTGCGCCTTCCACATGTCAGGATGTTCATCCAAACGCGATCATCCGTTTGGAACGCGTCCGTGACAACCCCTCTAACTGGGCCAACACCAACGCCAACACTCGCTGCGGTGTGACTAACAATGCTCTGCCAGCCAGCCAGGCCTATCCAACCAACCCGGCTGATTACTGGCCCAACGCGCTGTTTGACACGCGTGAGGGCACGCTACGTGACGTCCAACCGGCCGGCACATTGGGCGGTATCTACTACTCGCAGATGCCCACACTGGGCGGCGTCATGCAGTATGTCGAAGTCGATGCCAAGAACCTCGCTCGTTATTTGGGCGGGGCTCTTCCTGGGTCCGGCCATCTCGCCTATGACTCCGTGAACGCTCCGAATGATTACACGGTCTACGTTTCCGACCGCCGCGGGAACTACACCGGTAGCGCGCTTACAAATGTCTGGCCGCCTCTTTCACCCAGCACTCACGAAACCGGCGAATACGGCTGGGATGATTTCGTGAATCCGGCCAGCACCAACGGTTGCCCCAACGGGACGCAGGACACTGGCGAAGATCTCGACGTCCTTGGTGCCACAGGTTTTTACACCTATGGACAGAATCCCACATATATTATGGCGGCTGGCACTGCCTATACCGCCCTTGGTCCTGGCCAGTTCGGTATGTATAGCCTGGCTGCCCCCGGCAACCTCTACGGCAGTACGGTAGCCAGCAACGCGATTACGCCCAATCCCGGCTGCACGGTGACCGTGCCTTCCCAGGTCTGGCCAATGGCTTATGTGATCCATGCCAACGAAGCGCGTGAGAACCCCAATCCCTTCTTCCGCCGTGCTATCAAGATCGTTGACGGCAACGTCTTGACTGCTCTAGGCACTTGCCCGGGGAGTGTGCCCTGCGGATTGGCAATTGCCACTGAAAATCCGGCATATCTCTTTGGCGACTTCAATGCCAACTCCGCCGGCGGCGGGTTCAATGACCCAAACGTAGCCGTTTCCCTGAACGCGGACGCGGTGACGCTCTTGTCCAACAACTTCAACGACGTCAACTCCTTCGCGTTCCCATACCTCTCTCCCTATAGCTCTAGCACGACCACAGGCAGCAACATCCGAAATGCTGTCACGACTTGGTACCGCACCGCTATCATGGCCGGAAAGGGCGTCTCCTTCCCGCAGCCGACGGGCTACACCGTCTCGCAGGACTTCGGTACGGACGGCGGAGTTCACAACTTCCTCCGCTACATCGAAAACTGGGGCGGCCAGACGCTGAATTATCGCGGTTCCATCATCAGCATGTACTACAACCGGCAGGCTATCGGCACCTTCAAGTGCTGCACCACGGTTTACTCACCGCCAACCCGCGGCTACAACTTCGATACGGAGTTCCTGACTCCTTCGCTGTTGCCGCCGCGCACGCCGCTCTTCCGCGACGTGAACACCACGGGCTTTACACAGCTCCTCCTGCCCAATCAGTAGAACGCAGCGCAACTGCTGCACCCTCGACCGGCCTCGGCTACCCCCCGGGGCCGGTTGCCTTTTGGAGGCGAGTTCCTGCCAGACAACGGAGATTCAGAGTCAAAGAGATGCGTGTCGCTAGGCCCTGCTCAAGCATCAGTAACCGAGTTATATAGCCGTATTCCGTTTATAATCTTTTGCACGCGCCATGACTCCGTCACAAGAAGCACGCGCATCTGCCTGGTCCGTCCGGCTTGCCTTTGAACTAGTTGCGAATGACCAGACCGCGCAAGCGCTGGCTGCTGGACTCGCCGAAGAACAGCTCAATTGGCAACCGGCGCAGCGCTCGTGGAGCGTGGGACAGTGCCTGGAACATCTCTGCATCACGAACGAGGCCTATTTAGGGGCGATTTCCGCCGCGCTCAAAGAGAAGCCGGATTGTCCAGTGGAGCAGATTACTCCCGGGTGGTTCGGTCGCTGGTTCATCCGCAGCTTTGTCGAGCCTTCGCCGAAAAGCAGGCGCGTTTCTGCTCCGCCCAGAATCAGACCGCCAGAGCACGTTGAGCCTGCTGTTCTCGATCGATTCCTGGCCCAGAACAGATCTTGCCGTGAACTCTTCGTCCTAACGCGTAGCAAAGATGTAAACCGCATTCGGTTTTGGAATCCTTTTGTCCCGGGAATCCGGTTCACGGTCGGCACTGGGTTCGAGATCATTGCCGGCCACGAACGCCGTCATCTGCTGCAGGCAGAACGAGTGCGGGACTCGGTGAATTTTCCGGCGAGCTCCCAGCATTCAGCGTTCCCGGTACCGCATCAAAGCTGACGCGTTGCTCGCCATTAAGCTGTGAATTGCTGACAAAGCTTCCGGAAATTCGTGGGCCAAGCCCCTCGACCGGCCCCGCCTACCCCCTCTACTCCTCGGCAAGAGCTTCCATCGGGGATATTTGCGCGGCGCGTTGCGATGGCAAGAGGCAGGCGGCGAGACAAACTATTGCAGTCACGCACGCGGCAGCGGCGAGGACCGCGACATTGAGCGGGGGCACCTGGAAGAGCAACGACCGCATCGCGCGACCCGCCTGCCATGCTCCAATCAAGCCCAACACCGTTCCGGCGGTAAGCAGGCGCAGCGAGAGCGAGAGAAACTGGATTCGAATCTGCCCGGGTTGTGCCCCAAGGGCCATGCGCACTCCGATTTCGCGGCGTCGCTGCGCCACGGCGTAACTCAGCACTCCATAGGTGCCGATGGAGGTGAGCAACAAAGCTATCCCCGAGAAGAGGCCAGCCAGCAGTGCCGGCGAGCGGCGCGTGACTAGACTGTCGGCAATCCGAGTGTCCATCGAACGAAGATCACTGACCGGTACGTTGGCGTCGATTTGTCGAACCACCTTTTGCAATGTCAACGCCAACGATTCCGGCGGCAGGCTGGTGCGGACAGCGACGAAGACGCTGTCACCGATGCGGAAGGCGTAGGGATAATAAATGGCGCCTTGTGCTTCGTTTTCCGTGAGCCCGGCTTGTTTCACTCCGCCAACAACGCCGACGATGGTGAATGCTTCGGCATCCTTTCCGGCTTCGGATCCTTCCCACAACCTTTGGCCAACAGCGCTGGCGTTCGGCCAGTAGTATCGCGCGAAGTCTTCATCCACAACGCAGAAGCGCTGGGAACGACGTGAATCGTCGGCGGTGAGGAATCGTCCAGCCCGGAGGGAGAAACCCATCGCGCGAAAGTAGTCGCCGGCAACGCCGTAGGAGTAATGACCTCGAGCGGATTCGCCTGGGTGGCGAACGTGACCAGCTACGGTGGCGGCGCTTTTGCCGTTGATGCCGCTGAAAGGCACATTGCTGACTACGCCTGCTGACAACACACCCGGCAGGTGATCGAGATTGTCCATCAAGTTTTCCGTAAATTTCAGGCGGCCCGCCTCCGGGTAGTCTGCCCACGGAAGCAGGATTTGCCCGGTGAGGACGTTGTCGGACTGGAAGCCTGGGGAAACGGCCATCACTCGCTGAAGACTGAGGCCGAGCAGGCCCGCCCCGGCCAACAGAATGAAGGCGAGGGCAATTTGAGAGACGATGAAACTGTGACGCAGGATTTGCGCGCCCCGCCCACTGGTGCCACCTCGGCTCTCCGAATGAAGCGCATTCCCTAGATGGCGACGAAGATTGAACCAAGCGACGGGCACCGCAAACACAATGCCCATAAGGATGGCAGAGACTAGGCCGACCATTGCTAATCGCGCATCAAAAACGATACGACTTCCCAAGGGCAGGCGATCAGCGCCCAGCCCGCGCAGTAACTGGATTCCTCCGGCGCCGACGGCGAGTCCGAGTAAGCCTCCGGCGAACGTGAGCAAAGTGGTCTCGACAACTACTTCGCTCACGAGGTATCCCCAACCTGCGCCAAGCGCCTGGCGAACGGCTAATTCCTTGATGCGGCCGTTGGCACGAATAAGAAGCAGGTTCACAAGGTTGGCCGCGCCAATCAAGAGAAGAACCAGTACGCCTGCTTCGAGGAGCAACAAAGTTGGACGCACAGCGGCGACGTGGTCCGCGCGCAATGGCACCACCAACGAACGAAAGCCCGCATCCGCAATCATCTTGGCCTGTGGGTCGTCGACCTCAAGTGCCGCGTTCTGCGCGTCGAGTTCCGACTGGGCTTGCGCGCGAGAGGCATCCGGTTGGAGGCGCGCAACCATTTGGATCACATTTCCGCCGGAATGCCGCCGCGATGGGGCGCGATCTTCGGGGCGCGATGCGAGGGGCAGGAACACGCGGGCATCGGAAGAGAGAAAGCGGAAGCTGGGAGGCAACACGCCGATCACTTTTCTGGGAACGCTGTTTACGCGAATCTGCTTTCCAAGCACGTTAGGATCGGCGTTGAAACGTTGATGCCAAAACGCGTCGGAAAGAATGGCCACGTGGTTGGTTTCAGAAGTGGTTTCCTCGTCCGTGAATGTGCGTCCGAACGCGGGGCCGAGCCGGAGAGTCGAGAAAAAATCCGGAGAGACGCGCATGGTCTGGAGACGTTCCGTCGAGCCTGGCTCGCCGACAATCTCGGTTCCATAAGAGTAGATAGAGAGTGAAGAGAAGGCAGGAATACGGCCGCGGCGTTCGTAATAGTTGGTCAGGGAGGATCCATCGCGATCGACGCCGGCTTTAGGATACGTATTGAATATCATCATGAGCCTGTCCGGCTCGGGAAAGGGCATGGGACGGAGCAGCACCGAATCGAGTACGGCAAAAATCGTCAGATTTGCGCCAAAGCAAACGGCGAGGGTAAGAAGAGCGGTAGCTGTAAATGCCGGAGTCTTTCGCAATAGTCGGGCGGCGTAGCTGAACTGCCTGCGAAACTCGTCAAAGAAGTGCACGCCAAAAGCTTCCCGGCAATCTGCTTTGATGTTGATCGAGCTGCCAAGCTCTGCCTGTATCATGCGGGCCGCCTTTTCCTGTGACATGCCGGAGCCCATAAGGTCATCCATGGATTGCTCGATGTGGAATCGAAGTTCTTCGGACATTCCTTCTTCGAAATCACGCCGCCGAGTGAGCACACGGAACAGAGAACGAAGGCGCTGGATCATCTCACACCTCCTCCGACGTTGCGCTTAAGGCTGCTGCCATCGCAGACGCCAGGCGGTTCCAGCCGGCCGTTTCCTCGCGCAAGCGGCGACGCCCAATAGCGGTCAAAGTGTAAAACTTCGCACGGCGGTTGTTCTCGCTTTGTCCCCATTCCGCAGTGATGAGACCGTGATGCTCCAAGCGGTAGAGAGCCGGATATAAGGACCCCTGCGGAATCTCTAGCGCATCCTTTGAGATCTGGCGTATGCGCAGCAAGACGCCGTAGCCGTGCAACGGTTTCAAGGACACCGCTTTGAGAATCAGCATATCGAGTGTCCCCGGGAGTAGTTCCGCGGATTTGTCCACTTGTGTTGGTCTCCTAGTTCAACTAGGAGTGTAGCGGACACTCTCCTAGTTTGACAAGGGGAATGTACGGCGACAGGTGGGCAGCATTACCTGCGCGATGCAGCAAAAGGAGCGTGGTGTTGAAGGCGATTTAGGTTCCCGGTCGCATGCGCGTGGTGAAGCTGGTGTTCACTGCGGGGACTACACACGCTTGCAACGGAGGCCAGCCGGCGTCTGTGGTTGGATTGCGACAGAGCGTCGCGGTGGCTGGGCTGACCAGCGAAGGATAGACAGTGTTGTCTAGCGGCTCTACATAGAGTTGGTAGCTGTGCCCGACGGGAAGGTGGCTGATTTCGTAACTTCCATCGAATTGTACGGGACCCGGCGCAGCGCAACTCCAGCCTCCAAGAGTCGCTCCAATCACTGCGCCACTCGCGGAATCCACGGCCACCACATGCGCTCCAAATATCCCAGTCACGCCGGGGGGCGACAAGGGCAACGAGAGCGAATTGGCAGGCAGGATTCGGCCGTTGAGCGAGCCTACGTTCAGCGTGTCGGACGGATCCGGATACAAAACGCGTAGTCCAGTGCGATCGTCTTCTCCCAAGGGAGCGCCGGGCTGCTGGGGCGTTGGCCGAGTTCCGGAAAACGTTCCTGGCGCGGGCGCGAACGGGTACATCATCGCCGCTAAAACCGCGGAATGGCTGAAACCCAGCGTGTGGCCTAATTCGTGAATCATCAGAGACTCGAAATCGTAAGCAGTTGGCGAACTTGCGAGCGCGGCAGGCGTCGCAAACGTGACCATGGAGCCGCTTGGATTAAAGTAGATATCCGCATCGAGAATCTGGCCGACTTGCGTGGCGGGCGCGCCCGTTCCCACTTGCACGCCGATGATGTCCGCCGTGATGACACGAGTGAATGCCAGGATGCCAGGCGTGAAGGCTCCGTCCGCCTGATCAAAGCAGATGGAGTTCACTCCATCGGAGCCGCAGGCGTTTTGCGTGGCTGAGCGAGTGACAGGAGAGAAGGTTCCTGGCACGAGAGTCGTGCCGCTCACTCCGCTCCAGACGGCAAGCGATTGCGTGATGACTTGTTCGATTTCGTTTAGACGGCCGGCTGGAGTTTGGTCTTGTGTCAGGATGGTTACCGGATTCGTACCCAGCACTGTGCTCCATTGTTCGGAAATTGAGCCTTGCGAAATAACGTCGTGCGAAGCCACGGGACATGCCGATCCTCCCGATACGCTTGATGGCTGGCGCACGTCGGGAACGACTTCGTTGAAAGCATAGCCGCTCGCTCCGGGGATTCCGCCAGCCCCAAAAAAAACCGCAAAGAACAAAGAAATGCATCTGGAAAGAGTCAGCTGTTTTTTTCGCTTTGTCATGCGCGTTCTCCCGCGGCTCACTTGTCTTCCTGCCTCAAAGCTTTGTGAAGTTTTTCCCGGAAAATCGCCACTGGCAGATTTCGAATCCCGCCGCGCCGGAAAGCGCGCACCTGCGGATCGAAAATCTCAGCTGACGCAGAATCTTGGGTAACCATTTCCAGGCCAGATTGCGGGTTGCGCGCGATGCGAAACGTTCCTTGCGACCATCCTAGAACCTGATATGGCTCGCCTTCATGGGCCCACAGGAAGAGATACACTTCCTCCCCAGTCCGAAACGCCGGGACCTCGTCCACATGCGAATGAACGTGCCCCACGTGCCCTCCGAGCAGGCGCACGGTTACTATTCCCGGGAGAGCGCCTTTTTCCGTCTGGAGTACTTCAAATCTCGTCTCGGTCCAGATTTCGCCCCTGTCCCACTGGCTCGAGGCGCCAAGGCACCGCAAGCGCGCGACGGCTGTCGATTCCTGCGCAAGATCCTCCAGCTTCAGCCGAGACAGCGTTGTCGCGCTAGCGGCCACGGCGAGCAGCGCGAGAGCCCAGAGAAAAAGAATCCACAAGAATCGACGGCGTTGTACGTAGCTCATTTCCTTCACCTCGTAATTTTCACTGGATCACCAGGGCACCGCTGGCGGCGGTCTTGTCCAGATTTGTGTTTTGGATAAAAAGCGTGCGCGCGCCTGGTAAAGCGCTCGACGGCATTTGCAGCGTTATGTGGATAATTCCCAATCCGGCGGGCTGTTTGGCGATCACGGTAACGTCGCCGGGCCCGGATACTGCGTATGTCATGCTGGTGTCCAGTCCGCTCTCCGAGAACACGCAAAGGTCGAAGGTGGAGTTGCCGCTTGCCGGCCTTTGCAGCGCCACGGGATTGCCGGAGAGCGAGCAGGAGTTGTTCGCGAGAGAAAACATGCCGAGCGCGGCGACGTTGATATCAACGTCGTTGCCTTGTGCGCTCACCCCGGAGGTTGTCGGGTCGACGACGACAATGTCCTTGCCTGTTGCAGTTGGAGAACTGCTGCTGAGTGCGATCACATCGTCTGAAGCGTTTGGAATCGCAACGACGAGGGAGACTGCGTTGGATTTCTTGCCGTCGGGATTTTCGATTTGCACGCTAACGGCCCCGGAAATCGAGACGTCCGCTGCCGTCACCGGAGCGCTGCATTCCGTCGCGGCGATGCAGGTGGTGGTTCGCGCAGTTCCGCCAACTAGCAAGGTCGATCCCGGACCTAGACTCGACGCAGCAAAACCGCTTCCTTCGACGAGCATTGTGAATCCGTCGGCCGCGCCGGCGTAGACACTGGCCGGGTGCAGCGAGAGAATGTTGGCTCCGGTGGAGATCGTCACGTTGGCTGAGCCCGATTGCGTGGTATCGTCCGAGCTGATCGCTACCACTTGCAGCGCGTCGGGCGCTGGCGCGGAGCTTGGTGCTGTGTAGTTGCCGATCGCATCGATCGTGCCGCACACACCGGCGTTGGCGCAGGCCGTTCCCTGAATCTGCCAGACCACACTTTGGTTGCTCGTTCCGAGCACCGCCGCTGTAAAGCCCTCTACCGCCAGTGGCGTAAGCGTGATGCTCTGCGGTTGCACCGACACGAGCACGTGATTGATCACCGTAATTTGCGCCGAGGCGGTCTTGGTGATGTCCGCGGCGCTTGTGGCTAACACACTTACGGGATTCGGCTGGGGTATCGCTCCGGGCGCGAGATAGTCGACTTGTAGCACCGTGCCGTTCGTAATGCTTTGGCATGGACTTGAACCCACGACGCAAATTTGTCCCAGCGTGGTGTTACCTTCTGGAACGCCGCTGACGCTCCAGTTCACTCCCGTGTTCGTTGTGCCAAAAACCTGCGCCGTCAGCGTTACGCGATGATTCGCGGCCAGAGTATCTGTCGAGGGAGAGAGGCTCACGTTTACGCCCGTTTGGACCGCCATGGTGGCTTGCGCTTTTTTCGTTGGATCGGCTTGCGGCGTTACAGTTACCGTAACGCTGGCGGGGTTGGGCGGTGTGCTTGGCGCAGTGTACGTGGCTGTATCCGCGACTACGTTTCCACCGGCGCCTTGCGTCGTCACGACAGTCAGCGTTCCGCATGCCGTGGAACTGCAACCGGGCCCAGAAAGCGACCATGCCAGTACGGTGCTGGGATTCGAGCCTGGAATCGGCGTCATCGTCGCGACAATCGTTGCCAATCCACCCGCGGGCACGCTTTGCGGGGCAGTCACTTGCAGAGTGAAATTGCTGGTGATGTTGACGAGAGCTGATGCTTGCTTCGAGGGATCAGCGACGCTCTGTGCCGTTACGGTAGCTGTCGCAGGCGCAGGGAGGACTCCCGGAGCGGTGTAGTTGCCGCTGAGGTCTACACTTCCGCAAGCCGCCGGGCACGTGGCTCCGCTAAGGCTCCAGCGCACGGAAGTATCGGGATGGCCAGCGCTGGTCAGCGCGGCATGAAAACCCTGCACCGCACCGAGTTCCACGCTAGCATTCGCCGGCGCGAGTGCGATGGCGAGGTCGCTCGTAATGGTGAGTTGTGCCGTCGCCGATTTCGTCGAGTCGACTTGGCTCGTCGCCGTCACTTGGACGATTGCGGGGGACGTCAGATCGGCGGGCGCTGTGTAAGTGCCACTCGTTGAGATAGTTCCCGCCGATGTGGTTCCTCCGGTCACGCTGTTTACACTCCACCTCACGTTGGTGTTGGTCGTGTTGGTGACGGTTGCCGTGAAACTCTGAGAGTTTCCGAGCAGGACCGAGCCCGTCATCGGCGCGACGGTCACAGTGATCGAGGGAGGTGGAGGGGGCGGTGGCGGCCCGGAGCTTGCGCCGCCACCGCAACCGAGGAGCCATCCACATGCGGGGAGAATTTGCAGGATGAGAAATGAGAGGATTAGTTTGCGAGCGGTGGTTGAAATGCGGCCGCTCGACTTTCTTCGGATTGGCGAGAGAGGAGACCGCATACCCGCCAAAATGCAGGCGAAGGGCCAGCGAAAGGTCAAAGAGAGCTATGAACTACCTGAAACGGAGGTGTCCACAGCCAATCCACGTAAATAGCTGAAAACAATATATTTACATTCTGCAAGTTACCTGTCCCGTCGAACGGGCACAGGAGGAAGGGAGGCGAGGAGTTCGCAAGTGAGCATTCGGGCCTCCCCAAACGGGACTGAGGCCGCGAGGCGTTGTTCCAAAACGGGACTGCTAGGAAGAATGGGCAAGAAGCTTGGTATTTAACCTACAGGTTAAATACGCGAGTACAATGAACTTTTTTGAACCAAACCGCTTGCCGCGCCGTCTGGCAGGTGTACGGGGAGGGCGAGCGCTTTCGGCTCGCAGAAAAGACCCAATGCAGGAGCTGGCACTGATCCAGCCGGGACGTAGCGCCGAGAAGGAGTTCGCGCAGGAAGCGGCTGCGGTGGTTTTGCGGCGTGAATTCGAGGAGCGGCTCGCGGAATGCGGGCCGCTAGCATACCGCGTGGCGCGCGGAGTGCTGCGCAACAGTGCGGATGCGGAAGATGTGGCGCAGGAGGCGTTGCTGCGGGCGTACCGGCGGTTCGAACGCTTGCGCGACCGCGCGCGGTTTCGTGCATGGCTCGTGCGCATCTCATTCCGGCTTGCCATCGATCGAACACGCTCTTCGAAGCGGCGCGAAGTTCGCGAAACGCTTTGGTCGCGATCGGAGCCTCGGCCATCGACCGAAGACATTGCGGCCAACAGCGAATTTCAGACGCATCTCGATCGCGCCATGGAAGAGCTTCCGGAGAAGCACCGGCTTGTCTTGCTGCTAGCCGCGATGGAGGGACATTCGCTCGAAGAAGTAGCGGCGATGCTTGGCCTGCCGGTCGGAACGGTGAAATCTAGATTGTTTTTTGCCAGAAAGCACTTAGCGGAGAAATTGCGATGCCATCGAAAATGAAAACTTGCGAAGACTATCGAGTGCTTCTGATCGATGCCGCTGCCGCGGACTCTGCGCCGTCCTACGAACTACGTTCGCATCTGGACGCTTGCGTGTCTTGCAGCACGGCTTTCGCCGAAGAGAAGCAACTCTTCGCGGCCATCGACACTGGGTTGCACGTTAGCGCGAATGCCGAAGTGCCGCCCTCGCTTTTTCCGCGTGTGCGTGTGCAGCTGAACGAGGAGCCCGTTCCGCTGCATTGGTTTCGGATCGGGGCCGTCGCGGCGGCTGCCGTTGTTCTCGTGGCAGCGATCGTTTTCGCTCGTGGGTTTGCGCGCGGTCCGGCTCAATTCAGACGGGACGTGAATTCTATCGCGCAAAATGTCCCGCCCATTCCTTCGCAGGCCGCGTCACCAGCGGACACGCCTGCCGAAATGGCCGACAGAACCGCGAAAATTGAGCCTCTCCAACCGGTCCGAAATGTGCGAGCCATACAAGCAGAAGAATTAAAGGTGCTCATTCCCGAAGGGCAAAAACGAGCTATCGATGTTCTGCTCGCCAGCGTGCGGCAAGGCAAGGCGCGCGAGAACGTTTTGATCCCTGAGGAAGAGGAAGGCTCCTTGAAGGAACCGGAGGTCGTTCCACTTGTGATTTCTCCCATCGAGCTAAGACCGCTCGCGGATGTAAGTGCCGAGTCGCCTTCCGAAGACGAGAAGACAAGGCGTTAAGCAGTTAAAGGTTGAAAAGGAGCTTTCCATGAAAAGAGCAATTCTAGGGCTGTCGCTCATTACTCTGCTGCTCGCCGTTCCCTGCATGTGGGCGCAAGATAAGGAGAAATCCTCTGAGTCCGCCAAAGGTGCCGCGCCCGAAAAATCCATTACGCCTTTGCGCGTCCAGGTCGTCTTCACCGAATTCGACGGCGAGAAAAAGATCGGCAGTTTGCCGTACTCTTTTCTGGTGAATGCGGACGACCGGGGAGCGCCGGCGGCAATACGCATGACGTTTCATGTTCCGGTCGAGGTCTCCAGCCCAGGAGGCGCAAAGCATGTGGGCCAGTACCCGCTGACCACCAATCTGGACGGGCGCGCGGAGAGGACTGAAGACGGCCGTTTTCTGCTACGGCTGAGTTTGGAGAAGAATTCCATTTACCTAACCGGCGCCAACCAGAAGCCAACTTCACTTGGAGGAAATGAAGTTTCCGCCGAGGAGCCGACCCAACAGGATTTTCGCACACAAGTGAACCTCCTTATCCGTGACGGACAGACGATTCAATCGACCGTGGCGACCGATCCGGTGACAGGGCATGTTTTGAAGGTGGATGTAACGATGAACGTGATCAAATAGCAGGAGAATGCAGATTCATTTCGTTGCGACGACGGCGGCGAGAGCACTGGTTAAGTCAGGCTGCAGGAAGCGGTAACCAAGGCTCTCCAGTTTTTTGGGGAGGACGCGCTGGCTAGATAGGAGCAGCGCGTCGGCCATTTCGCCGAGGGCCAGGCGTAGCGCGAATGCCGGGGCGGGGAAGAGAGCGGGCCGGTGGAGGGCTGCCGCTAGATTTTTTGTGAACTCGGCGTTTTGGACTGGTTGGGGGGAGATGACGTTCATCGGCCCCCTGACTTCTGCGTGCTCCAGGGAAAAACGCAGGATTTCGATGACATCATCGAGCGCGATCCACGACATCCATTGCTGACCTGAGCCAATTTTTCCGCCTGCAAAAAACCGGAAGGGAAGCATCATCGGCGGCAGCGCGCCGCCATCTTTTGAGAGAACGATGCCGAAACGAGCGAGGACGACGCGAATGCCAATCGCTTCGGCTTTCAGTGCTTCCGATTCCCAGTCTTTTGCGAGATCGGAGAGGAATTCATTTCCGGGGCCACTCTCTTCCGTCAGGATCTCATCGCCGCGGTTGCCGTAAAAGCCCGTCGCTGATGCGGACACAAGCACTCTGGGCCGCGCATTCATTTTGGCAAGAGCGGCGATCAGGGCGCGCGTCGTATCGATGCGGCTTGCGCGCAACTCTGCTTTGCGCGCGGCGCTCCAGCGGCCGTCCGCGATCGACGCGCCGGCAAGATTCACGACAGCGTCCGGGCCGACGGCTGCGCCTCCCAATTCTCCCGTCGCCGGGTTCCAAGCCACTTGAAACCCATCATGCTGTTCATCCGTCATGACACTTCCTGGCCGAACAAGCCGACAAACGGTGTGACCAGCCTTCACCAGCGCCGGCACCAATGCGCTTCCCACCAAGCCACTCGATCCGGTGACGAGAATTTTCATCGCGATTCCGCTCGATTCTTTTGCGCGAAGGCCACAAGGCGCTACGTCGGAACGCTACTCAACTAAGGTTTACCGGTCAAGGGAGAGAAAGGTTTAGATCGGATTTTTGTTTCGAATCGTTCGAAAGTCTTGCGACACGCTCGACTGTTGGCACTAACCGCTCAGGGTATGGCTCGGCACAGTTCCGCGGGTTACAATTCTCTGGTGAGCCTCTCTTCACCGACAGCGCGCGTCAAAGTGCTTTTCTTCGGACGCCTTAAAGAGATCGTTGGCCATGCCGAGGACTCCATCGAGCTTCCCGACGGTTCGCCAATCGAGGTGCTTTTCTCCCACTATGGCGCGAATCATCCTGAACTTGCCCGCTACCGCGCCTCGCTGGTTGCATCGCGCAATCAGGAATTTGCAGCATGGAGCACGCCGCTCCATTCTGGCGATGAAGTTGCCTTTCTCCCGCCGGTGAGCGGCGGTTAGCGAAACTTTTCATGGCCAAATTGCTACAACCTGATCTGCTGGCCCTCGTGCGCGATCCCATCGACCAGGCGGCCCTAATCCACCATGTCCACGCGGCCGAAGATGGCGCCGTCGTCACCTTCGACGGCTGTGTGCGTAATCATTCTCATGGACGCCGCACGCTCTACCTCGACTACGAAGCCTACGAATCCATGGCGCTTGGAAAAATTCGCGAAATCGCCGAGCAAATGCACGAGAAATTTCCCATTCATCTTGTGGCCATCGCCCATCGCCTCGGACGGCTAGAGATCGGCGAGACCAGCGTGTTCATCGCGGTCAGCTCCGCGCACCGTCCGGCTGCCTTTGAAGCATGTCGATTCGCTATTGACACTCTGAAACGCACGGTACCGATCTGGAAGAAGGAATACTTTGAGGATGGCGCCGTCTGGGCCGACGGCGAGATGCCCCCAGCACCCCTGGAGACACGGGCGGCGAAACCTGCATCCTAGTAAGAAAATGAATTCGCAAACCGACGATTTCTAGAATCGATGATCTCCACGCCTATTCGCGCCGCCGCCATCGCTCTTCTTACCGTACTTGTTCTGGCGGAAAGCGTGCTTGCGCAGGAAAAGCCGGACCGTCCGCCGTGGGCACAGCCAAAACCCAAGCCCAAGCTGCCTCCTAATTCTTCGTCCGCAGATGCAGTGGCTCCCGAACCTCCCGTGCTGCCTTCGCCTGAGCCGCCAGCCAGCATTGTGCCAACGCCGGAGCAACCGCTGAGACCGTCCGGAGACTCCGACGCTCAGCGCGCTAGAATCAAAGTGAAAGTCGAGCTCGTAAACATTCTGGCTAGCGTTTTGGACGACCACAACCGGCCCGCACCGGATTTGCCGGTCGAAGCGTTCCAGGTCTTCGAAGAAGGCGTGGCGCAGAAAATCGAAGTGTTCGAATCCGAAACGACGCAGCCACTGGACCTCGCGCTGATGATCGACGCGAGCCTGAGCGCGAACAAGGAAATCGGCTTTGAGAAAGAGGCCGCCGCCCATTTCATCCGGCAGGTGTTGCGTCCGGGCGACCGGCTGTCCGTTTTTTCGTTCGATGAAAACGTCACGCAGCTTGCGGCCTTCTCGGAAGATGTTCCCGGATTGCAGGCCGCTGTGCGCAAAATTCCGCCGGGCGCAGGCACTTCGATCTACGATGCCGTTCTGCTCGGCTCGAAAGCGCTAGAGCGCCGTGGAGGAGAGCGACGCCGGGTGATCGTTCTGGTTACGGACGCCGGTGAAACTACCAGCCGCGCGGACTTTGACGCCGCACGCAAAGAAGCGGTGCGCTCGGACGTGTTACTTTACACCATCGTCATTCGGCCGGTGAAAACCGAAAGCGGACGGAACACAGCCGGCGAGCACGCGCTTGTAACCATCACGGAGACTACTGGCGGCGACATGTTTTTCCCCGACTCGCCTCAGGAACTCGACGTGATTTTCGATCTGATCGACAGGGAATTGCGCACGCAGTACAGGTTGGCATACTACCCGACGCCTCGCGGTCCTGCCAACACGTATCGCAAGGTGGAAGTAAAGGTTTTAAGTGGGGACTACCACGTTCGCGCGCGAAAAACGTACCTGACCGGCGCGCAGTAAAACCTCGATTCATGAATCCGTCAGGGATGAAGCTTTTTCATTCAGGCTGATGGTAAAGTGGAGAACGAGTCGCCTGCCGTGTTTCGTAATGCGGCTCTCTCCAGTGAATCTTCTCCATGAGCAAAGACTTTCTTGATGCAGCCATTGAAATCGCCCACGAAGCCGGCAAAATCCTGCGCGAGGAGTTCGATCGGCCGGCGCAGATTAGTTACAAGGGTGACGTAGACCTGGTCACGCAGGCGGATAAACGATCCGAGGAAGCCATTGTCACGCGGCTGACCAAATATTTTCCGCAACATTCGATCGCCGCGGAAGAAGGAACCGGCCACGAAAGCGGTTCCGAATTTCGCTGGCATGTGGACCCACTCGACGGGACGACCAATTTCGCACACGGCTATCCGTGCTTTTCCGTTTCCATCGCGCTGGCTCAGCGGGGAGCCTTGCTCGCCGGCGTGGTCTACAATCCCTTCTATGACGAGCTTTTCGCTGCTGCCCGGGGCGCAGGCGCCACTCTGAACGAAAAGAGAATTTTCGTCTCGAAAGTCGATGCTCTTGCCACAAGCCTCCTCTGCACCGGTTTTCCCGTTCACAAACGCCTCGCCACTCCCAACATCCATTACTACTGGGATTTCACTCTGCGCTCTCATGGTGTTCGCCGCGATGGATCGGCCGCTCTGGATCTAGCGAGTGTCGCGGCAGGCCGGTTTGACGGTTTTTGGGAATTCGGGCTCAAGCCATGGGACACCGCTGCCGGCGTTTTGCTGATCGAAGAAGCGGGCGGGAAAGTTAGCGACTTTGCCGGTCTGCCCTACCAACTGGGAGGGCCAGTGGTCCTGGCCACCAATGGCATCATTCACGAGGAAGCGCGGGGCGTGGCTTTCGAAATTTCCCGGCGGGATCCATCCGCCCCCCTTCGGCGCTAGATCGTTTGCTGAAACGCAGATGCCACTTACGAAATGTTTTGAGGACTCCTATAACTGCCTAACAACTCTTCACCCAACCTTTTTTGACAACGAGACTCAGATCTTTATCAGGAACGATTCGGAGTTCTTTTCCAACCGAAGACGCCCGACATCCGGCGAACTGAATAGAGTACTGAGATGACGGCGTTGAGAAGGAGCCGGTCAAGGTGCCCGCGCCGTCACGAATACATCACATTCGCAGTGAACTCCCTCCTCCGGTGGTGGAACGTCGATATACCTTATAAATGATGACTGCGCCGCAATTCTTGAGGTGCCGCAAAGGAGGTTAGTCTGCATGTATAAGATCGTTGCTTTGCTAACGTTTTTTCTGGCGCTCTCGCCCACGTGGAGTCCGCAAAGTGACTACATAGCGGAATGCTACAAGCGGTGCCAAATGCCGGCGACGGACCCGGAGACCGAGAGGCAAGAGATTGTCAACCTGGAGCGAGAAGGCGCGCACGCCATTCAGTTGAGCGATGGGACATTTTTCCGGCGCGTTTACAGCGATGATTTTGCGGGCACGCTCTCCCGCGGCGAATCCGTGAACAAGACGGGATTTATCAATGCGGTCCAATCGACGGCTATCCACTACGAAGCGTTCAACGCATCCGATATCAAGATTCACATTTTTCGAGATACAGCCGTCGCAACTTGCCTGTGGTCTTCGCGAGCGATTGTAAAAGGGCAGAGCGTGAACAGCCAGATGCGCGTCATGCACATTTATGTGAACGGCGGGAATGGGTGGAAAGTG
>Ga0209415_10006865_pt1 | contig 20096 bp, 20 predicted proteins | sample PeaSoiSIISIP2007_FD_187696 | JGI IMG/M metagenome (GOLD analysis project Ga0209415, IMG submission 187696) | Peat soil microbial communities from Weissenstadt, Germany - SII-SIP-2007 (SPAdes) (version 2) | ecosystem: Environmental > Terrestrial > Soil > Wetlands > Peat | place: Germany... | reverse complement strand
CATCGCCGCCGAGCCGAGCCTGCTGCCCGGCCGGGTCGACGACAGCGTGCTGGGACAGTGGCGCTACGAGACCGAGCAGTCGCACGACCTCACGCGCCGCGACCGCTCCGCCATCTATGGCGGCTTCCATCTCTACGTTCTGGCGGCCTGACATGACCGTCGCACGCGCCATGGAGCTGATGAACCGGACCTACCGGCATCAGCGACATGTCTACGATTTCACCCGCAAATACTATCTGCTCGGCCGCGACCGCCTGATCGACGAGCTCGACGCCCGCGACGGCGCCCGCGTCCTGGAGATCGGCTGCGGCACCGGGCGCAATCTCATCGCGGCGGCGCGGCGCTATCCGGGCGCTCGCCTGTTCGGCGTCGACGTGTCGACCGAGATGCTGACCTCCGCCATCCGCTCGATTTCCCGTGCCGGGCTGGCGTCACGGATCAGTGTCGCCCACGGCGATGCGACGCGGCTCGATCCCGGCCCGTTGTTCGGGAGGGCGCAATTCGACCGGATTTTCATCTCGTATAGCCTGTCCATGATTCCGGAATGGCGTGGCGTGCTCGACGTCGCGATCTCGCTGCTCGCCCCCGGCGGCGAATTGCGGATCGTCGACTTTGGCGGCCAGGAAGGCCTGCCGGGCGTGTTCCGACGCCTGCTGCGGCGATGGCTTGCGCTGTTTCACGTCACGCCCTGCGACGATCTCGAAGCGAGCTTGCAGGCACGTGCCACGGCGACCGGCGCGCTCCTGGTTTTCGCGCGGCCGTATCGCGGTTATGCGCAATATGCGGTGATGCACCGAAGATAGGGCACGCACCGTGCGCGCCGGCCGCGCTACCCGCTCGGTTCGTGCGGCTTTTCGGTCTTCTTCTGAATGATCTTGATGATGATGCCGGCGAGCGGGACGATCAGGCTCGGCAGCACGGAATCGAGCGGGTGGCGAAACGCCTGCTTGAAATCCGCGATGTCGGTTTCGAGCGCACGGCCGTCGGCCAGCAGCGCATCCATGGCGGTCCGGTGAACCTCGCGCGCGAGCTCGAGATCGCGGCCCGGCTTGATGTGCGACGCGATGAAGACGAGCACGAGCGCGATCACGCAGTTGGCGAGGCCGACCGAGGCGGCCGCCCAGACCGGCCCGAGAATCCGCTCAAGCGCGAAATACGCCGCGAGGCCGAGCATCAGCAGACCGAACGCCGCAATCAGCGCCGCAAAGCCTGTGAGGCTCGTCCGCGCCACCAGATGCCGGGCATGGATGTCAGCAATGATCGAATTCGCCCGCAGGAGCGCCCGCAGATTGGCCACGATGCTGTCGATCTTCACTAGCGTCGCCCCATCATACGTCCGATCACGATCCCGAGCAGCAGCGCGGACGCGACCGCCGCGAGCGGATGCGCCCTCACGACGTCTTCGACGTCGTCCGCCGCCTCGGACATCTTGCTCTGCAGCTCGCGGAGAAGCTTTTCCGCATCGAGAACTCCTTCAGCGCCGGGCCGGTCGCCGGACGCATTCGCCGTGCCTGTGGTGCGCGGCTCTGCCGCCGGCCGCGCCAGCTCGGTCGCAAGCTCACGCAGCTCGGCGCGGTGGGGATCGCGTTTGGTCATGGCTACCGTCACCTTCCTCGCATCAGACTATCGAAATGCTTCGATATCGGTCAATTTCACACAAAGCCGATAACAATCCGACGATATACGATGGCAGCTGCCGCTCGATCCGCCTTGATACGTGTCAAGGCGCTGAATTGCGAATCCTCGTCATAAGCACAGTTGGAAATCCGCCCAAAATGGAGGCGAGTCTTGGCTTACGCAACAGTAATGGTGCACGTGGATGTCGATGGCAAATCGGACGCCCGCATTCGGCTTGCCGCGACGCTTGCCGACCGTTTCACGTCGACCCTGGTGGGCATTTCGGCCTGCGTCCTGCCGCCCTACCCTGCCGAAGGCGCCTATTTCGTCACCCCCGAGCTTGTCGAGGAGGAGCGGCGCGACATGGCGGTGTCGTTGAAGCGCGCCGAGGAAACGTTCCGCAGCGAGGCCCGATCCGATCGCACCAGGATCGAATGGCGGTCGGCTATCGAGGTACCCGATGACTTCATCGCGGCGAATGCACGCTACGGCGATCTTCTGGTCATCGCCCGCGATCAAGGCGCCGGCGGCATATGCCGCACCATCGATCCCGGCACCACCATCTTGAAATCGGGCCGGCCGGTGCTGCTGGTTCCGCCCGGCGTCGATACTCTCAAGGCGGAACACGTCATCATCGGATGGAAGGAAGGCCGTGAAGCGCGCCGCGTGGTGGCGGATGCACTGCCGTTCCTGCATCAGGCGAAGGCGGTGACCATCATCGAGGCTTGCGACGCCGGAATGGAAGCATCCGCACGGCAACATGTGGAAGACGTGGCGCAGTATCTGGCGCGCCACCGGATCACCGTCGGCTCGGCGATCGCGCTGCATGCCGAGAGCGCCGCGGATGAGCTGCTGCGACGCGCCAAGGACGCCGCGGCGGACCTGATCGTCGCCGGCGCCTATGGGCACTCGCGCCTCGGCGAATGGGTCTTCGGCGGCGTCACCCGTACCCTGCTCGCCGCGAGCCCGGTCTGCTGCCTGGTGGCGAATTGACATCGGCCGGAACGACTGGCTCTCAGCACGAGGCGGCAGGGCCAATCGGCGCGTAGGCGATCACCACGAAGCGGGCATCAGGGCTGTCCTGGCGCAGCAGGGCGAGGCGATCGATCGGGATCGGCCGCTCGCCGCAACAGCGCGAAAAGCCGTCGCGCAAGTATGAGAGCATCGGCGCCTGACGATCTGGGGCAAGCGCGCCCGTGAGCGTCATGTGGAACCGAAATTCGTCGAACACATACGGATATCCCCAGCGTTCGGCGTGGGCGATCTGCTGCGCGGTGAGATGGGCCGCCAAGCGCCGGCGGCGATCGGCTTCGGTCAGAGGTGCCCGGAAGCCGTCGAAGCGGGTGACGCACGACGCCGCAAGCTCACGAAGCGCGGCGGTCTCGCCGGCCGGGACGATGGCGACGAAGCGTTGAAGCAGGCGGACCACGGGGTCGACGGTCGGAAACACATCGAGGTCTCGCGCGAAACTCTCGAAGGCGGCGACCAGTTCCGCCTCGCTTCGTTCCGCCGCAAGGCCGAATGGAGCCTTCAGGGTCGCATGGAAGCCGTAGCGGCGGGGTCCGGCGGTCAATTCGTGCCATGCGCCGGCGTCAACCGGCAGCGCATCGAACGTCGGAATGTCGACGCCGGCGAAACAGTCGTAGCCGAGCGCGGCCGCGCCGAAGCGGTAGAGCGCCGTGTCGGCAGGCGGAACGAAATAGATCGCGTATCTGGGGTACTTCAACCTTCGACCACCAGCTCGACGCGATCCGGAGCGAACCGCGAGCGCGTCGTCAGCACCGGCACGCCGCTCGGCAGCACGTCGACGCTGTCGACCAGGAGCAGCGGACGGCCCGCAACGGTGCGCAGGCGCTGCGCGTCGAGTGCGTCGGCGGACGTCGTGGAAATGCGCGTCGAATGCCGCCGATAGTCCAGAATGCCGAAATGCGCGAGCGCCGCCGTCATCCCGCGCTTGACCCGAAAGATCTGCGCGATGCCGGGCGCCCGCTTTGCCGGCACCCAGGTCGTCCCGGCGCAGATCGGCAAGCCGTCGGCGCTGCGCAGGATTTCGAGCCGGATCACCGGCTCGCCGCTCGGCAGCACGTCGACGCTGTCGACCAGAAGCAGCGGACGGCCCGCAACGGTGCGCAGGCGCTGGGCGTCGAGTGCGTCGGCGGACGTCGTCGAAATGCGCGTCGAATGCCGCCGATAGTCGCGGATGCCGAAATGCGCGAGCGCCGCCGTCATCCCGCGCTTGACCCGAAAGATTTGCGCAATGCCGGGTACCCGCTTCGCCGGCACCCAGGTCGTCCCGGCGCAGATCGGCAAGCCGTCGGCACTGCGCAGGATTTCGAGCCGGACCACCGGCTCACCGGCCGGTATGCGGAGCCGCTGGGCGATCGCGCCGGACGCCGGCTCTTCGCTGTCGGCCATCAGCCGGCCGCCGACCTCGCGGCCGACGCCGCCGACGATTTCGGAAAACCGCGTGCGCGTTCCGATCGGGTAGGCGATCCGGCGCGGCTCGACGAAGGTGCCGCTGCCGCGCTCCGCCCGCACCAGGCCGCGCTGCGCAAGCTCTGCCAGCGCGCGGCGCACGGTGTGGCGATTGACGTCGAAACGCTGGGCGATCTCTATCTCGCCGGGCAGCCGGTCGCCGGCCGCATAGGTGCCGGCAGCGATTTCCTGCTCCACCTCGTCGGCGATGCGGCGCCACAGGGCGACGCCCTGCAGGGCGCGATCGCTTGAAGCCTTCAACATGGCAATGGCCGTCAGTTCCATCCCGCCGCTCCGGGGAGGCGACCCGGAATGACGCGGTGATGCGTCATTGACTCGTAATTTTAGTTGTCTGTTATATTAGACAACTTGGCAAGGCTGGCGCTTCGTGCTTCAGGTGAACCGCCTGTCGGGCGATCGCATGAACATGAACAAGCCCCTGATCCTTTCGAACGCCCGCCTGGTGCTCGCCGACGAGGTCATCGAAGGCGGCTGGATCGTCGCCGAGCATGGCGCGATTTCCGAAGTCGGCCGCGGCCGGGCGCCGGCCGGGGCCGAGGACATGGCGGGCGACCTCGTCATACCGGGCCTGGTCGAGCTTCACACCGACCATATCGAAGCGCATTACATGCCGCGCCCCAAGGTGCACTGGGACCCGATGTCGGCCGTCGTATCCTATGACGGCCAGCTCGCCGTCTGCGGCATCACGACCGTGCTGGATTCGCTGCGCGTATGGCGCGAGGAAGGCGCCGACGATGTCGGCGGCGAGGCGACGCTGCTCGCCGACGCCATCGCGAGGGCGCGCGACGCCGACATGCTGCGGGCCGATCATTTCCTGCATCTGCGCTGCGAGGTGCCGATGCCCGACGTGGTCGACGAGACGCGAACCTTGATCGGGCGCGAGGACGTGCGGCTGCTCTCCCTGATGGATCACACGCCGGGGCAGCGCCAGTTTCGCGACGAGACGAAGCTGCGCGACTATTATCGCGGCAAGTCCGGCGGGCTCACCGATGCGGAGCTCGACGTGATGTTCGAGACGCGCCACCGCCAGGCCGCCCTGCACGGCGCCAGCAACTACCGGGCGCTGGTCGCGCTGGCGCGCCGGCACGACACTCCGCTCGCGAGCCACGACGACACCACGGCGGAGCACGTCGCCCAGTCGATCGGCGACGGCGTCGCCATCGCGGAGTTCCCGACCACCGTCGAGGCCGCCCATGCGCTCCATGCCGGCGGCGTGCGGGTGCTGATGGGCGCCCCCAACCTGGTGCGCGGCGGATCGCATTCCGGAAACGTCGCGACCGCGGAACTGGCGCACGCGGGCGTCCTCGACGTGCTGTCGTCGGACTATGTGCCGGCGAGCCTCCTGATGGCGGCGCTGCACCTGCCGCTGGCAGTGCCGGGTATCGGGCTGCCGGCCGCCATGCGCACCGTCACCAAGACGCCCGCCGAGGCTGTGGGCCTCAACGACCGCGGCGAGATCGCGGTCGGCAAGCGCGCCGACCTGGTGCGCCTGCGCGTCGCCGAGGCGGTGCCGGTGGTCCGTTCGGTATGGCGCACCGGCCGGCGCGTCGCCTGATGCCGACCGGCCGGAGCGAGACATCGCCGATCGGACCGGGGCGGCTGGTCGTCGTGATCGGGCCGAGCGGCGCCGGCAAGGACACCTTGCTCCGCTTGGCGCGCGACGATTTCCTGGACGATCCCGGTGTCGTGTTCCCGCGCCGGTTCGTGACGCGCGAGCCATCGCGTTTCGAGGAGAATCAAACCATCACCGAAGCGGCATTTGCCAAGTCGGTCGCAGCCGGGCGCTTCGCATTCTGGTGGGACGCCCACGGGCTGAAGTACGCCCTCGGCGCCGCCATCGACGACCACATCCGCGCCGGCGAGACGGTGGTCTGCAACGTCTCGCGCGGCGTCGTCGCGGAGCTTCGCCGCCGCTACGCGCGCGTGTGCGTCGTCCTCGTCACCGCGCCGCAGGACGTCCTCGCCGAGCGTCTTGCGGCCCGCCGTCGCATCACCGACGGCGCCATGGCGGCGCGCCTCGACCGGGTGACGCCGACGGACGGCGACCTCGCGCCCGACGTGGTGATCGAAAATGTCGGTGACCCCGAAGATGGCAACGCCCGGCTCGTGACCGCAATCGACGCGCGCCGGGTTCAACGATGATTTCGCCGACACCCTCGATCGTTTCGAGCCAGACCTTCCGGGCCGCCGCCCTGATCGTTCTCGCGCTGACGATTGTTCGCCTGGTCGGATTGCGCCTGTCGAACGTCGATCTGTTCATCGACGAATCCCAATACTGGTCGTGGTCGCGGGAACTCGCCTTCGGGTACTTTTCCAAGCCGCCTCTGCTGGCATGGCTGATCGCCGCCGCCGAGCATCTGTGCGGCGACCAGGAGGCCTGCATCCGGGCGCCCGCCCCGCTGATGAGTCTCGCGACGAGCCTCCTCGCCTACGCGGTCGGCAACGCGCTCTACGATGCCCGCACCGGATTTTGGTCCGCGATGCTGACCGCGCTCGGGACCGGCTCGGTGTTCTCGGCGCGCATCATGTCGACGGATGTGCCGCTGGTGATGTTCTGGGCTCTGGCGTTGCTTGCCTATGCGCGGCTGTTGCAAAAGACCGACTGGCGCTGGGCCGTCGTGCTTGGTGTCGCGGTCGGGGCGGGACTGCTCTCCAAATACGCCATGATCTACTTCGTGGCCGGCATGCTGCTGGCAGCCGCTCTCGAAAAGCCGGCGCGCGCCATCCTGACGAGGCGGGAGCTGTGGCTGGCGCTCGGCGTCACCGTGATCACGGTATCGCCGAACCTGGTGTGGAATGCCGCCAACGGCTTTCTGACCCTGCGGCATGCGGGCGCCAACGTCGTCGGCGAGACCATCGAACCGAGCGCGACGCGGCCGCTCGAATTCTTGAGCGCGCAGTTCGCGGTGTTCGGACCGGTGGTGTTCGCCGTGGCGATTGCGGCAACGGCTGCCCTGTGGGCGCGCAGCGGCACCAACCGGTTGCTGCCCGCCGATCGCATCCTGCTCGCATTCGCGCTGCCGCCGCTCGTCGTCGTCACCGTGACGGCAACCGTGGTGCACGCTTATGCGAACTGGGCGGCCGCCTCCTTCGCCTCGCTTGCGGTGCTGGCGGCGGCGATCCTGGTGCGCCGCAATTTCCCGATCCTGCTGTGGGGCAGCCTCGTGCTCGGCCTCGCGGCCCAGATCGTGCTGATCGGTGGCGACATCTTCGCGCCGCACATCCGGTTGCCGTTCATGGCGTCGAATCCGTACTATCGCACGCTGGGCTGGAAGGCCTATGGCCGCACCGTCGGGGAACTCGCCCGCAAGCTCGGCATTTCGACCATCGCGAGCGACGCGCGCGCCGATGTCGCATCCTTGCTCTATTACTGGCGCGATCAGCGCGAGCAGATACTGGCGTGGCCGACCGCCGACCTCCCCACCTTCGACGTGACGCGCGCACTGACGGCCGACACGCCGCAACCGGTGCTGTTCGTCAGCCAATGCCCGTTCGCCGGACGACTTGAGAAGTTCTACGCCAAGGTCACGCCGCTCGGCATCGTGGTTCCCGACGACCCGGTACCGCGCGGGTTCGCGGCATTCCGGCTCGAAGAACCCCGCGGCCCGATCGAGCCGCTGCCGCGGTGCCGGCCGGAGTGAATCGCGGCACTATCGAGCGGCATCGGCGCCGCGCACCAGCGCAAAGAAGGTCCGCGCGGATTCATCCCAGTCCGGATGGCGGAACGAGGTGCGGATGCGCTCTTCGTAGACGGAGCGTGCCGCCGGGTCCTCGATCCAGGTCTGCAGCATGCGCCGCCACGCTTCGCCGTCCTCGGGATCGAGGCACGGCGAGAAGTCGCCGACCACTTCCGGCACCGCGCCGCCGGTCGACGCCAGTACCGCCTTGCCGTAGTGAAAGGCCTCGACCGCCGGCAGGCCGTAGCCTTCGTAACGCGACGGGTAGAGGCAGAAGGCGGCGTTGCGGTAGAGCGCCGCGACCTTCGCATCGTCGGCATCGGTGAAGATCTCGATCGTTCCGGCGACGCGCGGATCGTCGCGCAGATCCCGCATCAGGTCGCCGATCATCCAGCCAACCCGACCGACGAACACCAGCTTGAACCGCGCGCGCTGGGGAATGCCGGTTGCGAGCAGCTTGACCCAGGCGTCGTAGATCAGGCGGTGGCCCTTGCGCGGCTCGATCGTGCTGACCAGCAGCGCGTAGTGGTCGCGCTCCAGCCCGGCCGGCAGCGGTTCTGTTGTCGCCGGCGTACGAATCTCGGCGCCGAGCGCCATCACGGCCGTATCGGCGAGCGCGAGCCCGTGCGCGCCGCAATAGGCCCGCACATCCGCCGCGATGGTGTGGGAGCTGCAGACCACGAGATCGGCGGCCGGGAATGCGCGATGGCAGTAGGCGCGGTGCGCCTCCACATCGGCAGGCTTGTAGAAGTGCGGAAACATCAACGGGATGATGTCGTAGCAGAACAGCACGAAGCGGAAACCGACCCTTTGCTTGAGCTCCGCAATCGCCGCGATGTCGTTGTGGGTCCAGCCGGCGCCGCTGCACACGAGCGTGTCGCCCGCCCGGACGTCGACCAGCGGGCCGAGCGCGAGATCGACCGGCAGATAAGCACGGCGGGAACCGTCGGGCTTCACCATGATGGCGCGGTACTTGTCGTTCATGATCGCCCGCTGCAATGCGTCGACGAACGATGCGATGCGGGCATTCGCGGTCCCGAGCCGGATGCGCTCCAACGCCTGGAGCGCCATGCGCCGCGCCTGCAGGACCCACAGCGCCAGCGGCCGGAGGGCTTTTGGAATGCGGTCCGTCTTCCGCTTCCCCCTGCGCGCGGGACTGATGAAGGACAGGGTATCGATCGCGGCATCCTGGGCGATCAGGCTTGCGGCGGTCTCGCGGGCGAGATGACGAAAGGCGAGGGTTTCCGGATCGAAAAATGCCGGGACCGCCTCGCCAAGGTGACCCAGCGCCCAGCGGCCGAACTCGCTCTCGACCCGCACGATCCCGACCGGCGGTCCGGACCACATGGCGGTCGTGGTGAGGTCGAAGACGAGACGCGGCGGGGGCTCGCGGCTTACGGCCCCGGTCGGCGCGGACGATGGCGCAGTGTCGACCATGGGCGTCAGCCTGACCCTGCCGCGCCGTGCGGCTTCGCGATTGCGGCAGCGACGTCGACCACGTGGCGGGCGATCGCGTCCGGCGTGTGGAAGGTCTGCACGTGCTCCCGCGCCGCGATCCCGATGGCGCGCAGGCGTGCGCGGTCGGCAAGCGCAGCCTTGACGGCACGGGTCAACCCGCCGGGCTCGACATCGTAGTAGACGGCGTGGACGCCCGCGATCAGCGGAGCATAGCATTCGATGCCGGGCCGGCTGCACAACGGCGCCGTGCCGCAAATCGCCGCCTCGTAGGTGCGGAAGCACTGCCAGCCGAACCCCTCGGGCGACCACACGAGATGCGCGCGCGCGCAACGCGCCAGGTATTCATCGAGCGGAAGGGCGGCGTCGGAGACATCGATCGCATAGCCGTCCTCGCGCAATGCCAGCAGTTCCGCAAACCCACGCTCCCGGACGGTCGAGGAATCCCGGATGCGGCCGGAGAAGAAGACATCGATCGTCTTTTCGCCATCCGCCGGCGGCGATGCAGTCGCGTGCCGGGCGACCCCGAACGGCACACCGAGCGAAATCGGACGCAGCTTGGCGATGCGCTCGCGGTTGCGCTTCTGCGCGCGAAACCGCGGCGTCGGCACGCGCCAGTGCGCCGTGCCGGCGAACACCTGCCAATGGTCGGCCGGCAGCTCGCGCTTGAAATAGAGCCCCGCCTTGTCGAGCAAGAACAGATTGCTGCGCGCAATCGTCGTCGCATCCTCGAAGTCGAGCACCACGATCGGCGCCGCGGCTGGCCAGCGCAGCAGCTCGGCGCCCATCCCGCGCAGCACCGGGAAATTGCCCCCGAGCACGCTGCGGCGGAAGAACGTGCGCACCAGTGCGCGGACGCTCCAGGGGCTGAACGACGGGGCGTGGACGACGATAAGGTCGATGGACGGATCGGCAAGCCGCCGCACCAGCCGCGGCAGTGTCGCAAGCGAAACGATGTGCCGGCCCTGCGCCGGCCCGCTGGTGGTTTCGTCGGGCCAGCTCGAATGGAATTCGGTGGTGTCCGGAAACACCTCCCACATGTAGGGCACGGCGCCAATCTCGATGATGTTCGGAGCCGTCCGCTTTGCTGCAGCCTCCACCCTACCCTCCTCGGCGAGCGGTGGAGCGCGGCCTGGCGGGGATCGCGGCTGCGGCGCCCGCTGCTTCCAGATGCGGCGCCAACATGGCGGCGACGGCGGCGCGCTTCTCGGCGAACAGGCGCGGATCGCCCATCAGGCCGACCTCATGCAACCACGTCCCGCACCATTGCAGCGGTCCCTCGGCAGTCTCAATGCCGGGCTTGAACGGAAACAGATGCGTCGGCGGCTCTTGCAATCGACTTCGTTCGATCCGGCGGTAGAGGGCGCGCCAATTCCCGCCGCCGGTGTCGAGACCGACGAACCAATCCTGCCCGAAGTCGAGCGCCTCGTCCTTGACGGCCGCAAAGCGGAACATGCAGAAGCCCGCCCACAGAAACCAGCGCGCCCCCGCGGTGCGTACGATGCCGTAGACGTCCTGGCCGGCAAGCGGCGCGAAAGGATCGGCAGCGGCGGTCGGAAAAATATCATGGTCGATGAAACCGAACGCTTGCGGTTCGCCCGGCGCGATGACGTTGCGCCAAGTCCAGTTGAGCACGATCCCATGAGAGCGGCTCGCCGCATCGCCGGACCACGGATTCGCCGGCGCACGCAGATAGGCGGCGTCGGCACCACACGCGACACGGCAAATCTCGCGTGCGATCTCGTCGGCCAGCGAGTTGTCGACGATCACGTGAAGGACATTCGGAACGTAGTGCCGCACCAGTCGGGTCTGCCACGACACCAGCTCTGGATCGCCGAACGCGACGGTGACCAGCACGTTACGGCCGCGGATCGATCGCGCCAATGCGGCCGAATCACCGATCGCGGCCGGGCGCCGGCAGTAGGCGCGATCGATCAGCCCGTAACGCAGGGTCTTGACGGCCTGGGTCAGCGGGCGCAAACGGCGCCAGTCGGCTACGGAGAACTCATTCCAGGATTTCGGCATGCGGGCGGAACCGTGGCACTGGCTGCGCGCGACCGGCCGGGGCGCGTATACTGTTTCGAACCAACCGCAACGCATCCGCCACCCAAGATGACGAAGCATTCATCGAAAAACCGCAAGGTCGCAAAGGACCATAGGCCGCAATGACGCCGGTCATATCGGTAATCATGCCGGTACGCAACGGCGCCGAATGGCTGGGCGAAGCGGTCGCCAGCGTGCGGGCCCAAGAATTCGGCGATTTCGAATTCCTCATCGTCGACGACGGCTCGGACGACGGCACCGCCGGTATGCTCGCCGAATTCGCCGATGCTGACCATCGCATCCGCATTCTCCATCAACGGCCGCAGGGTATCGTCACGGCGCTCAACAACGCGATTGCGGCAGCGCGCGCGCCCTATTTGGCACGGCTCGACGCCGACGATCGCGCCAAGCCCGATCGCCTCCGCAGGCAACTCGCCTTCATGGAGGCGCACGAGGAGATCGGGCTCATCGGCAGCGCGGCGGAAAAAATCGACGCGGCCGGCCGCGTCATCGGCCGACTGGCGCCGCCGACCGACGGCGCTCGGCTCGCGCGGGCGCTCGAGCGCAACAATCCGTTCATCCATTCGTCGGTCATGATGCGGGCCGCCGCGGTCCGCGGGCTGGGCGGATACCGTGCCGCATTCAGGGCCGCGGAGGATTACGATCTGTGGCTGCGCATGTCTGAGGCCGGCGGCGTCGCCAACCTTGCGGACGATCTCATCCAGTACCGCCAACATGGCTCCAACCTGTCGCGGCGCGACGCGATCCGGCAAGCGTTCTCCGTCAGGCTTGCGCAGCGATCGGCCGCCGGCCGGCGCACCGGCGCGGGCGACCCCGCGGGCAATCTCACGGCGCCGCCGGATTGGTGGGCCGCGGAGGCCGAGACATCGTTTTACGCGGCCGACGTCGGTCTTTACCGGTTGCTCGATTCCGATCGGCCGCGTGGACCTCGATACATCGGCGCCGTGCAAGATCGGCTGTTTGATCTCAATCACGTCGAACGCCGGCTCGCACAATCAAGATTGCAGACGATGCTGCGCGAGATCGACGCACCGATCGGCCCGCTGCATCTGCGAATATTGATGCTGATCGCCGTCCTGCACCCGGCCCGCGCGCTCGGTTTCGCATGGCGCGGAACTTCCGCGTGACCGCACTGCGGCCCTCAGCGGGGGGGCGGAACCGCGGCACGATTGCGCCCGGGCTCATGGAGATAGACGACTTCGGCGGACGCGTGCTTGTCGTCGACCGCGACGGCCTGGCGCCGGCGAACCCGCTCGCCTGCCGCCGCGAGGATGATTTCCGCGGCGCGCGAGCGACCGTCATAGAGGAAGGACTGCGCGCCATATTGTTCGGCCGACGCCGACCAGCGGTCGCGGCGCCCGACGTCTGCGGCGGCCGACAGGGCGGCAGCGAATGCATTGTAGCCAAATGGCTCGTTGATGACGATGCCGGCCTCGGCGGCATCGACGTGCTGGGCGTATCCGCAGATCGACGTCGTGACCACCGGCAGCCCGTTGACGATCGCTTCGAGGATGACGGTTCCGGTGGTGTCGTGGCGGGCCGGATGAACCAGAAGATCGGCGGCCGCCATGAGTTCCGGAATATCCTCGCGGTGGCCGACGAACGAAATGCGGTCCAGCAGTCCCAATCGCTGAGCCCGCTTCGCCAGCACCTTCGCGGCGCGGGTGCTGGTCTTGGCGAGCCCGACGACCAGCAGCTTCGCGGCCGGAAATTCGCACATGGCACGGATGATGCGATCGAGCCCCTTGGTATGGGCCTGTACCCCGATGGCGATCCACACCCAGTCGCCCGGCGCGAAGCCGAGCGCCTCGCGCAGCGCGGTGCGTACCCCATTGACGCGGTATTCGGGGTGCCGACGCGCGCTCGAAATCGTCGGCGGCAGCAGGGTCAGACGCTCCGGCGCCGTGTGCCACACGTTCCAGTACTCGTTGAGCTGCTTGTGACTGAGCATCAGCACCTTGGTCTTGCCGTCAGGCCCAAAGGTGGCGCGCTCGAGCGCCAGAAAGGTGCGGTAACGCGGGATCAGAAACCGAAAACGCTCCTTCTTCATCCGGAAATAAATCGACGGATCCGCGCAATAGAGCACGTCCAGATGGGTGAGCTTGTCGAACCCGACCAGGAGATCGAAGCTCTGCAACGAAGCCGCCCACCGCAGCGTCGCGGCGAACTCCGCCTGCATGCGATGATTGGTGGCCTGCTTGACCGGCAGGACCGCCACCGCGAGGTCATCGGCGAAGTCGCTCGAATCCTTGTAGGACGTGAAAATGACGACGTCGTGCCCGCGCTGCCGGCAATATCGCGCGATCTCGACGCAATCGCGCTGCAGGCCGCCGCCCGGAAACAGCTTCATGATGGCGAAGGCGATTCGCATCGAGGCGCCTACCCTGATCGGGGCCTGGGACGCCGTCCGATCATAATCACCGCGACGCCGGCCCCAGAATCTCGCCCAACCGGCCAAACAATTCGAGTGCGAATCTCTATAGCCACGGGGAGATTCGGGCAACACGACATAGGGTTGTCTTGGCAACAAATCGATCGGCGTGTCGTCCCGGCCACACTGTAACGGCGGCAAGCTCGAAAATTCTCGCTTCGAAATCCTGGTTTACGATTGGTTAAATCGCCAAGTCTCGGAGGCTTTGTGCCTCTCAGCGCTAGAATTGTCGCAGAAAAACGCGATGAAATTGCGTGATTAGCTTGAAAGTTGCCTCGACTTGCGTCATATAAGGGCACGAGCGGATGATCGGCTTTGGTCGATCGTTATGGCCGCGTGCACGAATCCGAAGACGGTTCGACCGATATCGGGCTTTCCGATTTCATGGTTTTTCCGGCAGACGGTTTCGGCCTTTATCTGTTCATCGAACGGCAGCCCAGACCACGCGGGATGTCACCATCACCCGCGATATGCGCCGCTGAATCATCAGCAGGCGCCGCTGTCGCTAATTGGAAAGTCATCGATTGACCTCTTTTCAAAGTTTCGGCCTCGCCGAACCCATCGCTCGCGCACTTGCTGAGGAGAACTACCTAGTCCCCACCCCTATCCAGGCACAGACCGTGCCCCTCGCCCTTGCCGGACGAGACATCATCGGCATCGCGCAGACCGGAACCGGTAAGACCGCCGCATTTGCGCTCCCCATCCTGCATCAGTTGTTCACCAAACGGACGCCGCTGGAACGCAAGACTTGCCGGGTGCTGGTGCTCAGCCCGACACGCGAACTCTCCAGCCAAATCCTCGACAGCTTCCGGACCTATGGTCGCCATGTCGGCGTCACCGCCACCCTCGCCATCGGTGGCGTACCGATGGGCAAGCAGGTCCGTGCCCTCATGAATGGCGTCGATGTTCTCGTCGCCACACCGGGCCGGCTGCTCGATCTCGTGAACAGCAACGCGCTGCGCCTGAACCGGGTCGAATTTCTCGTGCTCGACGAGGCCGACCGGATGCTCGACATGGGCTTCATCCACGACATCCGCAAGATCGTGGCGAAGACGCCGGCACAGCGGCAGACGCTGCTCTTCTCCGCCACCATGCCGCAGGCGATCGCGGAGCTGGCCGGAGCCATGTTGCGAGACCCCGCCAAGGTCGCCGTGACGCCGGTGGCGTCCACGGTCGACCGCGTGACCCAGCGCATCGTCCACGTGGATCGGCAGGGCAAGTCCGCGGTGCTCGCCGACCTGCTGCGCGACGAGCCGATCGACCGCGCATTGGTGTTCACCCGCACCAAGCACGGCGCCGACAAGGTGGTACGCGGCCTCGCCAAGGCCGGCATCACGGCCGAGGCCATTCACGGCAACAAGTCCCAGAACCAGCGCGAGCGCGTGCTGGCGGCATTCCGCCAGGGCCAGATCCGCATCCTCATCGCCACCGACATCGCGGCCCGCGGCATCGATGTCGAAGGCATTTCGCACGTGGTGAACTACGATCTGCCCAACGAGCCGGAATCCTATGTGCACCGCATCGGCCGCACTGCGCGGGCGGGGGCTTCAGGCATGGCCATTTCGCTCTGCGATGCCGACGAGATGCCGTACCTGCGCTCGATCGAGAAGCTGATCCGCATGGCACTGCCGTCGATCGATCGGCGGACCGGCCCGGTGCGTGCCGCACCGCCGACGGCGGCGGCGGATGACCGCGCGCGTCCCAATGGCCACGACCGCCATCGCGGCGGTCGGCGCCAAGAGCAGCGCAGAAACGGGGCGTCGAAGTCTGGGCAACCCAATCGTGGGCATTCCAGGCCCGAGCATTCCAGGCCTGAGCATTCAAAGTCTGGGCAATCCCAGCATGGTCAGCCCAACTCCAACCGGGCGAACCCGAGCCGCGGGAAGCAACGTCCCGCCCACCCGGACCCCGCCCGGGCCAGTCACCCGCATGGCCAGCCGGCACATGCGGACCAGCACACCAACGACCTCAGTCGCATTGCATTTCTCAATCGTGAAACCGAGCCGCGCCGCAATCCTCAGCAGCAGCGCCGCATCGCCGATCGACCGGAGTGAGAACCCATGACGAAGGAAGAACTGATCGAATTCGAGGGCCTCGTCACCGAAATCCTGCCGGACACCCGTTATCGGGTGAAGCTCGACACCGGCCACGAGATCATCGCCTATACGGCCGGCAAGATGAAGAAGAACCGCATCAAGACGCTGGCCGGCGATCGCGTCATCGTGGAGATGTCGCCCTACGATCTGGAGAAGGGCCGCATCATCTTCCGCCACAAGGATGACCGCGCCGCTACCTCCGCCCGCCCACCGATGCGCCAGCAGTTCCGGCGTCGGTAGGTCGTCCTCGCAACGGCTTCCGGGTCCCGCCGCGACGCGGCGCCCCGGAATACCTCGCACAACGGCATTGCGCGGCGCCCGGCGGCGGAATAGGTGTGGCCGCCGGCTTCGACGACCCCCGATGCGATTGTGCCCGACAGATCGAATTCACCCTTTCCCGCATTACACACGCATGTCGCCGGCAGCGGGCATCCGTTGGTGCTGCTCCATGGCGGCCATGGCTCGTGGACCCATTGGGTGCGCAACATCGACGTGCTGGCCCGGCGCTTCCGGGTCGTCGCCTTCGACCTGCCGGGCTACGGCGCTTCACCCGAGGTGCCGAAGGACATCGCGGTCGATGATTACGTGTCGTGGGTGGCCGACGCGGTCGCGGCGATCGCCGCGGAGGAGGACATCGATCTCGTCGGCTTCAGTTTCGGGGGCGCCCTGTCGGCGCGGATTGCGCCGCGGCTCGGCGACAAGGTCCGGCGGGTATCGCTGCTCGGTGCCAGCGGTTTCGGCGCCCGCGCCGTGGTCGAGCTTGACAAGCTGCCGCCGCCCGGCGACGCCCGGCGCATCGCGATCGCGGCGGCCAATCTCGGCTCCTTCATGCTGGCGAAGCCGGCGGCGCTGGACGATCCCGTCGTCGCCATTCAATTGGCCAATATCGACGGCACGCGGTTCGACAGCCGCCGCGTCAGCCGGCGGACCACCATGCCGGAAGACTTGCCGCGCATCCCGGGGCCGGTACAAATGATCTGGGGCGCGTTGGACAACCTGCCGATCCCCTCGCTCGCGGAACGGGTAGGGGAATGCCGCCGATTGCGTCCCGATGTGCGGATTGCGGTGGTGCCTGATGGCGGGCATTGGATCCAGTACGACCAGCCGGATGCCATCAACCGGCTGCTGATCGATTTTCACAGCCGCGCTTGATCAATTCCGTACGCCCTGGGCCTGCGCCGCCTTCGGGGTATCCCGCTGCGTCTCGCGATAGCGCGCGAGCAACCGCTCGAAGCTCGCCGTCAGCGCCGCCTCGATCTCGGGCCGTTTCTCCAGCCGGCTCACCAGCATGGCGGCCGCCTCGATGGTCGACAGGCCGTCGCGGCGCGGCTCGCGGCGCAGCTTGCCGTAGCGCGACGGCCGCGGCGGTCCCAGGATGACGCGCCGGCACTTGAGCATCCAGGCATTGCGCCACCACAGCGCCTTGGCCTGGCTCCAGTTGCCGTCGAGCAGCACCACCCCCTCGATGTCGCGCAGCAGGGCGTCCTGGTCGCGTTCCGGCTCGCCCTTGCGGTTGAGCACCACGACTTCGCGGTCGGGCGCGAGCGTGGCCGCCTTGGCCGAGCCGAGATAGAGGATCGCCCAGCGCTGCGGATCGGTGGGACGGCCGAGGATCTTGGTGAGGCTCGGCCATGACAGCCCGACCTTGAGGATCGCATGGCGAAAATGCAGGGCGGTCAGGCGGGCGGTGCCGAGCGCCCGGTCCTGCTCCTGCGGGTGCTGGAGGATGAGAACCTGGATGCGGTTGTCGAGCGGCACGATGGTGTCGCACACGCACAGCGCCGGCGGCTTGTGACAGCGCGGGCACTCGACGTCGGCCGCGAGGGGGGCTTGGTGTTCCATGGGCCCGTATACGCCCGCACCATCGCGGCTTCAACGCATGCCTCGAGGATGTGCCTCAAGGAAGGGCCGTGAACCTCCTGGTAATGCGGTTCAACTAACCTGTTGAAATGCCTGCCCCCCGGCACCTTTCCGCGACAACGACACCCACGACGAGGAGTTCCCGTGACCGTTGAAGCAACACTGGAACGAGCGGCGCCAAGCCCCCTGCCGCAGCGCTGGAAGTTCTGGGCGACCACCTTCTGGGCGGTAGCTGGCGTGGCGACGTTCATGGTGGTCGGGGCGGTATGGATGTTCGCCTTGGCGGTTTTCGTCGACGCCGAGCCGGAGCCCTCGATGGAGCATTACCAGGCGCTGCTGCGATCCCACCAGGCGTTGGAAGCCGCAGGATTCGGCGTCGCCGCGGTTTGCGGGTTCGGCGTCCTGGCGCTCGCCATCCGCCTCACCGGGCTCGGGATACCGGAATATCTCGGACTGATCCGGCCACGGGCGCGCGACCTCGGGGTGGGCCTCGTCGGGCTCATTACCATCTACATCGTGTTCTGGTTGATATTCTATCTGGTGGGCAATTCGCCATCGCGGTACGCCGTGAGCCTCTATCGCGACGCGCTGACCAACGGCTCGCTGCCGATGCTTCTGTTGGGGATCGTGGTCGCGGCCCCGCTCGGCGAGGAACTGTTGATCCGCGGCTTCCTGTTTCGTGGCTGGGCCGCCTCGTGGCTCGGTCCGGCCGGCGCCATCGTGCTGACGGCGTTGGTGTGGACGTTCCTGCATACGCAATACGATTGGCTGGTGCTGTCGCAGATCTTCTGCATCGGCCTGCTGTACGGCTGGGTCCGTCGCCGCAGCGGGTCGACGACCGCCACCATGATCCTCCATGCGGGCCAAAACGCCTGGTCGTTTGCGTTCTTCCTGCTCCTCGACAGGCTGGGCTTGATCGCGGGGGCGTGAGGAGGCGCCCTACCTGGCCTCGACCAGTTCGATTGCTTCCCGGCTCGGCCCCTCGATCATCACGGCGCGGGTGTCGCCGAGCCGGTAGGGGCCTTCGAGGAACGTGACGCCCTCGCCGCGCAGCTTGGCGATCCAAGCATCGAGATCGGCGACGCTGAGCGCGACGCGATCGTAGAGGTGTCCGCGCGTGCTCACCAGCGGCTGGTCGCCCTGGCGCATGTACCAGGTCAGCGCCACATCGCCGAAGGTGACGGCGGCGGTCGGGACGCGATAGGCCCCTTCCGGCTCCAGCGCCGGCCAGCTGCGATCGGGGCCGCGCGCGACCGCGCAATTGGCCTCGGTGCGCGCCGCCTCGCCGCTGCGGCTCGCCACCACCGCGGCACCGAGGTGCTTCTGGTACCATAGCTGCGCGCAGAACGGCTGCTCCTGGAACATGTGCACGTGATTGAAGCGCTCGGCCGGGAAGTTGCCCTGGTATTCGATCAGCGCATTGTCGGGCCCGTTCATGTAGGCAAACCCGGCGCCGCCCGCCGGCTTGACACCCTCTGCGCGTGCCGCCGCGACCTGCGACTTGGTCAGGCCGAGCACGCCGCCGGTGCCGGGCCAGGTGTCGCTCGACACCAACACCGAGCCGCCTTCATCGGAGGTGAAGAGCGGCGCCAGCGTGACCTCCGGGCGCGTCTTGTAGGTCGTCATGTTCTTGCGCACGTCGACCACGTGCCAGCCGAAGTGCCAGATCGCCGTCTGCGGTAGCACCGGCGGCGCGGTCGCGACCTTGTTGAACAGCACCATCACGTTGTTGGGCGATTTGAGCGCCGCAAGGCCGCCCCAGGTCGCTTTCGAGGTGCTGGGGAACTGCCGCGTGTAGAACGCGATCGCCGCCTCGGGATCGACCGAGTTCAGGCGCAGGTGATGAAAGCCCGGGGGCGGCAGCATGGCGGTCTGTCCGATGGCAGGAGGCGTTGCGAAAATCGTGATGGCCGCCGCAATGGCCGCGCCGACCGGCATGCGGGGTCTCGTGAGTTCGCTCATGGCTGTCTCCACACAATCATCATCATCGATGCTGGTTGCTGTCGCGGCGAATTCCCTCCGAACAAGGACAATAGTGTCACTTCTAATTTTCTGCTCCCGGCAAAAAGCAAGATGGGTTGTCCCAAGCCTTCGGCCACCAAAGGATGGCATATCCGACCCTGTTCGTTGCTTTCAGGACTCGACCAGGCAGAATCTTAATCCATTTCCCGCGCGCGAAGACTTCAAAGGTGCGGTCTTCAAGTTGTCTCCATTCCGGAGCTTCAAGCCTCACGCCATCGGCATAGTCGCAACACGATTGGCCGCTCGGATCCTTGAGAGAAAGGAACCATTCTGAAGTTGCGGCGTCATGTCCCCATTTGGAAGACTCGAAAGCATGAGCGCGAGGGATTACGCAAGAGTACATAACGAGCGAAAGCGCGCTCATCAAACCCACAGAGC
>Ga0209415_10006864_pt1 | contig 20096 bp, 15 predicted proteins | sample PeaSoiSIISIP2007_FD_187696 | JGI IMG/M metagenome (GOLD analysis project Ga0209415, IMG submission 187696) | Peat soil microbial communities from Weissenstadt, Germany - SII-SIP-2007 (SPAdes) (version 2) | ecosystem: Environmental > Terrestrial > Soil > Wetlands > Peat | place: Germany... | reverse complement strand
CACGCAAGTTTAGAAAGACTACGAGGTAGCATTCTTGGTGAAATCCATGGCTTACATACCGCATATTCGTCGCTTCAAAACCTCAATCGGGCCCGCCGAGCAGGATCCGGAGCATGCGGCGCAAGGGTTCGGCCGCCCCCCACAGCAGCTGGTCCCCGACGGTGAAGGCCGAGAGGTACTCGCCTCCCATCGCCAGCTTTCGCAGCCGGCCGATGGGCACTTCGAGCGTGCCGCTGACCCGCGCCGGCGAGAGCCGCTCGATGGTTTCGTCGCGCCGGTTGGGCACCACCTGCACCCAGCGGTTGGCCTCGGCCAGCAGGCGCTCGATCTGCGTCAGCGGCAGGTCGCGCCGCAGCTTGATCGTCAGGCCCTGGCTGTGGCAGCGCATCGCCCCGATGCGCACGCACAGGCCTTCCACCAGTAAGGAGCCGGGCTGCCCCATCGGCGGGCGCCCCAGGATCTTGTTGGCCTCGGCGCCGCCCTTCCACTCCTCGCGGCTCATGCCGTTGCCCAGGTCCTTGTCGATCCACGGAATCAGGCTCCCGGCCAGCGCCGCGCCAAAATGCTGGCGCGCGAAACTGTCGCTGCGCAGCGCGGCACTCACCGAACGATCGATCTGCAGGATCTGCGATTGCGGATCCTCCAGCTGGGCGCGCACGGCCTCGTGCAGCTGCCCCATCTGGCTCAGCAGTTCGCGCATGTTCTGCGCGCCGGCCCCCGAGGCCGCCTGGTACGTCATGGCGGTCACCCATTCGATCAGGTCGGCCTTGAGCAGTCCGTCGAGGGCCAGCATCAGCAGACTCACGGTGCAGTTGCCGCCGATGAAATCGCGCACGCCGCGCTCCAGGCCCGCGCGGATCACTGGCATGTTCACCGGGTCCAGGATGATGACCGCGTCCTCGCGCATGCGCAGCGCCGAGGCCGCGTCGATCCAGAAGCCGCGCCAGCCGGCCGCACGCAGGCGCGGATGCACGTCCAGCGTGTACTCGCCGCCCTGACACGAGAGCAGGACGTCGCAGCGCCCCAGGGCGGCGATATCGAACGCATCGAGCAGGCGCTCCTGCGCCCCGGGCACGCGCGGCGCCGGCGCTCCGGCCTGGGAGCCGGAGAAGAAGATGCTCTCGAACCGCCCAAAGTCGTCCTCGGCCTCCATGCGCTCGCGCAGCACCGAGCCCACCATCCCGCGCCAGCCGATGAATCCGACTCTCACGGCGTGCTCCCCTCGGACCCGAGCCGGGACATCACAGTGAGGCGACGACCGCGTCGCCCATGGCGGCGGTTCCGATCGCCTGCTCGCCGGCCCGGGCCAGATCGGCCGTGCGCAAGCCCGCGCGCAACACCGATTCGACGGCGCGCTCGATGCGCTGCGCGAACGCCTCCTGGCGCAGCGAAAAGCGCAGCATCATTGCCGCCGACAGGATCGTGGCCAGCGGATTGGCCAGCCCCTTGCCGGCGATGTCGGGCGCCGAACCATGGATGGGCTCGTACATGCCCTTGTGCCGCTCGTCGAGCGACGCCGACGGCAGCATGCCGATGGAACCGGTCACGGCCGAGGCCTCGTCCGAGAGAATATCGCCGAACATGTTGCCCGTCACGATCACGTCGAACTGGCGCGGCGCGCGCACCAGCTGCATGGCCGCGTTATCGACCAGCATGTGGCTAAGCGCCACGTCCGGAAACTCGCGCGCCACCTCGCTGACGACTTCGCGCCAGAGCTGCATCGTTTCCAGCACGTTGGCCTTGTCCACGGAACACACCCGCCGGCCCCGCCCACGCGCCGACTCGAAGGCCACCCGGGCGATGCGGCGGATTTCGCCCTCCCGATAGCGCATCGTGTCAAAGCCCTCGCGCTCGCCCGACTCGAGCACGTGGATACCCCGCGGCTGGCCGAAGTAAATATCGCCCGTCAGCTCGCGAATGATGAGGATGTCCAGGCCGTCGACCACCTCGGGTTTGAGCGCCGATGCGCCGCCCAGGCCCGGAAAAATCCGCGCCGGCCGCAGGTTCGCGAACAAGCCCAGCTCCTTGCGCAGGCGCAGCAGCCCTTGCTCCGGGCGCTGCGCGCGCGGCGCCGCGTCGTAGCGCGGGCCGCCGACGGCACCAAAGAGGATGGCGTCGCTCTCGCGCGCCAGCGCCAGGGTCTGCGGCGGCAACGGATCGCCGCAGCGATCGACCGCGACGCCGCCCACATCGGCCGGCGTGCATACGAGCCGCAGTCCGGCCGGCTCCAGGGCGCGCAGCACCTTGAGCGCCTCGGCAACGACCTCGGGCCCGATTCCGTCTCCGGCAAGAACGGCGATGCGCATGCCAAGTCCTCAGGCGCTAAGGTCCCTGGCGAGCCAGGGAAAGCGGCGCAGGCGCAGCGCCTCGAAGTCGCGAATCTCGTCGGCATGGCGCAGGGTCAAGCCGATGTCATCCCAGCCATGGAGCAGGCACTGCTTACGGAAGGCGTCGACCTCGAAGTGCTGCGCGGAACCGTCGGCGAGCACGACGAGCTGCTCGGCCAGGTCGATCACTAGCTGGTAGCCGGGTTGTGCGGCCACCGCCTGGAACAGGGCCTCGACCACGCTCTCCTCGAGCACCACCGGCAAGATGCCGTTCTTGAAGCAGTTGTTGTAGAAGATGTCGGCAAAACTCGGCGCGACGACGGCGCGCAGGCCGAATTCGGCAATTGCCCACGGCGCGTGCTCGCGGCTCGAGCCGCATCCGAAGTTGCGCCGTGCCAACAGGACCGAAGCGCCCCGGTAGCGCGGCTGGTTGAGCACGAAATCCGGATTGGGCACGCGCTGGACCGGATCCTGACCCGGCTCGCCCCGGTCGAGGTAGCGCCACTCGTCGAACAAATTGACGCCGAACCCGGTGCGCCGGATCGACTTGAGGAATTGCTTGGGGATGATCTGATCGGTGTCGACGTTGGGCCGGTCGAGCGGCACAACCAGTCCCTGGTGACGCGTAAAGGCTTGCATGCCGAGTCGTCCCGAATCAGGAAAGGAGCTTGCGCACGTCGACGAAGCGGCCGGCAACGGCCGCCGCCGCGGCCATGACGGGACTCACCAGGTGCGTGCGACCGCCCGGCCCCTGCCGCCCTTCGAAGTTGCGGTTCGAAGTCGATGCGCAGCGCTCGCCGGGTTCCAGATGGTCCTCGTTCATGCCCAGGCACATGGAACAGCCGGGCTCGCGCCACTCGAATCCGGCCTGCACGAAGATCCGGTCAAGGCCCTCGGTCTGCGCCTGGGCCTTCACCAGGCCGGAGCCAGGTACCACCATGGCCAGCTTGACGCTATCGGCCACGTGGCGACCCTGGAGAATCCGTGCGGCCGCGCGCAGGTCCTCGATGCGCGAGTTGGTGCACGAGCCGATGAAGACCTTGTCGATGGCGATCGCCTCGATCGGCGTCCGGGGCCGCAGCCCCATGTACTGCAGCGCCCGCTCAATGCCCAGGCGCCGCACCGGGTCGCTCTCGGTCTCGGGATCGGGAACGGCGCCGCCGATCGCGACGACCATCTCCGGCGAGGTCCCCCAGCTCACCTGTGGCTCGATGCCCGCGGCATCCATCTGCACCAGCCGGTCGTAGAGCGCGCCCGGATCGCTGTGCAGTGTCTTCCAGTGCTCCAGCGCCAGCTGCCAGTCGGGACCTCTGGGCGCCATGGGCCGGCCCCGCACATACTCGAGGGTACGTTCATCGACCGCCACCAGCCCGGCGCGCGCGCCGGCCTCGATGGCCATGTTGCACAGGGTCATGCGCGCCTCGATCGAGGCGTCGCGAATCGCCGCCCCAGCAAACTCGATCGTGTACCCGGTTCCGCCCGCGGTACCGATGCGCCCGATCAGCGCCAGGGCCAGGTCCTTGGTGCCGACGCCCGGGCCGAAGGCGCCCTCGACCCGGACCAGCATGTTCTTGGACTTTCGCGCCAGCAGGGTCTGGGTTGCCAGCACGTGCTCGACCTCGGACGTACCGATGCCGAAGGCCAGCGCGCCCAGGGCCCCGTGGGTGCTGGTGTGCGAATCGCCGCAGACCAGCGTCATGCCGGGCAAGGTCGCACCCTGCTCCGGGCCCACGACGTGGACGATGCCCTGGCGGCGATCGAGAAAAGGAAAATACGCGGCGGCGCCGAAGGCGCGGATGTTGGCGTCCAGCGCGCTGATCTGCGCCCGCGAGGTCGCATCGGCGACGCCGTCCAGGCCGCGCTCCCAGCCCCGCGTTGGCGTGTTGTGGTCGGCGGTGGCGACCACCGAGCCCGCCCGCCAGGGCTTGCGCCCGGCGACGCGCAGACCCTCAAAGGCCTGCGGGCTGGTCACCTCGTGCACCAGGTGCCGATCGATGTACAGCAGCGCCGTGCCGTCGGGCTCAACGCGCACGACGTGCTCATCCCACAGCTTGTCGTACAGCGTGCGCGCAACGACCATCGGCAACGGACCCCGGCTTCGAACGTCAAGAGCGGGATTATGCCATGCGAACGCCTCGCGGACGCCCCTGCGGGGCCCTGTGCCGGGCGGGCTAGGGGGCGCGCGCGGCGAGCGGCGGCACGTCCAGGCGCACGTCGGCGTTTTGCGCCCGCTGCAGCAGGGCGTGATCCATCAGCACCAGCGCCAGCATCGCCTCCGCGATCGGCGTGGCGCGGATGCCCACGCAGGGATCGTGGCGCCCCTCAGTGGCCACCGTGACGGCCTGCAGCTTGCTGTCTACCGAGCGGCGCGGCAGGCGGATGCTGGAGGTCGGCTTGAGGGCGATCGACACCTCGATGTCCTGGCCGCTGGAGATTCCTCCGAGCATGCCCCCGGCATGGTTCGTGAGGAAGCCCTGCGGCGTCATTTCGTCCCCGTGCTCGGAGCCGCGTTGCGTGACCACGCCAAAGCCGCTGCCGATCTCCACGCCCTTTACCGCGTTGATGCCCATCATCGCGCCGGCGATGTCGGCATCGAGCTTGGCGGCCAGCGGCGCACCGAGCCCGGCGGGCACCGACTCGGCGCACACGCGCACGCGCGCGCCGCAGGAGTCGCCGGCCCGGCGCAGCGCGTCCATGTATTCCTCGAGGCGCGCGACGATGCCCCGATTGGGCGCGAAGAAGACGTTGTTGCCCACCTCGTTCCAGTCCTCGAAGGGGATTTCGATCTCGCCCAACTGCTGCAGGTGCCCGCGTATGGTCGTGCCGAACTGCAGCCGCAACCACTTGCGGGCGACCGCACCCGCGGCAACCATCGGCGCGGTCAGGCGCGCCGAGGAACGGCCGCCGCCGCGCGGGTCGCGCAGCCCGTACTTGCGCCAGTACGTGTAATCGGCGTGCCCCGGGCGAAAGGTATCGACCAGGGCCTCGTAGTCCTTGCTGCGCTGATCCTGGTTGCGGATCAGCAAGGCGATCGGCGTCCCGGTGGTGCGGCCCTGGTAGATCCCCGAGAGGATCTCCACCAGGTCGGCCTCGCGCCGCTGCGTCACGTGGCGCGAGGTACCCGGCTTGCGCCGATCCAGATCGGGCTGGATGTCGGCCGCGGAGAGTTCCATGCCCGGCGGACAGCCATCGATGAGGCAGCCGATCGCGGGACCATGCGACTCGCCGAAGTTGGCAACGCTGAACATCCGGCCGAAAGTCGAAGTCGTCATCTGGTCCCCAGCCAAAGGAGCGTGCCCGCAAAAGCAGCCCGGCTGCCTGCCGCTCCCGCCGGCCTGTCCGGCCGCTTGCCGCGCATGGCCGATTCTACCGGTACCGACCCGCTTCCCGCGGTACCAAGCGGCCCGCCGCTCAGCGCCAATCGCCGCGCAGCGCGGCAACGATCTGCTCCAGGCGCTCGGGACTTGCCTCGTGCGCCGCGAGCGCCTCGCCGACCTCCACGCTCAGGCGGGGGAAAAATCCGCGGCGCAGGCGCCGCCCGAGCGGGTCCCCGCCGGCGCGGCTAAAGAGCGAGCCCCAAAGTCCGCGCAGGGCGATCGGCACCACGGGGACCGCATCGCGCTCCAGGATGCGGCTCAGGCCCGGTCGAAATCGCGCCAGGCTCCCGTCGCGCGTGATCCCGCCCTCGGGAAAGATGCACACCAGGCCGCCGTCGCGCAGCTCTTCGGAAACGCGCGCGAACGCCTGCTCCAGGAGCAAGGGATCTTCGCGTGCCGCAGCGATCGGGATGGCCTTGACCTGGCGAAACAGCCACGACAGCACCGGCAGATCGAAGATCGATCGATGCATGACGAAGCGGATCGGCCGCGGGCTCACGGCCGAGAGCAAGATGGCGTCGACGTAGGACACGTGATTGGCCACCAGCAGCGCGGCCCCCTCCGGCGGAATCCGCTCCCGACCGTTGGTGCGCACCCGATAGATCGCGTTGATGAGGATCCAGGCAAGAAAGCGCAGCAGGAATTCGGGTACGCGCAGGTAAATGTAGGCGGCGACGGCCGCGTTGAGCAGCGCCGTGAACAAGAACAGCTGCACGATGCTCGCGCCCAGCACGCGCAACACCAGGACCGCGTAGCCGTTGGCGACGATCATGAACACCGCGTTGAGGATGTTGTTGGCAGCGATGATGCGCGCGCGCTGCTGCGCCGGACAGCGGGTCTGGATGAGCGCGTACAGGGGCACGCTGTAAAAGCCCGCGCACACCGACAGGGCGAACAGATCGGCCAGCACCCGCCAGTGGGCCGCGTGCCCCAGGAACTGCCCCGCGCTTTGCATCTGCCCCAGCGGCTGGCCCGGCACCGCGAAGAACAGGTCGATGCCGAATACCGTCATGCCGATCGACCCCAGCGGCACCATGCCGATCTCGACGATGCGTCGGGAAAGCCGGTCGCAAGCCAGCGCGCCGGTCGCGATGCCGACAGTGAAGACCGCGAGCAGCAGGTTGGCCAGGGAGGGGCCGCCGCCGAGCACGTCGCGGGCGAACGCCGGGAACTGGGTCAGAAAGAGCACGCCGAAGAACCACAGCCAGGAGATTCCCAGCATCGAGAGGAAGACCACCGGCCGCTCGTGCGCCAGGCGCAGGTTGCGCCAAAGGACGCGGGCCGGATTCCAGTCCATCTGCAGCGCTGGATCCGAGGCCGGACTGCGCGGAATCCCCAGGCTCGCCAGCAGGCCGGTCAGGGCGAGCGCCACGCAGGCCATGGCCGCGTAACGCGGACCGCTCTGCCCCTGGTCGAGCAGCACGCCGCCGAGCAAGGTGCCGAGCAAGATGGCAACGAAGGTTCCCATCTCGACCATGCCGTTGCCGCCGACGATCTCGGCCGGCGCCAGGTGCTGCGGCAGGTACGAGTATTTGGCCGGCCCGAACAGGGTCGAGTGCACGCCCATCAGGAAGGTGCAGGCCAGCAGCACCGCGAAGCGGTTTTCAACAAAACCCCAGGCGCCGAGCACCATGATGCCCAGCTCGAGCACCTTGACGCCGCGCATGACGGTGGCCTTGTCGAACTTGTCGGCCAGCTGTCCGCTCGTGGCCGAGAGCAGCAAAAAGGGGAGGATGAACGCGGCGGCGATCAGGTTGGCCGCGGTCGATGCGTCGAGCGCGGTCGAACCGGCGCTGCGGTAGGTGACGAGCAAGGTGAAGGAGAACTTGAAGACGTTGTCATTGGCGGCGCCGCAAAACTGGGTCCAGAAAAAAGGCGCAAAGCGCCGCTGACCCAGCAGCGCAAAGGCGCCGGCGTGGCTCATCCAGCCATCGCCTGCGCGAGCCCCCGTCCGGAGAGATACGCCGCTTCGACGCTTGACCCGCCACACCAGTCGCCGGCAAGGCCAATCGCGCGTCCCGCGTCCCAAAGAAAAGTCTCGGCGAGCGCCGCCACCGGCGTGGAACTGCGCCAGCGCAGCGCGCTGCAGGTCTTTTGCGCCAGGGGCCGTGCCAGGCGAGCTGCAAAAGCGCGCTGCATCCAGCGCGCCGCGTCGTCGGCGGGCATTTCGATGAAATTGTTCGCCCAGGTCGCCCGAGCCTGCAACAGCCAGCGCTCCGCGACGCCTTCGCCCGTCTGGCGCATCGGCTTGGAGCTGTCGCGCGCGGCCCACGCGAGTATGGGATCGTCGGCGATCAGGGCGGCGTCGAACTCGATGCCGCTGGGCCGCGACAGGGCAAGGCTCGCCGACCAGCAGGCGTCCCAGCGCACGGTTTCCAGGCGAGGGGCCCAATCGGTCTCCGCGCGCACCAGGGGCAAGGCGTCGACCGAGGGAATGGCCAGCACCAACGCGTCGAAGCCAACGATGCCCAGCTGGCGCTCCCGCGGATCGAACAGGTACCACTCCGAGGAGCCCCTGCTGATGCGTCCGACCTCGGCGTCGAATACGACGTCCAGGTCGCGCGCCAGGTAGGCGGCGATGCTTTGCATCGAGGGCACGCCGACAAAGCGCGCCGTGGTCGGCGCCACGATCGTGGCCTGCCCGCCGCGCAACTCGGCCAGGCTCGCCTCCCAGGTCCGCAGCAGGTCGGCGCCGACCCAGCGGCGCACTTCCTTGGCAAAGGATTCGCTGTGGACCGTGAGGTACTGCGCACCGACGTCAAAGACCCCGGAGTCGGTCTGCAGGCTCGCCAGGCGCCCGCCCGCAACCGCGCCGCGCTCAAAGATCGTGACGCGGGCCCCGCGGGCGGTGAGTTCGCGAGCGCAGGCAAGGCCGGCAACGCCAGCCCCGACGACAGCGTAGTGCAGCCTTTGCGTCCGCGGATCTGACAGATGCTCCGTCATCAACCGCTAACGCTCTCCGATTGTGGCCAGTCGCGGATATAGTCCTTGAGCATGCGATTCTCGTAGCCCTGCTCCTCGAGCACGGCGCGTGCCACGTCGTGAAACGATATGACACCAGCCAGGGCGGTCTGGTCAAGCACGGGAATGTACCGCACCCGGCGCTCGAGCATCAGCCGGCGCAGATCGTTGACGTCCGTATGCGCCTGGACGACGGTCGGATTGGGCTCCATGAATTCGCGCACTAGGCCCCTGCCGACGCGGCCGTCGTTGGCCCGCAGCGCCCGAAAAACCTCGCGAAAGGTAAGCATTCCGGCCAGGCGCCCGTGTTCCATCACCACCACCGAGCCGATGTCGAACTCCGTCATCGTCTGCACCGCGGACCAAAGGCTCGAATCCGGCGCAACGGTATACAGCGCATTGCCCTTGGCACGTAATACGTCGCCAGCATTCATCGGTTCCTCCGCTTGGAAATGGAACAGTTCGCCCCCGTATGACGCCACGATACGACAAGTCCGACACCGGCGGGGAGGAACTTGCGCGATGGTGCGTCGCCGCACATCGACACGCCTCGCGCCGCTGGGGCGCTCTTACGGGTCCCTCAGATCGGGCGCGCCATCCGGTCGGCTTCCTGCCCCGAGCGGCATCGGCGGCGCAATTTCCGCCGATGTCCGCGCCCCGGCATAATTGCGCATCCGAGCCCAAGAATCCCCCATGGACGCGCGCGCAGACCTCTACGCCCCGATCGAGCCCTACGACAGCGGCATGCTGGCCCTGGACGGGGTGCACACGATGTACTGGGAGACCAGTGGCAATCCCAACGGCGTGCCGGTCGTATTCCTGCACGGCGGGCCCGGCGGGGGCAGCGCCCCGGAGCACCGGCGCTTCTTCGATCCGGCTTTTTTCCGCGTCGTGCTCTACGACCAGCGCGGCGCCGGGGCCTCGACTCCCTTTGCCGAGGTCACCGACAACACCACGCAGCACCTCGTGGCCGACCTGGAGCGTTTGCGCCGACACCTGGGCGTGCCGCAGTGGCTGATGTTTGGCGGTTCGTGGGGCAGCACCCTGGCGCTGGCCTACGGCCAAGCCCATCCGCAGCGATGTCTGGGATTTGTGCTGCGCGGCGTGTTCCTGGGCCGGCCGAGCGAGGTCGAATGGTTCTTCAACGGCGCCCGGCAGATCCATCCGGAGGCGTGGCGGCGATTTGTCGAGATGTTGCCCGAGCCCGAGCGAGGCGACATCCTGCGCGGCTACCTGCGCCGGCTCTTCGACCCCGACCCATGCATCCACATGCCCTTCGCGCGCGCCTGGAGCGAGTACGAGGGAACCTGTTCGACGCTGGTCCCCAACCCCGACCTGGTGCGCGAGTTCTCCGACGACGCCCTGGCGCTGGCCCGACTGGAGGCGCACTTCTTCGCCCATCAGTGTTTTTTGGTGCCCGACCAGCTGCTCGCCAACTTGTACCGCATCCAGCACCTGCCGGCCTCGATCGTGCACTCGCGCTACGACGTGGTGTGCCCCATCGTCAGCGCCGACGAGCTGGCGCGCTCCTGGCCCGGCGCCCGGTACACGGTCGTGCCCGACGCCGGCCACTCCGTGTGGGAGCCGTCGGTTCGGGCGACCGTGGTGCGCGAGGTGGAACTGTTCAAGCGGCGCCTGGGCACGCTGGCGGGCTTTCATCCCCTGCGCGCGGTGTCGCGTGCTCGCTGAGCACGCGCCCGCCGCCGGTAGCCAGCTTCCCCGCCCGGGCGACGCCGACCGGCCCGCGCAGTGGCCGCTGCTCGCGCTGTTTGTCGCCCTGGTGGTGCTCGCCTGGAGCGCCCTGCCGGCCTTGCTGCAGCCGGTGCCGCACGCCGACAACGTCGAACAGCTGACCTGGGCCCACTCGCTGCAGTGGGGATACTTCAAACATCCACCGCTGCCGACCTGGCTGCTGCACGCGGCGCTGCAGGTGTTCGGGCCCAGCGCGTTTCTCACCTACGCCCTGGCGATGGGCTGCGTCGGGGCGACGCTGCTCATCCTTTGGCGCTGCGCGCTGCTCGTCCTGGACCGCGACGGCGCTCTGCTGGTCGCGCTGCTGAGCAGCGCCAACTATTACCTCATGGGGCGCGGCTCGTTTCTTAACCACAACACGGTGATGCTGCCCTTCGTGGCCGCCAGCGCCTGGGCGGTACTGCGGATCCTGCGCGACGGTGCCCAGCCGCGCTCCTGGCTGCTCTGGACAATGCTCGGCCTGGTGCAGGCCCTGGGCCTGCTGACCAAGTACCAGATGGCGATCATCATCGCGGCCAACGCCGCCAGCCTGCTGGCGCTGGGCGCGTGGCGCCAGCCGCGCTTTGCGTGGCACGCGGCGATCGCAACCCTGGCCACGGCGCTGCCCCTGACCCCGCACCTGTGGTGGCTAGCCGGGCACGAGTTTTCAACGTTTGCCTACGCGGGCCACAGCCTGCTCGCGGATCTGCCGCCCGTCGAGCGGCTGGTGCACGTGCTGGGATTTCTCGCGCAGCAGGCGGGCCGCCTTGCGCCCGCCGCCGTCGCGCTCTTGCTGGCCTTGCCCAGCCGGCCCCCCGCGACCGACGGGGCCGAGGCCTCGGGCGCCAAGCGCGCAGCGCCGCAGCGCGCCGTGGCGATCCTCGCGCTGACCCCGATTGCACTGGTGCTGGCGCTGGTTTTGCTGCTCGGGGTCGCGCCGCAGAATCACTGGGGCGCATCGGCCACGCTGCTGCTGCCCCTGTATGCGGTCACGCTGCTGCGCGCGTCGCGGCGGCCGGCGCCGCGCCCCGTGCTGGCCGCGGTCATCGCGGTCCACGCCGTGGCCATCGTGTGGAACGTGGTCGACGCAAGGACCGCGCCGGGCTTTCACCATTCCTTTGCCGCCCAGCCGCTGGCAGCCATGGCGCTGGCGCACTGGCAGGACAACGCCCCGGGCAGCCCGGTCATCGTCATCGGTCCGGACTGGGAGGCCGGCGCGATCGCCCTGGAGTTGCCCTCGCATCCGGCGGTCCTTCCCAGCGGCGACCGCAGCCAGGCCCCGTGGATCACCGATGAGCAGATCGCCCGCTGCGGCGCCCTGGTCCTGTGGCGGCCGGCGCTGCCGCCCGAGCAGCAGGTGGGAGCCGATTTTGCGCAGCGCCTGCAGGCGCCGGTGGAACTGCACACGCCCGTCCCGCGTGGGGTCCTTTCGGCGATCGGCGCGGGCATCATCCGGCCCGCGGGTGGCGGCTGCCAGCCTTGATCGGCTCCGTGCTACCTTCGTCACCATGAAAGCGCTGCTGGCCTTTTGCCGGATCGTCGACACGATCAACGAAAAGCTCGCCTGGCTCGCGGCCTTCGCGGTCCTGGCGGCCTGCCTGATCAGCGCCGGCAACGCGCTGGTGCGCTACGCCTGGGACATCTCCTCCAATGCCTGGCTGGAGATCCAGTGGTACCTGTTCGCCGTCACGGTCATGCTCGGCGCGGCGTACGTGCTGCGCCTCAACGAGCACGTGCGCGTCGACATCTTCTATAGCCGGCTGCGCGGCAAAGGCCAAGTCCTGCTCGACCTCTTCGGCCTGGTCTGCTTCCTGCTGCCGGTGATGGCCGTGCTGCTCGTGCTCTCCTGGCCCATCTTCCTGCGCACGCTGCTCAGCGGCGAGGTCTCCTCCAACGCCGGCGGGCTGGTGCGTTGGCCGGCGGTGCTGATGCTGCCGCTGGGATTTGCCCTGGTCTGCCTGCAGGCGGTGGCCGAGATCATCAAGCGGATCGCGCATCTGCGCGGCCGATACGCGATGGATGCGCATTACGAGAAGCCGGTGCAGTGAGCATTGAGAACTTCCCGCCGGTGATGTTCGCCGGGCTCGTCGTGGTCATGCTGCTCGGCTATCCCGTGGCCTTCTCGCTGGCGGCCCTGGGCCTGGGCTGCGCGGCGTACGCCATCGCCATGGGGTGGTTCGAACCGGTGTTCTTGGTCAACCTCCCGCTGAACATCTTCAACATCCTCTCCAACGATCTGCTGCTCGCGATCCCGTTTTTCACGATGATGGGCAGCATCCTGGAGAAGTGCGGCCTGGCCGAGGACATGCTCGACTCGATGGGTCAGCTCTTCGGCACCGTGCGCGGCGGACTGGGCTACTCGGTCATCATCGTCGGCTTTATCCTGGGCGCCATCACCGGGACGGTGGCCGGGCAGATCATCGCCATGGCGCTCATCTCGCTGCCGGTGATGGTGCGCTACGGCTACAACATGCGCTACACGACCGGCGTGCTGGCCGCCTCGGGCACCATCACCCAGCTGGTGCCCCCGTCCCTGGTGCTGATCGTCCTTGCCGACCAGCTGGGACGCTCGGTCGGCGACATGTACAAGGGCGCCTGGGGTCCCTCGATCCTGCAGGTGCTGATCTTCGCCCTCTACACCTTCGTGCTCGGGGTGTTCCGGCCGCAGCACGTCCCGGGCATCGACAAGTCGGCGCGCACCCAGACCGGGCTGGCCCTGTGGCTGCGCTGCCTGCGCGGCATCATTCCCTCGGCGGTGCTGATCTTCGCGGTCCTGGGCAGCATGGGCGGACTGCCGTGGATGGAGACGGCCATCTGCACGCCGACCGAGGCCGGCGCCATGGGGGTGGTTGGTGCGCTGGTGCTCGCGGCCCTGCACGGGCGCCTGACCTGGCCGCTGCTGCGCGACTCGATGCACGGCACCATGCGCATCACCGCCATGGTGGTCTTCATCCTGATCGGCGCGCGGGTGTTTTCCCTGGTATTTCAGGGGGTGGACGGGGCGCGCTGGATCGAGCACCAGCTCACTTCCCTGCCCGGCGGCCAGGTCGGTTTTCTGGTGTTCGTCAACGTCTTCATCTTCTTCCTGGCGTTCTTCCTCGACTTCTTCGAGATCGCCTTCATCATCATTCCCATGATCGGGCCGGTCGCCGACAAGATGGGGATCGACCTGATCTGGCTCGGCGTGATGCTGTGCGTGAACATGCAGACGAGCTTCATGCACCCGCCCTTCGGCTTTGCGCTCTTTTATCTGCGCGGCATCGCCGACACGCTGTTCAAGGAAAAGCGCATCCCCCGGCCCATCGCGTCGGCCGATATCTACTGGGGGGCGCTGCCGTGGGTGGCGATGCAGCTCATCTTGGTGGTCATCGTGATCTTCGTGCCCAAGTCGGTGACGATCTTTCTCGACAAGCCGCAGGTCTTCGATCTGGACAAGGTACGCATCGAGGCGCCCGCGCCCGCACCCGAGCCCGACGACACGAACCTCGACGAGCTGTTCCGGCGCAGCGGCAGCCCCGCGCGCAAGTAGTCCCCGGCAGCGGCGGCGGGACGAGCGCCGCGGCTCACAGCTTCTGCGACTGCATGAACTCGTCGAAACCGGCCTCGGCAAAGCGAAACCAAAGGTTCTGATCGCGCCGGAAGTTGTTGTAGTCCTCGTAGACCTTCTTCCAGTTCGGATTCTTCGCCGAGAGCTCTTCGTAGTACTCCATCGATGCCTTGAACGCCGCGTTCATCATGTCGCGCGGAAAGACGTGCAGCTTGGTGCCGCCGGCGTAGAGCTCCTTGAGTGCCTGCGGATTTTTCACGTCGTAGCGCGCCTGCATGTCCACGTGCGCGTGCGCCGCCGCCGATTCGATGATGGCCTTGTAGTTGGCCGGCAAGGCCTCCCAGGCCTTGAGGTTGACGAACAGGTCGATCTGCGGCCCACCTTCCCACCACCCCGGATAGTAGTAATGCGTGGCGATCTTGTTAAAGCCGAGCTTGAGATCGTCGTACGGGCCGACCCACTCGGCCGCATCGATGGTCCCCTTCTCCAGCGCGGCGTAGATGTCCCCGCCGGGAATGTTCTGCGGCACGCCGCCGATGCGCTCGATGATCCGGCCACCGAAGCCGCCGATGCGAAACTTCAGCCCCTTCATGTCGGCCAGCGATTTGATTTCCTTGCGAAACCACCCGCCCATCTGCGCGCCGGTGTTGCCGGCCGGGAAGTTGATGATGTTGTAGTTGCGGTAGAACTCGCGCATCAGCGTCAGGCCGTTGCCGTAGTACATCCACGCGGTGGTCTGGCGCGAGTTCAGGCCAAACGGGATGCAGCAGCTGAAGGCGAAGGTCTCGTCCTTGCCAAAGAAGTAGTACGCCGCGGTGTGCGCGCACTCCACCGCGCCCTGCTGCACCGCGTCCACGACCCCGAAGGCGGGCGTGATCTCCCCGGCGGCATGGACCGAGATCTGGAACTTGCCCTCGCTCATCGCGGCAACCTGGTGGGCGAAGACCTCGGCGGCGCCGAAAATGGTGTCCAGGTTCTTGGGGAAGCTCGAGGCCAGGCGCCAGCGGATCGAAGGCTGCGCCGCGATGGCCGGGGCCGCGAGCAAGGAGGAGCCTGCGGCGATCCCCACTCCGGTACGGGAAAGAAAGGAACGACGCTGCATCGCTGCTCCTGGTCGGGTTGTGCGGCACGCGTGCCAGAACGGTGCCCGGGTCGCGATTTTATGCCGCTGCCGCGGTGATCCGCACGGCGACCCGCAACTCGTGCTCGCCGCCTCCTTGCACGACGCCGCGCAGCGGCGCCACGTCCCCGTAGTCGCGCCCGATCGCCAGGCGCACATGGCCCGAACCGGGCATCGCGTCGTTGGTCGGATCGAGCTCGATCCAGCCAAAAAGCGGGCAATGGACGGCGACCCAGGCATGCGAGGCTTCGGCGCCGACGACCGCCGGAGTCTGCCGCCCCGGCTCGGCCTGGGCGAAGCGCGCCTGCGTGAACAGGTAGCCGCTGACGTAGTGTGCCGCCAGCCCCAGCGAGCGCAAGCAGCCGATCATCACGTGCGTGAAGTCCTGGCATACGCCGGCGCGCGCGGCGAAGGCCTCGAGCACGGGGGTGGCCACGTCCGTGCTGGTGGCGTCGTAGCGGAAATCGGCATGGATGCGGTGCATGAGGTCGAGCGCGCCCTCGGCCAGGGGGCGCCCGGGCGCAAAGGACGCCAGGGCGTAGTCGTGCAGCGCGCGGTCGCGCGGCACGAAATTGGAGCCGAAGGAGAACTCCGTGGCATCGGAGAAGCGCGCGCCGGCCACGTAGCGCAGCGAGTCGCGCACCGATTCCCATGCCGGGCTAAGCGACGGCTCAAGGTTCTCCAAGCGCGGTTGCAGGCGCACCCGGCAGCGCGTGCGTACGCGCAACGCCTCGTGGGCGACAATAAAGGCAAAGTAGGTGCGCAGGTTGCCGAAGTAGTCCACGCTGGTGTGCAGCTTCGAGGGCACGGGATCGATCTCGAGGCGAAAATCCGTGACCGTCTGCCCGGGGACGGACTGCGGCGTGAGATGCGCCAGGTGCTGGGCAAACGCCACCTGCGTGGAGTACTCGTACTGCGTGTCGTGCTCGACGATGAGGTCGCCGCTCATAGGATCTGGCTGCGCAGCGGTTCGGAGTGACTAAAGTAGCGCAGGCCGATATGGTCCGACAGGGACTTCGCCGAGGCGACCAGGGCGCGCGTCAGCGCCTCCAGACCCGGGAACCGCTCCTCCGGATCCCGGGCGCACAGCTCGACCAGCAGCAGCTCCCGCGGCCGCTCGAACGCCGCCGCCTCCTTCCAGGCGAACTGCTGTTGTGTTGCCTCGCACAGCTCGCCCAGTTCCCGGTCGATGATCCCGACCGCGCAGGCGAGCGAACGCGGATTGGTGCCTTCCAGGACCACCAGGTCGATCAGGGCCGCGATCTCCCGCTGGCCCTGGTAGCGCGAGCGGAAGGTGATGGTGCTGTTAAACAGTGCCAGCACCAGGTCAAAGCCGGCCTCGTGCAGCACCGCGCGGCCCTCGAAGAACGCTCGCAGGACCTCGCTCATGGTGATGAGACGCTCGATCTGCCGCCCGATCATCAGCAGCCGCCAGCCGTCATCGCGCGTCATGCCGTCGGTCTGCGCGCCCGTGATCGCACCCAGCCCGGCCACCAGCGCGCTCATCGCCGTAAGCGAATCGTCGACCGGCAAGGCCGCCTCACTGGCGCCGACATGCGCCATTGCCGCCGTGTAGCGCTCGACCGTGGCCGTGATCTGGTGCCAGTGCTCGAACGCCAGGCGGTCGCGGATCTGCGCCGCGGTCCCGGCAAGTCCGGCCAGGTCGTAGGCCACGCTGCTGGCGCTCTCGTCGCGCAGCCCGGCGAGCAACGTGCGCTCGAAGACCCGCGGCCCGACGGCCGGCAGCGGCACCCCCGGCGGCACCAGGCCCAGGGCCTGGCCGGTTCGGCCGATGGCCTCGAGCACCGTGGCCGGAAGCGATGCGCTGCCGCGCAGCGTCGTGAGGATCAGCTGCGCCGCGCGCACGGCGTTGTCGGTGCGCTCCGTGTAGCGTCCCAGCCAGAACAGGTTCTCCGCCGCCCGGCTGGTCACGATGCGCCGGCGGAACACCACCTCGTCGACCCGCAGCCGGTCGTGCAGCATCGTGAAGCGATCGACCTCCTCGCCGGTGATGACCCACATGTCGGCGCTACTGCCGCCGCGCTGCATCGACACCTCGTCCTGGCGATCCGCGATCCGGGTCAGGCCGCCGGGCATGACATGCCAGCCGCCCTTGCCATCGGCAATGGCAAACACGCGCAGCACCGCCGAGCGCGGCACCAGCGCGCGCCCGCTCCAGCAAGGGGCTTTGGAGTAGGGCAGATACGCCTGGATCGTGAACAGGTCGGGCTGGCGTTCGATTTCCTCGCGCACCTCGGCCAGCTTGAGCAGGCCCGTACCCCGGGCGGCAATGCGCGGCTCCAGGCCGAAGCGCCGGTAGGTGGCTCGCACGCGTGCCGTGCGCAGGGTGGCGAACGCGCGCTCGCGCGCCGCCGCCTCGCCGCACCACCAGCTGTCGCGCGGCGGCAGGAGCAGTTCCTGGTCCAGCAGGCGCCGCGCGATGGCCGGCAGAAAACCGTGAATTGCCGGCGACTCGAGAAACGCCGCGCCCAGCGCGTTGGCGACCAGCACGTGCCCGCAGCGCATCGCCTGGACCAGGCCCGGTACGCCGAGCGCCGAATCCGGGCGCAGTTCCAGCGGATCGCAGTAGACGTCGTCGAGGCGCCGGATCACGGCGTGCACGCGCTCGAGCCCGTGCAGCGTCTTGAGGAAGAGCCGATCGTCGCGCACCGTCAGGTCGCTGCCTTCGACCAGCGGCACGCCCAGGTAGTGCGCCAGGTAGGCATGCTCGAAGTACGTTTCGTTGTACCGCCCGGGCGTGAGCAGCACGATGCGCGGCGCCCCCGCGGCCTCGCCCGGGTCGCGCGGCGCGTGCTCGTCCAGCGTCTCGAGCAGCCGCCGGAAACTCTTGGCCAGGCGCTGAACCTGCATCGCGGCGAAGTTCTCGCCGAACAGGCGCGAAACGATCAGCCGGTTCTCGAGCGCGTACCCCAAGCCCGAGGGCGCCTGGGTGCGATGCCCCAGCACCCACCAGCGGCCGTCGGGTCCGCGCGCCAGGTCAAAGGCCACGACGTGCAGGAAGATGCCCCCCGCCGGCACGACGCCGTGCAGCGAGCGCAGAAAGCCCGGACTGCCCAGTACCAGCGCGGGCGGCAGCAGGCCCTCGCGCACCAGGTGCATCGGACCGTAGACGTCGCGCATCACGGCCGAGAGCACGGCGGCGCGCTGCACGACCGCCGCCTCGATGATCTTCCAGTCCTGCGCCACGACGATGAAAGGCAGCAGGTCCAGCGACCAGCGGCGGGGGGGACCATGCTCGTCGCTGTAGACGTTGTACGTCACCCCGTGCTCGTGCACCTGGCGCTTGAGCAGGGATTCGCGCCGGGGCAGATCCTGCAGACCGGCTGCTCCGAGGCTGCCGAAGAACGTGCGCCAGGCCGGCCGCAGCTCGCCAGCCGGCCCGAGCAGCTCGTCGTAATGGCCGGCCGGCGCCGGAACCGCCAGACGCCGGACCGCGGCCGAACTATCGGAATCGTCGTCGAACTGAAATAGGGTCTGGGACACGGACACCCGGGCAGTGGACTGTTGGCAGTGCGATCATCGCCGAAGATCGAGCGTAAAGGGAAATTCCATGCTGCGGCTGGCCGTGGCGACCGGCAAGGGCCCCGGGGTGTGCCCCATGCGGAAAAAGCGGGCCAGCCGCCGGCTCTCGGCTTCGAAGGCGTTGACCGGAAACTCCTCGTAATGGCGGCCGCCCGGGTGCGCCACGTGGTACATGCACCCGCCCAGCGAGCGCTGCATCCACGTGTCGACGATATCGAAGGTCAGCGGCGCATGCACGCCGATCGTCGGGTGCAGGGCCGATGCCGGATGCCAGGCGCGGTAGCGCACGCCCCCCACGAACTCCCCGACGCGACCGGTCGGCTGCAGCGGAACGGCGCGGCCGTTGACCGTGACGACGTGGCGGTTGTCGTTAAGGCCGGTGACCAGGACCTCCAGGCGCTCCACCGAGGAATCGACGTAGCGCACCGTCCCGGCCGCAGCGCCCTCCTCGCCCATCACGTGCCAGGGCTCGAGCGCTGCGCGCAGGGACAGGCCGATACCGCGCGCGGCGATTTCGCCATACAGCGGGAAGCGAAATTCCAGATGCGGCGCGAACCAGGACTGCTCGAAGCCATAGCCCAGGTCGTTCATTTCGGCGAGCACGTCCTCCAGGTCCATGGCCACGAAGGTGGGCAGCAAGAAGCGATCGTGCAGCTCCGTGTTCCATCGCGTCAGCGGAATGCGGTAGGGGTGGCGCCAAAAGCGCGCCACCAGGGCCCGCAGCAGCAGCTGCTGGACCAGGCTCATGCGCGCGTGCGGCGGCATTTCAAAAGCGCGCATCTCGAGCAGCCCGAGGCGCCCGGTCGGGCCATCGGGCGAATAGAGCTTGTCGATGCAAAACTCGGCGCGGTGCGTGTTGCCCGTGACGTCGATCAGCAAGTTGCGCAGCAGCCGGTCGACCAGCCAGGGCCGCACCTCGACGCCGGGGCCGCTGAGGCGGTGCAGCTCGGAGAAGGCGATCTCGAGCTCGTAGACCTGGTCGTTGCGCGCCTCGTCCACGCGCGGGGCCTGGCTCGTGGGCCCCAGGAACATGCCCGAAAACAGGTACGACAGCGAGGGGTGGTTGTGCCAGTACGAAATCAGGCTCGCGAGCAGGTCGGGACGGCGCAGCAGGGGGCTGTCGGCGGGCGTCGGCCCCCCGAGCACGAAGTGGTTGCCGCCGCCGGTTCCCGTGTGGCGGCCATCGAGCAGGAATTTCTCGGCCGACAGGCGCGAGAGGCGCGCCGCTTCGTACAGGTGCTCGGTGCGGTCGACGAGTTCGTCCCAGCTGGCCGAGGGGTGGATGTTGACCTCGATGACGCCCGGATCGGGCGTGACCTGCAGGCCTTGCAGGCGCGGATCGCGTGGCGGCGGGTAGCCTTCGAGCACGATGACCAGGTCGAGTTCCTCGACAGTCGCCTCGATGGCCGAGAGCAGCTCGAGGTAGTCCTCCAGGTGCGCCAGCGGCGGCAGGAACACGTACAGGTTGCCCCCGCGCGGTTCGACGCAAA
>Ga0209415_10006863_pt1 | contig 20097 bp, 16 predicted proteins | sample PeaSoiSIISIP2007_FD_187696 | JGI IMG/M metagenome (GOLD analysis project Ga0209415, IMG submission 187696) | Peat soil microbial communities from Weissenstadt, Germany - SII-SIP-2007 (SPAdes) (version 2) | ecosystem: Environmental > Terrestrial > Soil > Wetlands > Peat | place: Germany... | reverse complement strand
GGCGGCGAATCTCGTCGGGCGCAAGCTCGGCGGTGGCGCCGCGCGCCATGTAGATCGCGCGCCCGCCGCGGGCGTCGACGAAGACCTTGGCGAAGGAGCTGGCTGAGCCGTCGGTAGTAAGATGGTGCCGAATCCCGAGCTGTTCGATCCCGCGGCGCAGAAATTCGCCGTGGCGGTCGGCGCCGATTTTGCCGAACACGCCGACCTCGAGTCCCAGCACGCGCGCCCATCCGAGATGGTTGAGCACCAGGCCGCCGACCGCCGCGCGTTCCATCGGGCCGTCGTCGTGATGGGGGTGGAGCGCGACTTTCTGCTCGGCGTGAACGAACTTCGGCGTGCGGTAGAACAAGTCCACCACCATGCTGCCGCAGCCGACGACGTCGAGTTTTGCCTCAGCCATCCTTAAGCGCGCGCCTCGCCTGGGAGCGCTCCGCAACGGCCTCGCTGAGCCATCCGGGCTCCAGCGTGGCGGCCGCGCGCCGGCGCAGGTCCTTGAAGCGACGCGCAAATTCGCGCCGCTCGCCGTCGCTGAACGCGGGTGTTCCCGGCGCGAGCGCTTCGCTGCGGCACACGCCCATCTCGACCAGCGCCGCCTTGAGGCAGGCCAGTGTGGGGCGGAAGCTCTGGCCCGCGCGGTTGAATTCGCAAATGGTACGGAACTCCTCGAGCACCTGGGCGTAGCGATGCATCAGGGCGGCATCACCGTTGCGGCAGACGCGGAGCGCCCGCTGCCACTCGCGCGGCATCGCGTTGCTTGGCCCGGCGACGATTCCGTAAGGCAGCGAATCGCGCGTCCAGTAGCGGTTCCAGTAGTGCTGGGTCCATCCGCGCACCCCCGTGGGCGGCGCGAACAGGTCGAAGATGAGATATGGGTCGCCGGCGTAGATCGCGAAATCTCCGCCGCGGTTGAAATGCGACGCCGCGCGCGTGTAGTTGCCGAGCACCGCCTTGCCGGCGGTGACTTTGACTCCGCGCACGTAATCCATCCGGCTCATCTGTTTGACGTCGCGCGTATGCAGGTGCGGCGTGTGGCCGGGCGCAGAAATCTCGGCGTTGTCGTAGAGGAACACCGGGATGTTCCGCTTTGCGCGCTCGAACAGCGCGTTGATCTCGCGGTTGACGAAGCCGACCGGATCGTCCGAATCGCGGATCGAAAGTGGTGCGATCACTACCGCTTCGGCGTTGAGCTCCAGCGCATACTCAAGGTTCTCCAACGTCTCGGTGCGCGTATGCCCGGTGATGCCGACCCAGGCTTCGACTGCCGTGCCGGCGGCGTTGATGCGATGGCATTCGTCAACTACCACGCGCGCGATCTGCTGGCGGCGCGGATTGTCGAGCTTGTTCCACTCGCCGGTGGTGCCTGCGGCGAAGATGATGTTGGCGCCGTGGCCGCCCTGCACCGCCCAGCGCACGACTGCGCGCTGCTCGTCCTCGAGCACCTCGCCCGAACGGTCGAGGATGGTGACGACCGGCACCGAAAGCCCCGCGTTGGGCACGTAGCGATGAACTTCCCGCGCGCCCGCGCGCTGCGCCGCCCGTTGCCGTCCAACAAGTCTCAGTTGTGTCTTATCTGTCATCGTGCCTCGTGATCGAAAAAAACACCTCAGCGAAATTCCCTCCAGGAAAATCCGTACAGGCCCGGGATCACAGGATTCCCAGGCCAAGCCGCGTTGTGAACGTCTGGTTGCCCTCCCGGTCCGCACTATACTTGCTAAGCTGGGCTTCAATACGCAAACGGTAGTGGCCGTCCCCAGAAATGGCGGCCTTGGGCATGTTATTGGCCCACAGCGACTCTTTGCAGGCCTCGATCACGAAATTGTCGATCGCGGCGAGTCCGGAATGCTGCTGGTAAATCAGCTCCTTTAGCTGGCCCCGGTCGTTGAGAACGGCGGTCACGATTACGGGCTTGACCTCTTCGGACAACTCCAGCGTCACCATCGGTTCGACCTTTTCCTCCTTGACCATCTCGCTGAGCAGTTGCGCGAGCATCAGGCTCGAGAAGCCTGGATATTCAGCCGCCTTGGCGTTGAGCAGCCGCTCCTGGGTATGCGGAAGCATGGTCTCGGCATAGCGCGGGGAGTCGGGATGGTCCAGGAACAGCCGCCGCAGCGTCGAGGGCCTGTCCTCTCCCGCGCCGCGCGCGACCAACGCAAGACTTTCGTCCCGGGACGGATCGGATTTCAGCACCTTCGCGGCGTTATTGAGCGAGGCGGTATCGGTGTCGCCGGATGAAAGCTGCGACAGATTGGTGATCACCTGCGGCGAGCCGGGCGCTGCGGGCGGCGGCGGTGGAGGTGATGGGGTGGCGGTGGCCGGGCTTTGCGATGAGCATCCGATGGCCAGCGCTGTTGCGAGAACCGCCGCGCTTAACCAGCCGATCGTCGCGGCCGCGCGCACGCTGGCGCGGACCGGGGTTGTCAAACCATATCGCATTGCCGTCCTGACGGAGAAAAGTCTTGTGATCCCGCTATCGGCGTTCGCGCGCCGCGAGCGCACGATTTTAATACCGAAGCGCCGCGGGGAACAATCGGAGTGGACAATCGAGCGAACCATTGGGATGGACAATCGGCCGATGACAAACCGCCGATCCGTGATTATCTTGAGGCATGGTCAAACGGGCGGCGGCCCCAGTCAGGGGTGAATTGAGTTGACCGGCCGCCTGATGATAGAATGCGGCGGAGAGAAGGAAGGAAATGAAACCTGGAATCCATCCTGAATACCATCGCTGCGTGGTTACCTGCGCATGCGGCAACACGTTTGAGACGCGCGCGACGGTGGGCGAGTTGCACGTCGAGGTCTGTTCGAACTGCCATCCGTTCTATACCGGCACGCAGCGGCTGGTCGACACCGCCGGCCGGATCGAGCGCTTCAATCGCAAGTACGGTCGTAAAGTAGCATAGCAACCTCCGCTACCCGCGGCGCATTTTTGATGCGTCCGGGTGGGCGGGGGATCGGTCTTGATGGCGCGGCTGGCCTCACACTTGGTAGCCGCGCTAAATTTTTGTCCCGTGCGGCGCTGAATCCGCGCGCGCCTTCACGACGCAGGTGCCGATGCTCGACAAGCTCAAGGGAATCGAAGAGCGCTTCGCCGAACTGGAGCGGCGCATCAGCGACCCGGCGGTAATCGCCAACAATCGCGAATATGCCCAGCTTGCCCGCGAGCGCTCTTCGCTCCAGGAAGTTATCGGCGCCATCCGCGAGTATCGCCACACCCTGGGCGACATCGCCGAGCATCGCACAGTGCTCGAGGGCGACGACGAGGACTTGCGCGAACTGGCCAAGGGCGAGCTGCCGACGCTGCAAAAGCGCCAGGCTGAGTTGGAAGAGCGCATCAAGATACTGATCACGCCGCGCGACCCCAACGACGACCGCAACGTGCTGCTCGAAATTCGCGCAGGCGCCGGCGGCGAGGAAGCCTCGCTCTTCGCCACCGAACTGTTCCGGATGTACACCCGCTACGCCGAGCGCCATCGATGGAAAGTCGAGTCGCTGAGCCTCAGCACCACCGGCCTTGGCGGAATCAAGGAAGTGATCGCGCTCATCGCGGGCCGCGGCGCATACAGCCGGTTGAAGTTCGAGGGCGGAGTGCATCGCGTGCAGCGCGTACCCGCCACGGAAGGCTCCGGCCGCATCCATACCTCGGCGGTGACGGTCGCCGTGATGCCCGAGGCTGACGACGTCGAGGTCAACATCAACGAGGAGAAAGACCTCCGTATCGACGTGATGCGCGCCTCGGGGCCGGGCGGCCAGAGCGTCAACACCACCGATTCGGCCGTGCGCATCACCCACATCCCGACCGGAATGGTGATCGTCTGCCGCGACGAAAAATCGCAGCACAAGAACAAGGCGAGGGCGCTCAAAATCCTGCGCGCACGCCTGCTCGAAGCGGCGCAAGCCGAGCAGGACGCCAAGATGGCCGCGACGCGACGCTCGATGGTGGGCACTGGCGACCGCTCCGAGCGCATCCGCACCTACAATTTTCCGCAGTCTCGCGTCACCGACCATCGCGTCAACCTGACGCTGCATCAACTCGACCAGGTACTCGACGGCGCAATCGATCCGCTTATAGACGCGCTCGCAACGCGCGAGCAGGCCGAGGCGCTCAGCAGCTGACGGCGATGAATCCCGAAGCAATCGCGGAGCCGCATATGCGCGGTCACGAAGGCGCGGCCGCAATCGGGGCTGCGAGCGCACGGCTGGCCCGGGCTGGTGTCGTGAGCGCGCGCCTGGACGCGGAATTGCTGATGGCCGCGACGCTCGGAGTTTCGCGCGCCGCAGTCGTTTCCGGCGGTGCGGAAGTGACCGGAGCCGCACAAATCGATGCGGCCGCTTTGGGACGCTTCGAGCGGATGGTCGCACGGCGCGAAGCCCGTGAGCCGCTCGCCTATATCGTCGGGTGGCGCGAATTCTTTTCGCGCGAATTCGCGGTCGGTCCGGGGGTGCTCATCCCCCGTCCTGAGACCGAGACCGTGGTCGAGGCCGCCTTGGATTTCCTGGGCAGGCGATCGACGGCGACAGTTCTCGATATCGGTACCGGCTCGGGCGCCATCGCAATCGCGATCGCCAAGAACGCGCCGGCGGCGCGGATCGTCGCGCTGGATATATCTAAAGTGTCACTTGAGGTGGCTGCCGACAACGCGCGGCGCCATCGATGCGCCGACCGAGTCACTTTTCTCGAAGGCGATTGCTTCGCCGCACTGGACGGCGACCGGTCGCCCTTCGATTTGATCGTTTCCAACCCGCCCTACGTTGCGGAAGCCGACCTTGCGACGCTGGCGCCCGAGATCCGTCACTTCGAACCGCTGATCGCGCTCGAGGGTGGCTGCGACGGGATGGAATTCTATCGCAAAATCGCGAAGGATCTTGCGCGATGGCTGGTGCGTGGGGGCGAAGTGATACTTGAGGTTGGTGCGGGACAGGCGGATGCGGTCGAGAGGATGATGCGGGCGGCGGGATGCGATACGAGCGTACGGATGCGCGACCTGGCGGGCGTCGAGCGCGTGGTGCGATCGCGGCGCGCGCCTTAGCCGCTCGCGAAGCGTTGCGCCTGGGGGGAATCTACATCTTCTAATGGACAAGATGATCATCCGCGGCGGCGCGCCGCTGCGCGGTACGGTGGAGCTCTCGGGCAGCAAGAACGCCGCGTTGCCGTGCCTGATGGCGGCGCTGCTGACCGACGAGCCGGTGCTCGTCCATAACGTTCCGCGCCTGCGCGACGTTCGGACCTCGATCGACTTGCTCGGGCGCCTGGGCGTCGTGTCGCGCTGGGTCGGCGACCATGACGTCGAGCTGCACGCACGCACCATTACCTCGCACGAAGCACCCTACGAGCTGGTCAAAACGATGCGCGCGTCGTTCCTGGTGCTCGGGCCGCTGCTCGCGCGCACCGGACGGGCGCGGGTTTCGACGCCGGGCGGATGTGCGATCGGCGCGCGGCCGGTCAACCTGCATATAGCGGGAATGCGGATGTTTGGTGCGCGTATCCAGATGCGCCACGGCTATGTCGAAGCCCACGCAGGACTTCTCCACGGCGCGCGCGTATGGCTCGACTCGCCCTCGGTCGGCGCCACTGAGAACATCATGATGGCCGCGGTGCGCGCGCGCGGCCATACTTCGATCGAGAACGCGGCCCGCGAGCCCGAGGTGCAGGACCTGGCGCGGATACTGACCGCGATGGGCGCGCGAATCTCCGGCGCCGGCAGCCACGTGATCGAAATCGAAGGCGTTGAGCGCCTGGGCGGCGCCGAGCATACCGTGATTCCCGACCGTATCGAGGCCGGCTCTTTGATGATCGCGGCGGCGGTGACCGGCGGCGACGTGGTGGTGCGTGGCGCACCGACAGGGCACCTGGAAGCGGTCATCGCCAAGCTCAAGGAGACCGGGGCCACGGTCGAGCCGGTCGCGGACGGACTGCGGGTCGCGCGTGGCGCGGCGCTCCGCCCGGTCGAGTTGCGCACGCTCCCGTACCCCGGATTTCCCACCGATTTGCAGGCGCAGATGATGGCGTTGCTCACGCAGGCCACCGGAACCTCCGTCATCACCGAAACCATCTTCGAGAACCGCTTCATGCACGCGCTCGAGCTGATGCGGATGGGCGCCGATATCGTGATGAAGGGGCCGACCGCGGTGGTGCGCGGGCCGACGGTGTTGTGTGGCGCGCCGGTGATGGCGACCGATCTCCGCGCCAGCATGGGTCTTATTCTGGCGGGCCTCGCCGCCGAGAACAGGACCGAGCTAAGCCGCGTCTATCATCTCGACCGCGGCTACGAGGCGCTCGACGCCAAGCTGCGCGCGTTGGGCGCGGCGGTCGAGCGGGTGCCCGACGAGGAAGCGGCGTGAGATGAAACTCGCAATCCTGAACTCGCGGAGCGCCGCGTTTCGCCGGTTTCTCGACGCGATGCTGAAGCGGCGTGACAGCGACGGCGTCGCAATCGACGCTGCGGTTGCGAAAATAATCACGGCCGTGCGCCGGCGCGGCGACCGCGCGCTCGTCGAATTTGGCGCCCGCTTCGATCGCGTGAAGCTCACGCCGGCCGGCCTGCGCGTGCGGCCGGCGGAGATCGAGGCGGCGCGCCGCGCGCTCGCTCCCGCCGAGCGCCGCGCGCTCGAGCTTGCGGCACGGCGGATCCGTGAGTTCCATCGTCGTACGCTAAGCCGCTCGTTCAGTTATCGCGACGCCACGGGGATGCGCCTGGGCCAGATGGTGCGGCCGCTCAGGCGAGTCGGAATCTACGTTCCGGGAGGGCAGGGCGCCTATCCCTCGACCGTGCTGATGAACGCCATTCCGGCGCGCGTGGCGGGCGTCGGCGAAATCGTCATGATGTCGCCGCCGTCGCCCACGGGCGACTCGACGGCGGTGCTGGCGGCGGCCGCGATCGCGGGCGTCGATGAGTTCTACCGCGTCGGCGGCGCGCAGGCGGTGGCCGCGCTCGCATACGGTACGCGCACGATCGAAGCCGTCGACAAAGTAGTCGGCCCCGGTAACGCCTGGGTGCAGACCGCCAAGCGGATGGTCTACGGCGCGGTCGATATCGATAAAATGGCCGGGCCGAGCGAGGTGCTGGTGATCGCCGACGGCGGCGCGCGCGCGCAGTGGGTCGCGGCCGACCTTATCGCACAGGCCGAACACGGCTCGGGTGACGAAGCTGCCGTGTTGCTCACACCCTCGCGGGGCACCGCCGAGCGCGTCGCCGCCGCGCTCGAGGCGGCGCTCATCGACCTCCCGCGCGCCGCCGCGGTCAGGCGCGTATTCGAACGGCGCGGCGCCCTGGTCGTGGTCGATAACCTCGAGGAGGCCTTCGCCCTGGCCAACCGGATCGCGCCCGAACATCTTGAACTCGACCTCAAGGACGCGCCGCGATGGCTTGGGCGGGTGCGTGCGGCGGGTGCGGTGTTCGTCGGCGAGCTTAGCCCCGCGCCGCTCGGCGACTACCTCGCCGGACCCAATCACGTGCTGCCCACGGGTGGCGCGGCGCGCTTCGCCTCGCCGTTGGGCGCGTACGACTTCATCGCGCGCACCAGCGTAGTCGAGGCCTCGGCGCGCGCGATCGAAAAACTCGGGCCCGCGGTCGCGCGCCTCGCCCGCATGGAAGGTTTCGAGGGCCATGCGCGGGCGATCGAGTTGCGGCTGGGCGCCGGCGCGCGCGCCGCACGGCGGAAACGACGAAAGAGGTAACGCTTTAAGAGGGCCGCTCACGAGCGGCCCTTACACTGGAGAGATCTGAATTTGTAGGCGCCGTTCGTGAACGGCCCCCTGCCGGTGGAGGAAAATTCCACCGTGCCAGTTACGCCAACGCCGCCAGACCGGTTGATGACAATGCCACGATGACGGCATGATGATATGCGATAAGCTGAAGGGCGGGCCGCTCCCGCACCGGATGCATTAAGCCTGATGGCATAAGTAAGAGAGATGGCCAACAAGTCCCAGTTGAAGACTCCGCGCTTGAAAGTCGCGCCTGCGGACAAGCCGCGCGCGCGGGCGAGCGCCAACGGCCAGCCGCTCTCCGCGCGCTCGGCCGCGGTCGAACGCAAGACGCGCGAGACCGAGGTCAAGGTCGTGCTCAATCTCGACGGCGGCGGCCGCGGCGCGGTGGAAACCGGCGTTCCGTTCCTCGACCACATGCTCGAGAGCTTCGCGCGCCACGGCTTCTTCGATCTCGTGATCCAGGCGAGCGGCGATGTCCATATCGACGAGCATCACACGGTCGAGGACGTCGGTATCGTGCTCGGCCGCGCCTTTCAGCAGGCGCTCGGCGATCGTTCGGGCATCCGGCGCTTCGGTGAGGCGATGGTGCCACTGGACGAGGCGCTGTGCTCGGCGGTGGTCGACATCAGCGGCCGAAGCTACCTCGCCTACAACGTGCCGATCGCGCAAGAGCGGGTAGGAAGTTTCCAGACCGAGCTGGTGCACGACTTCATGAAGGCCCTGAGCGACGAGGTCGGGATGAACCTGCATCTCAATCTGATCGGCGGCCGCAATCCCCATCACGTCATCGAGGCCGCTTTCAAAGCGCTCGCGCGCGCGATGGATCAGGCGACCGCGCGCGAACCCCGCTCGGGCGGCGGCGTGCTCTCGACCAAAGGCACGCTTTCGTAGACAGGTTTGTTCGACAAGTTCACCGTCATTCCTTCGATCGACCTCAAGGGCGGTGAGGTCGTGCGCCTTTTGCGCGGCGAGATGGACCGCGCGACCGTCTATGGCCAGGACCCCGCGGCAACCGCGCGCGCTTTCGAGAACGAGGGCGCACGGATAATCCATGTCGTGGATCTCGACGGTGCGATCGCTGGTGCGCCAGGCAATCTGGAGTCGATTCGCGCGATCCGTTCGGCGGTCGGTTGTGCGCTGGATGTAAGCGGAGGACTCAGGACCGTCGATTCGGTGCGCGCGGCGATCGCGGCGGGTGCGGACTACGTATCCATTGGATCGGCCGCGATGCTCAACCCCGCGATGCTCGCCGAGGCCTGCCGCGAGCACCCGGGACGCGTATTCGGCTCGCTTGATGTGCGCGAGGGGCGCTTGGCGATCAAGGGTTGGCGCGAGACAAGTCAGCTTCTCGTCGCCGATGCCCTGGAGCGCTTCCAGCAGGCTGGTGTGGCTGCGGTCATCTTGACTGACATTTCTCGCGACGGCACCGAAAATGGAGTCGACATCGAAATGTACGAGGCGGTCGCGCGATCCTCAAAGACGCCGGTGATTGCTTCCGGCGGGGTCGCACGGCTCGACGATATCATCGCGTTGCGCCGGCTCTTCCAGCGCGGAATAGCGGGCGTGATTACCGGTCGCGCTCTTTACGAAGGACGCTTCACAGTTGCGCAGGCGATCGCGGCGGCGGCGGCCGACGAAGGCCGGCCCTGATCATGCGGCGCACCTGCCAGCTACCGGCTTGGCGATGCGTCAGCGCAATTTGACCGTGGGGTTGGCGCAATGCCGCGGCCGCCGTCCCTCGAATACATCGATCAAATTATCCACTGCGAGTTCGGCCATCTTGAGCCGCGTCGCGTGGCTCGCGCTGCCGATGTGCGGTGTGATGACGACGTTGGGCAGCTTCAGCAGCGGATCATTCGCGCTGATTGGCTCCGGGTCGGTCACGTCGAGTCCGGCTCCGGCCAGCCGTCCAGCTCGGAGCGCGCCGGCGAGCGCCGACGGGTCGACAATCGCACCACGCGCCGTGTTAATCAGGATGGCGGTGCGCTTCATCGTCGCGAATTCGGCTTCACCGATCATGTGGCGGGTCGCAGCCGTGAGTGGCACGTGCAGCGAGACGAAGTCCGACTCTGTCAGCAGCCGTTCGAGGCTGACCGATTCCGGTGTCGCGGAGCCAGCGTCGGCGGATGCTCGCAGGCGCCTGCTTCGCGCTGAGCGCGCCATTCGCTGTCCCGGCAAGTAAAGCACGCGCATCCCGAAGCCGGCCGCGCGCCGCGCCATCGCCTGTCCGATCGCGCCCCATCCGATGATTCCCAGCGTGGCGCCGTGAATGTCGCGCCCCAGCATCACCTTCGGCCCCCACGTTCGCCATCGTCCGGTGCGCACGTAGCGATCGCCCTCGGCGATTCGCCGCGCGGCGGCCATCAGCAGCCCAAAGGCGAGGTCGGCGGTCGTCTCGGTCAGGATGCCGGGCGTGTGGCCTACCGCGACGCCGGCGCGAGTCGCGGCGGCGAGATCGATATTGTCGACGCCCACCGCCAGGTTGCTAATCGCGCGAAGCCGCGGCAGCGCGCGGATAGTGGCGGCGTCGAAGCGATCGGTCACCATGCTGAGCACGCCGTCGGCCTGACGAGCGCGCGCACGCAACTCAGCCGGCGGCGGCGGCATCTCGTCGTCCCACAGATCCACCCGCACCATGGCCGCCAGCCGGTGGATCGCAGGCTCCGCGATCGGCCGCGTGACAAAAACCCGCCGTTCGCGTTCGCTGTTTTTGTCCTGTTCACTGCGACGATTCATCCCGTTCCCACGTTCATCGCATCTTGGCGCTCGCGCGGATGCGTTTCAATTCGCTAGGCGGCTTTGCTATACGCCTCGTGTGGACGAATCAGCCATCGACCGGATGCTCGCGCTGGCTATCGGTGCCGGCCGCACCGAACTCTCGGAAATCGAATCCAAGCAAATCCTGGAGGCGATCGGAATCCCGGTTGCGACCGCCTATCCCGCCCGGAACGCCGAAGAGGCGGTGGAACTCGCCGGGCGCGTGGGCTTTCCGGCCGCACTCAAAGTACTCTCGCCGCAGGCGGTCCACAAAAGCGAAGTCGGCGGCGTGGAACTTGGCCTGGGCTCGCCCGCCGAGGTCAACGCCGCATTCGAGCGCATCCGCCAGGGCCTTGCCGCCAAGCGGCCCGGTGCGCGCTTCGACGGTGTTGCGGTGCAGGCGATGGCGGCACCGGGGCTCGAACTGATTGTCGGGGTGACGCGCGACGATCGCTTCGGCGCGCTGGTGATAGTGGGGTTGGGCGGCGTGTTGGTCGAGGTTTTCAAGGACACCGCACTGAGAATCGCGCCGATTACCCCCGCCGGCGCGCGCGCGATGCTCGGTGAATTGCGGGGCGCGGCGCTCCTACATGGCGCGCGTGGAGGCGCCCCGGCCGACCTCGATGCGATCGCCGGCCTCGTCGCGAAAATATCGGAGTTCGCGGCCGCGCACGGCGAGGTGCGCGAGATGGACCTCAACCCGGTAGTCGCTTACTCCAAGGGACTGCGAGTGCTCGATGCGCGCATCCTGCTCGACCCCAACGTCGCGCAGTCCGCAGCAACCGTCGATCCGCGCCACGCGGGCCGAGCCGAGAACCTCCGCCGGGCCTTCGACGCGCGCGCGGTCGCGGTCATCGGCGACAAGCGGATGGGCGGTTATATGTGGCTGCGCGCGATGTCCCGGTTCTCGCGCAAACTGTACTCGGTGCAAATCGATCCCAACGAAATCCCGGGCATCGAGGCGATGGGTGTCACCAATTGCAAGAGCCTGGCCGAGGTGCCCGAGCCTATCGACTATGCGATCAGCGCCGTGCCCCGGCAGATCGCGCCACGCATCCTCAAGGATTGCGTCGCCGCCGGGGTCAAGGGAATCGGCTTTTTCACCTCGGGGTTCTCCGAGACCGGCGAAGAGCTGGGGGTGAAGCTGGAGAGTGAGCTGCGAACGACCGCCACCGAATCGGACATTGCGCTGGTGGGTCCCAACTGCATGGGGCTGTACAACCCGTCGATCGGTTTGTGCAACTTCCCCGATCTCGATTCCGGCGGGCGCGGCGATGTGTGCTTCATCTCGCAAAGCGGCACCCACAGCATCAACTTTTCCCTGCAGGCGCCGATTCGCGGCATCCGCATCAACAAGGCCGCTTCGATCGGCAACGTGTTGATGCTGGAAGCGGCGGACTACCTCGACCTGATGGCGGACGATCCGGCCACGCGCGCGATCGGGATGTACCTCGAGGGCGTCCGCGACGGCCGGCGGTTTTTCGCGAGCCTGCGCCATGCGGCCGCGCGTCATCCGGTGGTGGTATGGAAGGGCGGAATGACCGAGGCCGGCGCACGCGCGACTTTCTCGCATACCGGCTCGCTCGCGACCCCAGCCGCGGTGTGGCGCGCCTTGATGGTGCAGAGCGGAGCGGTTTCGGTCGCGAGCCTGGACGCGATGCTCGACGCGATGGAATTGCTGGCGCGCGGGCGGCGCGTCGGCGGCCGCGGGATGGGACTGGTAGCGATGACCGGCGGCCAATCGGTGGTGATAACCGATACCTTTGCCTCCGCGGGGCTCGAGGTGCCGGCGCTATCGGAGGCCTCGTACGCGGAATTGAAAAGCTTCTTCAACATCATCGGCGGCAGCTATCGCAATCCGCTCGATGCCGGCGGGACGATCGGGATGGGCCACGACCAGGGCAACCTCGATCGCATTCTCGACATCCTCGAGCGCGACCCGGCTATCGATGCGATCGTGCTGGAGATCGGCACGGGGCTGCGCGCCGCGCGGTGGCCCGCGCATGAGGAAGAATTGACCGGGTTGCTCGACAAGCTCGCCGAGTTCAACCTCCGCTCGCATAAAGGCTTCGCCGTGATCCTGCATCCCGCTCACGTCGAGGTGATCGTCACCCGCGCGAAGGCATTGGCGCGCGGCCGTGGCCTGGTGGTGTTCGACAGCTTCGAGCGCGCGGCGGCCGCGTTCGGAATCGCCGCCGAGTATTGGCAGGGTAGAAGCGATTCGTGATGTGCGATTTTCGCCGGAGCCTGACCCCTCGCGATGCAGACCTAACTCTAACGTCGGACCCGCCCTAACGTTTCGGCGTGATCACGGCGAGGGCGCCGGTCGCGCCGTCCCCGTCGAAAATCACCAGATGGTTGGCGGCGGGCGACCATCCGATCACCGCGACGCCCCGAAACGGCCCGCTTGCCAGCACGAACGCTTTGCGATCGATGATCGAGAAGGTCACGATTTCGCGCCTCGGGCCGGCCGGCCCGGCCACGTACAATTGCAGTGCCAGTTCGGCGAAGCCGTGCGAGTAGGTCATGGTGCTCGCCATCATCATCGCCGGCGTGGTCGGCGTTCCCAGCGTATCGACCAGCGTCTGGCTCGCCTTGGGATCGAAGCTTGCGATCTGCGCGGTCACCCGCTGGTCGGGCGACGACGCTGCGCTTTGGGGATTCAGGTCGCGATTGCCAAGCGCCATGATGATGCCCGCGCCGGTGTATGCCGCGGCGCTCGAGGAGACCGCGATAAGGGTGACCTTCCGGCTGGCGATGTTGTAGTGGAAAACGCCCGCGCCGTGCCCGCGCCCCGCTGCCGTCGAGTACAAGAAGGCACCGTTTCCCGGCGCCCAGCCGAGCACCTTGATTGGCCCATCGACGCCGACCGGCCGGCAGCTTCCATTGCGGCTGTCGAAGAGCGACGGCGGCGTCTGCTCGTCTCCTTCGCCGACCGCAAAGCGCGTGTCGGGACTGAAGACCAGCATCGAGATCGGACACGTGAGCTTTACCTGCTCGACTGCAATCGCGCCAAGGACGTGAATCAGGTACAGGCCGCCTGCCTGGGCCGGCGAGGCGTTGGGCTCGCCCGCCAGACCCACGGCGAGCGTGTTGGGCGCGAGCCAGGTTAGACTCACCGCGTGGAAGTTGCCGTCGAAGCTCGCGACCGAGTTTTGTCCCCCATTACTGATGACGTAGCGCAGCACGATCTCGATCCGTCCAGGCTCGGCTTCGGCCACCGCCAGCGTCAGCCCGTCCGGGCTCGCGGCGAGACCGACGATCTTTCCCTTGGGTGCGCCAGGTCCGCCGTCGGCCGCGACCAAGCGCACCCTCTTGTAGGCGCCGCCGCTGAAACCGAGCACCTCCGTGCGCCCCTCCAGCGTCCCGGCCAGCGCGAGCTCCTTGGCGCCTTGCAGCCACAGCGGCGGCTCACCGGCGATCGGGACGAAGCCGGGCGGCGTCGCCTGCAGTGTGTTGACAATGATGTCGGGCGTGAGATCCATCGTCACCGTATGCAGCGTGACCGGCGGGGCGGAGGGTTTCTCCTGTCCCAAGAGCGAGCACGACGCCGCGCCAAAGCTGAGCAGAACGGTAAGTGGAAGGATGAGTGTAAGAGATCGGTGCATCGAAAAAGGCTAGTTTAGAAGTGGGCTCGGACCAAGCCTGAAGGAGCCGAAGATGAGGATAGCGATTCATTCACTGCGACGCGAGGTTAGAGTGGCGATGCTGGTTGCGCTGGTGGCCGGAGCTGGCGCGGTCGGTATCCACTTTGGCCTGCGCGAGGCTGGAATTGGGTTGTACGCGATGGCCGCTGCGATCGCGGCCGCCTTCTATTTGCTAATCGTGCGGCCGGCGCGGATTCCGCGCGGTGCTGTGCTGACGATCAAGCTCGCGGGCGCGATGCGCGAGAGCACGCCGCGCTCACCGCTGGACCAGTTGCGCGGCCGCGCCGGTCCCACACTCTTCGATCTGCGCCAGGTCCTCGAGGGCGCCGCGCGCGATCCGCGGCTGAGCGCCGTGATCGTCAGGATTGCCGGGCTGGAAATTGGGCTGGCCACCGCCGATGAGCTGCACGCGCTGTTGCGCGCGCTCGGGCGCGCCGGCAAACGCACCATCGCGCTGTTGGAGGGCGACAGCGCCAGTGTGCGCGAGTATCTCGTCGCTTGCGGCGCGAGCGAAATCGTGGCGAATCCCAATACGCTGGTGACGATGCTGGGCGTGGCCGCGGGGGGAGTCTTCCTGCGCGGCGCACTGGACAGGCTTAAGGTCGAGGCGCAGACGCTTCAATGGAAGGAGTACAAGGGCGCGGCCGAGACCTTTACGCGCGAGCGGATGTCGCCCGAGTTGCACGAGAGCCTCGAAGCGATCGTCGCCGACAGCAAGGAGCTCCTGGCTGCGCGAATTGCCGAGGCCCGCAGCCTTGCGCCCGCGCGCGCGGCCGAGCTCGCGGGCAGTGGCTTTCTGAGCGTGCGCGCGGCGACGGAGGCCCGCCTCATTGATCGCGCCGGCTACTTCGAAGATCTGCGCGCCGAGCTCGACCCCAAGCACCAGGAGAGCGTTTTCGTCGGGCTCACGCGCTACCTGCGCCATCTCGCCTATTTTCGTCGTTCCGGCCGCGACCCGCGGCTTGCGCTGATTCATGGCGTGGGTCCGGTTGTCGCCGGCGAGCCACCCGCGGCCGGCGATTTTCTGAGCGGCGAAGCGGTCGCCGCTCAATTCCATCGCGCCGCCAGCGACAAGGACGTGCGCGCGATCGTCTTCCGGGTCAATTCACCGGGCGGGTCGGCGCTCGGTTCGGACCTGGTGTGGCGCGCGGTGGGCGAGGCACGCCAGCGCGGCAAGCCGGTGGTGGTCTCGATGGGCGACGTCGCGGGCTCGGGTGGCTACTACGTCGCGATGGGCGCGGATCAGATCGTGGCCGGACCGGCCACGATCACCGGCTCGATCGGCGTAGTCTATGCGCGCTTCAACCTCGGCAAGGCACTCGCCGCGATGGGCGTGGCGATGGAATTCGTCAAGAGCGACGAGATAAGCGACGGGCTCTCGATGGCGCGCGCGCTCAGCGCCATCGAACTTGGCCAGCTCAACAATGCCGTCGGCGAACTCTACGGCAATTTCACCGCCAAGGTCGCCCAGGGGCGCGGACTTGATCCTGTGCAGGCTGAGGCGATGGCACGAGGGCGGGTCTGGAGCGGCGTTGCGGCCCGGCGCGGCGGACTGGTCGACGAACTGGGCGGGCTCGACAAGGCGATCGAGATCGCGCGCACGCGCGCCGGGATCAAGGACAGCGAGCGCCACGAGCTGGTGCTCTACCCGGCGCGTGGAATCCTTGCGGGAATCCGAACCATGGCGCCCTCGGCGCGCGTGCCGGAGGGTATGGGGCTCGTGGCGGAGACGATCGGATTGCCGCGGCGATGGGCGCCGGCGATGCTGGGTCTGCTGGTGCGAGGCGGGGCGCTACTGCTCTGTCCGTTCTTCTGATTCAACCTCGGCCCGTGAGCGAGGCAGCAAGGCCCGGCTTTGAGCGCGGCGCGTATTCTCTCGGGCGTCATCGTGAACTCGTCAGACAGAGTCGAGGAGATGACGTGGACCGGCCTTAACGCTCCAGTTCTTCGCGGATCGAATACATCTTCTGCCGCGCCTCCGAGATGTAGGCGTCGAGATTGCGGCGATGGTTGGCGAAGATGCCGTCGGATGAATCGTCGAGCACGATCAGCGGCTTGAGCATCGCCGCCTTACCAAGCGCTTCGATCGTTTCGTCGAATAGCTGCGCCAGGACCGGCTTGAGGGTGAGCGCCTGATGATATTCGCGCTTGACCGCCTGCATCATGTAGTACATCACGGCCGCGTAGCCTTGCGCGTGGTAGAAGTAGTCATCGACGTCCCAACTGTGAACCGCACTGCCGTCGTCTTTTTGAGTTCGGTAGAGATTGGCGTGCGCGTCGCCGAGCATGTCGCCCCAGGACTGGAGGAGCCGGACAAGCTCGACGTTGCGCTGGTTGAGTTCGCGCGAGGTTTCGGGATTGGCGTGCAGGCCGGCCACGTAGAGGTGCAGATGGCGCACGCCGTCGCGATACTTGGATTCCGCCGACGGCAGTATCCATTTCGCCGCGTCATTGCGGAAATCGGTATCGGCGATCACCAGGTTCGGGTCATAGGCGTTTGCCGACACCTTGGTCATATGGTCTTTGAAGACTCGCGTGGTCTCGCGCACGGCCATGATGATGCCGAGTTGACGGTTGGCGTTGTTGTCGGCCATCACGTGCATGCCCCAGAGGAAGAAATCGTTCGGACGCCATCCGAAGCCGCGATTCAACTCGTTTTCCATGATCGCGGCGAGCGTCGTAGCATAGATCTCGCCGGGCACGAATGGTTTGTCGGGCGGAAAGGCCTGGCTGACAGAGTAGTCAAGCCGGTCGTGCCTTTTCTGACCGAAATGGAGACCGAGATTTGTCACGATGAAGATGGCGAGAACCAACGCGCCGGCGATTGCGAGCTTCCTGAGCGACATCGGTCGATTGTCTAACACCGCGCGCTTCAGGCCAAGCTGTGACGGTCGGCGCGCGCGGCAACGAATTTGCCACGCGAACTCGGGCCGCGGGCGCTCAGCTTCCGATACGCCGGGTTTGCGGGTGAAATCGCGAGGCCAAAAGACTGTTCTCCACGCTTCTCTCGACGCTGAATCAGTTGCACAATGACCACGGGCGCAGGAGGGATCGAAATGGACTCCAAGGATTTAGAAAAGCGGATTCAATTGCTCGAAGACGTCGCGGCTATCAAACGGCTGAAGCATCAGTACTGTCACTATTGCGATGCCAACTATGATGCGGACGGGATCGCCGCCTTGTATACCGAAGACGCTGTATGGGAGGGCAATGGTATTGGCAAATTCGAAGGGCGCGAGGCGATTCGGAAGTTTTTTAAAGGCGCTTCGAAATCCTTCAAGTTCGCGGTCCACAACGTCATGAATCCAATCATCGACGTGCAGGGAGACAAGGCCACCGCCGAGTGGAAGTTGCTCCAGCCGTGCACCGTCGACGGGAAAGCGGTGTGGCTGGCGGGGATCTATAGCGATGACTACGTCAGGATCGGCGGAAAATGGCTGTTCAAGCATCTTAGAGTGAAAATCCTGTTTCTTACGCCTTACGAGGACGGTTGGGTCAGGAAGCAATTCGTTGACGGCTTCAAGGGTTGAGTGGTGAGAAGTGCCCGGGGCAATGTGGTGAGCCACCCTGGTGCGGGAGCGGCTCGACGTAAGGGGAACGGCTGATGGAGATCGGAATCTACGCCACCACTCATGGGATAGGGTACCGCGACGAGCAGAATTTTTTTCTGAAAAGCACCTCGCTCGAGGAAATGCGGCCGGTCAGGATCGCACAACTCGTCGAACGGGCCGGATTCCACTCGATGTGGTTCGCGGATCATGTCTGCATGCCGACCGGTTCGGCGAGCGCGCACGTGGCCAACGCTTCAGGAAAGCGTGCATACGAGGAGCGTCACAACATGCTGGACGCGGCCGTAACCATGGGCGCCGTGGCCGCCAGCACCAAGACCCTGAAGCTGGGAACCAGTGTGTTGATCGTTCCGTATCGCAATCCGCTGAGCGATGCGCGGCAGTTTGCCACTGTCGACGCGCTCTCCAATGGCCGGTTGATCCTGGGTGTCGGCGCCGGGTGGATGAAGGAGGAGTTCGACGCCCTGGGCCTGTCCTATAGGGAGCGTGGCGCGATGGCCAACGAATGCATCGAGATTTTCAAGCGTTCGTGGACTGCCGAGGTGGTGGATTTTCACGGCCGGTTCTACAATTTCGACCGCGTCTCGATGGATCCGAAGCCGGTTCAAAAGCCGCGCCCGCCAATAATTTTCGGCGGCGTGGTGCCGGCCGGCGCACGTCGTGCGGCACGCTACTGCGACGGATTCTATCCGATTTTTCTGGATCCGCAGGCGGACCCCAATCGTTTCGCGCCGCTGCTGGAGGAAATTCGACGCGAAGCTGGCCGGATCGGACGCGATCTTTCCAGGTTCTTTCTTATGGCCGTGGCCTCGGCGCGACTCACTGCCCCTGGCGATTCGCAACACGATAAGAATCCGCGCGCCATCTGCACCGGCGGCGCCGAGCAGGTGCTCTCGGACCTGCAGCGGTTTGCCGACGCCGGCTATTCATTGGTGGTCCTGATTTTCGACTGCTCCGGGCGGGTCGAGGAACTCGAAGCGCAGATACAGCGCTTCGGCGAAGAGGTCATACCAGCCGCCAAGGGGATCAAGGCCAAGGGCGGCTGGGCCAGTACGCCATCGCCGATCTGACGGTTGCCGACCGTCCTTCACTAGCGCGCGTCGGCAAAAATCACGCGTTGGCAAAAATTGTCTGACCGAGCCTGTCCGAACAGCCGGGCACTCAACCGTCTTTTCGATCGGTGTTGACGCCAGACTCAAAGCGCGCCGCGCAGACGATCCATAAGCGAAGGCTGCGAGGCGATGGCTGCTGGCGCGACCAGCGGAGCGCTAGCCAGCACCTTCCCCTCGGAGGTGGCGGCCTGTCCAACGCCCACCTGCTGTCCGGCGCGAATCGGTGCGGCGAGCGAGGCCGGAAGCTGAAACTCGACCTTGAGTTCCCCTTCATCGCCGCGTTTCTGCAGGACGCTCAGGTTCCAACCCCATACGGGCTTGAAGCTCTCCAGTGAACCGCCGCTGACGGCGAGCGGCTGCTCGATCGGCGCACCCTGCTTGCCTACGACGCGCATCTGGTAATTCGCAAAGCCCTGGGCCAGAAGCTCGGCGGCCGAAGTGAAGTTCTCCGCCTTTCTGGGCGATCCGAGCACCACGGCTATCAGGCGCATCCCACTTCGATGCGCGGTTGCCACCACGTTGAAACCGGCTTGATAGTAGAAGCCGGTCTTGAGCCCGTCGCATCCGGGGAAGGTGCGCACCAGATGATTGGTGTTACTCAGCGTGAAGGCGCCTCCTCGAAACGGCGCGGTATCAATCGACGCCCATTGCATGACTTGCGGGTACCCGACCAGCGCGCGCGCCAGGAGAGCCTCGTCCCACGCGCTCGAGACGTCAGCCTGCTCGCCGGGTGCGGGTGGCAAACCGTGCACCGAATAGTAGTGCGTATCTTTCATGCCGAGTCGCGCGGCCTCGAGGTTCATCATCTGCACGAAGGCTTCGGTCGAGCCGCCGACGTACTCGGCCACTGCTACGGAGGAGTCGTTGGCGGAATGCACCATGATCGCCTTCATCATGTCGTCGAGCGAAAACGTCTCGCCCTCCTTGAGGTAGACTTGCGAGCCGCCCATCTCGGCCGCATTGCGCGAGCTTGCGATCATGGTGTTGAGCTTGAGACTGCCGTCGGCAAGCTTTTCGGCCACGATCATCGCGATCATCATCTTGGCCAGCGAGGCGGTAGGCCATGGTTTGTGCGCGTTGTTCTCGAACATCACGGTCCCGGTCTCAGGTTCCATCAATAGCGCGGCGGCGTATGGCTCATTGGGTTGGTCGGGTTGCGCGGGATTGGTGGTGGCGGGATGCGATCGGCGCTGGCGCGCGAACGCGGCGGGTGGCGCCATAGTCGTCAGCATCGTGGTGACGATGAACAGCGCAGCCAGCAGGGGCGCCAGCCCGCGGCTCTTTGCGGTGCGAAGCGAAACGATTAC
>Ga0209415_10006862_pt1 | contig 20100 bp, 19 predicted proteins | sample PeaSoiSIISIP2007_FD_187696 | JGI IMG/M metagenome (GOLD analysis project Ga0209415, IMG submission 187696) | Peat soil microbial communities from Weissenstadt, Germany - SII-SIP-2007 (SPAdes) (version 2) | ecosystem: Environmental > Terrestrial > Soil > Wetlands > Peat | place: Germany... | reverse complement strand
ACACGCTCGCACCCGCCTCTACGAGCGCGGCCGCCGTCGCCAGGCCCAGCCCCGATGCCGCCCCGGTGACGGCGGCGACCCTGCCGCGGAGTGTCACCAACTTATGAAAACGCTCCCAGCCCGGCGTTCGCCAGCGTGTCGCGAACGCGCCGGATCGCGGTGATGTGCGCTTGCGGCGTCGCAAGTCCGGCCCGCATCGTGGCGACGCTCACGTGCGTGCCGCCGAGCGCCGCCCACTCGGCGACCGCGCGCACTGACTGGTCTGGCGGATCCGCGGCGTTGATGCGGCGTTCGAGCCCGATTTCGGCCGGATCCCGCCCGGCCTCCCGGGCGTACTCGCGCAGCCGGGGCACCAGCGTCGCGTAGCCGCCCGGCACCGGCGCCGCACGCGTCGTCGGCGTCAGGATTCCGCCGCCGGCCATCCACCCCGAGGCCAGCCGCGCGGTCCGGCGGAGCACGACATCGCTCTCGCCACCCATCCAAATGGGAATCGGCCGCTGTACGGGCAGCGGATTGATCCCGGCCTCCACGATATGGTGCCAGCGGCCTTCGAACGTCACCACGTCCTGCGTCCAGAACGCCCGCAGCACGGCGATCTGCTCCTCGATTCTGGCGCCCCGCGTGTGAAAATCTTCGCCCACGGCCTCAAACTCGGCGCTGTTCCACCCGACCCCGACCCCGAGGCGCAGCCGCCCGCCGCTCAGCAAGTCGACCTGGGCGGCCTGCTTCGCGACGAGCGCGGTCCCGCGCTGCGGCAGCACGAGGATCCCGTTGACGAGCTCCAGGCGCCGGGTGATCGCCGCGAGATAACCGAACAGCACGAACGGCTCGTGAAACATGTCCTTGTGGGTATAGCCCTTCCAGTCCGCCGAACGGGGCACCACGCCCAAGATGTGGTCGTACGCGACCAAAAAATCGTAGCCGAGGTCCTCGGAGGCGCGGACGAACTCCGCAACCCCCCGCGGGTCCGCGCCGATCTCGGTTTGCGGCAGCACGACGCCGATCTTCATCGATGCACTCCCGTCTCGCCCGTGGAGACGCGCGTTGACGCCGGGCGAAGTGGCACTCTGCCCTTCGCTGATTCGAAATACCACGTCGCCCACCCTTCCCCGCGGAAAGAGGGCCGGCCGGCGGCGACGAATACGACATCCGAGCGGGACGCGCACCCGGCCCGAGTTCGATGCGCCACCGTGTGGGAGAGAGGGTGTGACATGACGGAGCAGTTGTACCTGCGGGACAGTTATCTTCGAGAGTTTGACGCCTCGGTCACCGCGGTGCAGGAGCAGGCGGTGGCGCTCGATCGCACCGCGTTCTATCCGGGCGGCGGCGGGCAGCCGGCGGACGCGGGCACGCTCGACTGGAACGGAGCGCCGGCGCGCGTCACCGAACTCCGCCGAGACGGCGAGGTCGTGTGGCACGTCCTGGACGGGGCGCCGCCGGACCCGGGCACTCCCGTGCGCGGCCGCATCGACTGGGCCAGGCGGTACGCGATCATGCGCCACCACTCCGCGCTGCACGTCCTGGTCGGCATCGTCTATCGCCGGTTCGGCGCGAAGGTGACCGGCGGGGCGATTTACCCGGATCGCGCGCGGATGGATTTTTCCCTCGAGAACCTGAACAAAGAGCTCGTGGCGGCGATCGAGGCGCAGACGAACGCGGTCATCGCAGAGAACCGGCCGATCCAGGTGCGGTTCGTCTCGCGAGAGGAGTTCGACCGGGCCGACCTGACGCGCCTGGCAAACGTGACGCTGCCGCCGACGGTGCTCGAGGTGCGCGTCGTGGAGATCGACGGCTTCGACGCGCAGGCCGACGGGGGCACGCACGTGACGCGCACCGGCGAGATCGGCCGGCTCGAGATCACCAAGACGGAAAACAAGGGCAAGGCCAACCGGCGGCTGGAGATCGCGCTCCACGACGGCGCCGGCGCTGCGCCGCCGTAGGCGCGGCGGACGAACGCCGCGTCGCACGGCGGAGGCCGCGTGAACAGCCGTTCGCTCGATGCTATACTAGGGCTCGTCCGGACGCGTGAGAACGCTCGGGCTTGGCGGCCGGTGGAGGATCGGAATGCCGGAGAAGATCAAGAAGACCAACAGCGAGTGGCGCCAGCAGCTCACACCGGAGCAGTATGCCGTGACGCGCCAGAAAGCTACCGAGCGGCCGTTCACCGGGGAGTACGACCGGACGACGGCCCCCGGAGTCTACCGCTGCGTCTGCTGCGGCGAGGAACTCTTCGAGTCCGATACGAAGTTCGACGCCGGCTGCGGCTGGCCGAGCTTCACGCGTCCGATCGCCGGCGACCGTGTCGACGAGGAGACGGACCGCAGCCACGGCATGACCCGCACCGAGGTCCTGTGCGCCAAGTGCGGCGCACATCTCGGTCACGTGTTCGATGACGGGCCGCAGCCGACCGGCTTGCGGTACTGCATCAATTCGGCCGCGCTCAAGCACGCGGCCGAGAAGTGACGGACCGTCCAGGATCCGAAGGGCCTCGCTGAGCGGCCCGGTGGCGGCGTGGGTGCCGCGCGCCGCGTCCGCGGTTCGCGCATGAGGCCGGGTCCCCCGCGCTGAACCTTCGGCGGACGGAGCGGCCGCACCGCGTCATCGAACGAAGCGGAGGAGCATCGGGATGGCGTTTCAAGCGGAGTTCGGCGTTCAACTGCACTTGCCCACGGCCGGAACTCGTTACACCACACCCCAGCTCATCGATATCGGCGTGTATGCCAGCGACCTCGGATTTCGCCAGGTGTGGGTGACCGACAACCTCCGCGTCCGCAACATCTTCGTGGTGCTGGCCGGCCTCGCGATGCGCGTCCCCGTGAAACTGGGGGCCGCCGTGCTGGTGCAGTACTTCCGGAATCCGATCGACGTCGCGGACGCCGTGGCGAGCATCAGCGAACTCATGGAAGGACGGGAGTTCACGCTCGGCATCGGCCGCGGCAACCTGCACCACACACCCAATCAGCTCCGGCTCACGAAGCCGCTCGCGATGTCGCGGGAGCTGGCCCAGTCCGTCCGGGCGCTGCTTGCGGGGGAGCGGATCCGCTTTGAGGCGTATCCGACGCTGACGTCGTACTTCAACCTCAATCCGGAGGAGGAGATCCAGCTGGTGTTCCGCCCGCGGGGGCCCGTGCCGCTGCTGAACGGCGGCAACGGACCCAAGGGCGCCGCCCTGGCGGCGCGCTGCTTCGACGGCATGATCTACGGGCCGACGTTCGTCGCGGCCGCGCAGATGGGGAAGGCCGCGGGGCTGCTGGACGTCGCCCGGAAGACGGCGGAGGCGCTGCCGGAACGCAAGGCGCTCCGGTTCGTCGCCGAGGTCAACGTGTTCCTCTCGTCCGACCGGACGCGCGCCCGCGAGGCCGCCAAGACCCACGCGGCGTCGATGCTGCTGAGCGTGCGCAACATGGGGCACAGCGCCGACGATTTCCGCCGGCTCGGCGTGACGCCCGAGCAGCTCGACGCCATCGGCCGCGCCGCGGCGCGGCGGGCGCGGCCCGAGGAGATCGCCGCGCTGGTCACCGACGAGGTCCTCGACGCGACGTACATCGCCGGCGATCTCGAGAGCTGCCGGCCCCGGCTGCTGGAGATCTGCCGGACCGCGGACGCCCTTGGGTTTCACCAGATCATGTTCTCGAAGCTGGGGCCGGATTTCGGCGAGGCGATACGCATCCTTGCGTCCGCGCTGCTGTCGTGAGGTGACGCCCCCAACCGGCTCGCCGCCGCGGACCCCGCACCACCGTGGCAGGGATGCGGGCGGAGGACTCGTGCGGTGAACGTGCTGATCGTGATGAGCGACACGTTCCGGCGAGACCACCTCGCCGCGTACGGTGTCGCCGCGCCGTGGGGCCGCGACGGTCACGACGGCGAGCCGTTCATCCGCACGCCGCGCCTCGACCGACTGGCGGCGCAGTCGGCCGTGTTCGACCGCTTCTACTGCGGCTCGTATCCGACGATTCCCTGCCGCTACGATCTGTTCGCGGGGCGGTACGGGTTCACCACGCGCGGGTGGCAGCCGCTCGAACCGGACGACCGCGTGCTGTCCGACCTGGTCGCCGAGGCCGGCGGCCTGCCGGCGGTGATCTTCGATACGCCGATGCTCGCGGTCGACTCCTACAACTACATTCGCGGGTTCGCCGGGTGGGAGTTCATCCGCGGACAGCACTCCGACCGGTACAACGTGGACCCCGTCACGCCGCCCTACCCCGCGGCGCGCCACAAGCTGAAAAACCTCGGCGCGACGCAGCTCTACCTCCGCAACAGCGCCTCGAGGCGGCTGGAGCGCAACCGCACCCGTGAGCGCTTCGTCTTGTGGGTCGACATGTGGGATCCGCACGAGCCGTTTGACGCGCCGGAGTTTGACCTCGCCCGCTACGCCGATCCCGAGTTCCGCGGGGACTCGATCATCTACCCGATGTACGGCCGGCCGACGTACATGTCCGAGGCGGAACGCCACCACGTCCGCGCGCTCTACGGCGCCCTGGTCACGACGGTCGACCGGGCCGTCGGGCGCATCCTGGATACGGTCGAGACGGTCGGCCTCGACCGCAATACCCTGGTCATCTTCCTGAGCGACCACGGCCATTTGTTCGGCGAGCACAACCTCCAGGGCAAGCCGACGGGGCCGCTCGGCAAGCTCTACGAGGTGACCACCCGTGTCCCGCTGCTCATCCGCCACCCAGACGGCGTCGGCGCGGGCCGGCGGATCCCGGCGCTCGCGCAGCATCCGGACCTCCTGCCGACCGTGCTGGAGTTCCTCGGCATCGGAGTCCCGGACACCGTGCAGGGCACGTCGCTGTGGCCGCTCGTGCGCGGCGAGGCGGAGCGTGTGCGAACCGTCGCGGTCTCGGGACGGTACTCGAAGATCGCGGACGAGCCGCCGGGGACGTTCAGGCTCCGATCGGACGCATCCGCCTTCGACGGGACCGCGGGCCTGGCGGTCCAGGCCGAGCCGATCACCGTGACGACCGAGCGGTGGTCGTATCTGTGCCCGGCGCGGGGCGGCGGCGCGCGCGAGCTGTACGATCTCCAATGCGACCCCGATCAGACCGACAACGTGCTGGGACGGCACCCGGACGTGGCCGCGGACCTCCACCGATCGCTGCGCACGTTCCTCGAGCGGCACGGCGCCCCACCTGAGCGCCTCGCCCTGTACCCGGCCGACGTCCAGGCCGACGAGCGAGAGACGCTGCTCTCCCCGAACACGCCCCTGCACGCCGTGGAGGGGGAGGACGGCCGGGTCTTCGCGTTTCTCACGCGAAAGGACGCGGAGGCCCGGTTCGGCCGCGGCGCATCCGCCCCCGCGATCCGCGAGACGCGGCTCGGCGCGCTGCGGCGCGACCGGCCCCGGGCCCTGGTGCAGATGGACGATCAGTATTATTGGGCGGAAGATCTCGCGTAGACCGCGCACCCCGCGCGCATCAACGGCACCACGGGAGCGTCCATGCAGACGACACTGACCCTCGCGATCACCGAGCGCGACGCGTTCGCCGGCGGCGCGGCGTTCGGGGACGTCGGTGCCTACGAGCGCCTCGTCGGGCGGGCGCATTTCGCCGTCGACCCGGAAGGCCCGGAACACCGGACCGTGGTCGATCTCGACAACGCGCCGAGAAACGCGGACGGGCTCGTCGAGTTCGCCGCGGACGTCTTTTTGCTGCGCCCCGCGTTGCTGGAGCGCGGGAACCGGCGCCTCCTCGCGGAGTTTTCCAACCGCGGCAACAAGCGCGCCCTCCAGTTTTTTAACGACGCGCGCCACAGCAACGCGCCGCGGACGGCGGAGGACGCGGGCAACGGATTCTTGATGCGCCGGGGGTACTCGATCGGGTGGGTGGCGTGGCAGGCGGACGTCCTGCCCGGGGACGGCCGCCTGGTGCTCGACGTCCCCGTGGCCATGGACCACAGCCGGCCGATCACCGGCCGGGTCCGCGCGGAGTTCATCGTGGACGAACCTGGCGTGTTCTCGTTCCCGCTGAGCGGCCGCGCGTCGATGCAGAGCTACCCGACGGCGACGCGGGACCAGACGGCGGCGGTGTTCACCCGGCGCCAGTACGCGACTGATCCCCGCGTGCTCATCCCGCCGTCGGAGTGGGCGTTCGCCCGCCTCGAGGGCGGCGCGGGCGAATCGGCGATCGTGCCCTCGGACAGCCACGTCTATCTCCGCGCCGGGTTTCGCCCGGGCTGGATCTACGAGCTCATCTACCCGGGCACCGCCCCGCGGGTCATGGGGCTGGGCTACGTCGCGGTCCGCGATCTCGTCGCGTTTCTCAAGTACGAGGCGCGCGACGCCGCGGGCGCGCCGAATCCGCTCCGCGACGGCCGGGCGGGCATCGAAAAGGCCTACTGCTGGGGACGGTCCCAGGGCGGCCGGGTCATCCGGGAGTTCATCTACAGCGGGTTCAACGCCGACGCCCGCGGCCGGCGCGTGTTCGACGGCGCGTTCCCGCACGTGGCGGGCGGCGGCCGGATGTGGCTCAACCACCGCTTCTCGCAACCCTCGAGGCTCTCGGGCTCCCAGCACCAGGACTCGTCGTACTACGGAGATCGATTCCCGTTCTCGTACGCCCGCTCCACGGACCACCTCACCGGGGCGACCGACGCGATTCTCAAGCGGCCCGACACCGACCCGCTCGTGATCCACACGCAGACCTCGACCGAGTACTGGAGCCGGCGGGGCTCGCTTGTGCACACGGACACCCGCGGCAACGATCTGGCGCAGCCCGAGACCGTCCGGGTGTATCTCTGGGCCAGTTCCCAGCACATGTCGGATCCGTGGATGCTCCGGCCGAACCGGGACAGGACGGAGCAGCAGCTGACCAACGTCGTGGGGACCTCGCCGCTCTTCCGCGCGCTCCTGGACCATCTCGACCGCTGGGCCACCGACGGGCGCGTGCCGCCGCCGAGCCGCGTGCCGACGAGGGCCGGCGGGCTCTTGGTGGATATCGGGGAGTGGCGCGCGCGGTTTCCGAGCATACCCAGCGTCGCGCTGCCGCGCGGGCCGGCGCGTCTCGCGCTGTGGGACTACGGTCCGGATGAAGCGCGGGGCCTCCTCTCGCTCGAGCCGCCGGCGGCGGATCCCGCCCGCGAGTACACGGTCCTGGTCCCCGCCGTCGACGCGGACGGCAACGAGACCGCGGGCATCCGCATGCCGATCGTCCAGGCGCCGCTCGGGACGTACACGGGCTGGAACGTGCGCGCGCAGGGCTTCAGCCCCGGGGCGCTCGTCGGTCTGCCGGGCAGCTACCTCCCGTTTCCGAGGACGCGGTCGGAGCGCGAGGCCACGGGCGACCCCAGACGCGCCGTGGACGAGCGCTACCCCACCGATGAGGAGTTTATCCGGGCGATCGAGCGCGCCGCCGGCACGCTCGTGGAAGAGGGCTTCCTCCTACCCGAAGATCGCGAGCGCATCGCGGCGGCGGCGAGACACTGGGGACGTGACGGCACGGTGTTTCCACTCGTACATCCGGGGCCCGACCGGTTGCTGAGCGATCCGCGCGAGTAGCCTCGATGCCGCCAGCGCAGCGCCCGCTGCCGACCGAGGTCGCCCGCGGCGTCTACCGCTGCGGCACCGCCCTGGTCAACTGGTATCTCGTCGCCGCGAGCGACGGCGTCACCGTCGTTGACGCCGGCCTCCCCGGCTACCGCGCTCAGCTGCCGGCGGCGGTCGAGGGCATCGGCCGAGCGCTCGGGGATGTCCGGGCGATCGTGCTCACGCACGCCCACTTCGACCACACGGGCTTCGCGGAATGGTGGCGCCGGCGGCTACAGGTCCCGGTGTACGTCCACGCGGCGGACGAGGAGATGGCCCGCACCGGCCGGCGGCAAGCCGCCGAGGAGACGGCGCCGTTCCTGCCGTACCTCCGCCACCGCGCGCTCTACCGCCTGCTCGCGCACTTCGCGCGGTACGGCGCGGGCAGGCTGCGGATCGAGCACGTCCGCGCCTACGCGGACCGCGAGACGCTGGAGGTGCCCGGACGCCCGCGCGTCATCCACACCCCGGGGCACACGCACGGAGAGTGCGCGCTCGCCTTCGAGGAGCACGGCGCGCTCATCGTGGGAGACACGTTGTGCACGCGCAGCCCCGTGACCGGAGCCGCCGGGCCGCAACTGCTCCCGAGGGCGTTCAACGTCAACACCACGCGGGCGTTCGCGTCGCTCGGCCGGCTGCGCGCCTCCGGGGCCTCGGTCGCGCTGCCGGGCCACGGAGACCCGTGGACCGCCACGGTGGGAGCGGCGGTCGCCGAGGCCGAGCGCCGCCGCCCCGTGTAAATCGCGCGCTCAGCGGGCCGGGGCGGCTTTGGCGGACGCCGAGATGAGCATGGCCGCGAGGTACCCGAGGACCGCCAGCCCCGCGACGACTCGCGCGGCGCCCGCCGGAAGCGCGGTGCCCCACACCGCGTCGAGCGAGTAGGCGCCCGGGCCCGCGATCCCGACCGCCAGGGCCGCGGCGAAGTTCACGAGCGGGTACTCAAAGCCGCGTTCGGACGCCCACACTTTGGGCCAGTGGATCTTGGTGATCGCGATCGCCATCGCGGCCGCAACGCCGACCGCCCCCAGGGGAGACCCAAGCCCCAAGGCGAGCAGCAGCCCGCCTCCGAACTCGCTGAGCGCGCCGAGGAACGCCCACCCGGAGGCCGGACGAAGCCCCAAGGATTCCAGGTGCTTGGCGGTCGTCGGCAGCCCGCCTCCGCCGAACCACCGGAACAGCTTCTGCGCTCCGTGCGCGGCGACCAGCAGGCCAACCGGGACTCGAAGCACGAGTAGCGCGACATCGATCATGAGGACCCCTCCCGTCTCGCCCGCGCGCCGGGCGCAGTCAGTCGCCGTACGGCGCGCGCGCGTCGAACTCTCGTGCCGCCGCATCCATGCGGACGAATGTCGCGCCGAGTTCGGCCAACGCGTCGATCAGCCGCTCCAGGAACAGCATCCGGTGGCCTCGGCCGATCGCCTGCGGGTGGAACGTGTAGGTAAGGACACCCCAGTCCTCGCTCCGCGCCATGTACCGGAAGTCGTCGACCCAGTTTTCGAGCACGCCGCTTGAGGCGCGAAGGCCGGGCAGCACGTTGGTATACTCGAAGTGCTGGTAGTCTGACAGCGACCAGCTCACCGGCATCTCGATCAGCGTGGTCGCGGCCCCGAACCGCGCCGGCCCGTCGGTCGGAAACACGTCGCCGCGGCGCGCGCGGTACGGCTGCGTGTCGTGCGCCACCATGCTGGTGTCGTAGGCGAAGCCGTGCGCGACGAGGAGGTCCACGGTGTGCGGGCTCAGGTCCCAGGACGGCGATCGATAGCCGCGGGCGGTCACCCCGATCACGTCGCGAATCGCCGCGAGGCCGCGGACGAGCACGTCCTCCTCGGCCGGCCGCGACAGCGTCGCGGATGTTTCGTGCAGGTACCCGTGGTGGCCGATCTCGTGACCCTCCGCGTGCACGCGGCGGCACAGTTCCGGGTACGTGTGCACGGTGTGGCCGGGGATGAACCAGGTCGTCGTGATCCCGCGGTGCGCGAGGAGATCCAGGATGCGCTCCGCGCCGACGGTCCCGAACTCCCCTCTCGAGATCGGGGTGGGCGTCGTCATGCCGCGCAAGATCCAGAAGGAGACCGCGTCGAAATCAAAGGTGAGGCAGGCAAGATGACGGGCCACGCGCATTCCTCCGGGACGCCCTCAGGCTTCGAGCACCCGCGCCCCCCGGTCCGGTGCAGGAGTATTCGGCCGCGGCCCGGCGCGGGCCTTCGCGCGGCGCGGCGGCGTCCGTGACGCGCCGGTGATCGTCTCCGACTTCCTGGCCCTGTACGACGCCGAGATGCGCGCCGACCCGCCGCCGGACCCATGCGTCCGCGTCGAGCGCGACGGTGCCGTGGTCCGCGAGATCGGCGAGCAGCACTGCGTCGTCTTCGCCGACTTCGCCGGGGCCGACCCCGACGCCGTCATCGCCGAGGAGGCAGCCTTCTTTCGAGCGATGGGCGCAGGCGTCGCGTGGAAGGTCTACGGCCACGACCGCCCGCCGGACCTCGGCCGCCGCCTCCGCGCCGCCGGGTTCGCGCCCGGAGAGCCGGAGACCCTGATGGTGTTCGATCTCGAACAGGGCACGCCGCAGGCACCCCGCGCCCCCGGTGTGGAGGCCCGGCGGGTCGTCAGCGCGGCGGATCTCTCAGAGTGGGCCGCGGTCAGCAGCGCGTCGTTCGGCCGGGACGATCGCAGGCGGGCCGAGAGCTACGGCCCGCGGCTGGCGGACCCAACGGTCGGGCTGTTCCTCGCGTGGGCGGACGGCCGACCGGTGGCGGCCGCGCGCCTCGAGCTGCCGCCCGGACGGTCGATCGCCACGCTTTGGGGCGGCGGGACGTTGCCGACCTTCCGCGGGCGAGGCATGTACCGTCTGCTCGTCGCGGCGCGCGCGGAAGAAGCCCGGCGCCGCGGCTACCGTTACCTTGCGGTCGAGGCCCGCGCCACCAGCCGCCCCATCCTCGCGCGGCTGGGCTTTGTGCCGGCGACGACGATCACCGAGTGGACGCTCCCGGCGACGCCGGCGTAGATCTCGACGCCCCGGCGATCACGGCAGGACGATCGGGTGCGTCGCAAGGGCCGGAGGCCACACGAGCGCGCGCGTGTCCGGCGCCACCCATTCCCAGATTACGCTCGCGGCCCTCGTGTTCTCCCCCGCGAGCGTCGAGCCGTCCGGGCCGAACGCGAGCCCGCTGCCGTTCGGCAGCGCGCCGACGGGCAGCACGACCCTGCGGGCGGCCCCGGCGACCTCCGCCGGGGACAGGTGGCCGGCGGCCGGAAGGACGTCCTGGAACAGCGCGAGCCCGCCGGAGAATCCCGACAGGGCGGGCTCCCACAGCGGGTGACCGTACTGGCGCTGGAACTCGGCCCGAGCCCACCGCAGCTGGCCCGCCGCCTGGGGCGCCAGCGCCTCGGGCGGCAGAAGGTCGCCCGTCTTGTCGGATGAGAACACGCCGACGGCTCCCACCCCGAGCTTCCGCCCGAACTCCGGCATGATGTACGCGGAACACCCGCCGATGTTCACCGCGAGCGGCACGCGGGCGCGAAGCACGGCCTCGCGGAGCCCCACCGCGTTCTCCATGTAGGCGGCCACGATTAACACGTCGGTGTGGACCCGCGCGATCTCCGCCGCCAGCGCCGCGTAATCGGCGTGCCAGGGATCGTACGGCAGCATCGCCGCGAGCGGAAGGTGCAGCCGGTGAATCTCCGCGACCTCGCCCTGGGCCTCCGCCCGGCCGAACCCGTCGTTGACGTAGGCGACGGTGTACCGCAGGGGCGCGGCGCGATGGAATCGGGGCGCCAGTTCGTTTTGAACGAAGTCGACGGCCTGCCGGCCGAGCACGGGTCCGCTCGGGGCGACGCGGAAGAAGCGCCGGCCGGGGTCTGCGGAAGCGCCGATCTCTCCGACGGCACCCGTCTCCCAGTACACGAGTCCGAGGCGGGCCGCGGTCTCGGCGGCGGGACGGGCGAGCACGCTGCCGTACGTCCCGACGATCGTCGAGACCCCGTCCTCCGCGAGCTGCTGGACGGCCGCAGGTGCCGCGTCGACGGAGTCCGCCGGAGCGAGCTGGATCTGGACCGCGCGCCCGCGGACGCCGCCGTGCTGGTTGACGTACGCGGCCGCCAGCAGCAGCCCATGGTATTCGTCGATCCCGGCACCCACGGCACCCTGCGGGCCTCCGGTCGGATAGACCGCGCCGATGACGATGGGACGCTCCTGCCCCTCCGCGCCCGCCCACGCGAGCACGACCAGAAGCAGGACGACCGTCACGATACGCCGCATGCGTCTCACCTCGATGGGTAGGCAGTTTGACGGCAACGCCGCATCCCCCTGTCCGCGGGCTCCCAGCACCGGCAGGCCGCTCGGGCGTGACCTCCGAACTACCGAGATCACGGGCCCAGAGGCGACACCGGTGAGGCTGGAATGACCACGCCCGCGGTGCTGATCATGATCGACACGCTCGTGCCGGCGGCCGCCCGCGTGCTGAGCGCCAGGACCCTCGTGGACGAAACCGCCCGCTGGCGGCGTTACACGCACTGCGGAATCCGTCCGCAGGCGCAAAGAGGGTAAAACCGCAATCAAAGGGGGCCACTCATGAGCGTCATCCAAGGCGCACACGCCACGTTCCGCATGCCGGCAGTCGCCGGCCTCAGCCGCCTCACGCTGCGCGTGCGAGATCTCGACCCCGTCTTGACGTTCTACACCGACGCGCTGGGCCTCCCGGTGCGGCGGCGAGGCGGCCGCAGCGTCGAGCTGGCGCCGGACGGCGGCGCCTTCACGCTCGAGCTGGTCCATGCTCCGGATGCGCCCGTGCGGCCGCACCCATCGATCGGCCTGTACCACTTCGCGCTCCTGTCGCCGGATCGCGCCGCGCTGGCCGCCGTGATTCGCCGCCTGATGGAGGCCGGGCGGGTGCCCGACGGCGCGAGCGACCACCGGGTGTCCGAGGCATTTTACCTGAGCGACCCAGAGGGCAACGGAATCGAGCTGTACCGCGACCGGCCCCGGGCGGAGTGGCCCGCGCGCGACGGCGGGGTCGACATGTCGACGCAGGCACTCGACGTGGCCGGCCTGCTGGCGGAAGCGAGCCAGCCCGGCCCGCTGGCGCCCGCGACGACGTTCGGGCACATCCACCTGCACGTGGGGGATCTCGCGGAGGGCGAGCGATTCTACGCGGGCGCCCTGGGCCTTGACGTCACGCAGCGGTCCTACTCGGGCGCGCTGTTCTTCTCGGCCGGCGGCTACCACCACCACGTCGGCGTCAACCTGTGGGCGCGGGGCCGGCGGGCCCCCGAGGACGCGACCGGCCTCGTCCGCTATGCCTGGACCGTCCCGGCCGGAACACTCGGCTCCCTCAGAACCCACCTGGACGGCGGCGGGGTGCCGTACCGTGAGGTTGAGGCGGGGATCGAGATCCGCGATCCCGCGGGGGTCGGCGTCGACGTGACCGAGGCGTAATCGCGGTGACGGCCTGCTGCGTCGCAGGGTGCGGGCCGGCGGGCGCGGTCCTGGGGCTCCTCCTCGCCCGGGCGGGCGTCGACGTGCTCGTCCTCGAAAAGCACGGCGATTTCCTCCGCGACTTCCGCGGCGACACGATTCACCCGTCGACCCTGGACATCCTGGACGACCTGGGCCTCGCGGAGCGTTTCCTGTCCCTGCCGCACAGCCAAGTCTCCAAACTCACGCTGCGCACGACGTCCGGGGAGGCGCTCCAGATCGACTTCGGAGTGCTGCGCCATGCCAAGTATCCGTTTATCGCGTTCGTGCCCCAATGGGACTTTCTGACGTTCATCACCAACGAGGCGCGCCGCTACCCGGGGTTTCAGCTGCTCATGAACGCCGAGGTGATCGATCTCATCCAGGAGGACGGCGTCGTGCGCGGCGTCCGGTACCGCACCGCCTCGGGCGACGCGGACGTGCGGGCGTTGCTCACCGTTGGCGCAGACGGGCGCTCGTCCCGCACCCGCGAGGCGGCGGGGCTGCCCCAGGTCGCGATGTCGCCGCCGATGGACGTGCTGTGGTTCCGCGTCCCCCGCCGGGCGCAGGACGCGGGCAACATCCAGGCGATCATCGCCCCAGGCCACTTCATCGTGATGTTCGACCGCGGGGAGTACTGGCAGGTCGCCTATGTCATCCCCAAGGGCGGCGCGGACGCGGTGCATGCCGAGGGGCTGGAGGCGTTCCGGCGGTCCGTCGCGGCGCTGGTGCCGGAGTTCGCCGACCGTGTCGGCGAGCTCCGGGACTGGGAGCAGGTGAAGCTGCTCACCGTGCGCGCGGACCGGCTGACGCGCTGGTACCGGCCGGGCTACCTCGCGATCGGAGATTGCGCCCACGCGATGTCCCCGGTCGCCGGCGTGGGCATCAACGTGGCGATCCAAGACGCGACGGCGGCCGCGAACGTGCTGTGGGGGCCGCTCAGCCGCTCGAGCGTGTCGACCGCGGACCTGGCGGAGGTGCAGCGGCGCCGCCAGTTCCCCGTGCGTGTCGTCCAGACGATGCAGGCCTTCATGCAGCGCCAGCTCCTGGAACCGGCGCTGTCGCCGAACGGCCGCCAGCCGGGGATCCCGCCCCTCATGCGCGCCGCGCTCGCGGCGCCCGGGCTGCGCACCGTGCTGCCGAGCCTCGTTGCGTTCGGGGTGTTCAGGCCGCGCGTGGAGAGCCCCGCGCGCGCCGCGGCCTCGGGCGTCGGGACGGCCTGGCCGCGGGATCCAGGACCTTGATCTCAGGGAGTTCCCCGCCGGCGCGCCGAAGCATACGCCGTCCCGTTCCGCACCTCGCCTGACCGAGGAGGCCCGCGCATGCCGATCATCGACGTCCACAACCACTATTATCCGCCCGCCTATCTTGACGCGCTGATCTCGAGCCCGGGCAACGTCAAGGTGACCCACGACCGCGAAGGCAACCCGCTCCTGCACTATCCGGGCGACTACAACATCGCCGTGCGCGGGCACCGCGACATCGCGTACCGGGAAGAGGTGCTGGCCGAGCACGGCGTGGACCGGCAGGTCCTGACCCTGACGACGCCCGGCACGCACGTGGAGACCCCGAAGCGGGCGGCGGCATTGGCGGCCCTGGTCAACGACGGGTTCGCCGCGGTCGTCGCCGAGCGCGGCCGCCATTTCAGCGCGCTCGGGACGCTGCCGCTCAACGACCCCGCGGCGTCGGCCGCCGAGCTCCAACGCTGCCTCACGCAGCTCCGCTTCGCCGGCGCGATGCTGTTCAGCAACGTCAACGGGGTCGCGCTCGCGGACAAGCGGTTCTGGCCGCTGTACGAGGTCGCGAACGACCGCGCGGCGATCCTGCACATCCACCCGACGTCCCCCGTGGGCGTTGAGGCGATGACGGAGTACTGGCTGATGCCGCTCGTGGGCTTCCTGCTGGACACGACGCTGGCCGCCGCCCACCTGGTCTTCGCCGGGGTCGTCGAGCGCTTCCCGCGCATCCGGTGGATCCTGAGCCACCTCGGCGGCACCGTCCCGTACTTGGTCGAGCGGCTCGATCGGGGGTTCGAGGCCTTCCGCGAGTGCCGCGAGCACATCTCGAAGCCGCCGAGCGAGTATTTCAAGACGCATTTCTGGTACGACACGGTGAACTTCGACACGCGGGCGCTCCGGCTGGCGATCGAGTTCGCCGGAACCGACCACCTACTCGCCGGAAGCGACTACCCGCATCAGATCGGCAGCATCCCGAAGATGCTGGAAAGCATCCGGGCGCTGCCCGGTCCCGACGCGGACCGCGCGGCCATCCTCGGGGGCAACACCGCGCGGCTCTATGGGGTGTGACGCCGGCCGGCGAGCCCCTCTCGCGTCCGAGGCGTGATGTCGGCGCGGTGCGCCGCTAATCCACCGTCGTGACCGTGCTACCCGACGCCGACGCGCCGCAGATCGGACAGGTCGCCGTCCATGAGATCGTAATGGGGGTACCGATCACGATCTTCACGATGTTGACCGTCCCTGTAACGGTGGCCGTCGTGCCGGCGGTGGCGGTAAGGCCGGGTACCGGAACGTGCCCCGGGGGCGCCCCCGCCTTGGCGGTGCCGAAGATGGACGCCGTCTGGGCCATGGTCACCGTCGGCGTGACGCTGACGCCGATATGGCCCAGGCTCGATGTACCGCTCGTCGACCAATTGAGCGTCCCATTGAGCCATGTGTCGTTCGGCGCCGAAATGCCGGGGACGCACAGCGCGGGGGCCGCTGCCGGGGCCGAGGCCGTCGACCGCCCCGCCCCGCACCCGCAGGCGATGATCGTGCGGTCGCCGGGCCCGCCGACGATGACACCGAGGCCCCCCGAGAGCAGCGCGCCGCCCTCGAGGATCGTGCCGAAGCTGGTGAAGACGATCCGGCTCGGATTCGAGCCCACCGGCAGTTGGGCGTGGAACCCGATCGTGACGCGATACAGGCGGCTGGCGGCATCGAACGTCCCCGTGTTGAGACCCGGAAACATCTTCCTGAGCGGCGCGGGCACCGGAAACGCGCCGAGGGTGAGCGGAATGTCGCCGAGCTCCACCGGGTCCTCGACACCCTCGACCCTGATGCTCGTGGGTCGGAGTCGCAGCGTCGCGGCCACGGCGACGACCGCGAAGTCGCCGCGCGACACGAGGCGCGTGGTCCACGTCCCGACCATCGTCCCGTGAATCGTCTCCCCGCCGCACGAGGGCGGCAGCCCAACGATCACCGGCGAGCCCCCAAAGTCGAGGCGCTGCTCGCGCCCGCGAGACCGCCGGCCACGCTCGGCGCTCGCGCGCCCGGCGCGGCGCTCGGAAACCGCCCTCCGCGAAGTCCGCTTCCTGCTCGTCATGGCTCCCCCTCCCGGCTACCGGACCGGCTGCACGTTCCACAGCGTGGTCCAGTGCGACGCGTCGAACCCCTGCAGCCCCTTCCGGCTCAGCATCACGTTGAAGAACGCGCCCGGCCGGACCGCCGGCGCCTCGGCGTAGAACAGCGCTTGCAGCTTCGTCCACAGCTGCACGCGGCGCCGCGGGTCGGTCTCGCTCGTGAACTGCTCCGTCCGTGCTCGTGACGTCACTTCCGTGTCCGGGGGCGTGATCCTCTCGGCGCCGGAAGCCCGACCGGCGGGGAACCGCAACCGTCTCCCAGACGCTCTCCAGACGAGGGCCCCTGTGACATTCCGGCCGCCACGGCGCCGGGATGAGAAGCCTTGCAGCCCTCGAGCCAATTGCGGCTGCCGTGCCGGAACGCCAGATCGGTTGGGGCGACTGTCCTTCCAAGGAGGCGCTGGAGATGAACGGGCGACAAGTGACGAGGCGCATTGCGTGGGTCGCGGTCCTCGTGCTGCTGAGCGGCCTTGTGCTGCCGAGCGCGGCCTATGCGAAGACCGCGCAGGAGATCGACGCGAGCGTCACGGGCGCGCTGGCCCGGTTCAAGAGCCAGGTCAAGGGCGCCGACGCCTTCCTTCAAAACGCCCAGGCCGTGCTCGTCTTCCCGGGCGTGGTGCAGGCCGGTTTCGGGATCGGCGGCGAGTTCGGGAAGGGCGCGCTGCGGGTTCACGACGACACGGTCGACTACTACAGCCTCGGCGCGGGCTCCATCGGGTTTCAGTTCGGCGCGCAGGTGAAGGATGTGATCATCGTGTTTCTTGAGCGGCAGGCGCTCGACAGCTTCCGCGCCAAGCACGGCTGGAACGTGGGAGTTGACGGATCGGTCGTGCTCGTGAACCTCGGTGCCCACGCGGCCCTCGACACGACGACGTACAACGAGCCGGTCGTCGGGTTCGTCGTGGGTCAAAAGGGGCTGATGTACAACCTCACGCTCCAGGGGAGCAAGATCACCCGAATCACCCCAAGCGCGCAGTAAGATCGTCAGGCCAAGGGAGGTGCCGCTGGCGCCGTCTCCGGCTTTTGGTCGCGCCCCATCGACCGAGACCGGGAAATCTGGACGGTCGATCGGCGTCCAGGCCCGGCAGGGACTTCGCGTGCCGCCGGTAGACTACGATAGGTGCAGACACCTCGAGAACCCGGGGCCGCGATGCCGTCCGACGACGTGCCCGACGCCTTCCGGCGGCACGTGATCGGCGCGTTTCCGAATGGCGCCGAGTGGCTCGACCGTCTTCCATCGCTGATCGCACGCTGTGAGCACCGGTGGCGCCTGAAGGTCGCCGCGACGCCGTTTGAACTGTCCTACAACTACGTCGCGCCGGCCCGCACCGCCGAGGGCGAGGATGTGGTCGTGAAGATCGGGATCCCGACCGCTGAGTTGCGCTCGGAGACACGCGCGCTCGGATCGTACGCCGGCGGCGCGGCCGTCAGGCTCTTGGACGCCGACGAGGCGGAGGGCATCCTCCTTCTGGAGCGTCTGTCGCCCGGATCGACGCTGGCGGATGTCGCGGACGACGAGCGGGCGACCCGGATCGCGGCGGAGACGATGCGCGACCTGTGGCGGCCGCTGCCGCCGAACCCGTTGCTTCCCACGGCCGCCAGCTGGGCGTCCGGCCTGCGGGACCTCCGGCGGCGCTTCGACGGCGGCGTCGGCCCGTTCGACGCGCGGCTCGTCGAGACCGCGGAGTCTCTGTTCCAGGAGCTGCTCGCGACGAGCGGCGCGCCTGTCCTGGTGCACGGCGACCTCCATCATGTCAACATCCTGTCGGCCGCGCGGCGTCCCTGGGTCGCGATCGATCCGAAGGGAGTCGTCGCCGAGCCGGCCTACGAGGTCGGCGCGCTCTTGCGCAACCCCGCGCCGGACCGCTATCTGGATGCGGGCGTCCAGCGGCGCCGCGTCGACCTCCTGTCGGACGAGCTCGCCTTCGAGCGGCCGCGGATTGTCGGCTGGGCCGTCGCGCAGGCGGTGCTGGCCGCCTGGTGGCGCTACGATGATGCGGTCCCGGGATGGGAATCGGCGATGGCGTGCGCACAGATCCTGGCGGGGTTCCTCGGGTAGGGCTCGACCCCGGACGCCCTACGCCTCGGCTTGACGTTCGCCGGACCGTCCTCCTATCCTAGGAGGCGCAGGTCCGTTTCCGGGCCGCCGCACCGCGCTGCCACGATGAGCCTGGAGCTCTTCCACCCGCTGGTCGCCCGCTGGTTCTCGGAGCGGTTCGACGCGCCTACCGCCGCGCAGGCCGCAGGCTGGAAAGCCATTGCGGGCGGCCGCGACACCCTGATCGCGGCACCGACGGGCTCCGGCAAGACGCTCGCCGCGTTCCTGTGGTCGGTGAACGCCTTGGTGCGCGCCGGCGGCGCGCAGGGTCTCCGCGACGAGACTTCGGTCATTTACGTTTCCCCGCTCAAGGCGCTCGGCAACGACATCCAGCGCAATCTGGTGGAGCCGCTCGCCGAGCTCCGCCGGCTCGCCGACGCCGAGGGCACCGCGCTGCCCGAGATCCGCGTCGCCGTGCGGTCGGGCGACACTCCCGCACGCGACCGGGCGCTCATGCTCAGGCGCCCGCCGCACATCCTGATCACGACCCCGGAGTCGCTGTACCTGCTGCTCACCGCGGAACGGAGCCGCGAGTTTCTGCGCACCGCGCGCACGGTGATCGTCGACGAGATCCACGCGGTCGCCGGGGACAAGCGCGGCACCCACCTCGCGCTCTCGCTCGAGCGGCTGGACCTGCTCACCGGGACGCGTTGCCAGCGCATCGGGCTCAGCGCGACCCAGAAGCCGATCGAGGCGATCGCGCGCCTGCTCGTCGGCTCGGGCGCCGACCCGGCGATCGCGCGCGACTGCGCGATCGTCGACACCGGGCACCGCCGTCCTTGGGAGCTGCGGGTGGAGGCGCCCGGGCCTCCCCGCGGGCCGATCGCGACGCACGAGATGTGGGAGGCGATCTACGACCGCCTCGCGGCGCTCGTCCGCGCCCACCGCACGACCCTCGTGTTCGTCAACACGCGCCGGCTCGCCGAGCGCGTGGCGCACCATCTCACCCAGCGGCTCGGGGAGGGTCGCGTCGGCACGCACCACGGCAGCCTGTCCCGACGGATCCGCCTCGGGACTGAGCAGCGCCTCCGCGCCGGCGACGTGCCCGTCGTGGTCGCGACCGCCTCGCTCGAGCTCGGCATCGACATCGGCCACGTCGATCTGGTCTGCCACCTCGGCGCGCCGCGCGCGATCGCGACGCTGCTCCAGCGCGTGGGGCGCTCGGGCCACGGCGTCGGGGCGGTCTCCAACGGGATCCTGTTCCCGCTGACGCGCGACGAGCTGCTCCAGTGCGCCGCCGCGGTCCGGGCGGCGCGGGCGGGCGAGCTCGACGGGGTCGTCGTCCCGGAGAAGCCCCTCGACATCCTCGCGCAGCAGATCGCCGCCACCGTCGCGACGCAGGAAATCTCCGAAGGCGCGCTGTGGGATCTCGTCCGGCGGGCGTCTCCGTACCGCGCCCTGACCCGGGGCGAGTTCGACCAGGTCGTCGGGGTCCTCGCGGACGGCGTCGCGCGCCGGCTCGGACGGACGAGCGCGCTGGTGCACCGCGACGGCGTGCACCGGGTGCTCCGGCCGCGCCGCGGCACCCGGCTCGCCGCGATCACCTCGGGCGGGGCGATTCCCGACACGGCGGACTACGACGTCGTGCTGGAACCCGACGGCACCGTCGTCGGCAGCGTCAACGAGGACTTCGCGATCGAAAGCATGGCCGGCGAGATCTTCCTGCTCGG
>Ga0209415_10006861_pt1 | contig 20101 bp, 9 predicted proteins | sample PeaSoiSIISIP2007_FD_187696 | JGI IMG/M metagenome (GOLD analysis project Ga0209415, IMG submission 187696) | Peat soil microbial communities from Weissenstadt, Germany - SII-SIP-2007 (SPAdes) (version 2) | ecosystem: Environmental > Terrestrial > Soil > Wetlands > Peat | place: Germany... | reverse complement strand
GTTTTGGCCGATCCGAGACACAACGGGTCAATTCCGCGCCGAATCAGAGACCCCGTGAATAATCTGGGTTAACGGCCCGAAAGATACACAACGGGGTTTACGGGATGATAAGGGCTTTGAGACCCCCAGTGTCGAGAAAAACACATTTTATATATTTCTGGCCAGAAATTCATAAAACCGTGTTTTACCGGATGGGGCTTGGAGTAACCCCGAATCATCCCGTAAACCCCGAAACTGCATTCGCTTTTGGGCCAGCAACCATCTACCCCCGTCCATCCGCCACCAACGCGGTCACACCGCCCCCGTCCAGCCTTACTGCTGAGCCGGAGACAGCGCTTCCGCTGCTTCCGGGGGAGTTACCGCCTGATTTGCGCCGCTGGTGTTCGGCCACATTTCGGTTGCCCATTTGGCTTCAATTCCATCCGGCCAATCGTGCAGTCCATACCTAGCATCCAGGGCTTTGCGCAATTCCTTGAGCGTTGGGAATTGGTACCGTTCGCGACGGATTGGTGACATCGCGAACGGCCAACCACATTCGTTCAACCCGGAAGCAACGCCGGGTGGTGCAGGCACAAAGAAGCATATGTAGCCGCTCGCGCGTAGACACCCATTTTTCTACAATCGGCCATTTACCACCGTGCCTTCTTCACTAGCTCCTATAACTCCACTAACTCCATTTCATTATGGGACATTTCCCTTCGTAAAGCGGGGGTTAAGGGTTCAAATCCCTTCTTCGGCTTTTTTGTAAATCCTGCCGAACGTTTGACATGCGTACCTGCCGGTGTCCGGCAGCGCGGCACAGAACCCACTGGGCAAAACGGTATATACCGTTTTGATCCCCCTTTTTGGAGGTTCCGCCATGCCGCGTCTTGTTCGCTCAAATCCTTCTTACCGCAAGCATCGGGCAAGCGGTCAAGCGGTTAAGCCATAGTCACCCTCGAAGGTCGGGACTTTTACCTCGGTCCTTGGCGTACACGAGCATCCTTGGCCGAATACGACCGTGTGGTAGGGGAGTGGTTGAGGGGCTGCTGTTTTGCGCAAAGGATGCCGTCGTGGTCGTGGATGATTTCGCACCCTGCGGCAGTCAATATGACATAGCCCGGATTCATCAGCGCGCCGATCGAGTGATTCGCGCCCAGGGCAATCACACAGGGCGGGGACGCATCTGGAACCGCGCGTGGGCTGCGCTCACACAAGCCGGATCCCGGCAATGCATCGGGCTGTCCGAGACTGACCCTGCGAAGCGATTCATAGAGCTGCTGATCAGTGCGCTAAATTCGGCAAAAGCGCATTTGGCCGATTCTCATGGTGGCCGACCACCGCTTGGCGCGAAATGGGGATGATGGTGATGGCTGGATTGGGGATTCTCCGCCGGCGACGACGCAGATAATTCGACCGCGGTTGACAAGCATCGAGTGCTGGCGGACACGGTGTCCGCGGTCGCGCGTGATCTCAATAGTGGAAATGGCGTCACTCGTGTCATCCGCCTGCGACGCCGGCTAACGAGATGGCAAGGATGGGGTTCATTAGATGCGTACGAAGCCATCATGGACGACGGGGACTGGGAGGAGTGGCGGGAGGTGGCGACAGATTTGAACCGATTGCGCGATTCTGCAACGGATCTCTAACGCTGGCGGCCGACTGCACTCAGCAAATGGGTGACACCGCACTGTTCGTCGCGATTGATCATGGCGCCGATCATGATTGGGGAACGCTCTGCTACCCACCAAATCCGGCGAATGATTCGAGAAGTGAACCAGCATGAGGGTCGATGATGTGTCCGTAGGTGAACGGCACCTTGATATGCTCAGCGGCGCGGAGACGCAGTCGGCCAGACCGTTACATTACAACGGACACGAAAGTCCGTTGTGACGGAAGAATTTGCAGGACGCCAGGGCATCGGCAAGCACGCGGAGGCTCCGTGGGCAAATTGCGGATTTGCCATGTCACCCATGAGCAATAGAATTCTAGCACCGAAGCATCGAAGTTTTCGTTCCGGCCTCGGTCGGAAATTGGAGCAATCAGCGTTGAACAGGTTTTGGGGATTAGTTTTTGCGTCGACCTTGGATTTGATGTCGGCGGCATGCTCGTCAAACCGCCAGCCGCCTTTTGAAATTCACTCGGCTGGGACACTCTCATCGCATCATTTGGGGACACCCTTGTCGGGGCCGGTTGTGGGGAAGGAGGGATCGATCTATTTTGGAGACGCGCTGGATATTCGCGCGCGTTGGTTTGCGCTTGAGCGATTCGATTGCCGCGGTTTGTCGCTTCTGGCAAGCAAAGCAACGCTGATCACGGCGAATCTGGCGGACCAGGCGGTTTTGCCTGCAACGTCGCTGACGAGCAACGCTCGCATTGGATGGTTCAAGAACACGACGGCCGAGCAGGCGTTGATGAACGCCAATCGCGGCCGGTATTTCGAAATCGGCCAGTCTCGAGCCGCCTTGCCAAATGGTACAACCGTTTCCTTCCGCGCGTTTGAGACAGGGGGCGTGCGCGATCAGACGCTGATCCAGCCTGAACCGCGCTTCGTGGAGGTCAGTTTGTCGCGAATCACGGGGGGATCGGCCCGCGCGACGGGAAATCCGCAGATTGCACTTGGAATCGAGGATTCGGCAGATCGTCAATCGCGGCATTCTGATTTTCCGAACTGGCCGGCGGGGGTTTACCAATACGAGATGGCTCTGCTGGACGATCCAATGAAAGGCTTTCCACAGGCATTTTTGCTGATCGTGCCGTTTCGGTTTGCAGGTCCGCCGAATCAAGCTGTCGCGGCGTTTGTGACGATTTCGCGCGCGGGCGACGATACGGGATTCAAGGATGCCGTGGCTCAATGTAAAACCGATCTTGAGGTGAGTCAATCGGCGACGGTCAACCCGTTGTGGACGCTTGGACTGCTGCGGGCGCTGAATGAACTGGACGATCCACATCGCCGGCGCGCGGCCCTGGCTTATCTTGCGGGGCAGGGAAATGCACGATTATGTGAAGACGTGGCAATGCTGGCGGATGAAGCGATTTTGGGGCAGATCGCGGCGGTGGTCAAGCGGGATGCGCCCGCTGCCATCAACAACGGCGACCTCGGACAATACGCGTGGATTCTGGATCGGTCGGCGATTGAAGCGATGCAACCGCTGTTGGCCAAGGCGGCGTTGCCGGCGGAACTGTTCGCGGTGCTGACCGAGCATTTCGGCGAGCCTGGCCGTCATGCGGCGGCGGTTGACGAGATCATGCGAGGCACTTCGAGCGGACGCGAACTCCGGCAGAAATTGATCAGCGAGAACTACATCTATCTTGAAGACAGCTCCCCGGCCGCCCGGGTCCGGGCGTTTGAGTGGCTTGGATCGCAAAAGCTGGCCCCGGCGGGATTCGATCCGCTGGGATCTCCAAAACAGCGACGGCAGGCGTTGGATCAGGCGTTGTCCGGCGGGGCAATCCCCGGGAGTGGCCAATGACCCAACCGGATTCAGGCGAATCAAAAAAGATTGAAGCGAGCGGAAAGAGGCCGCGCCGTTGGCGGCGGCGGGGCCTGATTGCCTTGATGGCGCTGTTGGGCCTGGCGGTAATTTTCAGGATCGCGCTCGTGCTGCTGCTGCCGGCCGTGATGAACAAAGTGGCGCGAACGTGCAAGCTCCAATGCCATTACGATCGATTGGACCTGAGCCTCACGGGCGGGAATGCGGCGATGTGGGGTTTTCAGCTTCTCCCGCAAGAGGGGGGCGATCCCATTCTGCGCGCGGATTATCTTCAGGGAGATATTTCCGTCCTGGCGCTGTTTCGCGGACGGCTGGTGGTTTATCGTGCCGCCGCCGATGGGGTGGACGCGACGTTCGAGCGTGAAGCGGACGGCCACATCCCGCTGTTGGATCGCTTCGCATCCAGCGGATCTTCCTCGCCGCCGCCGAAATCGCCGTCAACCGCCAACGCCTCAGCCCCACTGGATCTCCAGCCGCCCCTGCGGATCGACGCCCTGCGGCTGGAGCATGTCCGTGTGCGGGTGCGCGACCTGTGCGTCAATCCACCGATCGACGCCAGGCTGGCCCTGGATTTTCGATTGTCGAATCTCGGCACTCCGCGGGAACCCACGTATTTCGAGCTGGATTTTTCCTCGGATCCGATGCTCGATTCGCTTCTGATCGAGGGACGGGCTAATGGGGACGCAAAGCAATTGACCGCGAATCTTCACGTCCTGATGCGGGGGCTGCATTTGAAGCCGGCGCAGGGATATCTTTCCGCGATTGGGCTGCGGGCGGTCGCGGACGATATTTCCGCCACCGCGACAGGCCGGCTGACCGCCTCCGTCGGCGCCAATCCGGGCGACGGGATCAAGGCGAATTTGACGTTGGACAATGCGCGGTTGACCAGCGACGGGAAGGAAGCCTCGGCACTCGACGAACTGGATTTGGGCGTCGACTCGTTGAACCCCGGCCTCGTCAAACTTGGAAGGCTCGCCGTCAAAGGGGTACGGTGCGATGCCGGGCGAAATCCAAATGGATCGTTTGCGATTGCCGGAGTCGAGATTGTGAAGGCGGCGGCAAACGCGGCTGGGCAGAAGGATTCCAGCCAACCGATCGCGTCGCCGACATCGCCCGTGGCGACGTCGGGATTTCAATGGAGTCTCGACCAATTCACGCTGACGGGCCTGCACGTGGGATTCCTCGATCAGGCGGTGTCGCCGCCCGCGACGTTGGCACTCGATTCGCCGGGCATCGAGTTGGACAACCTGGATTTGGGCCATCCGGATTCGTCGGCGAATTTCTCAGCGACGCTCACAGCGCCGGGAATCGTGCGCGAGATTCATATTGCCGGGCACGCGACGCCGTTCGCCGCCACCAAATCGTTCAACTTGACCGTCACGGCGAATGGCATCTCGCCGTCGGCGGCCGATCCGTATTTGAATGCCGCGCGACTTGCGTCGGAATGGAAGGATGGAAGTTTCTCGGTCTCGGCAGATGGAGAGATGGCTCTCGACGACAACGGAGTCGTTACCGCGAACGCGCACCTGGCTGATTTTCGGCTTGCCGATGGGTCCGAGTTATTCGCACTGAAAGAGGCGCGAATCAAGGGTGCGGGCGTCGATCCGCATACGCGGACGCTGCGCGTGGATGCGATGGATATTTCCGGGCCGAGTCTCGTGGCGCACCGGGATCGGGAAGGCAATCTGCACGTGTTTGCGTTTAAGACGAAGTCGGCTTCCGGCAGTTCAACGGTCGCGACGATCCAGGCACAGCCGGCGGCAACCGAAGCAACCGAGCAATCTCCGTCGGTGTTTCAAAATTTCGAGATCGGGCATTTTGCGTGGAAGGACGTCCATGTCCACCTGACGGATGACGCCGCGAGTCCGCCGGCGGCGCTGTCCGTTTCGGATGCGGGCATCACGGTCGATGATTTGTCGATTCATTCGAAGCCAACCGGCGCTGCTCCGAAATCGGGAAAGATTCGGGCGTGGCTCGTTGCGCCGAATCTGGCATCCGGGCTTTCTTTTGAAGGAGTCGTTACGCCGGCCTCGGATCAAATAAACTGCGATTTCAATATTCGCGGCGAAGGCCTGCGCGGGGATGCGGTGGCGACCTATTTGAAGCCTCTGGGCATAGAACCGACTTTGACTGATGGATTAGTCGCCGTCCATGGACAAGCGAAGCTGGATCAGACCGGCGATCGGCCGCGCCTCTCACTTGCGCTGGACAATTTGAAATATAAGGATTCGGATCAATTGCTGGCCACGGTTGCGGACATTCACGTTGACGGATTATGCGCCGGGCCGGGCAATTTCACCTTGGATTCCATCAAGGTGGAATCGCCCCATGCTCGAGTGGTTCGCTGGCTCGACGGCGGCGTTGAAACGGCCGGGCTTCGCTTCGTCGCCAAACCGCCGGCGCCAGCGACGGCGCCGGTCGACGATCCGCCTGCGGATCGGCCTTCCTCAGCGGCGCCCGCGGCGTTTTCCGCCGCCGTCAAATCGCTGGCCGTTTCGGATGTCGGGATCGATTGGATCGACCATGCCGTCCAACCGAACGTTCAAACCACGATCCACGCCCAGGCGGCGCTTTCGGATTTTGAATTCAGCGATCATTCGCATCCCGGCGCTTTTCATGCGGTTGCAAGCGTCGATCGCTGTCTCGACGCGTTAGCCGTCGCCGGGACGCTGGCGATATCGCCGACCGGGCAGAATGTGCAACTGACATTCGACGCAAAAGGTCTTCGCGCCGGTCCGATGGCGGCGTATCTGCCCCGGAACCTCCGTTCGACCCTTCAGAACGGCTCGCTCCATCTGGCTGTTAATGGGGACGTATCGCAAAACCGGCTCGGCGGCCAGGCGGTCGAGTTGGCAGTGCACGACTTCCGCTATCGCGATTCCGGGGATGTCCCTTTGCTTCAATTCGATTCGTTTCACCTCAAAGCGCCCAGGCTCGATCCGCAAGCCAAAGTCGTTGCTCTCGACGATGTAACGCTCGACGGATTGGAAACAAACGTTCGAAAAACCGCGGCCGGAATGAATTTATTGGGGGTGGAGTTGGTTGCGGCGCCGCCATCGGCACCCGCGCCGGTGACGACGCAGCAATCGCCCGCGTCGCCGTCATCGGTTCCCGTCCCGGTGACGGCGGCATCCCAGCCGAGCGACCAGGACGTTCTGCGCCAAATTGCGGCAAACCGCGGCAAATATCCGCTGGTCAAGCTCCAGCAACTGGACCTGATCACGCGAAGGATCACGGTGGTGGATGAAACCAACGCTGGAACCTCGCCCCTGGCGCTGTCTAACCTGGAGATTCGAAACGTCAAACCGATCGCGTGGCTGGGTCGCGATCCGGAGTCGAACCCTCCAACGGAGATTAAGGTAACCGGCGGAATCGATCCCGTGGCCGGTCAATTTGTGGTCGATGTCAAGGCGACTCCGTTTTCCCGGCAGAAAACTTTCGGAATGGACCTTGCCGTTTCGGGAATTCGCGGCGCGGGGCTTACCGCCGTCGCGCCGCAATTCGCTTCCAAGATCGACGGCCAAGGGATGACGAACGGCCAGTTCCAGGCTTCGATGCTGGCCACACTTAAATTGCAGACCAATCTGCCGACCGATTTTGATTTCAGTCATGGGGGAAAACTCGATTTCAGCCTCACGAAAACCGCCTTTCGCGACCAACCCGGAGGGCCGGTCTTGGCGGGCGTCGGCGAAATCCATTCGGATGGAATCGTAATGTCGCCCAGCTTGAACGGCGTGGAATTCAAGGAGCTGGAAATCGACAATCTGACGGCACGCGCCCAACGAAAACCTGACGGGCTTCACGTTCTGGGCCTGGTTGTGAAAACGCCGGCCACTCGGCCCTCGACGGCCCATGCTGCGCAAGCAACCGCGTCTTCGTCGCCCGTGATGGCGGTCGATCCACCGCCGTCCGGCGCCATCAAGATCGATCGGTTATTGGTCAGTGGCATCGACTGCAGGGTCGAGGATCAGACGTGCGATCCGCCGGCCATCATCCCGATCAATGGACTCGACGTCGAGGTGCAGAATCTGTCGAGCCAGCCCAAGCCGGACGACAAGCCCGTTCGGTTCAATCTTCTGGCGACCGCCGGCAAAGTTCCGCTTCCGGGGCGCCAGCCAAATGAGGATGCCAGCCGCGAGCTCCTCTCGCAGATCGCTGGCAGCGGTGTTGTTTCCCTCTCTCCCAACCTCAAAGGGTGGACAAAACTCTCGCTCAGCGGATTCGAGTTGCTCGGCGTTCGCGGCCTGGCCCACGAAGAAAAGATTACCGTCGGCGGTGGTACGTTTGACGGAGACGTCGACCTGCGATTCGCCGGTGACGGGACGATTGATACCAGCACCCGGCTGGTCCTGACGGACCTTTCCCTGTCGGAGCCTCCCAATGGATTCATATCTCGCACACTACGGTTGCCCGCTCCGCTCGACGTCGTGATCGCGGCCCTTCAGGATCAGGAGGGATCGATCACTATTCCATTGAATGTTTCCGTCGATCGAGGACAGCTTAGCATGGCTTCCATTGCCGGCGCCGGAGTGGGAGCGCTCGCCCAGGTTATCACGACGGCCGTGGCGTCCGCGCCGCTGAAACTGGCCGGATCGTTACTGGGCCCAAAGCAAACCGAGGCGGAGCCGCCGATCAACATTTCCTTTCCGGCGGCATATTCCGACCTGGCGCCGGATCAGATCGCGCAGCTTCAGGCGCTGGCGGTCCGGCTTCAGAAAAATCAGTCCCTGCGCGTGACGCTACGGTCCAATGCGGGGCGGGACGATGTCTGGTTGGCAAGACAGCGCGTCAACCCCGGCGCGGAAAACGCGGTAGTTTTGGCGGATGCACTGGCGCGACGACGTGATGCGTTGCTTACGGCGAGGTTGGATGCGACCAGCCAGGTTCGGGCGCTTCTGGCCTCCACGGATACCGATGATGCCGCCCGCGCGATCGAGAGGCTGCGGACAATCAACCGTCAGCTTGCCTACACCGAAAATGCGATGGATTACGCTTACGACCTTCTGCGTCCCGGCGCCGACCGCCAGGCGATGCGCCGGACCCGGGCAGCCACGTTGGCGATCGCCCGGGCGCGAATCGAAACGATCCGCGAATTTCTGATCGCCAACGGTCGCGGCGCCATTGATGCCAGCCGGATTTCGCAGGCCAACCCGCAATTCGTCGAATCGCCGGAAAATCAGGATGGGACGGTGATGGTTACGACGGTGAAAGGGAAATGATTGACTGGGCGGCGCTTTGATCCAACACGCTATAGAAGCCGTCCGAAAACCGTGTTTTCATCCAAGTCTGGGCCGGGGGATAATGGGTTCTTGACCACGCAAGGAAGCAAGGTCATGGAGTGTCTGATCACGAATGAACTGTGGAAGCAATTCGAGCCGGTCATTCCCAAGCACCCCAAATCGTGCAAGGGCGGTAGGCCACGAAAGGACGATCGCGACTGCCTGAAAGGCATGGCGTAAATGGTGCGTGGCAGCGTGGCCTGGCATCTGTTTCCCATCGCCGAATTCGGCGTTAGCAAAAGGTGAGCGATGCACGCGCCGCTCCGGTTCTACCCTGCCGGAGCTGGACTTCGCCGCCTCCACTGATCCGGCAGCCATTGCTCAAGTTGACTGATCGGTGTGGCTGGCAGGTTCGTCAGCAACTGCGTCAGATAGCGCTGGAGATCGATGTCGTGCGGGCGGCAGGTGCTGGTCAGGCTGGGCGCGTTCGCCGCGACCAACGGAATATCCTTGCCGACGACTTCTTCCAGTGTGCCGGAGCCGGCGAGTGTGACGATGTTGGTGATGACTGGGTTGGGAATGGTCCGTCGGCGGCGACGATCGTCGCGCCAGACTGATCCGAAGACTGACCTTGCCGCTGGCAGGCCCGGCTTTCAAAGCGTCTGACTCAATTGTTGACGAATTTGCCTGCGAAGCCGATGAGCCAAGGCGAGCAATCGCTGCCGGACCAGTGGAAATGGCGAAATCCTGCGCCATCAGGGTAGATGCGGTTTGCGTAGGGGATAGGGAGCAGCATAGTCGGCGTAGTGCTCATGAACTGTCCACTTGTCATTGGCAAGATGCCTTGAGCGCTGAAGGATCTGGCGGGTGTAATAACCGTGATGTGACAGTTGCCGGAGCAGCGCATCGATCACGAAAATAATCTAGTTGCGGGCTGAGTTACGGATGATCGATTCTTTCCGCGGGGTGCACCCTGGTGAGAAGCTTTTGGAAATCCGATCTTGCGCGCAGGGAGGGTGGGAAAGCCGGTTCTTGCTCGATCAACTGAATCTCATCCGGCCCTGATTTCCCGCTCAGCCATAGTTCTCGCGCCTGCGCGAGAATTGCGATGGCGACGTTCTGTTGCTCGGATTCTCGGGACACATCGGTTCGAGACATCTCGGCGTAGATGCAGGCGACATCGTGCAGGATGAGATAATCATCGGCGCCGTAAAGCAGCGCTCGGGCGGCTTCCTGGGGCGCCTCGCCATAGGACTTCTGGCACGCTTCAACGTAACCAAGCCCGGCATGGGCTTCGGCACTGGTCGGATCAGAGCGCAGGACCGCATCAAAATCCGCGCGGGACTGTTCGTAGTTTCCGAGCTTTTGGTATGCCCAGCCGCGATTGATTCGACTTTGCGCATCCAGTGGCTCCAATCGAATTGCACTGGAATATGCGGCGACGGCACGGTCAATTTGCCCGAGGTTTTCCAGCACGGAACCCAAGTCCGCGTAAACCTGGGCCGATGGGCCACCCAGTTGGATCGCCTTCTCAAGGTCTTCGGATGCCAACGCCAACGTCTTGCGATTCGCTTCATCGGGCAGTTGCGCGGCGATGTGGCGTAACATTCGTCCCCGTCGTCCGAGGCCGTCGGCGGTCGCCGGGTCGAAACTCGATTCCATGGCGTACTTCATCATGTCGCTGAGGTCTTGCAAGCCGGACGCTTGATTCTCCTGCAACAAATGCACCCTCGCCCGCAGCAGATAGGCCGGATAGAACTCTCTCTTTTGGCGAATCACGGAATCCAGATCGCTCAACGCTCTGATAAAGTCATTCGATTCCAGATATAGCTGTGCGCGGTAATAGGCGGCCTCGATCAGCATCCGGTTTTCCGGTGGCTGCAATGCCGCCGCGAAGTCGGCCAGAGCCGCTGTTCGATTTTGTTGCAGCGAATTGACGACGCCGCGATTTAACCACGCGGGACGGAAGTCGGGATTGATCGCAATCGCGTGATTGAGATCGTCTTTCGCCTCGTCGAATCGATGCATCAGACCGAGCGCCATGCCGCGAGCGCTGTATCCCCACGGCGCGTCCGGGCGCAGGGCGATGCAGGCGCCCAGAGCCTCAACGGCCTCGGGCCAGTGGCCGACGCTCAAGTAGCATCGGCCCAGTTGAAAATGGGACCAATAGTGCTTTGGATCCATCTGCAGGGCCTTTCGATAGGCGTCGATGGCTTGGTTGAGATCGCGGATTTGGCCGGGCGAGAGGGCCTGGTTGGCGGTGGATGGTTGCCGAGCGGTCGCGGATCGCCGCCGCAATTCCTCACCGAGCAGGAAATAATCGAATGCTGTCGACGGGGTCAGGGGATTGTCCTCTCGCCGGGACATTTCACCGGCTCGATTCATGTCCTTTCGAAGCTCAAAATCCATGCGTCGCAGGCGGTAGTAGCTGCGCGTGGGTGTGGGGATCAAACTTGCGGCTCGATCCAGTAGCGCCCTGGCATCCTGGGGCGTTGACCCTTGCGGCGCTTGCAATTCGCCCTGAGCCAGAAGCAGCAGTAATTCATACATCTCGCCGCGCAATCGCTCGCTCTGCTGCTGCAAAGGCAATCGTTGCAAATCAGGTCCCCAGTCCGATGCCGCCGCCAGAGCATCGCCGGCGGCGACGCGCGCTTTGCCCGGATCGTAATAGGGGGCATGCTCGGCGATCGGATCGGTGCTTGCGGCGTAAAATCTGGCCTCGTCCGCCAGCCCATCGAACTTTTCAACCTGCGCGCGCGCCAGCTCCTGTTCCCGAAGTCCCGCCGCCTCCAGCAGCGATTCCCGTTGTCGCTGCTGCATCTGGCGAAATCCGGCCAGGATGAAACCGCCAGCCACCAGGATCAGCAGGGTGATGCCCGTTCTTCCCAAAGCCCGTCGATGATGCCTGCACCAGCGCCACGTCCGCGCAATGGCATTTTCGGGATAGGCCAAGACCGGCTCGCCCGCCAAATAACGTTGCACGTCCTGCGCCAAGTCCAAGGCGGAGGCATAACGATGGTCTTTGGCATCGGCGGACGCCTTGAGGCAGATCGCCTCAACAGCTTTGGGGATATCCGGTCGACGCAAACGGGGGGCAACCGGTTGGGACGTCCGCGCCAGATTGAGTATTTCGTCACGGCTTCGTCCTTCGCGCGGCGGCTGGCCCGTCAATATCTGGTACAGCGTCCCACCCAATAGATAAACGTCGGTCCGCTCGTCCACATCCAGCATTTTTCCGTGAGCCATTTCGGGAGCCATGTACAGCGGGCTGCCGAGAATGCTTCCCGCAACGGTCTCTGACGTGGCGCCGCTGCCGCCGGATATCCCGGGCGGACCGTTGATCGCGTCGGGCTTTCCGCGGACTCTTGCCAAGCCCCAATCGAGCACCATGGTTTCGCCATAGGGTCCAAGCATGATGTTGTCGGGCTTGAGGTCGCGATGCAGCACGCCGCGGCTGTGGGCGTAGGCGACGGCATGGCATATATCCACGAATACCTGCAGCAGACGATGCCACTGTAGTTCGCGGGCGCCTTGATTCGACCCGGGAGCGTGGAATTCGTCGATCGCCTGCTTCAGACTTCGGCCGCGAACAAACTTCATGACGTAAAACGGCCGGCCCGCTTCATCCAATCCCATATCGTGAACAGGGACGATCCCCGGGTGCTCCAGTTGACCGGTGACTTGCGCCTCAGCGACAAACCGCTCTTTCGCATTCTGGCCGGCAATGGAAAGCACCTTGACGGCAACCTCGCGTCCGAGGTGGGAATCTTCAGATACCCATATCTCGCCCATCCCGCCTCGGGCATGGAACTTCTTGATGAGGTAGCGATTCCGCCCAAAGGTAACTGCGATTGAGGGGGCTTCCGGTTCACCCGCTGGACCGGACACTGCCAAATCCGAAATCGCGACGCCAGGCGGCGCCATTGTGGGTGATCCAGAGGGTTGCGGATCCATGGTGTCCGCAGGATTTTGTGGGTCGCGATCCGGCATCAGCGCTCGTCCTCCGAACAACCATTTCCATTTCGCGTTCCCAATACGATCGTTTTGAATGCAATCGCCCGCAGTAGACAAAAGCTACCCAGCAGCAGCATCGCCTTCAAAATATTTCGCCGATGATCTGCAATGGTTGCCGCGCGGCCCTTGTCAGCGGTCGAACGATGCGTTGGTGCTTTGTCGGCAACTCTCTGGATGGTGTGGCCCATGCCATCCTGCTTCGAAACTGATTGTTCGCGACGGGGCAGCGTTTCGACACCGGTTGATGCATCCCCGGCGGGCCTGCTTGTCGATTCCGCGTTCCAGATGGCCTGCGTCGTCGGCGACTGCGACCTCCGCGACTTCCGGGTCGTCGGCAACTTCACGGCTGCCGGTAATGCGGGACCAGCGACATTTGCAGGCCGAGTGGTCGGATTACTTTTGTTGTCGGCGTTTGTAATCGCAGGGGGCAGGATCTGATCTGCGGCGTCCGGTTGCGGCGCAGAAGTCGAGTCCGTTACCGTCGCGGTGGCGGAACCCTCGATGACGACGGTCGCAAAAAGCGCGAGTATTGCCGGTCCAACCGACGATCGTCCACCGGTGGCAGCGACTGGGGTCGCGGTAGTGGTGTCTTGGAGAGCGGCAGCAACCGGGGTGGCGGTAGTGTCTTGGAGAGCCGCCGCGTCCGCGATGCCAAACTGGAACTGACGCGTGCCGCTGCGCAACCCATCTGTCAGTTGAATGCTCTGCTCCTGGTTCGTCCCGACGATCAGCACGCCACCGCGGCTGGCCTGTGCCACGTTGCTGACGTTCAAAACGAACTGGCCTGGTACGATCGGCAGCACAACCACTTCCACATTGCTCGCCACGCTCACGAACGAATCGGGAATCTGGCTGCTCAAACTGTTGGTCTGGAGGCTGTAATCGATTCGGGTCCCTTCAGGATCGACCAAATCAAGCGAGACCGGGTCCAGAAACATGACCAGCAGCGGAGGCAGATCTTCCCCCGCAAGCGCCGGCTGGAAAAGGTGGAGCATCTGATTGAGCAAGGATGCCGTAAGAGTCGTCTGATCTCCGTTTTGGGTCAGGAACGAATCCAACAGCGCTCCGAGGTCGCTGTGCAGTTGAGTCAGGAACGGCGTGCCGGTCTCGAAATTTCCGAAGCCTCCCAGACTTATCTCGGATACGAGGTTAGCCGCCGCGAAGCGAGCGCCTGCAACAACGGTTCCATTGCTGACCGATACCACGTGATGTGCGGCGAAGGCGCTGGCGGTCAGCGGATCCTGCTCGTCGTCGTTGAACGCCGCGGATACGATCTTCGGCGACAACGTGATCACGTATGACCCCGTCGGCAGAGGCGCGCCAAACAACAGGGTCACCGTCTGTCGCACCGCGGTCGGATACGTCTTTCCGCTGGCAACGTCCACATTGGCGCCAGGGTCATAAACGACGGATTGAAAGCCGTTGGCGGCTGCGAGAGGAATGTTCTGATTGTCCGGCGCCCCGAGCACGCCACTTGGCCCCAACCATGTCACGGTGTAATTCGCGGGATCTTCCGCTGAGACCGGATCGAGCCGATCCCCTTGGAACGTGATGACGAGGTTGGTTGTCGGCCCCGCCGCAAGATTACCCGCACCCGTCAGCAGCGCGTCGCCTTCCACCGATACAACCTGTGGCAATACATCAATGTCCAGCGTGTAGGCCCCCGCGCCCAGCGTCCCGCCTGAGCCGGCCATGCCGAAGACATGCACCGTCAACGTCTGGCCCTGAGCGGCGACCACGTCGAATTCCTGCCCGGAGCCCAACTGCGCTCCCTGCGAGCTGAGAACCCGCATCGAAAGGCCCGCGCCGGCGACGGCCTCAAAATCGCCGGCGAAGTCGATCACTTCGGGGCCGGACCCAGGTGCCGCTTCGGTCGGAACGGTAACCGTGTAGTACGCGTCTTCATGGCCCGGGACGATGGTCAGCGTCGGCTCAACCGTGTGGACAACCACCCCGAGGTTGCGAGATGTCTGCGGTGTGTTGTTGGGAGCGATGACCGGCGGTTTGCCGAAGATGATGTGGACGCCGTCGGTATCGACGTAGACGATGTCAAGGGTCCCGTCCCCGGTTAAGTCACCCACCGCGAGAGATTGCGGCCTGATGGCGGTCGCGAGACGAATGGGGGAGCCGAAGCCTTCGAAGCCGCCGCTGTCGAAGATACTGGGAAGAACGGCGATTTCGGCCGGGCCGGAGAAGTCGGTTTGTGAGAGCCCGCTGTCGGCGACAATGAGGTCAGGGTGGCCGTCGGGCGGACCCAACTGGGTCGAGCCGTTCGGATTTGTGATTTGGCTTCCGACGTCGGCCACGGCCACCGCGAGAGGGGCCTCTCCCGAACTGTCGGACGTGGCGGAACCGAACGTCCCATCACCGTTTCCCAAAACATAGGAGATGGTGCTGTTGGAAATATTGGCATTCGCGACATCCGGAATGCCGTCTCCATTGAGATCGGCCACTGCCAAGTCAGGACCGCCCCCCACGAAACTCGATGCGAGCCGGAACGTGCCGTCGCCGTTGCCGAGGTAGACGTATGTCATTTGATCGGCGCCGCCGGTGACGAGCAGGTCGAGTTTGCCGTTGCCGGTGAGGTCAGCGGCTTGGAGGTTGTCGTATGAGAGGCTATTGAACACGGGGGTGATGATGAGTTGGGCCGGCAGAAAGGTTCCGTCGCCGCGTCCCATTAAAATCGCCAGGGTTGAGTTCCCCGCCGAGGCGGACAAAACGGCCAGGTCCGGAATACCGTCGCCATTGAAATCACCGATGACGACGGCGTTGGGCGCCGGGCCCGCGTCGAATCTTTCCTGCGGTGCAAAGGTGCCATCGCCGCGGCCCATTAACACCGAAACATCGCCGGAGGTGGGGTTGGTGACGACGATATCGAGGTTCCCGTCTCCGTTCAGGTCCGCCACGGCCAGCCCGCGCTTGTACGTGGGCAACTCACTAAAAACCGTAGTAGCGTCTTGCGTGTTCATCGCGCCAATCGAATATTGGCGCGGCGCTTGAAACGTGCCATCGCCGTTGCCGAGCAGAACGCTGACCGTATTATCCAGCGCGTCGCTGACGATCAGGTCCGGCTTGCCATCGTGGTTGACGTCGGCGACGACCACTTGGGAGGGTCCGTCCCCGGCCGGGAACGCCAGCGAGGTCCCCAAATTAGCCGAGAAGAGATCCAGGTTCGTGAAAGCGAGCGTAAATGACCCCGTGGCTGCGGAGACGCCCGACACCTCCAGAAGGAGAAGCTGGTTCTGCGTGACGGAAACGGTAACCGATTCGGCTTGGCCGGCGCCGGACGGCTGACCCGTTACCAGGACGGTCGGGTTTCCCCTCGTGTCGGTCTTAGTTGGATCGAGGACTTGCACGCTCAGATTGCCTGTCACGTCGCTGCCGGGGCTCAGAGTGACGTTGATGGACCCGGCCGCTGCCGACTCGAATTGGTAGAGGTCCCGGGCACCCGCAGCAAGCGTGCCCGATTCGTTTCCCACAACGGCGGTGCCGAGATCGGCGGTGAGTGACTGAAGGTCAAGAGAATAGCTCACCGAAGCCGGCCCATCCGGCGAAACCCGCACCAAATAGGTTTGTCCGGCTGTTCCAGGAACGACAATTTGCTGGCCCACGGGGTTGCCGCTGGCTTCCGACAGATCGGTCCCTGAAGCCAGAAGAGTTGACCCGTCGGCGCCGTACAGTTGCAGCAGCAAACCGCCGGATGAACTCGTTGGTGTTGCCGTAATTGTCAAATTCCCCGTGGCGGCCGCGGTGATTTCAAACCATTCCTGGTCATCCGCCAGAACTTGCAATTTGGGAACGCTTCTTTCGATGACGGTTCCAAGGTTCGTCGCGGTGGATGGGCTGTCATTCGGCCCGAACCGGTCGTTGGCGGGCGGCGGCGGCGAAAGCATTGAGAACGTCGCGAAGTCGATATTCTGATTCCCGGCCCCTGTGTCCGTCCACGTCGCGTATGCCATGCCGTCGGCGGCCGACAGACCGATCCGATCCCCCAGGAAGTCCGTCGTCTGCCCCTCCGCATCGGTGAACTGCCCGGCGTCGGCGTCGAACGAATCGGTCGTGATTCGGAAATTCGGGCTGAACGTCTGGCCCCCATCTGTGCTTACCGTGCCGTAGACATCCAGAAGGTGGTTCGCCGGATCGTGCCGGGTGTCGTACCAGATAACCGCCAAGTCGCCCTGGGAATCGATGGCCATCTGCGGCATCGTCTGGCCATCGGCGACATCATCAGGGCCGCCCTGCGAAGGAAATCCGCCGTTGTCGTCATTGAGCACCTCGGCAGGCTGGCCGCCGACTTTGAACGTCGATGTCCAAGTCACACCGTAATCCGTGGAGCGGGCGAAAAAAATGTCGCCGTAATCCAGGGGGACGCCGTCCGCGTTATCCGTCTCGACAGCCTCGGCGACGTAGAGCGTGCCCGGGCGAGTTGGATCGGCGATAATGTCCCGGGAAGGGAGCGTGCGGAAATCGTTCGTTGGCCCGGCGGCCCCGGTATCAGCACTTATATTGCCGATGTAGATCCCGGTGTTGAACGGCAAACCGTCGCTCGTTTGCAGGTTAACTGAATTGAAGCTCTGTCCGGCATCGGTCGAGTGGATGACGGCAAACCAGCCGAACATGTAGTAGTCGACGTAAAGATCACCTCCAGGCCCGATCGACATCTGAGCATAGTTTTGTCCGGTAAGACCCGAGGGGGCTTCGCCGGTGAAGTACGGATCATTCGGCCCGATCACGGTTACGGGAATGCCCGTGCCTGCCTGCGGCTGAAGCCGGAGTTGCCAGGTTTGTCCACCGTCGGATGAGACGGCCAGCATGATCGCGCCGCCCCCCCGTCGATGTAGAATCGCCGGGAAACTGACCTGCCGGATAGAGTTGAGTATAGGTCACATATTCATTGCCGTAGTTGGGGTTGGGCTGACCGTCTGGCAGCAGGCGGAACGTATCAATCGCTAAGTCAGGAAAGGTTTCCAACGGAACCGGATCCGTGCCGTCGTAGAGATTCGAAGCCACGGCGACCGGCGTCCCCCAGGTTAACCCGCCATCGTTGCTGCGGGCCACGAAGATGCCGTTGTTGGACTGGAAGCCGTCGGGCCTCTCGGATGCGTCAGGGTTGGTCAGCCCCGGCTGTGCCCCGAGAAACGTGGCGGCCTCAACGACGACGAAGACGTGACCCTGGGCGTCGAATGCTGTCGTGGGATTGGATGCGCCCTGGTCAAATGCGGTGGGCAGCGGAATCGAATCCGTCTGCCAAGTCGCCCCGCCATTCTCGGAAACCGCTACGCCGATTCCTTCATAGCCCGTGGTGGCCAACGACTGATCCATGTAGCTGACGACAAGATGCTCGGGGTTCAACGGGTCGGTCGCGATCGACGGCGCTTGCTGGACTTGGGGGTTTGTGGTGATCTGCTCGTTCAGGACGCCGTCAGTCGCGGGGACAGCCCCGGACAACAAAAGACGCGGCTCCAGTCGCTCGATAAAGCGGGGCGCGGGTTGCTGCCGGCGGATTGCGGGATGCCAGTCCATTCGGCGGCCACCAGGTTTCCGCGGCATGAGGATGTGAAGCCATTCTGACAAGCTGCTCCCGGCTAAAAATGGCGTCGCGCTCTGCGAGGGCGCGATCGCGGCGGAGTCCTTTCCCACATGACGTGCTGGGCGCGTTCAATCAGCGGTCGGCGGCATCGTCGCTTTCAACTCGGCGAACGCCTCGCGGCCCTTGCCGAAGTGCTCCAATGCCTCTTTCAACAAACGGAGCGTGGACTGATCAACCCATACCTGATCGCCGCACCACCGTAGCCCTTGGATCAGGTCATCGCGCCCCAATGTGCTGAGTTGCTTTCCGGAGCGCAGATCGGCCACGGCTATGCTGAGGTAATAAAGCAGAATTGCGATCTCGCGCGGCAGCGGGCTGTCGGGATCATTCCAACAACTCTTGGCAAATCGCTTTGTGAAACTCAAAAGTTCCAGGGACGGCTCGGGGTGGTGCAGAAGCATAGCCAGGTTCTTCACCTCCTGCTGGGGTGATCCGAGCGTCTTCAATTCGTGCGCCACCTCTGCCGAGAGACTGTTTCCAAGCGCTAGTACCAGCGGCGCAGCCAATTGGTGTTTCAGAATTGCGCCCAACTCCTGCGGGTGCCAAACGTGCCGTGTGTCTTCCCGAAGTTCCAACATGGACGATAGCGCCAGGGACTTCTCTGGGCGCGGGCTTTGTTCATGCATACTGGCCCCAACGGTTGCTTCCGCGATAAATACGTGGGATTCCCACTGACTATGCGCCGGCAATGGAAAGAATTGACCTCAGATCGTCGATTTCCTGATCGATCCGTTGCGAATCACCGGCGTATTCACCTGCGACCGACCGTAAAATCCGGGCAAATTTTCGCTTGGCGGTCGTGAGCAGGTTGAATGCAAGGATGGGCGATTGCAAACCAAATCGCTCGATCAAAAGTTCATAGGGCATCGGTTCAATGCCATCGAAAGCCGGCTTGACGACGCGGCATTCGAAAATGACCCACACCTCTATTTGTCCGGAGGTTTCACATTCGCGGCGCATCCGGGCGAGCGCCTGGGCGACGAGTTCCTGTGCCCAGGCAATGTCGAACTGATTTGAAGGCTGTGCCTCCCTTGAGACCCGTTCTTCCCGCGCGTCCGCGCCGACAGGCGCGCATTCCGTGGAACGCGTGCCGGCGCCGGCTCGACGAGCTTGATCGATTACATAGCGATTCAGCGCAACCATCAAAAAGGAACGGAACTTTCCTCTCTGGCGATCAGCCTGGGCGATGAGATTGTGTTCCACAACCTTTTCAGCGACGAACCCCTGAAGAAGGTCCTCCACCTGTTCATGATCGAATCTTTTCTGGGCTCGCAAATAGGCTCGCAGCGCCGGTAGATAACGTTGCAGCAATAATCCTAGTGATACCTTCCGCGCCTCCGCGTCCGTTTGGCCAGCGCGATGCACCAGCGACCATTGCGTGGGCGCAAAAGGCGCAAGTTCGCTTTGTCTGTGCCCGGACACGACGGGTGATCCTCTCTAGTCAAGGCTGCTTTGCAGAATACGCCGCTGAATGTGCATCAACCGGGATGGCCCATTTGATCTTCACCCCACCAGCGCCGTGAGGCAATAAACTGCATCATACGCGACTTCGGTCATCAATTCCACCATTTTCCAGACTTGGGTCAATTGAAATGCGAAGGCTTGGGGCTGGAAACTATCCATTTGGGCGATTAGGGCTCCGCTTGACCAAATACGATCATTGCAATAACGACCAAAAGCGCATGCCGCGCGGCCCCCTATAAAGTCGCATTTGCGCGCGGCATGGGCCAAGAATCGTTGCTCTCAATCATCCGACTGCTGGTCGGTGATATCCTCGGGAAAGCCGGCGGGCGCCCCGCCCGCCC
>Ga0209415_10006859_pt1 | contig 20103 bp, 12 predicted proteins | sample PeaSoiSIISIP2007_FD_187696 | JGI IMG/M metagenome (GOLD analysis project Ga0209415, IMG submission 187696) | Peat soil microbial communities from Weissenstadt, Germany - SII-SIP-2007 (SPAdes) (version 2) | ecosystem: Environmental > Terrestrial > Soil > Wetlands > Peat | place: Germany... | reverse complement strand
ATCACGGTTCCCGCCGCAAGCGTGTTCGGCGTCAACACCACGGCCACATCGCCGCCGCTGCCCTGCACGATGTTGTTCGTCACCTGCACCGCCACCGGGGCGCTCTCATGCAACCAGATGGCAAAGTCTGATCTCGCCGGGTCATCCAAAATCGTATTGCCGTTGATTACTGGGGCCGCGCTGTCTTGCGCATAGACACCCGACCGCCCGGAGCCCCCGCCGAGCAGGAAGCCGATCGTGTTTCCACTCGCGGTGCCGCCACTGCTGTTTTGGTAGTAGAGTCCGGCACCGTTCGTCGTGATGGTGTTCCCGGTGATTGTCGGCTGCGCACTGTCTTTCACCGTCACCCCGGCGTAGTTCGAGTTCTCCGTGATTGTATTCCCGGTGATCTGTGCCAGCGAGCTGCCACCGACCGTGATGGCGGTGGTGTTCGCGATGTTGATCGTGCAGCTCTGCACCGTGGGCGACCCGTCCGTGATCGTGATGTTCCCGCCGGTGACGGTGGCGTACGTGAGCTGTCCGGCACTCGCCGGGGTCACGCCACTCGCGCCGTTGAAGACAATGTACACGTTCTGAAACTGCACCGCGCTTGTGCTCGTCCCCATTGCCTGCAGCGTAGAGCCCGCCTGCGCCACCAGGCTGTAGTTCTGTCCGACGAGCGTGACCCCGGCAGCGATCGTCAATGTCTGTCCCGCAGGCACGTTGCAGTTGCCGGTGAGGCGGTGTGGATTGTCAGCCGCAGCAAACGTGCCGGTGCAGGTGCCAGTGTGGTCCAACGACCACGCGTCGGTCGCGCTCATGCACACCAGCAGGCCGATGACGACGGCCGTGGGGAACGTGGCTGACACCAATCGACGCGCAGTGTTCATGGAGTTCTCCCGTTGCCGCTCGCTGACGCCGCGGCGCTTGCCTCCGAGCCGCTCGTGCTCGAGCCTTGCAGAGTGATGATCACTTCATACGGACCAAGCGAGCCGCCCTCGCCATAGACGACCACTTGATACGTGTCCGTTGCGGGAAGGAGGAAGTTCGCGATGAGCGCGTTGCGCCCCGGGCCGGGCGGGTCGTTCGTGCCGGTGTCGCTGTCCGACACAATCAGGAAGCCGCGCGAGTCGTGCAGCTCAACGCCTGGGTCGAGCGTGCCGCTGCCGTCGGGATTGTTGGCGACGCGATTCACGGCGATGGTGGCGCGGTCGCCGATGTTGGCTGCAAAGCTGAACGTGTCCCGTTGAACGGTGGTGCTGATCGTGTCCGTGAAGGTGATCTGGCGTCCCTCCGGCGGCGATACGATTGCGCCGGAGACCAATGTGATGGCCAGTTGATCGATGTTCAGAACGTATGGGCCGTAGGTACCGCCGGCGCCGCTAGCAACGACGATGTAGGTGTCGGTCGCGGGGAGAGTGAAGTTTTGAATGAGGGCATTCTTCCCCGGTCCGGGTGGAAAGTTGGAGCCGCTGTCGTCGTCGACGGCAATCACGAAGCCGCGCGAGTCCTGCAATTCGAGGTAGGGATCGAGCGTAGACACGCCGTTCGGCTGGTTGGGAATTCGGGTCATGCTGAGGTTGATCACCTGCCCAGCGTTCGCCGCGAAGTGCCAGATGCCGGCGGCGCCGCCGGCCTGAAGCACCGGGGCCGCTGCCACCTGCAGAGCGTCCTGCGTCGATCCGAGTGACGTCGTCACCGTCAGTTGAACGGGCCCCGCAGTGAAATCAAAAGCGGTCGTCAGCACGCAGGTGATCTGCGTACATTGCGTCTGGCAGTTGCGCAGCGTCGCCCGCGGGTTGCCCGTCGCTACGCCCGCTCCATCCAAGCTGTTGCCCTCGATCGTCACCTGGCAACTCGTGCCGGCATAGCACGTCCCCGACGTGACGTTGGTGATCACAGGAGCCTGCACTGGGCACGGCGGCGCGCCGCGATCGATGGAGAGGATGTTGCCGACGGCGTCGTAGTTGTAGGTCGCGACGTTACCTTGCGCGTCGATGACCTGATGGAGGCGGCCGAGGTCGTCGTAGACGTAGGCGAGGCCCGTAGCCGACGCGTCCCGTGCAGGGAGCGCAGTTCCGGCGTAGAGGAAGAGACAGAGAAGTCGGATCAGAGCAACGAGAGGTCGCGGGTGGCGCATCGTTATTGCCGTAGGTTCAGTTGCTCCCAAAACCAAAACGTTGATCAAGCTGGTGACCAATGACGCCAGAATAGATTGCTGGTCCAGCTCCAAGCGCGGAGCCGAACAAATTCTGAGACAGCTCCGAGGCACCCGCGGCCTGATACTCGAGGGTTCCTTCCGCCCCGAGGTAGGTCGACGCCGCTCCACCGAGGGTCGAGAACGCAATCTCAAACGGTCCCAATTGATTGAGGCGGCCGCCATTACTGTAAAGCTGGCCGGCTGCATCGCCGATACCTCCGGCGGCTGCGCCAATCAGCACCAACCGGCCGACGCCTTCCGTAGGGTCGAAGAGCCCAACTACACCGCCGGCGACGGCTCCCAGAAACGCGGCTCTTACCAGATCACATCCGGATTGGCCCTGAAGCTTCGCCGCTTCGTACCCTTCGAATCCTCCTACGGCCGCGCCGACGCCTACGCCAATCAGGCCTCTACCGGTTGGGTCGGTGTGATTGGTTGGATTGTCGACAACATATCGGTACAGATTTGGATCCCCACTCGCGAACGCCAGCGGATCCTCCGTGATGAACCGTTGGAGTCCAGGGCTGTAGTATCGCGCCCGATAGAAGTAGAGCCCGGTGCTATCGTTTTCTCTGCCGGTGTACTGGAAGACGTTGCTCCCACCCCCAATGGCTTCCGTTCGCCCAAACGGTTCATAGTTGTAAGAAACCCGAAGCGCGCCGGTCGCATCGGTCAACCCTATGACGCTGCCGAGAGCGTCCGCCAGGTAATACTCGCTACCGCCGAGAACCAAGGGCTCGTCGATGCGCCGGCTTCGCAGGATGCTGACAGGTGTTCCGTTCTCGATAGCTTGAGCAATGTCGAATGTGTCGTAGAGAAACTCCGTAGCGTTCCCATTGACGCTCTTGTACAGCCGGCGACCTACGGCATCGTACGCGAACGATGCCGTGGCATTCGGACCGGCGAACCCAATCAGCCGATCACGGGCATCCCACCTCAGGGTCGTCATGCCGGTGGCATCCTTGATCGACGTGAGATTGCCGTTGGTGTCGAAGTCCATCATGCGACCGCCAAGCTGACGCTGGCGGTTGGCAGCATCGTAGGATGCACCGCCAGCCGGATCGGGAAGGAGCGTGCGGGCAAAGGAACCACCGACTTGGATGCGGTTCCCAGCGGCATCGTAGCCGTATGTGAGGTCGCCGAGCATGTCGCTACCGTTGCGGTAGATCAGCTGGGTGAGACGGGATGCGGTGTCGTAGTCGTACTGGGTGCTGACACCGTTCGGCAATGTCAGCAAGTGCCGGCGGCCGAGCAGGTCGTAGTCGAAGCTGACCGTCTGGCTGCCCTGAGTGATGCTCGTCACACGGGAGTCGGCGTCGTAGTTGTACGTCACTTGCGGTTGGCCCCCGACGCTCATTGCCGTGCGCCGGCCGCCGCGATCGTATGTGTAATCAACCACACCGTTCGGGCTTGCCTCTTCGAGCAGTCGATTGACCAGATCGTACGTGCGCTGGATCACGCCGCCGGCGGAATCGCTCGCCTGCGCCAGCCGCCCGCGCGCGTCGTACGTGAAACTCGTGGTGGCACCGTCGGCGTACGCACCGGTGATCAGCCGGTTGATGGCATCGTAGGTATACGTGCTCTGTTGTCCCTTGCGATCGACACGCTGCGTGAGGTTCGAGTTCTTGTCGTAGTGGAACATCTCAATCGCCCCGAGCGAATCGGTGCGCTGCATGAGGCGGTTCACGTTATCGTACACGTAGGCGGTCTGGTGCCCCACCGCGTCGGTCAGGCTGAGGAGATTGCCGTTCGGGTCGTACGTGAAATCGGTCTTGCCGTCTATTGCGTCGACCAGCTCGACGATAGGGTCCAGGTTGTCGTACGTCATCTGCGTGCTGCGCCCGCGTGGGTCCGTGGCGGCGATGACGCGCGAGACGGCGTCGTATGCCAACGCGCTGGCGTTGCCGAGTGGGTCGGTGATGCTGGTGAGGTTGCCCAGTCCGTCGTAACCGAAGCTCCGGATATTGCCGAGGGTATCGGTCACCGACACGGGCAAGCCGGTTGCGTCGTAGGCAAACGAGGTCCTCGCGCCGTTGGGATCGGTGAAGGTAAGCAGATTGCCGTGAGCGTCATAGGTAAACATGCTGACATGTCCAAGCGGGTCGGTGACAGACGTGACCCCGTTGAATACCGGCTCGTAGGTGAACGACGTCGTATTGCCGAGCGCGTCGGTACGGGTCAGAACGTTGCCGGTCGCATCGTAGGTGAACGTCACGTCGGCGCCCGCCGCGCCGCACACGGCGCACCCAGCGGCGCCGTGCACACTCAGCAGCCGGTTCGTTCCGCTCTCGCGATCAAAGATTCGCGTCTGCCCGAGGGCGTCGGTTACGTCCAAGAGGAAACCTTGGGGATTGAAGTGGTACGAAGTCTGGTTGCGAAGCGGATCCGTGACCGTCGCCCGCAAGACTGGACTCAGGGCGGGCGCCGCAGGATTCAGCAGCGTGTAACTGAACGAGGTGACCCCGCCGTCGGCGGCGATCTGCTGGCTGACCCGTCCGTTGGCATCATACGTGTATTGCACCACCACCACGCCCCGGGCATCGGTCATCTGCGTGAGGCGATTCTGCGCGTCATAGGTGTAGGCGGTCATGCCACCCGCCGCGCCCGTCACCATGACGAGCAGGCCCTGCGCGTTGTACGTATACTGCACGGTGCGGCCAATCGGATCCGTGACCGAGGTGATGTGGTCCGACGCGTCGTACGTCAGCACCAGGGAGCGCCCAAACGGATCGGTGATGGTGGCAATCTGTTGCGGTTTCGCCGCGTCGCGCGAAATGGTGATCGTGCTCCCGTTCGGGTCAGTGATGGAAGTGAGCAGCGAGCCGAGTTGGAACGTCGCGGGGACGAAGTGCAGAACGTGCCCGTCCTTGTAGCGCAGGTCCGTGCTCTTGTCGGGATGCACGGTCATGACCGCCCCTTGAAGCTGCGGCACCGTGCGATTGACAAAGGTGCCGTCGGGCTGCTTCGCGAAGGGCAGTGGGTTGCCCTCGGGAAGCACGAAGTTGATCTGGTTCGCGTTCTGCGGGAACGCCGTATCGAGGAAAGAGCCGAAATTGGTGCTCGTACCGGGCCCGAACGGACCAGGCGCCGTCGAGTCCGTTCGGTAGATGCGACCCAACGTGGTACCACCTTGCAGCGAGGGGATGCTGACGTCGCCACTTCGCGTCACCGCCAATCCACTGGCCAGATCGACGCCGCCGACGTTAGGGATAAGGCATTCAAGCCCCGCGAGTAGCTGCTTCAGTAACGCCACCGGCCCGTGCCAGTCGAAGTGTACAAGGCCATAGTTGTGCCCGGCATGCGCCGGATCGGGGTTCGGTACGACTTGGGTGCCGTCGTCGGAGACCGCACCGCTCCCATACGGCACCATCTGCCCGCGCGTCGGATCGAGAGTAAACAACGTGAGGTTCGTGCCGGGCGGTGTGTTGAGCGAGTTCGGGAACGTGACGGCGACCGGCTGGCTCGCCGTCGCGTTTGCCGGTTGGAAGGCGACGATGAACACCAACAGTGAGGTCGCATTCTGCGCTTGCGGCGAGAACTCCTCGGGCAAGCGATCCACGGGCACCTGCACGGCGGTGAGCGGGAACGGATCGGGTTGCGTCCCGTCGAGCTTTGTCAGCAACGTGCCGGCATAGACGGTCACCGATAGGAACGGGATCGTCTTGAAGGTGAAGGTCTGATCCGTAGGAAAGTTCTGCCGCACCATCACCGTTTCCTGGCCTTGGATCAGCGGCAGGTGCACCAGCACGGGCGACACTACGACTTGGTGCGCCACGATGGTGTAGATAAGGTCGACGCTGGCATGATTCCCCGGCGGCGATGTCGCCGTGGTGCCGTCGTAGCGAACCAGCTGCGCGCCAACGCAGGCGTCCGGCAGGTTCGTGAACGCGAAGTTGCCGGCGGCGTCGGAGACGGTTTGCTGGCCCGTGCATCCGGTGGCAACGCCGTTCGCCCCCATGCCGAGGAAGGTGATGGTGACACCCGCCAGCGGCGTCTCCATCGTGTCGTCTTCCACGGTGCGCCCTATGAACGACGTCGAAACGGGCTGCACCGACAGCGTGGCGTTGGCCGTCTGCAATTGCTGGACACCGAGGACGGTGGCGGACGCGGATACCGTGAAGCCGGACGACGCGATCGGCTGATTCGGGGGCGCGTTCACGGTCAGCATGGCCATTTGCCCCGCCGCAATCTGCGGCGGCTTCAGGGTGGCCGTGATGCCTGCCGGCAGACCCATCACCTGGAGGGTGGCCAGTTGCGTAAACGGGTTGTTGCTGTCGGCGCTGCCCAACCGCACGGCGTAGGTCGCCGATTGCCCTTGGAGCACCATCGCATTGCTCGGAGCCAGGCTCAGCGCGAACGTCGACGGTGTGAGCACCGAAAAAATGCTCGCTGACGTGAGCGTGCCGGTCGGCGTCGTAATGCTAATCGGACCGCTGGTGGCGCCTGCCGGCACCGTCGTGCTGATCTGAGAGGGCGACACAACCTTAAACGTCGCCATCACGCCGTTGAACGTCACGGTAGTTGTACCGGTCAGGCCGTGCCCGTGCAGCGTCACGGAGGTGGTTGGCACCCCGCTCATCGGCTCGAAGCCGGTGAGCGCCGGCGGACAGGTGCAGTTTGCGAGACACTGACCCGAACAGGCGCTGTCATCGGGTGGATCGCATTCCTCGGACGACTGGTTTACAACCCCGTCGCCGCAGTGAGGCACCTGCGTGGGTGTGGCCGTATGTGCAATCGTCCCAACCGGAGTTGGTGTGGGCGTGTACGTGCGTGTCGCGGTTGGCGTAGCGGGACAACCGCTGAGCGCGTTGCTCACCGCAGCGAGAATCTCGTCGATGGTTATTTTCTGATCGTCGTTCGCGTCCCCCGCTAGGCAGTCGGAGACCTGCCCGTGGCCAAGGGCGATATTCACCAGGGTCAGGATTTCATCGACCGTGACCTGACCGCTACTATTGCAGTCTCCGACGCAGGCCGCGGTCAAAGACATGCCCGGGCTGACCGTGCCGGTGATCAGCACGAAACAGACCGCGGCCGCCCAGCTAGAACACCCGCCCAAAGCTCGAAGAAACCCCTCACGCACTTTAGTCACCCAGAAAGTTGCCGCGGCTTATACGAACGTACTACGTCCGATGTCAAGGACTTTCTCTTGGGGAATTGAAAACGTAAAGTTCCCCTTGCACCGGAGGTGACGAAGCAACTGCCGGGGACCGGACTCGGGCGGCAACCGCTGTGAGGGGGAAGCAATGAACCACCAAGACACTAAGGTACCAAGGAGAGCAGACAATGATTTCCCAGAGTCTCGATCCGCTTGACGTCTTTGTGCCTTGTGGTGATGCATTCTGCTGGCAGAGGGAGAACCCAAATGAACCACCAAGGCACCAGGAAGAGATTATGGATTCCCGAGTCTTGATCCACTTAGTGCCTTTGTGCCTTGGTGGTGAATCACTCTGATGATTCCGCCGGAAACCGATCGTGCGGCACAACAAGTTGTCGATGCGGCGTTTGCGGTGCACTCGACGCTGGGCCCTGGGCTGCTGGAGAGCGTGTACGAAACCTGCCTGGCGTACGAGCTCACGAAACGAGGTCTGACGGCAGCACGTCAGGTCACGGTCGCAGTAGTCTACGACAAGGTCCAACTCGACGCCGGCCTGCGACTGGACCTGCTCGTTGAGGACTGTGTCGTCGTAGAACTGAAGGCAGTGGAGAATTTCCTGCCGGTTCACACCGCCCAGATGCTGACGTACTTGAAGCTCACCGGCCACCGCCTGGGCCTGCTCATCAACTTCAACGTCCCGCTCATCAGGGATGGCATCAGACGGATCGCGCTGTAATCAATCACCACCAAGACACCAAGGCACCAAGAAGACCGGAAAATCTTTTTCGAGAACTTCTTCCCCCTTCGTGTCTTCGTGCCTTCGTGGTGAACGATTCAGCCGCCAATCACCACCAAGACACAAAGGCACGAAGAAGACCAGAAAATCTTTTTCGCGATTCTTCTTCCGCCGGTGGTGTCTTGGTGCCTTCGTGGTGAAGAATTCAGCTCACTGCGAGTCGATCGATACCGCCCATGTACGGCCGCAGCACGTCGGGAATGACGACGCTGCCGTCGGCTTGCTGGTAGTTCTCCAGCACGGCGATCATGACGCGGGGCAGGGCGAGGCCGGAGCCGTTCAACGTGTGGACGAGCTCCGGTTTGCCGCGCGCGGCGGGGCGATACCGAATGTTGGCGCGGCGCGCTTGGAAGTCGGCGCAGTTGCTGCACGAGCTGACTTCCAGCCATTCGTTGCAGCCGGGCGCCCACAGCTCGATGTCGTACTTCTTCGCGGCGACGAAACCGAGATCGCCGGTGCAAATCGAGATGACGCGGTGCGGGATGCCGAGGCCGCGCGCCACGTCTTCGGCGGCACTGACGATCTGCTCGAGAGCCGCCGCCGACTCACTCGGCGCCACGATCTTGTACATCTCCACTTTGTCGAACTGATGCCCGCGCTTGATGCCGCGGACATCGCGACCCGCCGACATCTTCTCGCGCCGGAAGCAGGCCGTGTACGCGACGTACGAGAGGGGCAGGGCGCTCGCCTCGAGGATCTCGTCGCGATGCAAATTGGTGATCGGCACCTCGGCGGTACCGATCATCCACACGTCGTCCTCGAGGTCGTGGTAGATGTTGTCGGCGAACTTGGGCAACTGCCCGGCACCGTAGAGGCACTGCTTCTTCACCAGGTACGGCGGATAGACCTCGGTGTAGCCGTGCTGGCGCACGTGCAGGTCGAGCATCCAGGTGATGAGCGCACGTTGCAGCCGCGCGCCGGCGCCTTTGAGCACGTAAAAGCGCGAGCCCGAAATCTTCACCCCACGATCGAAGTCGAGTATGCCGAGATCAACGCCGAGCTCCCAGTGCGGGCGCGGCGTGAAGTCGAATTGCCGCGGCGTTCCCTCGCTGCGCAGCACCACGTTCTCGCCATCGTCGGCGCCGACCGGTACGCTCGGATCGGGAAGATTGGGGATCTCGATCATCTGGCGTTCGAACTCCGCTTCGGCCATCGCCAGATCCTGTTCGAGGCTGGCGATGCGGTCGCCGACGGCGCGCATCTCCTCGACCAGCTTGGCGCGCGCCTCCGGCTGCTGCTTGCCGATGGTGCGCGACACCTCACCGCGCTTGGCGCGCAGCGATTCGACCTCTTGGATGAGTTGGCGGCGCCGGGCATCCGTCAGCAGCAACGCGTCGATGTCGGCGGCGTTGAAGCCGACCTTGGTCAGCTCGGCCTTGACGAAGTCGGTACGTTCGCGGATCAGCCGGATGTCGAGCATGCGCAGGCGTTAGCATGGAAAGTGCAAGGCTGAAAGCGTAAAGCCTGAGGCGATATCACATCTCTCACTTTGAGCTTTCGGCTTCCAACTTTGAGCTACCCGATTTCAAAGGCATTCTTCACCAGCTCGCACTGCACGCGGCCGTTGTCCCACCAGACGCCGACGACGTCGAAGCGCGCGTCGCGATCCTGCAGGCGATTCTCGGTGAGATACTGTTGGGCGGCGCGTTGGATCTGCCGCTGCTTGCGCGCATCGACGGCTTCGAACGGGCTTCCAAAACCCGGCTGCGTGCGGGTTTTGACCTCGATGAACACGACCGTGGAGCGATCGAGCGCAATCAGATCGACCTCGCCGGACCGGCAGCGATAGTTGCGCTGCACGATGGTGTAGCGCTGGCGGCGCAGGAATTTTTCGGCGGCCCGTTCGCCTTCAGCGCCGAGCAGTTGCCGGTCATCAGGCATCACGCGGACAGTAACGCCGATCGCATGAAAACGAAAGCGGGGCAGGGCGGGCCGGCAGTACGTTGAAGCTCCGGCAGTCCTGTGTTAAGCGCAGCCCATGGCTCTGAGTCGTGAGGAGGTGCGCCACATCGCGCTGCTGGCGCGCTTGGAGCTGAGTGCGCAGGAAGAGGCGGCGATCACCGAACAGCTCGACCACATCCTCCAATACTTCGAGAAGCTCAACGGCCTCGACACGCAGCACGTTGAGCCGACGGCGCACATCGCAGAGATGGAATCGGCGTTTCGCGAGGACGTCGTCGTCAATCCGCCGGCGGGCGAAGAGCTCCGTGCCAACGCGCCGGCGCGCGACGCCGACTTCTTCAAGGTGCCGAAGATCATCGAGTGATCGGGTGCGTGAAGCGTCGCAACGGGAATGACGGATCTCCACCGCCTCACGATCGAGAACGCCGCCGGGCTGCTTGCCAAGAAGGAAGTCAGCTCCGTGGAGCTGACACGCGCCGCGCTCGAACGCATCCGGACCACCGACGGTCAGATCCGGTCGTTCATCACCGTTATCGACGAGGTCGCGCTCGCGCAGGCACACGCGGCGGACGCCCGGCGCGGCCGCGGCGAGACCGGCCCGCTCCTCGGTATCCCCGTCGGCATCAAGGACATCATCCTCACCAAGGGCATCCGCACCACCGCCGGGTCGAAGATTCTGGGCAACTTCATCGCGCCCTACGATGCCACGGTGAGCCGTCGGTTGCTCGATGCCGGCGCCGTGTGCGTCGGCAAGCTGAACTGCGACGAGTTCGCGATGGGTTCGTCGACCGAGAACTCGGCCTACATGGTCACCCGAAACCCGTGGGATCTCGAGCGCGTTCCCGGCGGCTCATCGGGCGGCTCGGCCGCCGCGATCGCGGCGGCGCAGTGCCTCGGCACGCTGGGTACGGACACCGGCGGTTCCATCCGACAGCCTGCGGCCTGCTGCGGCGTCGTCGGCATCAAGCCGACGTACGGCCGGGTAAGCCGCTACGGCGTCGTGGCGTACGCGTCGTCGCTGGATCAGGTCGGCCCGATGGCGAAGACGGTGGCCGGATGCGCGCATCTGCTCGGAGTCATCGCGGGTCATGATCGCTGCGACTCCACCTCGGTGGCTCGGCCGGTGCCGGACTATGCGCGCCAACTCAGCGCAGACATCAAGGGCCTGAGGATCGGCATCCCACGCGAGTACTTCGTCGAGGGCATGCAGCCGGAGGTGGAACAGGCCGTGCGCGACGCCGTGCGCGTCCTCGAACGGCTCGGCGCGCAGGTGAGCACGGTATCATTGCCGCACACCGAGTACGCGGTGCCGGCGTACTACTTGATCGCGACCGCCGAAGCGAGCTCCAATCTGGCACGCTACGACGGCATCAAGTACGGCCTGCGCACCGCCGAGAATGAAGGCTTGCTGACGATGTACCAGCGCACGCGTGCCGCCGGCTTCGGTGCGGAAGTAAAGCGCCGCATCATGCTCGGCACCTACGCGCTGTCGGCGGGATACTACGACGCCTACTACCTCAAGGCGCAGAAGGTGCGCACGCTGATCAGGCGCGACTTCGAGCAGGTCTTCGCGTCGCAAGACGTGATCGTGACACCAACGGCGCCGACCACCGCCTTCCGCATCGGTGAGAAGACCAGCGATCCGCTGCAAATGTATCTGTCCGACATCTTTACGATCTCGGTCAACCTCGCCGGGTTGCCCGGCCTGTCGATGCCGTGCGGCTTCGACAAGTCTGGTTTGCCGATCGGCTTGCAAATCGTCGGACGTCCGTTCGAAGAGGAACGCGTCTTCCAGGCCGCGTATGCATACGAGCAAGCAACCGAGTGGAGTCGCCGCTCGCCCGGCATGTGACGCATGGATTACGAAGCGGTAATCGGATTGGAAGTCCACGCCGAGCTGCTCACCGAGTCGAAGGTGTTCTGCGGCTGCTCGGCGAAGTTTGGGGCGCCGCCCAATCAGAACACTTGTCCGGTGTGTCTGGCCATGCCGGGCTCGCTGCCGGTGCTCAATCGCCGTGTCGTCGAGTTCGCCATTCGCGCCGGCCTCGCCGTGCAGTGTACGATCGCGCGCAACAGCCGCTGGGCACGCAAGAACTACTTCTATCCGGATCTGCCGAAGGGCTACCAGATCAGTCAGTACGAGCTGCCGCTGTGCCTCGGCGGACGCATCGACATCGAGACCAACGGCAACGCGAAGAGCGTGCGCCTGACGCGCATCCACATGGAGGAAGACACCGGCAAGAACATCCACGACGCGCACGGCGACGCCAGCCTGGTCGACTTCAACCGTTGCGGCGTGCCGTTGCTGGAGATCGTCAGCGAGCCCGACATGGGCTCGGCGCAGGAGGCCGGTGCGTATCTGCGCAAGCTGCGCGCCATCCTGCAGTACCTCGAGATCTGCGACGGCAACATGGAAGAAGGCAGCTTCCGTTGCGATGCCAACGTGTCGGTACGGCCGCGCGGCGCGACCGAGCTCGGGACCAAGGTCGAAATCAAGAACATGAACTCGTTCCGCAACGTCGAGCGCGCCATCGAGTACGAGCTCAAGCGGCAGGCGGACGTGCTCAACGACGGCGGGCGCTTGGTGCAGGAAACCCGACTCTGGGATCCGGATCGCGAAATCACGCGGCCGATGCGCTCGAAAGAGTTCGCGCACGACTATCGCTATTTTCCCGAGCCCGATCTGCTGCCGCTCATCGTGAGCGACGCGTGGGTCGACGAGGTGCGCCGAACGCTGCCCGAACTGCCCGATGCGCGCCGACGGCGCTTCGGGCAGGAGTACGGCCTGCCCGAGTACGACGCCGAGGTGCTGACGATGCGCAAGGACGTCGCCGATTACTACGAGGAGGCGGTGCGGCGGCATCGCAACCCAAAGGCGCTCAGCAACTGGGTGATGGGCGACGTGTTGCGCATCATCAAGGAGCGCAAGCTCGACAACGCCCTGGTCATCCATGACTGGCCGGTACCCCCGGAGCGTCTGGCCGCCATGGTGGAGCTGCTCGACACCGGCGAGATCAGCGGCAAGATCGCCAAATCGGTGTTCGAGGAGATGGTGAGCACGGGCAAGACGCCGGTGCAAATCGTGGCGGAGCAGGGGCTGACGCAGATCTCCGACGACGCCGCGATCCTCACGGCCATCGACGCCGTCATCGCCGCCAACGCCGGCAAGGTCGAGGAGTATCGCAGCGGCAAAGACAAGCTCTTTGGATTCTTCGTCGGCCAAGTGATGAAGGCGACGCAGGGCAAGGCCAATCCGCAGAAGCTCAACGAGCTGCTCAAGGCACGGCTCAGCGGCTGAGGCCGTTGGCCGTATCTCGGATGGGTCAGGGTACGATCCGCAGTCGGTCCTGGGCTGCGGCCGTCACGGTGATGACCGGGCTCGCGCTGGCGCGCGCGACGCCGGCAATAGCGGAGCCGCTGTCGCCGCGCATTGCCAACTATCGGATCGAAGCAACTTACGACGCTGGCGCGCACACGGTCACCGGTCACGAGACATTGACCTGGCACAACCCGACGCGCGACGCCGCTCCGGACCTGTGCTTTCATCTGTACCTGAACGCCTTCGCCAACAGCGACTCGTCATTCGTCCGCGAGCTCGGCGAGACCTGGGTCGACTGGCTCCAGCTGCATCCGCACGGGTGGGGCTACACCTTCGTCAAAGCGATCCGCATCGGCGGTGTCGACATCACGAGCCGCATGCAGTTCGCACATCCGGACGACGACAACACCGATGATCGTACCGTCTTTCGCCTGCCGCTCGACGTGCCGGTGCGTCCCGGCGGCACGCTGGACGTGGACATCGAGTTCGTGACGCAGCTGCCGTCTGTCCTTGCGCGCTCCGGCTACGCCGGGCCGTTCGCATTCGTCGGGCAGTGGTTCCCCAAGATCGGCGTCTACGAAGACGGTCACTGGAACTGCCATCAGTACCACCTGACGACCGAGTTTTTCGCCGACTTCGGGGTGTACGACGTCACCCTCACCGTTCCGCGCGACGGCGTGGTGGGGGCCACGGGCGTGCTGCAGGCAAGCCACGACAACAACGACGGCACCAAAACGCTGCACTTCGTCGCTGCGGACGTGCACGACTTCGCGTGGAGCATCGATCCGCGCTTTCGGACGATTGACGACTCGGTGGATGGCACGGCGATTCATTTGTTGGTGCAACCGGGTCACGTCGATCAAGCCGACCGCTACCTGCAGGCGGCTCGTGCGGCGATCCAGCGTGACCGCGACTGGTTCGGTGCGTATCCGTATCCGCAGCTCACCATCGTCGATCCGGGCCCGGGCGGCAGTGGGGCGATGGGAATGGAGTATCCGACCTTGATCACCGTGGGCACCGCGTGGTGGATGCCGCGCGGCGTGCGCTTTCCCGAGCTCATGACGGTGCACGAGCTCGGGCATCAGTACTGGTACGGCATGGTGGCCAACAACGAGTTCGAGGAGGCCTGGCTCGACGAGGGAATCAATTCGTACGTCGAAGGTCGGATCATGGACACGATCTATGGCCCGGGGAGCTACCTCGACTGGTTCGGGCTGCGCGTCGACAGCGTCACGCTGCAGCGCCTGCGCTATCTCATGGCGGCGCAGCACGACCCGATGGTGCGCCGTGCCTGGCAATTCCTCGATCGTTCGAGCTACAGCGCCGTGACCTACAGCAAGACCGCCTTGGTCCTCGATACGCTCGACAAGTATCTTGGTGACGACGCGCTGCGCCACGCGCTGGCCGCATACTTCCAACGTTGGCGCTTCCGGCATCCCCACGGCACCGATTTCTTGGCGGCGGTCAACGAAAGCGTGGGGCAGGATCTCGGCTGGTATTTCCGTCAAGTGATTCCGACGGCGCAGGTACTGGACTATGCGGTCACGCGCGTGAACGCTGCAGAGGTGCACGGTTCCGCGGGATACGCGTTCGCGCACGGCCACATGGAAGAGGGGACTCCGGCGCCCGAAAGCGGGGAGCGGCGCTACCGCAGCGAGGTCGTGGTCGAGCGGCTCGGAGCGGTGCGTATGCCGGTTGACGTGCAGATCGTATTCGATGACGGTACCGTCAGCAACGAGCACTGGGACGGCCGCAGCCGCTGGAAGCGCTTCGAGTACACCGGCCCGCAGCGGGTAGAATGGGCCGTGGTCGATCCGCAGCACACCATGCCGCTGGACATCAACTACCTCAACAACTCGCGCATGCGGGAATCCGGGACGCGCGGGATCGTGCGCATCGCCAGCCGCTGGGGCTTCTGGTTCCAGAACCTGGTGTACTTTCTGACCGGGCTGTGAGGATGGGACGCTCGTACGCTTCCGGGTTCGCCGTCGCGCTGCGTCGCTGGCCGGCGGTGCTGGTGCTCTTCCTGGCGAATCTGCTGGCGGGTTTGACGTTCACGGCGGCGAGCTGGTTGTGGCTGAACGCGGCGCTCGACAGGTCGCTGGCCACGCGGACACTGCTGACGGATCTCGACATGAACGTCTTCGTCGATCTGTTCGTGCATCACGGTGAGAGCTTCCGCACCCTGTGCCACGGCGCCGCCGGCGCGGGCGCCCTGTTCATCCTGCTCGGCGTGTGGCTGAATGCCGTGGCGATCGTCGCGATCTGTGGCGATGCGGGGCTGCGCAACTGGCTGCATCGCGGCCTCGATTTGTACCCCACCTATCTCGGGTTGTGGCTGGCGACGGCCGCGTTCAACGCCATCGGCTTGGGCGCGCTGTTTGTTGCGGCGCGAGCGCTGACGCATTGGACGGCGCAAAGCACTTCGGAAATGACCGTCTACGGGATCGGCGGAATCGGCGCCGCGCTCGCCGCGACGCTCCTCATCTTTTCCGCCACGGTGCACGACCACGCGCGCATCCACAGCGCGGCGACGGGCGCGGGCACAGCGCGCGCCTATGCCTGGGCCTTCGGCTTTGCGGGGCGCCGAGAGAAGCGGGCCGTACCGTTGACGCTGCTGCTCGTGGCGACGGGGTCGGTGGTATGGGTCGCCTATCAAACCGTCGGCATGGTGATTCCGACCGGTTCGGGGCCTGGGCTCACGGTATCCTTGCTGTGGGGTCAGGCGTTGCTGCTGTGGCGCATGCTGCTGCGGGTCTGGGCTTTTGCGGTAGCTGCCGACTTGCAGAACGTCGACAAGACTGCGTAAAGGTCGTTGGAAGGTTTATCTTCCGGGGTGCTGCGTTTCCCCTTCGAATTTCCGCATTGATCCTGTATAATCAACTGTCTGAGAGAAGGTAGCTCAATGAGTTCTTTAGGTTGGTCAAAATTCCTGGGTTACGTGCTCGCCGGCGGCGCCGCCAGCCTGTTGGCAACCAGCGCCCCGGTCGCCGATGCGGTGCCGATACCGAATTCGATTGCAGGTTCATTTGCGTTTCCAAGCTCGATGGCCAACGGCGTCAGCGGTAATCTCGTGGCGCCGGCGGGCGGGACGTCCAAGCTGAGCTTCGATACGGGGATGGTGGCGATCGGTCAGTTGCCGCTGCCCCTGGCGACGAACAGCATGGCCCGCCGCAGACAGACCGCGCCTCGGTTCTTGCGGGCGCCCGATGCGGGACCGCGCGTGCGCATGTTCCTCAGCGGCGTTATCGACAGCAGCGGGTCCGCGGTCAGCAATACTGGAAATCAACTGGTGATCGACGCAGTGGTCTCCCCAAACGACGCCGCTACGTCGCCTTTTGTGGTGCTCTTCGATATCAGTGACGGCAATGCCTTCGTGGACGCACTCTTGCCGATTCAGATGCAGAGCGGCAGGGGAGTGCAGGTGCAAGTGCTCGGGGTGACACTCGTGGATCCCGACAAACAACCGTTTGCCGTGCTGGGATTCGAGTTGCCACCCGCGCCGCCGACGACGCCAACGCCCGGGCCGTGCGCCGACGGCGCCGATTGCAGCGGCGCGTGCGTCGTAACCTGTGCCGACGGGACGAGCCTGGCCGGGCAATGCGTGGGTGGTGTGACGAACCGCTGCGAGTGTTCCGTAGCCTGCAGCGCACCGACGCCGTGCGGCGGTGTCCAGTGTTTCGATACGATCACGCAACGTTGCACCGGGCAGCCGTGCGGCCCGGGGTTGCGCTGCGCCCTACCGAACCAGGTCTGCGATCTCGGTGGCCGGCGCTGTCAGTGTGAGGAGCCATCGCCACCGCCGTTGCCTCATGGCCATGTCTGTTGCGAGTGCAAGTCTTCCGGACCGGCGTGCTTCGATTTTGCATTCGTCGAAGTCCAGCCATCCTGTCCGCCAGGATGCGAAACCTTCGTGGGGCAGGCATGCGATCCGGCTTCCGACGCCTGCGCGCCACTGGCACCGTGTTCGGCGGACACGGATTGCGACGACGGGAACGGCTGCACGATCGATCAGTGCACACCCGACGGCTGCACGCATGCGTGCGTTTGCGTCGGACCAGGGCTGGGTTGCGGTCCGGGGCCCACACGCGGTACGCGTCAGTAGCGCGATTGGCATGCGAATCGCCGCCTCCTTCTGTCGCGATTTCACCGTATTGACGAGGCTTCCTAAACCGTTAGGTGACGTAGGGTAGGGCGCACTTCGCGGCTGTCCGGCCGTCACTCGCCGCGCCGCAGGCGGACGCGGAATGTGGAGCCGACGCCGACGTTGCTATCGACACTGATGTCGCCGCCGATACCGCGCACGAGCTGTTTCACGATATAGAGGCCCAGGCCGACGCCGCCGTGCCGTCGCGTCGCCGAGCCATCTGCCTGGCGGAACATTTCGAAGATGATCGGCAGGGCCTCCGGGACGATACCGACCCCGCTGTCGGAGACGGAGAACTCGACCGCCCCATTTTCGGCGGTCGCCTTTACGGCGACCGAGCCGTGATCGGTGAACTTCAGCGCGTTGTGTATCAGGTTGCGCAAGATCTTCTTGAGCTTGGCGCGATCGGTGCGGATGAGCACGGGCGTCGGATCAACCTCCCAGCGTAGTGCCACGTCGCGCTTTTGCCAATCGGCCGGGATGCTGTCCTTCACGTCGTTGACGAACTCGTGGACCGTGAAGGTCTCCATATCCACCGGCAGGAGGCCCGCCTCCAAGCGGTTGATATCGAGGGTCTCCTGGATCAGCTCGAGCAGCTGCAGCGCATGTTGGCGGACGCGCTCCAACGATTGCTGCTGATCCGGCGTGAGCGCGCCCATGTCACCATCCAGCATCAAGTCGACGTAGCCGATGACGACGTTCAGCGGCGAGCGCAACTCGTGTGACATCGTGCCGATGAACTCGGACTTCAAGCGGCTCGCGGCGCGCAGGCTCTCGACCAAGCGGGCGTTCTCGAGCGCGACCGCGGCCTGCTGAGCGATGCTCCGGAACACGCGCAGCTCGCGCGCGGAGAACGCTCCGGCGCGACTGGTGAAGCCGGCGGTCAGCAAGCCCACCGACGCGCCGGCGCGCTGCAGGTCGGCGCAGAGAAACGACGTGAAACGCCAGCGCTCCATCAACGTACGCGGGAAGAGCGGCGTGTCACGGCTCTCAACCGCAACGACGCCCTGCCGCGCCACAGCCGCAAACAACCCGGCGCTCGCGGGCGGGAACTCGAAGCCACGCACTTCCTCGATCACATCCGGGGCGGTGCCGGAGATTGCCGCGATGCGGTAGACGTCGCGCGGGGCATCGTGCAGCAGGGTTGCGCTCCAGTCGCACTGCAGAGCCTCACGCACCACATCGTTCAGGCGTTCCAGAATTTCTCGGGGATCGAGCGAAGTGGTCAGCGCTTGCGCCGCCCGCAGCAGCGCCGCGGCGATGGCGGCTTCTTCCTCGAGGCGGCCCCTCGATTCATTCAGCGACTCCGCTGCAGCCGCCAGCTCCGCATTCTTCTGCGCCAGATGCGTGGCGTAGAACTGCGACTGTCCAGCGACCAAGAAAAACGTCGCAGGCGGCAGGAGGCCGCCGATCGACAGCGCGTCCGCGCCGCCGTGGAGCCACAGCAATCCGCAATGGCCCACGCTGGCCAGCGTGGCGATGGCGAGACCGCATTCCCATTCGATCATGCTGGCCGGCACAACCGCCAGCAGCAACAGGAAGTGAAACAGGATGGGCGCCTCCTCGATGAAGAAGAGGCCCGCCACCAACGCGACGGTATCCGTCGCCAACTGGACGTACGCCAGGAGCCGCAGCGAGCGCCGCGTGCCCAGCCACCGTTCGTACAGGATCGAGGGCAGCAGGGCCGCCGCACACACCAGCACGATGGGACCGAGATCGACGGACCCCGGTACCGCCCACTTGACCGCCGACGTGAGGACCAGAAGTCCCGCAATCGACCGCAGGCGCGTAGTCCGAAGCCAGCGATTGAACCGGACGAAGTCTTCCTCGGCGAGACGTGTCGCTCCGCGCTGCTGTCCGGCTAACATGCTGTGCGCGCCGACGTTAGCAACTTACGGCTTGTTTTCAAAATGAGCGCTGGCCTAACGCGGGCACCGGGACGCCGCCGGCAGGTGCGCTGGCGCAATGTGGGGCGCTGCCAAATCGAACGTCTGATAAGATATGTTATGTAAATAAGCCGGGCGGCGGCCGCGATCAGCCCTTGAGCTCCGCGATCTTGGCGCCCACGACGTCGACCTCGGGTGCCTGCGGAAACTCACGGGTGAAGCGTTCGTAGAGCTCGCGCGCCTTGTCCTTCTCCCCCACCTGGGCGCGGCAGCGCGCTTCGCCGAGGAGCGCCATAGCCGTGTAAGGACCTTCGATGGCGGAGGTTTCCGCATAGCGCGCTGCTGCAGCTTGAGCGTCACCCTTTTGTTCGAGCGCAAAGGCCAAGTCGAGTAGCGTCGCCTGCTGCAAATACGGCGGCCAGTCACGGCTCTCGAGCGCGGTCTGCAGTGCCGTTGCTGCGGCCTCGAAGTTGTTGGCCTTCAGCTGCGCATCCGCGGCGTACAGGTTGGCGATGCGGCCGACGGAGGTCGATTGCCAGCGAGTGGCCACGTCGTTGAACTGCGCCGCCGCCTGAGTGTAGTGGCCGGCGTGGAACTCGGCGATCGCCCGCCCAAGGTCGTCGTTGGCCTGGCGCACACGGGCGCTGCGCAACGAGAAATAGCCGGTCACGACGAGCGCCAGCGCCGCAGCACCGCCGACTCCCCAGGCAAGCGAGCTGAGATTCGCCTGCGCCCATTCCAGGAACGCGCGCCCGCGGCTGACGAACTCATCGGGGCGC
>Ga0209415_10006858_pt1 | contig 20106 bp, 21 predicted proteins | sample PeaSoiSIISIP2007_FD_187696 | JGI IMG/M metagenome (GOLD analysis project Ga0209415, IMG submission 187696) | Peat soil microbial communities from Weissenstadt, Germany - SII-SIP-2007 (SPAdes) (version 2) | ecosystem: Environmental > Terrestrial > Soil > Wetlands > Peat | place: Germany... | reverse complement strand
AAGACTGACGTTTAGGTAGAGCGTCCGCTTCGGTGGCGGGGTGGGCCTGTTTGCGCCGCCATCCGGCATTTTTGACCAACAGCGAGTCCGGCGCGGGGGCGCACGCCGCGCGCTTGGCGCGTCGCTGACCGGGCTGTCGCAGGAGGATGGGGCATGCTGCGCATAGAAGTTGACATCTTTTCCGGCCGACCGAATCCGACCTGGTTCCTCACCGACGCCGAAGCCACGAAGGGCCTGCTGGACGCAGTGGGCGAGGCGCCCGACGCGGTGGCGAAGACCGGCGCCGGCTTCAACGGCCTCGGGTTCCGCGAGGTGCGCGTCGAGGTGATCTCGGACGATGAGCGCGCACGGCGGCGGACGCCAAAGCGGTTCGCGCTGGCCTCCACGGCGGCGAAGAATCTGCGTGCGTCCGGGGAGATCGCGCGTCGGCTGGTGGAAACCATGCCGCTTCGCTCCAGCGTGCGGCTGCTCGAGCACGCGGCGACGCCCCTGAACGCGCAGCTGCGCGAGCTGTTGCTCGAGCGGCTGGACCGCTACCTGCGAGACCCGCCACGGCCAGGGCCGCCGCCACCGCCGCCGCCGCCCAACCCGCTTCGCACCACCATCCACGACCCCGACTGCGAGCAATGCCAGTACGAAGTGAGCCAGTTCAACCCGGGCTTCTGGAACACCCCCACCGTCCAGCCGCACAACAACTGCTACAACTATGCCCGCGACTGGCGGACCAACACCTTCGCCCAGCCCGGCCGGGCCCACGGCGCCCAGACCCACGTCATGGCCTGCAATACGGTCACGGCCGCAGCCATGGCCGATGGCCTCGTCAAGCGCTGCGATTGCCTGCCGCAGAGCCAGTGGCCGCGACGGCTGATGGCGCTGGTGATCGATCCTGGCGTCGACTACCACTGGTACCGCCACCAGCGCGGCGGCTTCTGGGGCCACAAGCCGGGCCAAACCCCGGCGAGGAACGTCGACAACAGCAACGTCCTCGTGACGAATCCGGAGACCGCCGATCGCGACGGCTATACTGACTTCTGCGGTTACTTCTATGCAGGCGTGTCCGTCGTCATCAATTGAAGGGCGTTGATGCGGGTCGAACTCGATCTGTTCAGCGGCAGGCCGAATCCGAGCTGGGAGCTGGACGAGGCCGGGGTGCGGGAGTTCGAGCGGCTCATGACTCGACTGAAGCCGGGCTTCGCCACGCCCGAGCCTCCGGCGCTGGGCTACAGAGGGTTCCTGCTTCAGGCCGTATCTGGCGTCTCCCGCGCCTATCGGGGCTTTGTCTTCATGCCGCAGGGTGTGCTCGATGATCCGAGCTGCAGCATCGAGTGGTTCCTGCTGGACGGGCTGCCAGCGGCGTTTGCATCGCTGCGGCGGCGGGTGTCGGCTGAGATCACCCATTGAACCGCTAGCCGGACCGCTGCGCCCGCAATCGGCGCCCTTATCTCACGGCCGCGGAGCGGCTGACTCGCGCCGCCAGCGGGGCGAAGGTGATGCCCTGGACCGCCACCGAGAAGGCGCAGACGGCGTAGGTCGCGGCCAGGATCAGCGGCTTGGCGGCGACGGGCGGCAGGCTGAGCGCCAGGGCGACCGAGAGCGCGCCGTGCAGGCCGCCCCAGACCAGGATCGCGCCCGCGCCGCGCTCCTCGTGGCGGACGTGGAAATAGGCGCCCCATGGCAGCACCACGATGACCCTGGCCGCCAGCACCAGCACGATGGCCGCCGCCGCCAGGCCGCCCAGCCGCAGCTGCAGCGGGATCACCAGCAGCAGCAGGCCGAGCAGGAAGAACAGCACGGCGTTCAGCAGCTCGTCGATCAGATGCCAGAAGCTGGTGAGATGCTCGCGGGTGGTCGCGCTCATGGTCTCGCCGCCGCGGCTGTCGCCGATCAGGAGGCCGGCGCCGACGGCGGCGATCGGCCCCGATAGATGCAGCGCCTGGGCGCCGGCGTAGACCCCCATCGCCAGCGCCAGCGAGAGGCTGACCTCGACCACATAGTCGTCGATCAGGCGCGTGGCCCAGATCACCGCCATGGCCGCGATCAGCCCGAGCGCGAGGCCGCCGGCCGCCTGCAGCACCACCTGGAACAGCGCCTGGCCGGGGCTCGGCAGCGCGCCGGAGGCGAAGGCGGCCAGGCCGGTGAAGACGACGATGCCGACGCCGTCGTTGAATAGCGCCTCACCCTGCAGCACCACCCGGAGCGTCGCCGAAAGCTGGCCGCGCTTCAGTGTCGCCAGCACGGCGACTGGGTCGGTCGGGCTGATCAGCGCGCCGAACACCAGCGCCCAGGGCAGGGTGAGCGCGACGCCCAGCGCGCCAGCCGCCAGCCACACGCCGACGCCGACGATCGCGGTCGAGGCGACGACGCCGACGGTCGCCAGCGTCCACACTGACAACGAGCGCCGCCGCAGCTCGGAGAGGTCCACCTGCATCGCCCCGGCGAACAGCAGGAAGCCTAGCAGGTAGCCGAGCACCGTCTGCGGGAAGTCGATCGTCGCGACCGCCTCGGTGACCGCCCGGACGCTGGCCGGGTCGAGCCGTTCGACCAGCCCGACGACCAGCGCCCCCGCCGCGCCGATGAACAGCATCGCCACTCCGTGCGGCAGCTTCAGCGTGCGGGTGTTCACCCAGCCGCCGATCGCGACCAGGCAGACGAACAGCGCGGCGAGCTGGAAGACCGTCATGGCCGAGGTTCTCACCCGCGTTCCGACGCCGCTCAAGCGCAATCGACCAGCGGTCAGCTTGACCGCAACGCCCGCCTTGCCCAGGCTCGCCGGCAAGGCTGCATTGGGCGGAGTCAGGAGACGAAATGCGCGCAACCACCGCCGTCGCCGCGGGCCTGGTCTTGCTCAGCCTTGCCGCATGCGCGCGGCCGCCAAAGGAGTACGACTATCCGGCCTGGGGCTTTGCAGCCTCATTCCAGGCGCCGCCGAAGCTGACCGAGACGCCTGCGGCGCCGGACGGCTCGCGGGGGCACAGCCTGCTGGTCGCCTCGAACAGCGGGCTCTACGACTTCGAAGTGTTTGCCCTAGAGGCCCCGCCGCCGGCGAAGTCGATCGATGAGTTCACTGACGCCGCGGCGCCGGTCGTCGCCAAGTCTCTCGGCGACGAGGTCGGCCCGACCACCTACGTCGCGACAGTGCAGCTGACGAACCAGGCGATGGGACGCGAGGTGCAGATCACCAAGGACGGTCGGCCGGTCTTCGCCATGCGCGTCTATCAGGCGGGCGGGCGCTACTACCAGGTGATCGCGCGCGCCCCGCTTGGCCCCACCGACCCGGCCGCGGTGGCCTTCCTCGAATCGTTCAAGATCATCCCCGCCACATCTGGCGCGACGAACGCGGGGTAGCGGCTGCCTCCGGCTATGGGCGGGCTCGACCGAGTTCGACCCGCTGGCGGCGTAACCCCTCACCTTCCCTACCGCTTCGCGGTCGGGCCCCTCCCTCTCCCTCTGGGAGAGGCGTAAAATGCTGATACCGCGCTCTTTTTTACCTCTCCCAGAGGGAGAGGGAGGGGCCCGCGATGCGCCCGCATCGTGGGAAGGTGAGGGGTTACGCTGCGAGCCAACCCGTTCTCGAAGACGCTTAGGGCGACAGGGTCCCCACCGTCGCCGCGAGGTCGTCCGCGGCCGCTTCCATCGCCGCGGGCGTCAGGTCCGGCAGGGTTATGGTCGCCGTCGGGGCTGGTCGGCCCGCCTTGCGGCTCGCGCGGTCGTATGCCGGATCGTAATGGGCCTCGATCAGGCCCTGGGCGAGGGCGGCGAGGTTGCCGGCGTCGGCGAGTGCGCGCCACGCCTCGAGCGTCTTGGCGCCGATGTGGATCGGCAACCGGGTCAGCGCGGTCTCGAAAGCGGCGCGGTCGGTCACGATATCGGCGTAGCCGGCGGCGAGGTGGCGGGCGCGCTCGGCGGCGGGCGCAGTGATGACGACCCGCGGTGCGGCCTCCATCGCCTGCCACAGCATCGGCGGGACCATGCGGTCGCCGATCTTGCTGGCCTCGGCTTCGACCACGATCGGGTGGGCGGCATCAAGCGCATCGAGCGCCGCCAGCAGCCGCGACTCGAACATCTTCTGGCTTGGCTGCGGCCGGCCAAGCCCCCCGAACACCGAGCCGCGGTGGTCGGCCAGCGCCTCCAGGTCCAGGGTCTGGACGCCGCGTGCGGCCAGACGGCCGAGGAGTTCGGTCTTTCCCGAGCCGGTGCGCCCGTCGATCAGCAAGAGGCGCAGCGCCGGCGCGTCGTCGTAGAGCCTGGCCTGGACGTAACGGCGGTAGGTCTTGTAGCCGCCCGCGAGCACCGCCGTGCGCCAGCCGACCTGGGCCAGGATGGTCGCCATCGCGCCGGAGCGCTGGCCCCCGCGCCAGCAGTAGACCAGCGGACGAAAGCCGCCGGGCTTATCGGCCAGCGCCGTCTCCAGATGGCGGGCGACGTTGCGGGCCACCAGCGCCGCGCCGATGCGCCGGGCGCGAAAGCGCGAGTCCTGCACGTAAATCGTCCCCACCTCGGCGCGTTCGGCGTCGTCGAGCACCGGCAGGCTGATCGCGCCCGGCACATGATCCTCGGCGAACTCGGAGGGGCTGCGCACGTCGATGATCGCATCGAACGGCGCCAGGGCGCTGGCGTCGGCGGCGGTGATGACCTCGATGTCCGCCATGGTCGCGGCCTCTGCTATAGCAGCGCCTTAGGCCTCAGGAGCCACCGCCATGCAAGACGCCGTCGTCGACGCACCGCGCCTGACCTCGCTCGCCCACGGCGGCGGCTGCGGCTGCAAGCTCGCGCCCGCGGTGCTGAGCGAGATCCTCGCGGGCATGCCGCTTGCCGGCGCCTTCCCCAACCTGTTGGTCGGGACCGAGACCAGCGACGATGCGGCGGTCTGGCGTTTGAACGATGCGCAGGCCCTGGTCGCGACGACCGACTTCTTTATGCCCGTGGTCGACGACCCGGCCGATTTCGGGCGCATCGCCGCGGCCAACGCGCTCTCCGACATCTATGCCATGGGCGGGACGCCGATCTTCGCCCTGGCCATCGTCGGCATGCCGGTGAACCGGCTTTCGCCGCAGACGATCGGCGCCATCCTCGCCGGCGGCGCCGAGATCTGCGCCAGAGCGGGCGTCCCGGTGGCCGGCGGTCACTCGATCGACAGCGTCGAGCCAATCTATGGCCTGGTGGCGCTGGGGCTGGTCCACCCCGACCAAGTGATGACCAATCGCGGCGCCCGCGCTGGCGACGTGCTGATCCTGACCAAGGCGCTGGGCGTCGGCGTGCTCAGCGCGGCGTTCAAGCAGGAGCGCCTGGCGCCGGAGGGCTACGCGGCGCTGATCGCGTCGACGACCCAGCTCAACACCCTGGGCGCGGAGCTGGCGGGCGCGGCCGGCGTCCACGCGATGACCGACGTCACCGGCTTCGGCCTGCTCGGGCACGCGCTGGAGATGAGCCGGGGCGCGGGACTGGGGATTGAGATCGACGCCGCAGCGGCGGCGCTGCTGCCGGGGGTGGAAGCGCTCGCGCGCGCCGGGGTCCGCACCGGCGCTTCGACGCGCAACTGGGAGAGCTACGGCGCCCAGGTCCGTGCCGGCGAAGACCTTGCACCCTGGCGGCGGGACCTGCTCACCGACCCCCAGACCAGCGGCGGCCTGCTGATCGCCGTTGCGCCCGAGCAGGCCGATGCGGTGCTGCAATGTGCGGTCAGCCGGGGATTCGCGGCGAGCCGCATCGTCGGCCGCGTGTTGGATGCGCCGGCGGGCGTGGCGGTGCGCGGCAGCTGATCGCCCGCTGCAGCTCGCCTTGACTTTTGGCCCGGTCACAGCCAATAACCCGCCCCTTCCGCCGCCGGGCTCGCTCGGCGGTGCGAACGATGACGGGTGATGCGTGCGCCGCCGTTGAGATCGTCCCTCCGACTGGGAAGGACCGGACCGCGTCAGTGTGAAAGAACTTGAAGCATGTCGAAGCGCCACTCGGCGAAGTACAAACTTGACCGGCGTATGGGCGAGAACATCTGGGGCCGCCCGAAGTCGCCGATCAACGCCCGTTCCTACGGCCCCGGCCAGCACGGTCAGCGCCGCAAGTCCAAGGTCTCCGATTTCGGCCTCCAGCTGCGCGCCAAGCAGAAGCTGAAGGGCTACTACGGCAACCTCACCGAAAAGCAGTTCAGCCGCACCTACAACGAGGCCGCGCGCCGCAAGGGCAACACCTCGGAGAACCTGATCGCGCTGCTGGAAAGCCGGCTGGACGCGATCGTCTATCGCGCCAAGTTCGTGCCGACGCCGTTCGCCGCGCGCCAGTTCGTCAACCACGGCCACATCCTGGTCAACGGCAAGCGGGTCAACATCCCGTCTTATCGGGTGAAGGTGGGTGATGTCGTCCAGGTGCGCGAACGCTCGCGCAACATGGCGCTGGTGCTGGAAGCCCTGCAGCTGGCCGAGCGCGACACGCCGGACTACGTCGAAGTCGACGCCAAGGCGATGACGGCCAAGTACCTGCGCATGCCAGAACTCGCCGAAGTGCCCTACCCGGTGAAGATGGAACCGAACCTGGTCGTCGAGTTCTACGCGTCGTAAGGGTTCTCAGTTCGTCTGGCGGCGTAACCCCTCACCCTCCCAACCGCTTCGCGGCCGGGCCCCTCCCTCTCCCTCCGGGAGAGGTGTAAACTGCCAAATTCGCCAAGATTTACCTCTCCCGGAGGGAGAGGGAGGGGCCCGCGATGCGTCAGCGTCGTGGGAAGGTGAGGGGTTACGCTCTAACCGACCTGGCTCGAGGGTGCGACTGCGTCGTTCGCGCGAGCCCGCGGCCAGGGCGCCTTTGCGAGCGCCAGTCCGCCGGCAAACAGCAGCCCCGCGATCGGCGTCGCCACCAGACCCGCCAGCAGCGCGCCGCCGGCGGCCGCCAGCGCCCAGCCGCGCTGCTTGTAGTCGATCAGCCAGGTGGCCGCGATCGGCGCTAGCGGAGCGAGGTCGTACTGGTGGGCGTAGGGCGTCAGGCACAGCCCGCCGGCGATCAGGCCGGTCAGGTCGCGGAAGCGCAGCGCCAGCCACACCCCGAGCAGCGCGCAGGCGCCCGCCACGAGCGGCCCGGCGGCGAGGGCGGACGGGTTGATCCGGTTGGTGCCCGGGACGACGTGGGCGAAGTCCGCCAGCGCCCGCGGCCACTGCAGCCAAAGCCCAGGGCCGAACGCGAAGCTCGCCAGCACCAGCGACGCGCCGGCGATCGCCATCCAGCGCGCAGCGCGCCAATGGCCCCAGAGCAGGATCGGCGCGAGCAGCATCGCCTGCGGCTTGATGCAGGCGGCGACGGCGAACAGCGCGCCCGCCAGCGCCGGGCGCTTCTCCAGCGCGAGCCATCCGGCGATCAGCGCGGCGCCGATCAAGAGCGAGGTCTGCCCCGGCGAGATCGCCAGCACCACCGGCGGGGCGATGAACAGCGCCAGCGTCGCCCAGGCAGGCCGGATCAGATGGGCGGCGGCGTAGAAGAACAGGGCGGCGGAGAGCCCGGTCCAGAGCGGATAGGCCAGCGCCAGCGGCAGCTGGGCGAACGGCCAAGCCAGCAGCAGAAAGGTCGGCGGGTAGACGAACGGCACCGCGCCGTCGATGTGATAGGCCGCCTGCAGGTGGGCGATGATCGCCGGATCGTAGGGCGCGGCGGCATGCCCGGCGGCGGTCCAGAACACGTAGAAGTCGGCCGCCGCATGCTGCGCGTGCCAGGCGGCGAAGCCGCTCCAGACCAGCAGCGCCGCGCCGGCGATCGCCAGCCGCGCCAGGCGGGGGTCGGCGAGCTTCACGTGGCCGGCTCAGGCGAGCCGAGCGCCGCGACGCCGGCGCTGCGGAACGGCCACCAGCGCGACTGGAACACGGCCAGCGCGGCGACGAACGCCAGCGCGGCCGCCGGTGTCGCGACCAGGCCGGCCAGCAGCGCGCCGCCGGCGATCGCATGGCCCCAGCCGTTCACGCGCCGCTGCAGCAGCCAGCTGGCGGCCAGCGGCGTCAGCGGTGCGAGGTCGTAGCCGTGGGCGTAGGGCGCCAGGCAGAGCGCCCCGCCGACCAGTCCGACCAGGTCTCTGGAGGTCACGGCGAGGTAGAGCCCGAGCGCGCCGACGATGGCCGCCCACCAGGGCGCGGCGATCAGAGCCGATGGGTTGATCCTATCGGTCGCCGGGACCAGGGCGTTGAAGCTGGCCAGCGCGTGCGGCCATTCGGCCCACCGCTGCCACCCGAACACCAGGCTCGCCGCGACCAGCGCGGCCCCGCTCGCCATCATCCAGCCCAGCATGCGCCAGCGGCCCCAGAACACGATCGGCGCCAGCACCAGCGCCTGCGGCTTGATGCAGGCGGCGACGCCCAGGAGGATCCCGGCCAGCGCCGGGCGGCTGTCGCGGCTGAGCCAGGCGCCGGTCATCGCCGCGCCGACCGGCAGCGAGGTCTGGCCGAGCTCGGCGGCGAAGAACACCACGGGCGTGATCGCCAGCAGGGCGGTCGCGTAGGCGGGCCGCACCAGATGGGCGGCGGCGTAGAAGAAAACGCCGCAACCGAGGGCGGTCCACAGCGGATAGGCGATGCTCAGCGGCAGCTGCGCGAACGGCCAGGTCAGCAGCAGGAACGTCGGCGGATAGGCGTAGGGCCAAGTCCCGCCCAAGTGGATCGTCGCCTCAAGCCTGGCGATGATCGCCGGGTCGTAGGGCGTCTGCCAGTGCTGGGCGGCGGTCCAGAAGACGTAGAAGTCCGGCGCGCCGTGGCCAATCCGCGCGGCCGAGAGGGCATAGGCGATCGCGAAGGCGCCGAGGGCGACCGCCAAGCGTATGCGCGTCTCGAAGGTCAGGGCCCGCATCGGCCCCGTTATCGCTGCACCGCGCTAAGAAAACGTGTTTCGCCGCGGGCGGCGCCTAGGCCGCGAGCACGCCCTTGTCGATCATTAGCGGCTTCAGTTCGCCGGACTGGAACATCTCGCGCACGATATCCGAGCCGCCGACGAACTCGCCCTTCACGTACAGCTGCGGGATGGTCGGCCAATCGGAGAAGGTCTTGATCCCGTTCCGCAGGTCATCGCTCTGCAGCACGTTGACGCCGACGAAGTCGACGCCGAGATGGTCGAGGATCTGCACGCAGACGGCCGAGAAGCCGCACTGCGGGCTGTCGGGCACGCCCTTCATGAACAGCACCACCGGATGGTCGGCGATGGCCTTGGCGATGAAGTCGTGGATGACGCTGGTCTCGGCGACGTCGCTCATGAGCGAATGCCTTTTCGTTGGGATGCCCTTGGCCCCAGAGCTAGGGAGCCCGATGGCCTCGGTCAAGCGCGCCGCTTGTCGCTGGCTCGGGTGCGGGCCGTGCGCTCGCCGGTGAAGTGGGACATCTCGATCTGAGCGCTGACCTGCGCAGGCAGGTTGCGTTCGGGGACGGCGGCGAGGTCGGCCAGGTGCTCGAGGTCCTTGGCCGGCATCTGCACCGCGGTGATGGCCGGCTCGGTCAGGGCGTAGGCGAGGCAGATCTGCTCGGCGGTCCAGCCCGGCGTCGTCTGCAGGAAGGCGTGCGAGCCGACCGAGGCCAGGGGATCGGCGCGCTTGAACCAGCCGCCCTTGGCCTGCTTCTTCTCTTCCTTGGCGATCTCGGTGAGCTGCACGGGGCAGGGATCGTAGGACATCACGCCCATCTGCCGCTCCAGCGCCGTGCGCACCAGGTTGCGATCGCGCCAGCCGGACAGGAGGCCGAACGGCATCACCAGGGCGTCGAACAGCGGGTCCTCGACGTGATCGACCAACAGCTCGCCCGGACCGGCGACGGCGAGCCGCCGCACCAGGTTCAGGTCCTTCAGGCGAAGCCCGGCGCCGAGCGCCTCTTCGAATTCTGGCGACTCGGCGTCGATGGTGAACAGGTTGATCTCGCCAAGACCGCTCGCGGCGATCACTTCGCTGACCCAGCCGTCGAGCCGGCGGCCCTGCATGGTGGGATCGGCGCGCAGGCCGACGAAGAGCAGCGTGCGTCGCACCGCCTCGATGCCCTGGGCGAACCCGGTGAGCAGGGCCTGCGAGGGACGGGCGATCTCGAAGGCGTTGACGCCATGCTCGAGCGCCGCGTGGACCAGCGCCAGCCAGTCGCTCGCCTTGCGGCGATCGTCAGCGCCGTTGAGCATCAGGGAAAAGGCCGAAACCGCGATGCCGGTGCGGCCGAAGGGTCGATAGCGCATCTCTTAGGTCTTCACGGGCGGGCCGGTTTCGAGCGCGAGGGCATGCAGTTCACCGCCTACCTTGCCCTTAAGCGCCGCATAGACGAGCTGGTGCTGACGCACGCGCGGCACGCCGGCGAACGAGGTCGAGGTGATCTTCGCGCGGTAATGGTCGCCGTCTCCAGCCAGGTCCTCGATCACGATCTCGGCGTCCGGAAACGCGGCGCGCAGTTCGGCTTCGAGCTGTGATGCGGCCATCGGCATCGAGAGGGCTCCCCTGAGCTTAAGATCAGTGAATGAAAAGCCTTAACAAGCCCTACTCAGCGACGCGCCGAAGCCTGATCTCAACTTCGCGCAAACGTCATTTTGAGCTGCAAACTCGCTTGGGGGGATATATATTCACGCCGGCTGGAGGGATCGCTTGCTGCGCCGCATCCTCGTTGTCGCATCGATGGCCACACTGAGCGCCTGCGCCGGGCTTTCCGCGCAGCTGGCGGCGCTCGGTCGTCACCATCATGCGCCGCCGGTGGCCGTGGTCGTAGCGCCGCCGCCCCCACCCGTTGCGCCGAAGCCGGCCGAGGGGCTCTGGGCCATGCTGGATCCGGGCTGCGCCAAGCCCAGCGCCGCCGACATCCACGCCTGGCCGCACTGCGCCTCGCCGTTCTGGATCAGCGGCGACAAGGCGACCGTGCTGCTGGCGGCTAACAGCGGCAAGCGCGCGGTCCACGACGTCAGCTACGCCGCCGACGTCAGCCTGACCGCCGGCGAGCCGCTGATCGCCCAGGTGGGCACCCAGAAGGACGGCTATCTGTTCCTCGCCCTGACCGACCTGGCGGAAGACGACCGGGGCCGTCTGGTCGGCGCCGTCGGGGCCGCGGTCGCCTGCCCCAAGCCCAAGGACGGCGGCATCGTGCTCAAGCCCAGCCTGAACGGCTGCGATCTCGAAAGCGTCGAGACCGTGCGGGCCGCGGCCGAGCTGGCGCTGCGCGATCGCGCCACCCTGACGGAGGTCGCTTGGATCGCGCCTGGCAGCCCCTGATGGGCGCTCAGTGATCGGCAAGCCGGTTCGCCTCATCTTCGTTTTCGCCGGTCTGGCCCTGCTCTCGGCCTGCAACGTCGTCGTCACCAAGAGCCCGCTGTTCACCGAGGCCGACTCCGCCGGCGCGCCCACGCTGCGGCCCGGCGTTTGGATGTTCTTCAAGAACCCGGACTGTCAGGTCGACGAGCGCAAGCCGTTCACCGAGTGGCCGGACTGTACCGGGGGCGGCCTCGTCACCGCCGGCGATGTGGCCGCACACAAGGGCGGCGCGCCGATAGGCGTGCTGGAACACACACCGGTGGTGCTGGCCGCCGGCGAGCCGCGCATCCTGCAGGCGCAGGTCGACGTCGACCTTTCCGTCGACGCCAGCGCCAGCGCCAGCGGCGACGCCACGGCCACTACTTCCTCCAACTCGAGCGAAAGCCGGCCGTACGGCTACGGCGGCGTCCGTCCGACCAGGTTTGACTCCGAGGGTCGGATCACCGCCTTCGTCATCTGGCCGGTCCAGTGCGGCCCGCCGCCGCCGCAGAACGCCAAGGGCGAAGATGTGGCCCCGGCCACGCTGAAGCCCCTGCCGGGCATCGTCATGAAGAGAGGCGATCCGGTCTGCACCACCACTTCGGTCGCGGCGCTGCGGGGCGCCGCCAAGGCCAGCGAAGCCTGGGCGCCGCAGCCGCCGCGCGAATCCCACTGGGTGCGAGACGCGCTGCAGTAGGCCGTGGCGCGTTGCGGCGGCCCGCAACAAGCGCAACAATGTCGTCGTTGCTCAGCGAGGCCGCCATGCGCCGACTTCTCATCACCGCCAGTCTGCTGCTGCTCGGCGCGTGCAACATGGTGGTCACCCAGGATCCGCTGTTCACCAAGGCGGACGCTAGTCTGCAGCTGCGCGAAGGCGTCTGGCTCGAGCCCTCGGACGGCCCGTGCGATTTCGACCAGTCCAAGCCGCTGGCCCAGTGGCCGAGCTGCGCCAAGGGCGTCATCGTCTCCAAGGGCCAGATCGGCGCCTGGGACACCGACGACAAGGGCGTCAAAACCTGGAAGTCGTCGGACGTGATCTTCACCGCCGGCCAGCCGCCGGTGGCGCAGGTGCACCTGGCGGACATGGACGTGAAGGGCGTTGGCGATGTGCCGCTCAAGCCCGCGCTCTATCTCTATCTGGTCATCAAACCGACCAAGACGGACGATTCCGGCCAGATCATCGCCTACACCGGTTGGCCGATCCTCTGCGGTCCGCCGCCGCCGGATGGCGCCAAGGGTCCGGACGGCTCAAGTCCGCGCATGGGCACGCTCCAGCCGTTGCCGGGGCTGACCATGGACAAAGAGGGCAACAACTGCACGACCGCGTCCCGGGACGCGCTCCGCGCCGCCGGCGTCGCGAGCGAGAAATGGGCCCAGACGGGCTCGATGACGGTCACCCACTGGGTCCGCGACAACGACCGCTAGCGCGCAGCTAGCCGCCCATGAAAGCCGGCATCCAGCCCTCGTGGGCCGCCCGCAGCCGGTCCAGCGGGATCCGGAACAGTTCGTGGCAGGCGAAATCGGCGCCCCCGGCCTGGCCGGCCAGGGCGATGTTGAGCCCAGCGGCGCGTCCGGCGGCGACGATCGGATCGGGCTCGGCGGTGGCGATCAGGTAGCGGCCCTGGTCCTCGCCGAACAGGAACGCATGGGCGTGGGTCTGGCTGGTGGGCGACAAGTCAATGCCGACGTTTGAGGCCAGCGCCATCTCGGCCGCGGCGATCGCCAGGCCGCCGTCAGAAAGATCGTGTACGGCTGAAACCATTCGCGATCTGATCAGCCCTCTGACGAAATCGCCGTTGCGCCGCTCGAACTCGAGATCGACCGGCGGCGGCGCGCCGTCCTCGCGGCCCAGCAGCTCGCGGAGATAAAGGCTCGATCCCAGCTCACCATGGCTGGCCCCGACCACCAGCAGCGCATCGCCCGGCTTCATCGAAGCGAAGTCGGCGCGCAGCGCATAGTCGGGGATAAGGCCGACCGCGCCCACCGTCGGCGTCGGCGGAATGGCGACGCCGCCGGTCTCGTTGTAGAGGCTGACGTTGCCGCTCACGACCGGGAAGTCGAGCGCGCGGCAGGCCTCGGCCATCCCGTCGATGGCGCGGGCGATCTGGCCCATGATCTCGGGCCGCTCGGGATTGCCGAAGTTGAGGTTGTCGGTGACGGCGATCGGATCGGCGCCGACGGCGGTCAGGTTGCGCCAGGCCTCCGCCACCGCCTGCTTGCCGCCCTCGAACGGGCCGGCGGCGACGTAGCGGGGCGTGCAGTCGGACGTCAGCGCCAGCGCCTTCTTCGAGCCGTGCACCCGCACGATGCCGGCGTCGGCGCCGGTGGCGGAGTCCTCGAGGGTGTCGGCCATCACGTGGCGGTCGTACTGCTCCCACAGCCAGCGCTTGGAGGCGACGTCGGGTGCGGCGATCAGGGTCAGCACCGCCGCTTCCCAGTCGACCGGCGCCGGAACGTGGGCCGGATCGAGGTGCGGCTCGGCGTGCGGCTCGACCCAGGGCCGGTGGTAGAGCGGCGCGTCCTCGGTGAGCGGTCCCAGCGGGATGTCACAGACCACCGCGCCGCGATGGCGCAGCACCAGGTGGCCGCTGTCGGTGGTGTGGCCGATCACGGCGGCGTCGAGGCCCCACTTTTCGAAGATGCGCCGCCCGTCGTCCTCGCGGCCGGGCTTGAGGATCGCCAGCATCCGCTCCTGGCTCTCCGAGAGCATCATCTCGTAAGCGCTCATGCCTGTCTCGCGCTGCGGCACGAGGTCGAGGTCGAGCTCGACGCCGACGCCGCCCTTGCCGGCCATCTCCACCGAGGAGGAGGTGAGGCCGGCCGCGCCCATGTCCTGGATCGCCGCCACGGCGCCCGAGGCCATCAGCTCCAGCGTCGCTTCGATCAGCAGCTTCTCGGCGAACGGATCGCCGACCTGCACGGTGGGGCGTTTCTCGTCGCTGTCCTCGCCGAACTCGGCCGAGGCCATGGTCGCGCCATGGATGCCGTCGCGGCCGGTCTTGGAGCCGAAGTAGACCACCGGCAGCCCGACGCCCGGCGCGGCGGAGTAGAAGATCTTGTCGGTGTCGGCGAGGCCGACGCACATGGCGTTGACCAGGATGTTGCCGTCATAGCCGCGGTGGAAGTTGGTCTCGCCGGCGACGGTGGGCACGCCGACGCAGTTGCCGTAGCCGCCGATGCCCGCGACCACGCCGGCCACCAGGCGCTTGGTCTTCGGGTGCGCCGGGTCGCCGAAGCGCAAGGCGTTGAGCAGCGCGATCGGCCGCGCGCCCATGGTGAAGACATCGCGCATGATCCCGCCGACCCCGGTCGCCGCGCCCTGGTAGGGCTCGATGAACGAGGGGTGGTTGTGCGACTCCATCTTGAACACCACCGCCTGGCCGTCGCCGATATCGACCACGCCGGCGTTCTCGCCCGGCCCCTGGATCACCCGTGGGCCGGTGGTGGGGAACTTGGAAAGGTGGGCGCGGCTGGATTTGTAGGAGCAGTGCTCGGACCACATCACCGAGAACACCCCGAGCTCCAGGTGGTTCGGCTCCCGGTTCAGCCGCTGGACGATGAGGTCGTATTCTTCGGGCTTGAGGCCGAACTCGATGGCGGTCTCTCTGAGCGATCTGGGCGCGTCGTTCATGGTCGGTTTCTAGCCGGTTTGGCGAGGCGGGCGATAGTCGGGCGCTGCCTCAGTTTGAAAGAGGCGCGACACCGCCGCCCTATCCAATCTCCGAGGCCGACCGAACCGCCGCCATTGATAGAGCGAAAGCCCGTGCGGATCGCGAAGGCATACATACCGTTTACGTGGTGACCTAGAACGCTCCGTGGCCACCGGAACCAAGGCCAGAAGCGCTCCGCTTGAGGCAGGCTGATAGTCGAGCAACGCGCGATTGCGCCGTCACTCGTAGTGCAGCGCGTCGATCGGGTTGAGGTTGGCCGCCTTGCGGGCCGGATAGTAGCCGAAGAAGATCCCGACCCCAGCCGAGAACACGAACCCGCCCAGGATCGCCGGCAGCGAGACCTGGGTCGGCCAATGGGCGACCGCCGAGATGACGAAGGACACCACCACCCCGATCGCGATCCCCGCCGCGCCGCCGGTCACGCTCAGGAGCACGGATTCCACCAGGAACTGCAGCAGCACTTGCAGCCGGCGCGCGCCGATGGCCATGCGGATGCCGATCTCGCGGGTGCGCTCGGTGACCGAGACCAGCAGGATGTTCATGATGCCGATGCCGCCGACCAGCAGCGAGATGGAGGCGACGGTGGCCAGCAGCGCGGACATCACCTGGCTTGAGCTCTCCTGCGCCGCGGCGATCTGGCTGAGGTTGCGGACGCTGAAGTCGTCGGACTGGCCGGCTCGGATGTGGTGTCTGCGCGCCAGCGTTCGCGTCACCTGGGCGATGGCGGTCGACACCAGGTCGGGCCCGCCGGCCTGGACATAGATGCTGTTGACGTAGCCGCCCATGACCGGGGCCAAGCCATAGGCGTTGGGCGGCGGCGGGTAGGTGGAGCTGATCAGGTTCTGAGCCGCCTGCGGGGTCGCGACGCCAAGAACCTTGCGCACGGCGGTGTTGAACGGGATCAGCACCACGTCGTCCTGGTCTTGTCCGTAGCCAGTCTGGCCCTTCGCAACCAGCAGGCCGATCACCTGCATCGGAACGCCCTTGATCAGCACGATGGCGCCGACAGGGCTTTGGCCGCCCGGAAACAGGTTCTGGTAGACCGTCTGGCCGATCAAGCAGACCGTGTCGGCGGAGTCGTTTTCCTGCTCCGTGATCGGGGCGCCGTCGGCGATCTGCCAGCTGACGATGTCAGGATAGCCTGGCGACACGCCCTGGATCGCGGTGCTCCAGTTCTGGTCACCGTATTGCACCTGGGCCGACTGGCGGGTCAGGTAGCCGACCTGGGAGACCGCGGAGTCTTCGATCAGGATGGTCTCAGCGTCGGTGACGGTCAGGGTCGACGCGCTGCCCGCTCCGGCGCGGACCCCACCGGCGGTCGTCGCCCCGGGTTGCACCACCACCATGTTGGTGCCCAGGCTCTCCAGCTGCTTCTTCACCGCCGCGCCGGCGCCGTCGCCCACCGCGACCATGGCGATGAGCGCCGCGACCCCGATGAATACGCCCAGCATGGTCAGGGCCGAGCGCAGCTTGTTGCGCTCCAGCGCCTGCACCGAGGCCGAGACCACCATCGACAAGAAGGCCAGGCCCAGGCCGGGCTGGGCTTCGGGCGGCGGGTCGCGGGCCACGATGTCGGAATCTTTCGCCGCGCGCGGCGCGCTCGTTGCGTCCCCGACAGCCACCTGCTTTTGGTCGGACTCGACCTTGCCGTCGCGCATGACGATCAATCGGTCCGCATAGGCGCCGATGTCGGCCTCGTGGGTCACCAGGATCACAGTGACGCCCTGCTCGCGGTTGAGCTTGCGGATGACCTCCAAGATCTCATGCGAGGTGCGGGTGTCGAGGTTGCCGGTGGGCTCGTCGGCCAGCAGCACTGCCGGTTGGTTGATCAGGGCCCGCGCCAGGGCGACGCGCTGCTGCTGTCCGCCGGACAGCTGGCTGGGCGTGTTGCGCTCGCGCTCGGCGAGACCGAGGCTCGCCAGCCCGTCGCGGCCGCGATCGCCGCGCTGCTTGGAGGTCAGCGAGGCGGCCGCGCCGTACAGCAGTGGCAGGATGACGTTCTCGAGCGCGCTGGTGCGGGCGAGCAGATTGAAATTCTGGAACACGAAGCCGATCCGCTGGCCGCGGATGTCGGCCAGCTCGTTCTCCGACAGGTGAGCCACGTTGCGTCCCTCGAACAGGTATTGGCCGCCGGTCGGCCGGTCGAGGCAGCCAATGATGTTCATCAGGGTCGACTTGCCCGACCCGGACGATCCCATGATGGCGATGAATTCGCCGCGCTCCACCGTGAGGTCCACGCCCTGCAACGCCCCCACCACGGTGTCGCCGAGCTGGAAAGTGCGGGTGATGTCGGTCAGCTTGACGACAGGATCGGCCATGGCAGGCGCCGCTATACGCGCAGTGACGGGGTCGTCGCCGCCGCAGGTTTGGCGGACTGTCCTGGCGTTGCGACCGCGGTGACGACCTGATCGCCCAGTTGCAGGTCGCCGGCCTTGATCTCGACGAAACTGTTGTCGTTCAACCCGGCAGTGACAGGGACCTGCGTGAGCTTGCCGTCGCGCAGCACCCACACCACTCCCTGAGCGGCGGCGCCTCCGCCCCTTCGGCCGCCACCGCCGCCGCTGCCGGCCGCCGGCTTTGGCGCGCCCGCCGGGGTGAACCTGAGCGCCTGGGACGGGACCCGGATCACATTGCGCGCCTGGGATTTGACGATCGCGGCGGTTGCGGTCATCCCCGGCTTCAGCAACAGGTCCGGATTGGCGACGGTGATCACCACGTCGTAGGTGATGACGTTCTGCACGCTGATCGGCGACTGGCGGACTTGTGCGACCACCCCCTGGAACGTGCGGCTGGGGAAGGCGTCCACCGTGAAGCTGGCGCTGGCGCCTGGCATAGCGCCGGCAATGTCGGATTCGCTGACGTTGGTGTCGACCTGCATCTTGGTGAGGTCCGTGGCGATGAGGAACAGGGTTGGGGTCTGGAGGCTCGCCGCCACGGTCTGGCCGGCGGTGATGTCGCGGGTCACCACCGTCCCTTCCACCGGCGAGACGATGTTGGTGTAGTTGAGATTGATCTCGGCGGCTTTCAGGACCGCGGCCTTCTCTTTGACGCTGGCCGCGTCGAGGCCGACCAGGGCGAGCGCCTGCTTGTAGGCGTCTAGGGCCAAGTCCGCGGCGTCCCGCGAGCCGGAATCCTCTTTGAACAGCAACGCCGCGCGGCCGCTGGCCAGCTTGGTGTAGGCGAGGTTGGCCTGGTCCTTCACCAGCTGCGCCTGGGCCAGCGCAAGCTCGGCCTGGTCTTCGTCCACGACGATCTGGTAGGGCGCGGGGTCGATCTTGGCGCAGAGCTGACCCTTGCGGACGCGGGTGTTGTAGTCACAGGTCAGGGAGACAATGGTTCCCGAGACATAGGTGCCCACCGCCACTGTGATCACCGGATTGATCGAGCCGCTGGCGGTGATGGTGGTGGTGACGTCGCCCCGGGTGACCGGCGCGGTGACGTATTGAACCGCCGTCGCGCGGTGTGCGAACCAGTAGCCCGCGACGCCCAGGACCACGACCGCCGCCGCGCCGGCGCCGATCCATCGCCAGCTCCAGCGTCTGGTCACTTTAGGCCGGCTCGCCTGCGCTGGCGACATTCCGAGCGCCTCCTTCAACCTGCCCCGCACCCTGAACGCCAAGCGCCACGCGGCAAGCTAGCGATGGGGCGGCGCGGGTGCTTTGATCCAAATCACGCGACGGCGCGGCGTTCTCAGGCGCTCGCCAGCACGCTCTGGAAGAACAGGGCGCCGTCCGCGGAGCCGAGCTCTGTCTCGAAGGCGCGGTCGGGGTGGGGCATCATGCCCAGCACGTTGCCACGGTCGTTGACGATGCCGGCGATGTCGCGGGCCGAGCCGTTGGGGTTTTTGGCGTAGCGGAACACCACCTGGCCCTCGCCCTCGAGCCGGTCCAGGGTCGCCGCATCGGCGAAATAGTTGCCCTCACCGTGCCCGACGGTCATCCGCGCCTGGCGCTGCGATTGATAGCGGGCGGTGAAGCGGGTCTGGGCGTTGACGATCTCCAGGTCGACCGGCTCGCAGACGTACTTGAGGCCGGCGTTGCGCAGCAGGGCGCCCGGCAGCATGCGCGCCTCGCACAGCACCTGGAAGCCGTTGCAGATACCGGCGACGGCGACGCCGCGGTCCGCGGCGGCCTTGACCTCGGCCATCACCGGCGAGAGGGAGGCCATGGCGCCGCAGCGCAGGTAGTCGCCGTAGGCGAAGCCGCCCGGGAGCACGATCAGGTCGAGACCGTCGGGCAGAGCGGTCTCGCCGTGCCAGACCATCTCCACCGCCGCGCCGGTGGAGCGCTCGATCGCGGTCTTGCAATCCCGGTCGCAGTTCGAGCCGGGGAAGACGATGACGGCGGCCTTCACGCGGCGGCCTCCTCGGCGGTGGGCGCCTCGAAGCGCTGGCGGAAGGTGAAGGCGTGCGGCGTCGGCCCGTGGGCGCGCAGGTGCGCCAGCCGCTCGAGGCATTCAGCCAGGCTCGGGGTGTGGCCGGCCGCCACCCACCAGAGCGCCAGGATCGGCTGGGTGGCTTCCTCGAACCATTCCAGCCGCCGCCGCACGAAGTTGCGGTGCTCGCTGCGATAGACGAAGGCGGCGAGCTGGTCGGGGCTCTCCCACACCGAGGCGTTGACCGCCTGCAACGCGTCGTTGGCGTCCGGGCGCAGGTCGGTGGCGTTGTTCCCCTCGCCCTTCAGCCGCCAAACGAAGCCGGGTTGGGCGTCGGCCACCGCGTTGATCGTATCGAGGGAGTTGCGGAAGTCGTCGATGCGCGGATCGTCGACAGGCGCCAGCAAACGGCCGACGTTGACCTGCGCCAGGTGGTAGGCGCTCACGACACCTCCGCGCGGTAACCTTCGATCACCGTGTTGGCGAGCAGCTTCTCGCACATCGCCTTGACCTCGGCCTCGGCAGCGGGCGCGTCCTTCGCGGCGAGGTCGAACTCGATCACCCGGCCGATGCGCACATTGCCGACCCCGCCCCAGCCCAGGCCGTGCAGCGCGTTCTCGACCGCCTTGCCCTGCACGTCCAGAACGCCGGGCTTGAGGAAGACGTGGACCGTGGCTTTCATCTCCCCTCCCCCTCGAGGGGAGGGGTCGGGGGTGGGGGGCTGCCTGCGACGGCTGGGTCGCGCAGGGAAACCCCCACCCGGCTCACTTCGCTCGCCACCCTCCCCTCAAGGGGGAGGGTCCGTCCCGCCATCAATGAATCCCCCCTTGGATCACGGTCGGCATCTCCTTCATGATT
>Ga0209415_10006857_pt1 | contig 20107 bp, 12 predicted proteins | sample PeaSoiSIISIP2007_FD_187696 | JGI IMG/M metagenome (GOLD analysis project Ga0209415, IMG submission 187696) | Peat soil microbial communities from Weissenstadt, Germany - SII-SIP-2007 (SPAdes) (version 2) | ecosystem: Environmental > Terrestrial > Soil > Wetlands > Peat | place: Germany... | reverse complement strand
GTTTCGGGATCCGCGCCATCCCTCGCCTCCGCCGATGTTTTTTCTGCCGCTGCTGCAAATGTCGAAAAGCGAATGGGCCGACAGCGGCATGGCGCGATCCAACATGATCGGCAGCGTTCTTTTGCGCGTCGTGGGCAATCCGCCGGATCTGACTTCGCAAATTCAGCGCGCCATCGCGGCAACCGATCCGAACCTGACCATGCTCAACGTGACCACCATGGAGGAGCAGCTTGGCGAACTGTTAGGCAGCGAGCGTCTGCTCGCGCGTCTGGCGGAACTCTTCAGCGTCCTCGCGCTGGTGCTCGCGTCCATTGGGTTGTACGGCGTTACAGCATATTCGGTTTCGCGGCGTACCAGCGAGATCGGCGTCCGCACCGCGTTAGGAGCAACCCAGTGGAGAATCGTGCGGCTGATTCTCCGCGGCGCGATGACACAGATCGGAATTGGCCTGGCGCTCGGCATTCCCGCGGCGCTTGCAGCGGGACGCGTCCTGGCCGATCAGCTCTATGGCGTGAAGACCTCGGATCCGTTCATTCTGGGAAGCGCGGCTCTGATCCTGGCGGCAAGTGCCGCGGCCGCGGGATTAATCCCCGCAATTCGCGCCAGCGGCATCGATCCGGTCAGAGCGTTGCGGGTGGATGGATAGCCCAGATTAAAATCCCTTGCCGGTTGAAACCGGATCAGACAAAACGCCATCCAACCAATATGCTGGCCTTACTGGTCACGGGCCTCCTGCTCGCTCAACAACCGAACTCCAGCACGGACGCCACCACCGGGCCTGACTCCCCGCAATGGAAAAGCCTTAGTGTGGAAGACAAGCTGCGCTACGATGCGCGGCACTTCTTCGATTACGACAATCTGATCTACGCGGGCATCGGCGCGTCTCTCGATCAGTGGCGCGACCGGCCATCACAGTGGGGCCAGGGTTGGGACGCGTTGGGCGAGCGTTACGCCTCGCATCTGGGGCAGTATGCCGTTCAGCGCAGCATTATGTTTCCGGTGCAGGCGATCGACCATGAGGACACTCGCTTCTTTCGATCCAAAAGAACCAGTATTCATGGCCGGATTGGAGACGCATTTCTTCACACTGTGTGGCGCCATGACGACAGCGGAGGAATGATGCCCGCCTACAGCGAGTTTCTCGGCGATTACGGCGCCGCGGCGATTTCGCGAATGTGGTGGCCGGACAATTATCATAAGGGCTCATCGATTTTCATCGCGGGATCCGACACGATCCTGATTGACGCGGGCATTAACGTAATCCACGAATTCGCGCCCGACGTCAAGCGGCATCTGCATTTTTGGGGCAGACGCTAAATTCTTCCAGCCTGCGCTAATCTCATGAAATGACGCAAAGGAAGAAGTTCACTTCGGCCGCCTTTGTTTTGATTGCCGCGATCGCGGCGACAGCGTGCACCAGCAAGCCGCCGCTCAACTCCAGCATCGATCTGAAAGGGATGGATAAATCCGTCCTGCCCGGCGACGATTTCAACGCCTACACCAACGGTGGATGGATCAAATCGACGCCGATTCCGCCCGACAAATCGGCTTACGGCAACGACGCGATCCTGGTCGACGAAACCCGCAAGCGAACTTTGTCGTTGATCGAAGACGCGGCGAAGGGAGCCGGGGCCAACGCGGATACTCAAAAAGTCAGTGACTTCTACACTAGCTTCATGGACGAAGCGGGCATTGAGTCCAAAGGAATCGCGCCGCTGAAACCCCAACTGGACGCGTTTGCGGCGATCAAGGATCGACACGCGCTGGCGAGAACGCTGGGCGGACAATTACGAACCGATGTGGACGCGCTGAACAACACCAACTTCGAAACTGGCAATCTCTTCGGCGTCTGGATCACGCAGGGCCTCGAGGAACCGAGTCACACTTTTCCTTACCTGATGCAAGGCGGCTTGGGGATGCCCGACCGCGATTACTATCTATCCACGTCGCCGCACATGACGGAGCTGCGCGGCCAATATCGAGCCCATATCGAAGCCATGTTCAAGCTGTTGGGTCTTTCGGATCCGGCGGGCCGCGCTGCTCGCGTGTTCAAGCTCGAAACCGCGATAGCGGGCGTGCACGCGACGCGCGTCGAATCGGAAGATGTGCACTCCGCAGTCGCATGGAATCGCAGTGACCTGCCGCAGAAGGCGCCCGGACTCGACTGGCCGGTCTTGCTGGAAGCAGCGGGGCTAAACGACGTTCCGCAAGTGATCGTATGGCAGCCCAAGGCGATCACGGGTATTTCCGCGTTGTGCGAAAAGGAGCCGCTCGAAGAATGGAAGGACTGGCTCGCATTTCACACCGTCGAAGACGCGGGGCCTTACTTGCCGAAGGCTTTCGTCGACGAGCGTTTCAACTTTTTCGGCAAAGCGATGAGCGGGATTCCCGAACAGCGCCCGCGTTGGCAGCGCGGGATGGATTTGACCAACGGCGCGCTGGGGGACGCGGTCGGCAAACTTTATGTGGATCGCTACTTCCCCGCGGAAACAAGAGCGAAGGTGCAAGCCATGGTGGCCGACTTAGTGAGCGCCTTCGGCCAGCGGATCGATTCCCTGACGTGGATGTCGCCCGAGACCAAGGTGATGGCGAAAAAGAAACTCGAGACCCTGAAGGTCGGTGTGGGATATCCCGACAAGTGGCGCGATTATTCCAGCCTCAGCATCGTGAAGGGCGACGCTCTCGGCAATGCGCAGCGCGCCGAGCTGTACGAATATCATTTCCAGCTCGCCAAGCTGCACATTCCGATCGACCGCGGCGAATGGTGGATGACTCCGCAAACCGTGAACGCCGTGAATCTCCCGCTTCAGAACGCTCTGAATTTTCCCGCCGCGATCATTCAGCCGCCATATTTCGACGTAAACGCCGATGCCGCGCACAATTATGGAGCGATGGGCGCCGTAATCGGCCACGAAATCAGCCATAGCTTCGACGATCAGGGCAGCCAGTTCGACGCCGACGGCCGTTTGGCCAACTGGTGGACTAAGACCGACTTCGATCATTTCAAAGCCGCGGGCGCGGCGCTGGTCGCGCAGTTCGACGCCTATCGTCCGTTCCCGGATCTGGCGGTGAACGGGCAGCAGACGCTCAGCGAAAATATCGCCGATGTAGCCGGTCTTATGGTCGCCTATGATGCATACAAGCTCACGCTGCATGGGAAATCGGATGTTGTCAAAGATGGGCTCACCGGCAATCAGCGTTTCTTCATCAGCTTCGGCCAAAGCTGGCGCGAAGAAATTCGCGACGCGGAACTCCGCAGGGAAATTGCAACCGATGGCCACGCTCCCGAGCGGTATCGCGCCGATGCCGTTCGCAACTTAGATCCCTGGTACTCCTCTTTTTCAGTGCAGCCGCCGCAGAAGCTGTATCTGGCGCCGGCCAATCGCGTACACGTGTGGTAGGTGTCCGGGCTTGGGACGGAATGCGCCGCAAACGGTCGGCGATGCCTTGAGAAGCTGTTGTCTTGCAACCATTTAGACATGGCATGGAGATTGCATTCCTGCGGGCGATGTTCGACGACCTGCGTTACGGCCTTCGCTTGCTCATCAAGAATCCCGGCTTCGGCTCGCTGGCGATTCTGACCTTGGCGCTGGGCTTGGGCGCGAATATCGCGGTCTTCAGCGTGGTCAACGCGATGTTGCTGCGGCCGCTGCCAGCCATCGCCGATCCCGCGAACCTTGCGTCGATCTACAGAGTCCAGAAGACCGATGTGTTCGACAATCTCAGCTTCCCGGATTATCTGGACATTCGCGACCGGAATCGTTCGTTCTCAGGTCTGGCCGCGCATACTCCCATCGCTTTTGCGTTCAGCTACGGAACTGCGGAACGTGTCCGAGGCGATATGGTCACCGGCAATTACTTCGAAGTCCTGGGGGTTAAGCCGGCGGCAGGACGCCTTCTGACCACTTCGGACGACAATTTCGCCGCCGTGCTCAGCTACGGATTGTGGCAGAGGAAATTCGGCGGCAATACTTCTATCGCAGGGACTCGAATCGTTCTGAACGGCTACCCGTTCACCGTAATCGGCGTCGCCGCGGCGAATTTCAGGGGCACCGAAGTCGATAATCAGACCGACGTTTGGGTTCCGATTGCGACTGTGCCTCGGGTTTACACGCGGCTCTCCCCGGGAATCCTTCGAGATCGCGCGGCGGGATGGGTTTGGATCTTCGGCAGGCTGAAACCGCGGATCCGCTCGGAACAGGCGCAAGCGGAATTGCAGGCCATCGCGGCGCAGCTGGCACAGGCGTATCCGGTGACCAACGAAGGACGGTCGGTTAATCTCGCCGGGAATTTCGGGATGTATCCGGACGATCGCGCCGAAATCAGCGGACTGCTCGCGCTGCTGTCGGGGTCCGTCGCGGTCTTACTGCTGATCGCGTGCGCGAATGTCGCGGGGCTTTTCATGGTGCGCGCTTCGCGCCGGTCGCGCGAAATCGCAGTCAGGCTCGCCGTGGGGGCCGGACGAGGACGGCTGATCCGGCAACTGATCACCGAGGGGCTGCTGCTTTCGGCGATCGCGGCTGTGGTCGGGCTGTTGCTCTCTCAATGGGCCACCGCCGCCGCGGTTGCGTTCAGCCAGAGCACGTCGCGCCTGCACCGCGTCGATCTGAGCGTCGACAGCCGCGTAATCGCGTTTACGCTGGCGATCTGCGCCGTCGCCGGATTCCTGTTCGCGCTGGCTCCCGCATTGCAATCCGCGAAGCTCGACCTGGCGGGCGCTTTGAAGAATGGATCCTCGGGCGGGGGCCGTCAACGCACGCGCATGCGGGCGGCGCTGGTGGCCGGACAAGTCGCGCTGTCTTTTATCTTGCTGAGCGCCTCCGGCATGATGTTGCGCGGCTTGTACCGGATCGTGAGCGCCAATCCTGGATTTGAAACCCGCAGCGTCGCCATGACATCCATAGATCTCAACACGCTTCCGAATCATCGTGAACTGGGGTTGTCGATCGAACAGCAGATTCTGGAAGCCGTCGCACAGGTTCCCGGCGTGGTTTCTGCTACGCTGGCCGCCACAGTTCCGCCCGAAGACTTTAGCGGACGTGAGCCGATTTTTTACCCCGGCCAGGAACCGCCTCCGGAGCTTCTGCACGGCCGTTCCTGGGCCTACGGACTATGGGTCGACGTGAACAATGTCGGGCCGAAGTATTTTCAGACGCTCGGCATCCCGCTGGTGGAGGGCCGCGATTTCACCGCGCGCGATCGCGCCGGCTCGCCGGGCGTGGTGATCGTCAGCCAGAAACTGGCCAGGCGCTTGTGGCCGAATCAAAGCGCGGTGGGACAGAGGATCGCGTGGCCGGAGTGGAACGGACCGAAGCGGCCTCCGTTTGAAGTCGTGGGTGTCGCGGCGGATGCGAAGTATCGCTCCCTGATTGGCGACCCGCCGCTGTTGATGTACGTTCCCGCATTGTGGAATTACCGTGGGCGGACATATGTCGTGTTCCGCACCGCTGCGAATCCCGCGGGCATGATCGCCGATGTGGAGCGCGCGATTCGCCAGGTCAACAAAGATGTGCCCGTGTTCGGCTCGCAAACCATGACGCAACACGCCGCCGAGTCGCTGTGGCAGCAGAGAATGGCGGCGACCTGGATCGGGGCCTTCAGCCTGATGGCTCTGGCCCTGGCCGCGGTGGGGCTGTACGTAGTCATCGCGCAATCGGTAGCCCAACGGACACGTGAGCTGGGGATTCGCGTCGCGCTAGGCGCGGCGCCAGGCGGAATTTCGCGCCTGGTCATTCGCAAGGGCATGACGCTTGCCGTACTCGGAATGGTGATCGGGATTCCCGCCGCGCTGGCGCTCGACGGCGTTATGGGCAGTCTGCTTCCCGGCTTGAATGGAAAAGATCCGGCCACTCTTGCGTCGATCGCGATCCTGCTGGCGGCAGTGATGCTGGGAGCCTGCTGGATCCCGGCGCGGCGCGCGGCGCGAGTCGATCCGATCGTAGCCCTACGCTGCGAGTAGGTAGCCTCCGGCTACTTTTGGTCGCCTTGACGAAGCGTGCAGGGTTTCGTGGATCGAGCTGCGCGGATCGATCGTAGCCTTATTCGATCCGCAGCGCCCGCATTGGATCGACGATAGCGGCGCGGCCCGCGGGAATCAGCGCCGCGATAATCGTGCAGACGATCAACAGCACGGTTGCCCCCGCCATCGCGACAGGGTTGTAGGTGGATACGCCAAATAGTTGATGCTGAATCAATCTCGCCCCAGCCAGACTGACCGGCAATCCGATCGCGATTCCCAGGCCGACCTGAAACACGGCTCCGCTCAGGATCATGGTGACGACCCGGCTTCTGGTGGCGCCCAGCGCCATTCGAACGCCGATTTCCACGGTTCTTCGAACCACAGACAACGCGACCAGACCGTACAATCCGATGGAAGCCAGCGTGAGCGCGAGCGCGCCAAAGAGCTGCGTCAGAGTCGCGATCAGCCGTTCCTGGTTGAATTGCATCGCGAATTGCTCTCCGTAGCCGACCACGTCGATCACGCCAAAGTTCGCATCCACCTGCTCAATCGTCTTGCGAATCACACGTTCCAGGTCATTCGAGCCGTTGACGTGCAACGCGATATCGCCAATGAAATCGTCGCTTGAAAGCGTTCCATTGGCGTTCAACTCCGGTTGAAGAAGAGGAAAGAACGCGGTCGGATACGCGGGCCGGTAGGTGCTGCCGTATTTGGCGTCTTCTACGATGCCGACGATTTCGTAGTCGGTGGCGTGCTCCGGTCCATCGGTTCCAAAACGCATGCCGATGGGAATGCGGCCCTTGCAATACCGCGCGACAAAGGTCTGGTTCACCACCGCGACGCGGCGCGAGGAGGGCTGATCGGATTCGTCAATGACGCGGCCCTGCAATAGCCGCGTTCCAATGGCATCGAAATAACCGGGACTGACGCGGTCGTAGTATACCTCTCCGGGTTGATGCGCGGGACCCGTTCCTTCCACCCAAATGTAGTCATTCCAGTTGTTACCGGTCATCGGCGCGTACATCGCGAGACCGACACTGACGACGCCTGGAAGCAGCGCGAGCCGGTCGTGCAACCGACGATAGACGTTCGCGATGCGTTCCGGAGTATAGTCCTTCAGGGCCGTGCTCACTTTGACCAGAACTCGCTGGTCGGTGAGAAAACCGAAGTGCTGGTGCTCCAGATTCCACAGGCTTTCGGTCAGCAGACCTGCGCCAGTCAATAGAACGAACGACAGAGCGGCCTGCGCGACCACCAGCAGCTTTTGCGGCAACATCGCCGCACGGGGAGTGCTTCGGCTCGCGCCGCGCAATGCGTCGGCCGGATCGGAACGAGTCTCGATCCACGCGGGCGCGATACCGAACAGGAGTCCGGTAATTATGGAAACCGCAAAGGCGAAACCGAGTACGGTCAGAGAAGGTGTGACGCTGATGGGAACATAGCGGGCTCCGCGAAACGCGAGCACCACGATCAGCCTGGTGGCCGCAAACGCGAGCGCGAGACCGGCCGCGCCTCCAAACAGCGAAAGAATCAGGCTGTCGGTCAAAGCCTGGCGGGTCATGCGGGCCCGCGAAGCACCCAGGGCCAGTTTCAGAGAGTTCTGCGCGCGCAGCGCGGTCCCGCGGGCGAGCAGCAGATTGGCGACGTTGGCGCAGGCGATCAGCAGCACCAGCGAAGACAGGCTCATTAACAGAACCAGACCGTTGCGGTATTGAATGCTCATCAAATCCACGCCGCCGCTGGCTCCGGTCAGGGGAATGAATTGATTTTCGATGTCGCTTCGCGTTTTCGGAGTGAGTTTCGATCCCGCTTGCGCCAGGTACCAGCGCTTGGCTTCGATGTTGATCTTCGATTCGAGCTCACCACGAGACACGCCCGGGTTAATACGGCCCATCAAGTACAGCCACATCTTGCCGGACCTTTCGAGAAGATTATTGGTTCCTTCAAGCAGAGGCTCAGTAACCGCGGGCAGCCAGCAATCGGGTGGATCGCTACGCAGCGTCTCGCTATAAAACTCTGGCGGCGCGACGCCCACGACGACAAACGGCTTGCCTTTGATCAGCAGGCTGGAGCCGATGATTCCGGGATCACCGCCGAGATGTGTCTTCCAGGCGCGATGACTGAGAACCAGCGTAGGCGTGCTTCCGCGGGTCTCGTCGGCAACGGTGAAAAAGCTGCCGAGCGCCGGGCGAATCCCGAAGAGATCGAAATAATTCGCGGAGACATACTCGGATTTGAAGGAAATCGCCGGATCGGAGCTGCCGCCGCGGCGGACACTCACAATTTGCGGCGAGGCTTGAAACGCTGCCAGATGCTCGATTTCAGGCGTACCCTCGCGGAGGGTCTTGTACAGCTCGTAAGAGAAAAGCGCGAAGTCCTGGCCGTTTTGATAACCGCTCATCACGCAGCAGTTATTGCCGCGTCCCAGGCGATACAGCTCGGCGGGCCGGGAGACGGGCAAGGTGTTGAACATGACCGCGTCGACCAGCGTGAAAATCGCGGTGTTGACGCCGATTCCGAGCGCCAGCGTGAGAACCGTCACCAGCGTGAAAACTTTGTTCCGACGCATTCCCCGAAGGCTGTATTTCAGATCCTGCGCCATGCGCTCCCAGGATGCCCAGGCCCACATTTCGCGAGTCGTTTCACGAACCAGCAATTCGTTGCCGAACTCGCTCCGGGCATTCCTTTCGGCGTCCAGCGGGTGCTCACCGCGCTCGATGCGATCTTCGGCAGCCATGCGGAAATGGGCGCTGAGCTCGTCATCAAGTTCTCGATCCCGCTTGCGCCGGCGCCAGTTCATATTTCTAGCTCTCGCTTCGTTTCGGTTCGAGGAGCCCGGCGATGGCCGCGGTCATCTGCTTCCAGCGGGATTGTTCCGCCGCAAGCTGTTTCCTGCCGGAAGGCGTCAGGCTGTAATATTTGGCTCGCTGGCGGTTTTCCGATTGTCGCCACTCGGATTTCACCCAGCCCTGTTTTTCCAGCCGATGCAGCGCCGGGTACAGCGATCCGGTTTCGGCGCGAAGCACGTCGTCCGAGCCGGTGCGGATCGCGTTGCCGATGCCGTAGCCGTGCTGCGGGCCCCAGGCGAGGGTTCGAAGAATCAGCATATCGAGCGTGCCCTGCAGCAGCTCGATTCGATTCCGGTATGGTTCGCGTTTCGTCATATGATGTAGGTATTCTACATCCATGCCTGTAGTTTGTCTACAGCCCTGTTCGGCCATCTTGATTTCTTCCATGCGAATTTACTAAGTTATGAATCAGTCGCCACGGGGAGTTTAAGGTATGCACGCAGGAGTCTCGAGTCATGCTGCGCGTTATTGTATTGAATTCCCTATGTTTAACCCTTCCTCTTTGCGCTCAACCCGACCGGATCACGAGCGAAATTAATGATTCCCATCGAGTCGCTCTAGAAAAAAGCGTCCCAGTCAGGGCCCGGGCGCAGGACGACGCAGGCCGCGTCCATCCATCGTTGAAACTCGGCTACGTGACCATGACGATGAAGCCCGGCGCCGCGCAGCAGGCCGCGCTAGAAGCGCTGCTCGAGCAACAGCAGGACCGATCCTCGCCAAATTATCATCGCTGGCTGACACCGGAGCAGTTCGGCGATCGATTTGGCCTGAGTAGCGTTGATATTGTCAAGATAATGGCGTGGCTCGAGTCGCAAGGCTTCCATATCGAAAACATCGCGCGGGCGCGGAATTTTGTTTCGTTCAGCGGACCCGCGCAAGCCGCGGAACGAGCCTTCGGCACCGAGATCCATCGCTATTCGTCACAAGGAGAGGAGCATTTCGCCAACGCAACCCCGCTATCGATTCCGGAAGTCCTGGCTGATGTGGTCGGCGGCGTCCGCGGGCTCGACGATTTCTCGAGAAAGCCCGCGAAAGCCGTTCCCGAATACGTTTCCGGCAGCGGCGTGAATCAGCTCGCGCCCGACGACTGGACCACGATTTACGACGTCAAGCCGCTGTACGCCAACGGCATCGACGGAACCGGTCAACGACTCGCGATCCTGGGCGGATCCGATTTTCCCCAGTCTTTCGTGGATTCGTTTCGCAGTATGTTCGGCCTGCCGCCAAGCCAGATCGAGATGCACCTGATCGGGCCGGACCCTGGGGTCACGAGCTCGGAATCGGAGGCCGCGCTTGATCTGGAATGGTCGGGAGCCATCGCGCGCAACGCGACGATCGTGTACGTCTACGCGACGAATTTCAACGACGCCGCGCAGGGTGCCATCGATCAGAACCTCGCGACGGTGATGAGCGAGAGCCTGGGAATATGCGAGCCGGACGCAGCGGTCGGCAATCGCGCCATGGCGCAGCAGGCGAATGCGCAAGGCATCACCTGGCTCGCGTCCTCTGGAGATTCGGGCGGCGCCGGGTGCGATCCACACGGTTTCTTCGGCGTCACTGGAAATTCGACAACCGCGATCGCTGGGCAGTGGGTGGACACTCCCGCCAGTTATCCGGAAGTCACCGGCGTTGGCGGGACCCAACTCAACGAGGGCAGCGGCCAGTATTGGAACGCGACCAACAATTCGAACGGCGGCTCGGCGATTTCCTATATTCCGGAAATGGTTTGGAACGAGACCGGCGCGGGAGGGTTGCTCGCGAGCGGAGGCGGCGCCAGCACCTATTTTCCGAAGCCGGCATGGCAGGTTGCCCCTGGCGTGCCCAACGATGGCGTCCGCGATGTGCCGGATGTCGCGTTCAGCGCGTCGGGCAATCATGATCCTTACACGGTGGTGAACGCGAACGGAGTCCGCGCGACGGGAGGCACTTCTGCGTCCTCGCCATCGTTTGCGGGGGTGGTCGCGTTGCTCAACCAATATGTGGTGTCGAAGGGCCTGCAAGAGGCGCCGGGACTCGGCAATATTAATCCGGAATTGTACCGACTGGCGCGGACGACGACCAACGTGTTCCACGACATCACGCAGGGAAACAACATGGTCCCGTGCGCGTCGGGCAGCCCAGACTGCACCACCGGTTCGATCGGCTTCAACGCAGGCCCCGGATACGATCAGGCAACCGGGCTGGGATCGATCGACGTCTACAACCTGTTCACGCAATGGGCCGCGGCGGCGCCGGCCACTACTACGGTGGTTACAGCGAGTCCAGGCAGCATCAATTTCGGCGATACGGTCCAGGTTACGGCCACGGTGTCGGCGACAGGACCGAATATTCCCAGCGGGACCGTCACGTTTACGTGCGGTAGCACCGTGTTGGGAATCGCGACGTTAGTGAATGCGGGAGGGTCCACGATGGTTACGCTGACCGTGACGGGACCGCAGTTACCGGTGGGAAATGCCAGCGTCCTTGCCACTTATAGCGGCGACAGCAACTTTAACGGGTCGTCCGGAAGCGTTGCGGTAAGCGTTGCGAGCAGCCAGCCAGGTTCCGCGGTCGTGATATCGATCACGCCGAATCCGGCTCATGAGGGGCAGTTCATTCGAGTGATGCTGACCGAGGTTGGCGGGGTCGGCACCACGATCACCGATTGGAGCATCAACGGAGTCGACAACTTTTTTCGCTTCGCAACCGACTTCGGAAGCACTACACTCCCGGCTTACGGGATCCTATGGAGCGGGATTACGACGGCATTCCCGGCGGTGGTGCCGTCGAATCGCGTGTATTCGTTCTCGGGTGTTGACGCGAATGGGCGCCCGTGGACTCAGCAATACACGCTGGTCCTGGAGGGCGCGAATTCGCCGGCGCTGACGCTTTCAAGCCCCCCCGCAGCCGTTTTTCAGAATCCGGCGGCCGACCCTTCCTGCCAGTGGTCGCATCAGTTGATTCTTCAGGAGCAGAACACCATGGAGGTTCAGCTCACCCGGATGCTGGCGAACGGTGTGGATTGGACGAATCGTATCCAACCGCTTTTCGGCACAACTCTGATGGCTCCCTTGGGGAACCTGCAAGCCACGGTGTGTTATGCGAGCAGTCCACCATCGACCGTGAACTATGAAATCGACGGCGTCGATCAAACCGGGAGCCCCGTCATCGCGACCGTCGCGACCGGCTTCGCCGGTCCGGCTTCGAATCCGGGAGCGATGTCGGTTTCACCAGCGGTAGTAATGCTCACGACCGCCAATTCCCCGCAGCTGGTGACGTCGAGCGTTGCACTAAATGTTACGGGACCGTGGACGGTCTCAGTCTTCGCATCCAATGCGCCGGCCAACTGGCTGACCGTGACCCCGATGTCGGGTACGGGATCGCAAACGGTGACAGTCGCCGCTTCGGGAAACGGTTTGGCAAGCGGAGTCCAGTACGCCTGGCTGGTCTTTCAGGCCGCGAACGCAGTCCCGCAATTTATCGATGTTCCCGTAGCTTTCGTGCTGGGAGCTTCGCCGGGAATGAGCATCGCCGCAGTCACCAGCGCGGCATCGTTCCAGCAGAGCTTCGCACCCGGGATGCTGATGAGCGTCTTCGGCAACCAGCTCTCGGACGCGACACAGATCGCGAGCGCGCTGCCGCTCCCCTTGACGATGTCAGGCGTTTCAGCAACTGTGAACGGAGTCCCTGCGCCGCTGTATTACGTGTCGTCAGGGTTGTTGAACATTCAGATTCCTTACGAGACAGGAGCGGGACCGGCGGTAGTGGGAGTGAACAATAACGGGCAAGTCGCCGCCTATGTATTTACGGTAAAGCCGTCGGCGCCCGGCATCTTCGCGGATCCCGCGTCCAATCTGGAGCCGATTTCCAGCGGAAAGCTCGGCGATACACTGACCTTGTTCATCACTGGGGAGGGCGACGTGTCTCCGCCGCTTGCCACGGGCGCTTCGCCGTTTTTTGCGACGCCGGTGAACCTGCTGCCCGCGCCGATGCTGCCCATCTCGGTAACGGTGGGAGGAGTCACGGCGCAGATTACCTTTGCCGGAATCCCATCCGGCGTCGCCGGGGTCACGCAAGTCAATTTCGTGATTCCAACCGGCGCGCCGCTGGGCGTGCAATCCGTGGTGGTCACGGTGGGCGGCGTCGCGAGTCCGCCCGTCAATCTGACTGTGGAGGCGCAGTAAAACGGGCCAAGCATAGCTAAAACTGGAAGTAGATGAAGGGGATCTGCTTATCGGTAACGCCAAAAAGTTCGATGACCAGCAGAAGACCAGCCAGCGCCGGCACATAAGCCCACGCCGGCGCGCTCGCCAGGTTCCATTTTTCTTTTGCAATCGCGACGATCAGCGAACCGAAGACCAGCCAGATCAACCATTGCGGGATCACAATCGGGTTCGGGCTATGGGCAAACGAAAATAGCTGGCCGATGATGTAACGGCTCTGGGCGAAATTCGCGGCGCGAAAAAAGACCCAGCCCACGCACACCAATCCGACCGTCAGCGCGGCGCGAAGCGGGTACAGCCACAGCGGCGGGCGCGTTTCGAACATTTTTCGTCCCGCCATGCGCTCGATCGCGAGCAGTGCGCCATGGTAGCCGCCCCAGATCGCGAAATTCCAGCTTGCGCCATGCCACAGCCCTCCCAGCAGCATGGTCAGCATCAGATTGCGATACGTCATCAGCGTCCCGTGGCGATTGCCGCCAAGCGGAATGTAGAGATAGTCCCGCAGCCAGCGCGACAGCGAAATGTGCCAGCGATGCCAGAAATCGGTGATGCTGAAAGCCAGGTACGGGCGTCGAAAATTGATCGGAAAATGAAACCCGAGCAGCAAGGCCATGCCGATCGCCATATCCGAGTAGCCGGAAAAATCGAAGAAGATCTGGAGCGCGAACGCCCCCACGCCTTTCCACGCCGAAATAGCACCGGGATGCACCGCCAAGTTCGAAAAATACGCGTCGGCGATTTGCGCGAGCTGGTCGGCAAACGCCATTTTCTTGGTCAGGCCAAGAACGAAAAGTCCGACTCCGTGAAGCTGTTCATCTGAGAACGGAGGTCGCCAGGCGTAGAAATCGGCGAAGAATTCGCGCGCGCGCACGATCGGCCCGGCGACAAGCTGCGGAAAGAATGCGATAAACAAGGCGTAATCAAACGGATTGCGGATCGGCTTCTGCTCATCGCGATACACGTCGATGATGTACGACATGCTTTGAAACGTGTGAAAGCTGATACCCAGCGGCAGAATGATCGCAAGCGCAAACGAGTGCGCGGGGCGGCCGAGCAGCAGCGCGAAATTGTCGCCCAGAAAATTGTAGTACTTGAAGAATCCGAGAAACCCAAGGTTCCCAGCGAGTGCAATTACCAGAAACAGCTTCTTCCGGTGGCGGCTTTCGCTGCGCTGAATCCAGATCGCAGCCGTGTAGTCGATCGCGGTCAAGGTCAGCAGCAGCGGGATGAACTTAGGATTCCAGCTCATGTAGAAGTAATAGCTGGCGGCGAGCAGAATGTACTTGCGCCAGGAGCGCGGCGACAGATAAAACAGCGCCAGCACGACCAGCAGGAAGATGAGAAACGCAACGGTATTAAAGAGCATGCGGCGGTCCCAGCAGTTCGCGCACCCGCCGGGCGAGCGCGCGCGAAAACTCAGCGCAGCCCGGGGCATTCAAGTGCACGGGATCCAGGAATAATTCAGGCTTTTCCAGAAAATCGAAATAGTGTTCGCCGTCGAGGATCACATCCGGCTGGCGCGCCAACTCCCGCACGGAGCTGTGTGGATTGTATCGCGGCGGATTCGGGCGAACATAGGCGCCGCGCGGCAGCCGGAAGAAGATGAGCTTCGTTCCCGACCCACGATAGTGTTCGCAAATCTTTCCGAACCAAGTCTTCAGATACCGCTCCTGCCGGGTGGTGGCGGGCGTGTAAGGGAATAACACGGCTTGAAAGATTTCCTTCTCGCCGGCTAGCCTCGAAGGCAGCTCGAATGTCTTTTTCGCCCAATCGATCTTTACGCCCGCAACGTTGTCTCGGGTTCCGACGTAATCGTAATACCAGTTAAAGGATTCACGGCGCGACAGATCGGCATACTCCAGCCGCTGGCGGCGATGCGTCAACAGATCCTGAAGATCGAGTTTGTAAATCGAACCCTTGAACGCCACGCCGATCGCGGCGCGCAACTTCAAGGAGGGCGAGTCGTAGGACTGGCTGAACGCGATCAGATCGCTCCATTGGAGGCGTGCGACCAGGAAGTGCATGTCCGTCTCGCGATCGGCGATGTTTTCGGCGGTCTCCTCATCGTCGTAGTCGTAGACGGGAATCAGAATTGCCGCGTAGCGGCGCGCGGAAGGATCGGCGTCGCGCAGCATGTAATACCAGCAGCGCGGGGTGGTGCCGGCCGTCGCGATGCTGGCGAAGGTGTAGCCAACTTCGGATTTGATCTGGTCGGCGTACCGCGGAAAAAATCCCATGCGCGAATCGCCGATGGCCAGCACCTGGTTGCGATCGTGAACGGGACGCTTATGCTCATTCCACAGCCGCAGTTCCAGAAAGCCGGTTGTAGAATCGGGATTGACAATCTTCGCGTAGAGGCCGGTGTTAAAAAGCAGCTGCTCAACGGCGACGAAGGCGACTACGGTTGCCAGCAGGGTTCGCACAGCACTCATGCCGAAAATACAGTATACACGGCGCCATTATGCGGCCCGATCTAACGTGAGGAACGTTCGAACAAGATCCAATTGTCGCCAACTGCGTCTTGCGAATGCCTGGGGTTTGTGCGGGAGATCACCGTTTCGATTTCGACGCCGGCGCGAAAGGTTTCGTCAGAGTCCTGGCGGCAGTGCCGGATCTCGCCGAATAGAATGGTCGACCGCAATTCAATCTTTACCCATTCGCCGGGACTGATTCGCGTCGTGAGCCGCAGCCCTATTCCGGACTTCGAAACGTCCACCACCCAGCCGTCCATCGAGGAGTGCCGGCTGCCGAGAAAGCTGATCTTGAGGGGTTCGTCGGGCGTGGCATATCTGGTTTGCTTGCGCCGCGTTTCCCCGTCGGAGGAGAAGTAAATCCCCGCGCGATACGCGCCCTCTTGCGGATTGCAGTACAAAACCGTGCCTTCGAGGACACAATCGTCGGTAAACGTGACGGTCACAGCGGCCTTGTCCCGAAGCGGCTCTGGAACGGACACCTGAATCGCTCCATCGGCGAAATTCCGCAGTTGGCCGGTCATTTGGTTCGACCCGGCGCCGACCCGCACTTCATTCGGTGCATCCGCGTGTTTCCAGAATTTCAAGGGCAGCGCCGACACTCGATTTTTCTCCTCCGAATTTCGAAGACCTAATTGCACTTCGCGCGCCAAACGCGGGTCGATCGCGAAATATTGGTTCGATTCGACTTTTGTCTCTATGACTTACTCACGCGGATGCCTTAACGCGCACCTGCGGGTCATCGCGGCTAGAGGATGTGCCAAATAACGCAGCCGTCGCCCGCTCGCAGCGCTGTTGCGCGGCATGCAACCGATCACGCTCTTCCTTAGAACTCATTCGATCCAAAGTACTAAGGTCGGCCAGCAGCGAGTAAAGTTCCTCAAGGGCGGATCTATATTCGTCGATCAGTTCGGCGTTCATCAGCCAAGGAAATGCATCCACGTTGCCGAACACATTCGTGTTATACAGCATTCATGGACTTTTCCGATCCGCTGCTTCAGTGGCGAAGCGAGTTTCCGATTCTGGACCGCAGTGTATATCTGATCAGCCATTCGTTGGGCGCGATGCCGTCGCGCACGCGGGATCGTCTGAAGCAATACGCGGACGAATGGGACACGCGCGGCATCCGGGCGTGGGAAGAAGGCTGGTGGGATATGCCCGTCTCCGTCGGCGACCTGATCGGAAAGATCATCGGCGCGCCGCCCCGAACCGTCGTGATGCATCAGAACGTATCCATCTGCCAGGCGATTGTGCTGTCGTGTTTCGACTGGAGCGCGAAGCGAAACAAGATCGTCAGCGAGGACATGAATTTCTCGACCAACTTGTATCTGTATCAGCAGCCGTGCGGACGGTTGGTCACGGTTCCGTCGCCGGACCGAGTGACGGTGCCGACCGAAAAGCTGCTGGATGCGATCGACGATGAAACGGCTCTCGTTTCGGTATCGCACGTGTGTTTTCGCAGCAGCTTCATTCAGGACCTGGAGGCTATCACGCGAAAGGCGCATCAGGTGGGTGCGAAGGTGGTGGCGGATCTGTATCAATCCGCAGGCACGGTGCCGGTGAACGTGGAAAACCTGGGAGTCGACTTCGCGACGGGAGGGTCGGTCAAGTGGCTATGTGGAGGTCCCGGAGCGGGTTATTTATACGTCCGGCGCGATCTGTGGCCCGCGATGAAGCCTCGCATGACCGGCTGGGCCGCGCATCGCGAACCGTTTACTTTTTCGATGGAGCACGAATACGCCGATGGGATCGAACGGTTCCTGAATGGGACTCCCAGCGTGCCGGCCATGTACGCGGCTCGATCGGGCTATGAAATTGTGGGTGAAATTGGGGTCGACAACATCCGCGCCAAATCGATGCGGCAAACTGCGCGGCTGATCGAGCTGGCCGAAGAGGCTGGGTTTCGCGTAAATACGCCCAAGCATCCAGCCGAGCGCGGCGGTACGGTTTCGATTGACGTTCCCAACGGACATGCAGTGAACAAGGAGCTGTCGCGCCGCGATTTTCTGGCCGATTTTCGACCCGGAGCAGGCATCCGCGTCGCGCCGCATTTTTATTCCAAGGACGAAGAGCTGGATCTGATCGTGCGGGAGATCCGCAAGATTGTCGACGCGAATTAATCTAGACCGGCCGCAAGTAGTCTCCGGATTCGATGCGGCGGCAGTTCGAAACGTCTCCCTGGTAGTAGTAGACCCAGGCGCTCAAGTGACGCCCGTCGTCCAATCGCACTTCGACGACGCAGCGCGGATATTCGGATCCTTCATATTCGTCCAGGACCGGCCAGTAAGTCTCCGGATTGTGCAATCGATGCACCTCGCCGACGACCCACCGGTCTGCGTCGCGGGAAAGCACCAGACCCGAGAATTGTCCGAGCTGAAAGAGCGATCCCTGAACGCGTCCCGCGCCGATCAGTTCGGCATTCGCAGCGAGCCTGCGAGACCAATCCGTGCCCGCGGCGCTGCGCAGCGAGCCGTAGACGAACAAGTATTCGCTCACTTCTTCAGATTCGTCTCGAAAAGCTGGAAAATTCTCTTGTATTCATCCGCCCAGCTCGACGGCTGCAAGAAGCCATGATCTTCCACCGGGTACGGCGCGATCGACCAGTTGTCCTTATGCAGCTCGATCAAACGCTGGACCAGGCGAACCGAGTCCTGGAAGAAAACATTGGTATCCACCATGCCATGGCAAATCAGCAGAGCGCCCTTCAGTCCTTCCGCGAAATAGATGGGCGACGATTTTCGATATGCTTCGTTGTCCTTTTGCGGGAGATTCAAAATGTTCGCGGTGTATCCATTGTTGTAATGTGCCCAATCGGTCACCGGACGCAGCGCGGCGCCCGCGGCGAACACATCGGGAGTGGTGAACATCGCCATCAGCGTAATGAATCCGCCATAACTGCCACCATAGATTCCGATGCGCTTCGGATCGGCGCCGTGCGCGACCAGGTACTTCGCGCCGTCGACATTGTCTTCCAGATCTTTTCCGCCCATGTGGCGATAGATCGCGGCACGCCAATCGCGGCCGTAGCCGGCCGAAGCGCGATAGTCCATATCCAGCACCATGTAGCCGTGCTCCATCAAGAAATGATGGAACAGATACTCGTGCGAATAGTTCGGCGACCAATATTTATGCACGTTCTGCGCATAACCGGCTCCGTGAACGAAAACCACCGCGGGTCCTCCGTTCTTGTAGTTCGCAGGCTTGTAGAAATGCGCCGGGACCATGGCCCCGTCGCGCGCCGGAACCTGGACGATGGGCACGTCGATCCACGGATAGTCCCAAAAATCTTTCGCAGGCGACGAAGTCAGCTTCTTCTCGCTCGCGCCCGGGCGATTGTCGGCCGTGAACAGCTCGGGCGGCTTGGTGACGTAAGAATACACATCTGCCATGTATTTTTCATCGGGTGATAACACCACGCGATGGCTTCCGGCTTCCTTGGTGATCTGGGTTCGCGTGCCGCCGGTGACGTTCATCGAATAAAAGTGTCGCTCTCCGGGACCTATTTCGCTGGTTGTGATATAAAACTTCGAACCGTCGTGCGAAAGCTCCACCGCGCTTACTTCAAACTTTCCCGACGTTAATTGCTTCGGATCGCCGCCGTCGAAGCCGACCGTATACAGGTGCGCATAACCGCTTTTTTCGCTCTCGAAATAAATTTCGTTGCCATTCTTCAGCCATCCGAGCGTCTGCGCCCCCGGACCATTCAGCCACGCATCGTCATGCTCGGTGAACAACACGCGCGTTTTTCCGGTGGCGGGATCGAGCCCGAGAATCCAGCGATCCTTGTTGTCGGTGGCGCGCGCGACCAGGACCGCCTTGGTGCCGGCCTCATTCCACAGCGGAGCCTGCAGCTGTACCTCACGATCCTTCACGCCCGGGTCGACCCATTTCACTTCGCCGGTGACCGCGTCCAGAATCGCGATGCGCGTCCGCGTCTGCGAGTCGCCGACGTTGGTACGGCCCGGAATTTCTTCGGTATACGCGGATTCATTGACATAGCTGGGGACGTTATCGGGCTTCGCGCGATCGCCCGCGTCATTGATCATCGCGATGACGCAGGTTTCATCCGGACACAGTTCCAGCCGGAACGCAGTCTGGCGCGCCTGCAACTGGAACGGCTTGCGAGGATGCTCCTTCTTCCGCTTGGCTTCATTTTCCTCGCGAACTTTCGCGCGCTCGCGCACGATTTCAAGCAGCTCTTTTTCCTGCTTCTTCAAATATTCCTGAGAATCCGTCCCGCGCTGTTCGGCTTCGGTGGTCACAGGAGCCGCGCCGCCGCGGCCACCCCGTCCTCCTCGACCGCCACCTGCCGCTGGAGCCGCAGGAGTCGAACCCGGGGCAACGATCTCCGTCATCTGCTCGATCATTCCCGTTTCAAGCGACATGACGTAGAGATTCCCGCCGCGCATGAACGCCACGCGCTTCTCATCATGCGTGAACGCGGGATTCGATTCCGCATCCGCGGTCTTGGTGAGCTGATGACGCCTGCCGGTGGTGAAGTCGAACAGGAACAAATCGCCGTCGGACGCGTAGACCATCCGCTTGTGGTCGCGCGTCTCACTGCCGTTGGCGGGCGGCGCAAACTTCGATTCCTCATCGGTCAGTTTTCGAAGATCCGCGCCGTCG
>Ga0209415_10006856_pt1 | contig 20108 bp, 21 predicted proteins | sample PeaSoiSIISIP2007_FD_187696 | JGI IMG/M metagenome (GOLD analysis project Ga0209415, IMG submission 187696) | Peat soil microbial communities from Weissenstadt, Germany - SII-SIP-2007 (SPAdes) (version 2) | ecosystem: Environmental > Terrestrial > Soil > Wetlands > Peat | place: Germany... | reverse complement strand
ATGGGGCCCTCAGCTCCTCGGCGACGGGGAACGACATGGCGCGGAGGGCCGGCCCGGCGGAGGCGAGGAACCCGATGGCGAGGACCTCCGCGATGCCGCTCAGGATAACGCCCAGATCGAAGGAGACGAACGTGAAGCCGTTGGGAAGGCCCGGGACCAGCCGGCGGAGGAACGCATCGAGCTCGTAGGCCCCAAAGCCGCCCAGGACCAGACCTATCCCGAGGCCCGCCAGCGAGAGGAGGAGGCCTTCCTCGAGCACGAACGCTCCGATGCGGGCCCGCTGGAACCCGACGGCGCGAAGGAGAGCGATCTCCCGGCTGCGGTCGTCCACGGACATCAGTAGGATCGTGGTCGTGAACAGGGTGGCGACGACGAGCCCGATCGCACCGATGAGGGTGCCGAAGGTTCGGTACAGGTCGACAGCCGATTGGATCTCTCCTAGGATGTTGCCGATCGTGAAGACCGAGAGGCCGGGGAACGCCGCCGAGAGCCGGCTCTGGTCCGCCGACGGGTTCGTCGGATCGGTGAGATGGATCAGGAGGAGGGACGCGTAGTCGGTGGAGGCGCTTGCGCCTCCCGTGAGCTCCTGGAGCTCGGAGAGATACAGGAATCCGAGCAGGGCCGAGGGCAGCAGGAAGAACGGCTCCGTGATCGCGACGACGCGGAACGGGGTGGCGTTCGCGAACCAGCCCGCGAGCGCCGACGGTCCTGGAACGGAGCGGGCGCTCGCCCAGACCACGCCTCCCACGCCGACGTGGAGCACCGACGCCAGGCCTTCGTCGAGCTCGGTCTCGCCGGTCCGGGGTCCCCCGAAGGTTCCGTTGTCCCAGAGCGGGTCGCCCGGCGCGGTGAACCCGCCGCCCGCGACGGGGCCCGGGGCGTCGAGCCCGGCGTTCGCCGCCGGGATCCAGCCGACCGTTCCCGCGCCGGTGGGCGCCCAGCTCGGGGGGACCGCGCTACCGGTCGGGCTCACGTTCGTCGCGGCGTACAGGCTCGCGTTCGCGTACACGAGCGAGGAGATGAGCCATGGGCTCGCGGTAGCGACGTTCGGGTCGGCCGCGGTGATCTGGGCCGGCAGCGCATGCGCGTCCGGGATCGGCGGAAAGGTGTCGGAGGCGAGCGACGTGTTCGCGCTCGTCGCCAGGAGGTCGATCCCGCTCGAGGCGGCCAATCGGGACGCGCTGGACTGGATGCCCGCCGAGAGGGCCAGGAGCAGCACGACGAGGCCCGTGGCGAGCCCGATCCCGAGCGACGTGGCGAGCGAGCGTCCCGGCCGACGTCGGACGGCGTCCCATGCGTAGAGCATCCACGGCCCCCCGCGTCACGCCCCGGCGTTCTTTCGGAGCTCGCCCAGGGTGGTCCGGTGCTCGGCGACGACGTCGTACTTGTGGATCGACTCCTCGCTCGTCGTCTCTGCCCGAAGTCCGGTGGTGTCGGGCAGCTTGGGGAAGAGTTTCGGCAGCGACGCGAGCAGGTCCCGCAGGACGTCTTCCACGAACTTGGGGTTCCTGTGGGCGGCGATGACGACCTTGGCCTCGTCGCCGCGCTTCAGGATCGCGAACGTCGGCGACGATTGGGCGCCTTCGATGGCCTCGATGAGACGGTCGGCCTCGACGTCGGCGCCCTCGGGGAGGTCCATCGTGAGCCGGGTTCGATTCCGCTGGTTGTGGCTGATCATGGGGAGACGGTCGAGTTCGCGGCGCGCGAGGTCCGGGAACTCCTTCGCCAGCTGCTCCCGACACGTCTCCATCGCGCACGGACAGGCGGTCATCCCGACGGCCTCGGCGCCGATCGAGCGGGCGACGCTGACCCGTCCGGCCGCGCCCCGCGACGCCCTCGCCTCGGCGAAGAGGCGGAAGTCCTCGAGGCTCTCCCGGCTCGGGTCGATGCCGCGGGGGAGAAAGTAATCGGCGCTCGCGACGACGCGCGACTCGCTCGCCGACGGATGCCGGACGAGGAGCTCTCGGGCGATCGTCGAGCACGCTTCCTCTAGGCTCGCGACGGGCCGATGCGCGGTCCGGTCGACGACCTCGGCCAGGAGCTCGGCGTTCCGGGACAGGTCCGAACCCTTGCGGGTCGAGGGAAGATCGACGACGACCCGAAAGGAGGCGCTGAGGGTGATGACTCGGCCCGCGCGCCGCACGTGGAGCGGTTTCTTGATCCCCGTGACGCCCACCTGGCGCAGGGAGAGGCGTCCGTGCCGCGGCGAGGTCGCGTGGACGTCCTTCACGGGCTCGCCACCTGGGCACGCCTTAAACGGCTTGCGCGGCGCTGGCGCGCGCTTCCCCGACACCCTATAAGCCCGAGGGCACTTCCACGGCCGTATGACCGACGCGGCCCCCGCGGCAACTCCGGCAGCGGCACCGGCGACCCCGGCGCTACCAACCGCTCCGGCGCCCTCTGGGCCGAACACGGAACGCGAGGGCAAGATCCTCGTGGAGCTGAAGAAGATCTACGATCCGGAGATCCCGATGAACATTGTGGATCTCGGCCTCATCTACGGCTTCGACTGGAAGGGCGACGACCTCGTGCTCCACATGACGCTCACCGCGCCGGGATGCCCCGTGGCTGGGATCCTCGCGGAGGAGGTCAAGTCCGCGGCTGAGAAGGTCGCGAGCGTCCACCAAGTGACCGTCGACATGATCTGGGAACCGGCCTGGACCCCCGACCGGATGAGCGAGTTCGCCAAGCGCCAGTTCGGCTACTTGTAGGTGCCCCGATCCCCCGGCCCTCAGGACGGCGGCGCGCGTCGCCGGGCGAGCCCGACCACGACCACAAGGGCGACCGCCACGATGGCGATCCCGAGCAGCAGGAGGAGGGGAAGCCCCTGGGTTCCCGACGGGCCGGCACTTGGGTACACGACGGCGAGATGGTAGGTGACGGAGGATTCGCCTCCGCCGCCATCGGTCACCGTCACCGTGATGTTGTAATCGCCGGCCGACGCGGGCTGGCAGGTCAGCTGGGCCGACGCCGGCGCGTTGCACCCCTGGGGAAGTCCCGTCCACTGATAGGAGACCCCCGGCGCGCCGCCGGAGACGTTCGCCGACGCGTTCAGCACGTTGCCGACAGTGACGATCGCCGGACCGACGACGGTCAGATTGAGCGGGGCGTAATCGAAGAGGACGACGGGGCTGCTCGTCGCGGTGCCGCCGACCGAGTCCGTCAGCTGGACGGTCACCGAGGAGGTCCCGCCCACGGCGGGGACGCAGACGAGCAAGATCACGTCGCTTCCGACGCAGCCCTGAGGCAGTCCGGCCCAGGAGATCGTGAAGCCTCCCGATCCGCCGGTCGGGGTGACCGTGAACGTCACCGCGACGTGGGCGTCCGCGACCGGCCGATTAACCTGCAGGCCCACGGACGGCGCGGAGAATACCTGCACGGCGAGCCCGGCCGTCGGGACCGTGACACCGTTCGCGTCGGTCACCGCGACGGAGACGGTGTAGAGGTCTGCGATGGTGGGGGTGCAGGTCACGGACGGGCTGTCCACAGGGACGCACCCTGGGGGGAGACCGGCCCACGTGTAGGAAAGGATGCCGGCCCCTCCCGTGACGTCGCTCACGAAGCCGACGCTCTGACCGAGGTCGAGCCGGGTGACGGACGCGACGATCTGGGGGGACGGCGCCGGTGAGGCCGTGAAAGGGCGCGTTCCCGAGTCGACCTCGCTCGCGTTCGTATCGGTCACGTTGACGTGGATCAGGTAGACCCCGGGGATCGCGGGGTCACAGACGATGGTCGGGGTGTCGGCCGCGGGGCACTCCGTCGGGAGGCCGAACCACTGGTACGTGTACGGCGGGATGCCGCCGCTCGCCGCGACGCCGAAGGTGATCGTCTGGCCGACGTCGGCGTTCCCCGTCGCGAGGTTCGTGATGATCGACGAAACGGCAAGGGGCCCGTTGACCAGGACCGTGACCGTCGGGGAAGGGCCCGCGACGTCCAGGTGCTTGTCCACGCCGTATACCTGGAAGCGGTACGTTCCGGCGATCGTCCCGGTCCAGTTGCGTGAGAGCGATCCGTTCGCGAAGATGGCGCCGTTGAGCACCCACAGCGCCGTGTAGGGGCTGGCGCCGCCCGTCACGGACGCGTTCAGCGTCACGTTCGTCGAGGTAGGGATCACCGGGGCGCTCGCGGTGAGCGTGACGGACGTGATCGGAACGGGATCGGTCTGGATCCGGAACCCGTACTTCGGATTGACGTAGGAGAAGACCTGGCCCGCCACGTAGTGGGGACCATAGCCGGTGCCCGAGGCCGTATCGAAGTAGTTGGTCGAGGGATCGCCGGAGGCGAAAGTGACCCCACCGGACCCCCCCGAGTAGCAGGAGGTTCCGCTGATGAGCTCGAACTCGTCCGACCAGGGAACGTACTCCGAAACGCCGAACGCCGACGGCCATTCGTAGTTCACGAGGGGCATGTGGGTATAGTCGGGGCAGGAGCTCGCCGTCGTGTTGGCGATCTCGGTCATCGGACCCGTGAAGTAGCCGTTGGTGTCGGAGGCCCCGGGCAGTACCACGAACTCGGTCGCGCCGGTGTTCGGCTGCGCCGCGCAGAGGCTCGTGGTCTCGCTCCGCGAGACGTCGGTGAAGTCCATGCAGACCCCGACCGAAGCGGAGAAGTTGAGGCCGAGTCGGATCAGGTCGCCGACGGACATCGTCATCGCCGTGCTGCATCCCACGGGGCCGCTGTTCTGGGCGTTGTCCCAGACCTCGGTGATCATGTCGAGGCCGGGGCAGCCGGCCCAGTTCACGCCGAGGACGGCCTGGTACCAGTCGCCCCGGTTCGACAGTCCGTTGAGCTCGTAGCCGATCGGGTACGGGCTGTTCACGAGGGGGATGTCGACGGAGAGGGACTTCACGCCGGTCTGGCTGGCGCTGCTGTTGAATTCGGCCAGCGTCGCCCCCTCCTGCGTGTACCAGACCTCGCTCTGAGCCGGTCCGGGGGCGCGCGCCGGAGCTCCTTGGCCCATCGCCGGCGGGTGCACGAACGTACCGGGCCCCGACGTCGAGCCAGTCTCAGAACCGGGCGCGTTGGGGGCTTGGGGGGGATGGATCACTACGGCGGCGGACGCGGCGGGGACCGCGAGGAGGATGAGGAGGGCGAGCGCCCCCCAGGTACCAGCCGCCCGGTAGCGGCGCGTCGAGCGAGTCGTCATGCGAGCCACGCCGTCATTCTAAGTCGTTGGCCCACCCATGATATACCTTTGCGCCACGGAGGAAGCGACCTAGCGCTCGCGCGCCGCGGTCGGACCTCGATGCGAACGGACTGCCTCTACCTCACTGACGCGTACCTTCGGGAGTTCACGGCCCGGGTCATCGCCGTCGACGGCCGCGGGGTCGTCCTCGATCGGACCGCCTTCCACCCGTCGGGCGGCGGGCAGCCGGACGATCTCGGGCAGCTAAGCTCGGAGGGCCAGACGGCGGCGATCGAGTCGCTCCGTTCGGAGAAGGGAACCGTGGTCCACATCGCGGCCGGCGGGGCGCCGCTCCCGGCGGTCGGAGCGGAGGTGACCGGCCGCATCGACTGGGCCCGGCGCTACTCGTTCATGCGCGCGCACACGATGCTGCACCTCCTGAGCGGCGTCGTGTTCCACCGGTTCGGGACGGGGATCACCGGCGGCCAGATCTATGAGGGTCGGGCCCGGATGGACTTCTCCCTCGAAGGGTTCGGCCGTCCCCTCGCCGAGGAGCTCGTCGTCGCCGTCAACGATCTCGTGCGCCAGGATCTGCCCATCCACGTCCGCTTCGTCACGCGGGACGAGGCCGCGGCGATCCCCTCGCTGGTTCGGGTCGCGACGGCTCTGCCCGGGCACGTCGAACGGATCCGCTTGATCGACATCGAGGGGTTCGATGTCCAGGCGGACGGCGGAACGCACCTCCGGTCGACGCGAGAAGTCGGTTCGGTCGTGCTCGGGAACCTCGAGAACAAGGGAGCGAGAAACAAGCGCCTCTATCTCGAGCTACTCCCGATCGAGGCGGGATCCACTTCGGCGGGCGCAGTGGGGTAGCGGAGCGCGCCGAGCGAGGACGGCGAGCGACGCTCACGATCGGGGGGCGTCGATCGCACCACCAGCGCTTCCGCTAGACAGCGGACGATCGCCCGATCGCCACGTTCCGGCCCGGCAACGAGACCGTCGACAGGCCGAACCGGGTGGGTTCGATGCTCTTTCCCCCGGACCTCGCGGAAGCCCCCCGGCGCGTCCGACCGCGGCAAGCCGTTAAGCCCGTGCGGGCTACGCGGCCCACCAAGGACGCGCGATGAGCGACTATACCGAGGACCTCGAGACCGAACGCGCGATGAAGGACCGCTTCATGTCGAGCCACGTCGAGTCGCCGTTCGTCGCCGAGCGGATCCCCGGCTTCACCGGGTTGAACTACTTCCCGATCGACGAGCGGTTCCGGGTCCGGGCTCGGCTCGTCCGTCACCCAGTCCCCGAGGAAGCGTACCTGCGCACGAACCGGGACGGCCAGGCGTCGATGCGATACGTCGGGGACCTGGAGTTCCGCTTGGCGGGCCGACCCCTGAAGCTCCGAGTGTACCACGCAGGCGAGGGCGTGGGGACCTCGGTCTTCGTTCCGTTCCGCGACGCCACGAGCGGCGACGCCTCGTACGGCCCGGGCCGCTATCTCGTTCTCGATCTCAACGAGGAGGACGACTACGAGCTCGATTTCAATCGCGCGTTCAATCCGTACTGCGCGTACACCGAGGCGTTCGAGTGCGGGTTTCCCCCGTCGGAGAACGATCTCCCGGTGGAGGTGCGCGCCGGCGAGAAGGTCTGGGCCGCCGGTCAGAACCCCCGGACCCCGTCGGGCGCCATGCGGGGACTCGCCCCACGGCCCGCCCCCGGAGCCGGGGCCGGTAGGCCGAAGGCTCGAACGAAGCGCCCCGCGCGCCATGCTCCGAGGAAGACCTCGGCCCGGAAGCGGCGCTGAGCCGCCGGCTCAGAGCTGGGGAGCGAGGGCGATCAGCCCGTTGATGATGAACTGGACCGCGACCGCGGCGAGCAGGAGACCCATGACCCGGGTGATCGCCACGACGCCGATGCGACCGAGCGCCCGGATGATCCGCTGGCCGTAGCGGAGGATGAAGTACGTCGAAACGGTCGCGACGGCCACGGCTACGAACGTGGCCGCGATCGAGAGCGGATCGTTCCCCGCCTCCCCCTCGTAGATCATCACCGTCGAGATCGCCCCAGGGCCCGCGAGGAGCGGGATCCCGAGCGGGACGACCGCGATCTCGTCGCGCCGAGCGCGCGCCTCCTCCTGGTCCCCTGGCGTGACCTTCGTCCGGGTCAGCGAGCCGCTGATCATGTCGTAGGCGACAAGGAAGAGGATCACGCCTCCGGCGATCTCGAACGCCTGGAGTGTGAAACCGAACGCAGCGAAGAGGAACCGACCCGCGACGGCAAAGACCGTGAGGACGGCCCCACAGACGACGACCGCGCGGCGGAGCACGACCTCCCGGTCCGTCTCGGAGAACCCTTCGGTGAGCCCGACGAAGAACGGGAGCATGCCTATCGGATCGACGAGCGCGAAGACGCTCACCACGACGGCAACGAGGAAGCCCGGCTCGCTCACCATCGTGGGTTCTCCGATCGCGGCCCGAGGTCCGAGGTCCTCGGTCTGTGGGTCCTCCACGACTCGCTCGTATAAGGCCGACCGTGGGGCCCCGAAGCGCAAGTCCAAGTAGCCGGCGCGACCTCGTCTGGTCGGTCTCCGTGGCCGAGCGTCGGTACAAGGGCTACCGGATCTATGCCTACATCACGCTCGCGCGGCTGTTCGCCGAGCTCGACCTCGACCTGGCCCAGCCGGATCTGACGACCCTCGTTGACGGCCGGCTCGCCGCTCTTCCCCGGAGGGTATCGAAGGAGGAGATCCTCCACGCGATCCGGTCGAACTCCCACATGACGGAGAAGGTGCTCGAGTACCTGCAAGGGGAGGGGTTCGCCACGATCCAGCGCGACGAGCGGGGGTACGACGTCCGGATCACTCGCAAGGGCGTCGAGCACCTCCAGGAGTACCATCGGTTCTACCGAGAGCTCTACGCTCGGGAGCTCTCCGAGCACTACCGGTTCGTCCGGTCGCCGGAGTGGATGCGCTGACCCGGCGCTACGGCACGGCCAGGACGTGGGGCACGAAGTCGTACGTCCCGTTCGCGTTCTCGGTGACGATCTCGAGCGTCGCGCGCCGGCGACCGAATCCCCAAGGCACCTCGACGGGGTGCCCGACGGCGTAGTCGTAGACCTCCTCGGCGAGGGGTCCCGGCTCGGGCCGAAGGAGGATGATGCGGACGAGGCGGCCTTCGAGCGAGGAGGCCGAAAGAACCGCATCCCCCTCGAGCTGGCGCAACTCCGCGAGCGTCGGGCTCGCCGATCCGAGGCGGGCGACGATCGCGAAGCCGGCGTCGTCGCCCCCGGTCCATCGGGCGATCGTACCCGAAGGCTCGCCGAGGATGAGGTCGAACGGAAGGTCGCGCCTGGAAGCGTGCACCGAAACCCGGAATCGGACCGACCCCGGGTTCGCGGTGACGCGGCGCTCGATCCTCGGATTTGAGACGGCGAGGTAGCGCGCGAGCCGCTCGACCGGGGTCCTTCCGTCCGGGATCTTGGAGGCCGGCTCGGCCTCCTGCACCTGGCGGATCCACTGGTGACGCTGGACGAACTCCCGGAAGAACCGATCGGTCTGTCGGAGCAGGCCGAGGGCGATGACGCCGGCGGCCAGCCCGATCAGGGCCAGGATCGAGAGCCACCCAGCCGACGCAAGTCCGACGAGGATCAGGATCGCCATGATGGCGATCCAGACCACGAGGATCGCCGCGGTGTACCGGTAGAGCCGCCGGACCACCGGCGCCATCGCGGCCGCCCGGTCGGCGAGGTCAAAGAGGGCCGAGATAGGGTCCTCAATTCCCTGCGGAGCTCCCACAAGGATTCCGTCGGCGTCGGCTTACTTAAACTCCTCAGAATGAATTCGGATCGGTGCGCGTGAGGCGCGGCGCGAAGGGAGCGGCCGCGCTCCCCCCGTCGGGGAACCGGTTGGACCGGGCGGCGACGGCCCCCCTTAGGGGTGCTTGGCCATCGCCATGACTTCGGCGTGGGAGACTTCCTTCCCGTGATGCTCCTTCACGTGCATCTGGACGTGCTTCACGAGCTCGTGCTCCTTCGTGCTGATCATCTCGAATCCGTCCTCGCAGGCCACCTTGAGCTTGCCGCATCCCATCGTCGTACTCCAGCCCGCGAATCGCGAGCGATCCGGATAGGTGGCCACCCGAAATAAACCTACGGGCCTCGCGAGCCCGGAATCTACGATAGGGCCGTAGATCCCGTGGCCCTACCGCCGTCGGGGACGCGATGGAGGCTCCCGACGGCCGACCCGCGGTGCGGACCTCAGTGCTTCGGCTGGAAGAAGCCCCTCGCCACGTCGATGACATAGCGAACGTCATCCTCGGTCATCGCGTTGCCGATCGGGAGCGAGAGCGCCCGGTCGAACGTCCGGTCGGCGACGGGGCAATCGACCTTCCCGAACCGGGCCACGAAATACGGCTGACGGTGGATCGGGGGCCACGGGATGCGCGTATCGACGCCGTGGGCGTTCAGGTACGCGTTGAACTTGTCCCGCTCGTCCTTGTTCTTCGCCAGGACCATGAAGATCATCCAGGTCGGTCGCTTGGCGTAGTCGGGGACCTTCTGGAAGCTGAGCCACGCGCCGAGCTCGCGCATGTACATGTGGGCGATCCGGTCGCGGAGCTCGATGTAGTGGTCGGCCTTCTTGAGCTGGGCCGAGCCGATCGCCGATTGGATGTCCGTCGGGCGGAAGTTGAGCCCGAGCTCGACGTGGACGTACTTCTCCTTCCCCTCGCCGTGGCTCCGGACCAGGCGCATCTTCTCGACGAGATCGTCGCGGTTCGTCTGGATCGCGCCGCCCTCGACGGTCGTCACCTGCTTCGCGATATGGAAGCTGAAGATCGTGACGTGGTCGTAGTTGCCGAGCTTGGTGGAGTGGTAGACCCCTCCGAACGCCTCCGCGGCATCCTCGAGGAGCAGCAGGTGGTGCTTCTGGGCCACGGCCCGGATCGCCTCGATGTCGCAGGGGAGCCCCGCGACGTCGACGAAGATGAGCGCCTTGGCCTTCGGGTGGTGGGCGAGGGCCGCCTCGATCTCCTTCGGTCCGACGTTGAACGTCTCCGCGTCGCAGTCGATCAGGATCGGCTTCGCGCCGAGGGCGATGACGCTCGAGGCCGTCGCCACGAACGTGTAGGTCGGGAGGAGGACCTCGTCGCCGGGGGCGATCCCGTAGGTCATCAGCGCCGTCGTGAGCGCGCTCGTGCCGTTGTTGACGACGATCGAGTGCTTCGCGCCCGTGTAGGCGGAGAGCTCCTTCTCGAACTGCTTGGTCCTCGGGCCCATGCCGAGCCAGCCCGAGTCCAACGTCTCAAGGACTGCTTTCTTCTCGTCCGCGCCGATGTCCGGGACCGACCAGAATACCTTCCGTTCTGCCGCCATTTTTACGTTCCTGTTGTGAGCGTCCGGGTCTCCGACGCGCGCCGCTCCCGGCCGTTCCGCGCACGAGCGGGCCGGTCGGTCGGGCGTTCGAGGGAGCCTGACCCGGGGTGGGGGACGCCGACCCCGTCATATTACTTTCTATTGCTGTCTCACTCTCCGCACAGAACCCCGGGGGTGGCCTACCCGCCGGGAGACGGCTCAATCTACGGGGGAGAACCGGGCCGTGAAGTGTCGAAGATGTTCCGGCGCGTAGGTCATCCGGAGGCCCCGGATCGCATTCCGCCGTTGGTGGACCGCAATGATCGTGTCCGCCACGTACGCGAGGTGGGCGTTCGAATAGACCCGTCGAGGGACCGCGAGCCGGACCAGCTCGAGGGGCGGACGGTCGCCCGGTTCCACCGGTCCGTCGCCGAACATGATCGCACCGATCTCGCAGGTTCGCACGGCGCCTTCGCGGTAGATCTCGACCACCAGCGATTGGCCCGGGAGCTCGGAGCTCTTGAGGTGGGGAAGGAACCGGCGAACGTCGAGGTAGACTCCATGGCCGCCCGGCGGCAGGAGGATCGGGACCCCGGCCTCGGTCAGTCGGTCGGCGAGGAAGCGGATCTGGCCGACCCGGTGCGCCAGGTAGGCCGGGTCCATCGCCTCGCGAAGCCCGATCGCAATGGCCTCGAGATCGCGCCGGGCGAGGCCGCCGTAGGTGGGGAACCCCTCGAACAGGATCAACTGCTCGCGGATACGAGAGGCGAGCCCGGGATCGCGGACGGCGACGAACCCGCCGATGTTCACGAGCCCGTCCTTCTTGGCGCTCATCGTCGCCCCGTCGGCGAGGTCGAACATCGCGCGACCGATCTCGCCGATCGTGCGACCGGACTGGCCGGGCTCCCGCTCCCGGATGAAGAAGGCGTTCTCGGCCCAACGGCACATGTCGTAGTACAGCGGGACGCCGTGGCGCCGGCAGACCGCCGCCGTCGCGGTCAGGTTCTCGAGCGAGACCGGCTGGCCCCCCCCGGTGTTGTTCGTGATCGTGACCATGACGAGCGGGACGTGGGCCTTCCCCTCCCGACCCAGCAGCTCGTCGAGGCGCGGCACGTCGACGTTTCCCTTGAACGGGTGCGGGCTCTCCGGGTCGTACGCCTCCGGGATCGCGAGGTTCGCGGGCCGGGCTCCCTGGTGCAACACGTGCGCTCGCGTCGTATCGAAGTGCATGTTGTTCGGGACGATCATCCCCGGGGAGAGCAGCGTCGAGAAGAGTAGGTTCTCCGCGGCCCGGCCCTGGTGGGCCGGAACGATCTCGGGGAACCCGGTGATCGACCGGACCGCCTCCTCGAAGTGAGCGTAGTTCCGGCTGCCCGCGTAGGTCTCATCCCCGATCATGAGCCCGGCCCATTGCCGATCGCTCATCGCGGCCGTTCCGGAATCGGTCAGCAGGTCGACGAAGATGTCGTCCGAAGTGAGGTTGAACAGGTTGAACCCGGCCCGGGCGAGCGCGGCCTCCCTCGCGGGAGCGTCGGGAAGATGGATCGACTCGACGACCTTGGCCTTGTAGGGCTCGATCGGTCCGATCGCGGTCGCTGGGCGATGGGCCATCCGTCGCGCGGAGCCGAATGCGACAGATAAACCTCCGTCGGCCCGGGAGCCGGCCCTTGAAGGCGGCGGAACGCGACCTTAAACGCGGTCCGTTGCTGAGGGGACGATGGCGACCAAGAGGACGGCGGAAGCGCACTGGGAGCACGATCTACTGCACGGCAGCGGCCGGGTCAAGGGCCACACCGGTGTTCTTCCCGAGATGGGGATCAGCTGGTCGGCGCGGACGGAGCTCCCGGCGGGGAAGACCTCGCCGGAGGAGCTGCTCGCGGCCGCGCATGCGAGCTGCTTTGCGATGGCGTTGTCGAACACCCTGGCCAAGCTCCAGAAGCCTCCCGAGAAGGTCGATGTGACCGCGACCGTGACGTTCGACAAGGTCGGCGACGGCTGGTCGGTGACGACGAGCGACCTCGACGTAGTGGCTCACGTTCCCGGCATCGAGGCGGCGCAGTTCCAGGAGGCGGCGAAATCCGCGGCCGCGAACTGCCCGATCTCGCGCGCGCTCAAGGGCAACGTCGAGGTTCACGTCACGGCCCGGCTCGCCTGAGCGGGCCGCGTCGGTGGACCGCGCCTAGCGACGGGCCGGGGCGGGCGCCTCGGCCAACCGGACCAGGGCTCGGAGCTCCCGCCCGCCGCGCGCGAACGCGACGTCGACCGCCCCGCCGATCGGGGCCAGCGCGAGTCCCTCGACGAGGTCCCGGAGGGATCGGATCCCGGTCGATCCCACGCGGAAGAGGACGTCGCCCGCGTGAAGGCCCGCGGCGGCGGCCGGCCCGGTCGGGATCACCGACGCGAGCACGAGTCCGTTCGTCCGGTTCGTCCCGAGCTGACGACGAAGGCCCGGCGTGAGCGGGGTCACCGAGGTCCCGAGCCAAGGCCGGATGACGCGTCCGTTCCGCCGGAGCTGGTCGACGACCGTCCGCGCCGTGCTGGAAGGGACCGCGAAGCCAACGCCTTGCGCGAACGGCGCGATCGCCGTCGTGATCCCGATCACCTCGCCGGAGAGGTTCACGAGCGGACCCCCGCTGTTGCCCGGGTTGATGGCCGCATCGGTCTGAATGAGCCCTTCCACGATGAAATCGGCGCCGGGAAGCGGGCGCCCGAGCGCGCTGACGACCCCGAGGGAGACCGTCGCCTCCCCGGGAAGACCGAGCGAGTTCCCGATCGCGAGCGCGAACTGCCCGACTCGAAGGTCCCCGGAGGTACCGAGCGGGGCCGACGCGTACCGGCCGGGCGGCAGCTTGACGAGGGCGAGGTCCGTGAGCGGGTCCTCGCCCCGAACCGAGCCCGAGACCTCCTCGCCGTCGGCCAACGCCACGAGGAGGTGGGTGGCCTCTCGCACGACGTGGTCGTTCGTCAGGAGCAGGCCGGAGGGATCGATGACCACGCCGGAGCCGGCGCCGGTGACGACTTCGGCCCTCTCCCGGCTGCGACGGCCCGGCTCGGACCGCTCGAGCCGCGCGACGGCGGGCTTGATCCTCTCGACGACCGACGTGATCTCCGCCTCGATCCCGGGGAGCATCGGACCCCGCCCCGGAGGATCAGACGGCGTTCCCGGCACGCGGGAACGGGGTGGGACCGGGCGGGGAGGGCGTTGGCCAAGGCCCCGAGCCGGGGCCGATCGGCAGGGGTACCGGCATCGCCCCTACTCCTCGAGCAACTTGCCGATGCGCTCGAGGATCTCCCCTTCGGTCTTCTCGCCCTTCCGGCCGCCTTCCCAGCGCGCGTCGACGAGGGCGACCAGCTCTCCGGCCAGCTTGTCCATCCAGGGACCCTCCTCGGCCTCGAACTTCTTCTTGATCTTCTCTCGGAGCAGCTCGTTGTAGGCCTTGTACGCGCTCCAGACCCACGGCCCCATCGACGTTCGTCCCCCGTGACCCCATCCTTCTCCGTCCTCGCTCATGGTTCGTTTCCGGCTGCAGTGCAGCCGACCTCCTCAACGAGCGGGGCCGGATATTGACCGGGTGGCGTCCGTCCCAGTCACACCGCGTCAGTTCGGCACGGCGTGGGCCGGGACGCCGGCCCGCGCGAACAGTCGAACGCCCGACAGCACGGGGGCAGGGCGGCGACCGAGCCGGTCGAGCCCTGTGGCGAGGAGGGACCGGGCCGCCGACTCGACGCGCTCGGAGCGCCCGGCAGCGGCGCGATCCGTCCCGACGCGCAGCCGTCGGCCGTTCAACGTGAGGAAGACGTGGCCCTCGGATCCGGGGACGGTCCAGATCAACCACGGTTCCCCGCGCCCCTCGATCATCCCGATCCAGCGCAGGTCCCGGAACCAACGGCCGGCGAACTGGCCGAGGACCCACGGGGTGGATGACCCGGCCGGAAGCTCGACCTCACCGATCTGGTGGAATTCGGGACGAACGCCGGCCTCGAACTCTGTGCCCGGGCCGTCGGCCATGGCATACCCGGCTTCGTCGTGAAGGAGCACCCCGAAGCGCTCGAGACGTCGCAACGCGCGGGTGAGCGACTCGGGATGGGCGCTCAGCGATCGGCGCAGTCCGTTGAAGGAGACGTGGCCGGACTGCTCCTGGATCAGACGGACGATCCGGTCGTCGAGACGCTCGTCCGGTCCCCTTCCGCTCGCCGGCGCGGGCTCGGCCCCCACATCGGGGTCGACGCCCACGCGCTGTATAGACCCGAGGTTACCCGAGGGTGCGTTGGTAAACCGCCCACGGGCGGCGTTGCGGGGTCAGAACTCACCGAGCCGCCGTTGCACTTTGCGACGGGCGGCGGGAGCCCCACCGGCGGTCCTCCGATCGGGCTCGGACCCGGCCTCGGGGGGCTCCGGCGTCGCCGCCTCCGGCTCGGTGGCCGCGCCGAGGATCTCCCGGACCTTCGCTCCGTCGGGCTCGGTTCGGATCAGGTAAGCGAGATCCTCCGGCGAGAGCTTGAGCTCCCGGGCGACCGCGCGCCGAGCGGCGACGACGGACTCCGAGGCCTTGCCGCTCGAGACGAAAAGGCGCTCCAGGAAGGGAAGGAATCCGTCGACCCCTTTCCGCCGCGAGAGGTGCACGCGGGGGCCAAGCTTGGCGAGCAGGGCGAGTCGCGCGGCGCGCTGGGCGCGCGATCGGCCCATCGCGCCGAGGAACTCGGGGAACGAGATGTACGGGACCCTCCCGTGGCCGCCCTCGGCGAGGGCGACGCTCACGCCCCCGGTCATCGTCTCGCTCGCGTAGCTCCAGAGCGAGTAGACCCGTTCGCGCCGGGCCCAGGCAAGGAACTGCTCGGCCTGCGCGAGGACCCGATACCCCTCGTGCCGCGAGCTGGGCTCGCCGGCCGCGCGGGGTAGGTTCTCCTCGATCCACGGCAGAAGGTCGTCGGGGGTCGCGTTCAGCCGGTCCTGGATCTCGACGGACCGGTAGAAGCGGGGCTGTGCGAGCACCTCGGAGGTGAAGTCCGCGTAGTCGGCCTCCAGGTCGCGGGAGCCGAACAAGGTCTCGGCGTTCGCGGCGTCCGGAAGGACGGAGATCGCCTCGAGGTCGGTCACTGCCGCCCGAACATCGCCGCGGCTTCGTTGGACGATCCGTTCCAGCAGGGCCGGTGGGATTCGGTACCCTTGGGCGGTCGCGGCCCGAGCGAGCCACGGCAACATTTCGGTCGGCGCGACGGGCTCGAATCGGATCCGAACGACGTTCGTGCGGAAGACCTGGGAGTATCGGGTGAGCGTCGACGGATCGTTGACAGTGAGGAGGAGGGGCTGTCGGGTCTCGCGAACGAGGCGCGCGATGGCCCCGAGCCCGCCTCGGTCCGAGGAGTCGTGGGATCGGGCCGTCGATCGCCAGTCGACGAGGTCGCGCTGCGCCTCCTTGAGCTTCGTCCAGGCTCCGCGGCCTCCGGTCGTCGGCACTGAGTCCCAGGCCTCGAACGCCGGTGGATTTCCCGGGCGCCCCAATCCCCAAGCGCTTGCCAAAGCGTCGACGCTCCGGTACCGCCCCCGAAGGAAGTCGCGGAGGTTCACCGGAGCGGGTCGGGACGCTGCTTCCTCGCGGGCGCGACCGGTGAGGCAGTCCGCCTCGTCGAGCAGGATGAGCGTTCGACCCCCCTTCCGCGTCCCGAGGTAGGTCCCGCCTTCTCCCAGGGTGTTGGTGAGCGCCGCGCGCCCCGCGACGTCCCCGATCGCCTCCTGGTTGCGGGCGTCCGAGGCGTTCATCTCGACGAGCGACCAACCGTGTTCCCGAGCGAGGGCGACCGCGGCGGTGGTCTTTCCGACGCCCGGGGGACCTTCGAGCAGGGCCGCTCGCCGCGTTGGGGGCACCCCCGTCTCTGAATCCCAGGAGCTGGCCCACCGTCGCAGGTCGGCGACGGCGCGCCGATTTCCGATGATCTCCGAGAGCTTGGCCGGTCGGATCCTCTCGGTGAGAGGGCGGTGATCGGATGCGGCCGTCGCGACCATCGCCCGGGGGAAGCCGGGGCGCCCATAAGGTCGGAGGGGGCCGACCGACCGGGTCGCGGGGGATATCTGTCCTTGTCCCATGCGCGGGCCGTGGCGAGACGAGCTCAGCCATCGTCGGAGGGAAGCCGCCATCCCTCCGGCCTCGCGTGGACCATCGCCGGACCCGACGGGGGCCAACCTCCCTGGGCGGAATCCGACCTGTGGCTCGACCGGATGCTCCGCGCCTGCTCCGATGCGGGCGTCGACGGCGTCCACGCGGGTCTCGATGCCGCCGCGCCCGCGCGAGCCGCCCGGCTCACGGACGCGATCCGACGTGCCGATCGCCCCCCTAGGTTCGTGGTACTCGTCGCACCCCCGCTCGACGATCGGGCCCGGCTCGAAGCCCCCGGCGGGGATCCTTCCCTCCGGAACACCGATCCCCCCCGGGTCCTTGACCCGTGGCCGATCGGCGTGAGCCTTCTCCTCGAGCTTGGGCGAGGGCGGGACGCCAGTGCAGCAGCGATGCCGCCGCGGGATCTCCTCGACCGGGTGGTCCGGTCCGGGGGGTTCGCTGCGTGGGGAGTGGGCTACGAGGAGCCTCCAGGGACGGCTGCTTTGCGCAAGGACTTGGAGAGCCGCCCGAGCTGGATCCGATTCCCGTTCCACCCGCTCTCCCCGGGACCGGCCAGCGAGGCCCTCGCCCTCGCCCGGACCGCTTCCGTGCCCGTGATCGCCTCCGATCCGTTCGCCGACGGCCGGCTGGACGGGTCGCGTCTTCGCGGTTCACCCCTCGAGACCTCCGGCCGTCCGGCCCCGGCCGACTGGTCCGAGGTCCGGCGAACGTGGGCCCCGGTTCTCTCGCTGGGGTTCCTGACCGATGGCCACGAGCGAACGCTGGCCCAGGCGTCCATCCAGTACGTCCTCGGGACCGAGGGTGTGGAGGGGGCGCTAGTCCCCGCGGCGGACTCCGCCACGCTCATGGAAGCCGCCCTTGCCCTGCAGCGGCCCGATCTCTCGACCGCGCAACGGGACCGGATCGATCGTCTTCGCGCCAGCGGTCGCGACTCCCGCGGGGCGGACCCCGCCCCGGTGCTCAAATAGGCGCCCGCCGGTTGGAGCGGCGTGCTCGCCCCTGGCGACCTCGCTCCCGATTTCGAGGCTCCCACCTCCGACGGGACCCAGCTTAAGCTGAGCTCGCTGCGCGGAGCCCCCGTGGTGGTCTACTTCTTCCCGAAGGCCGGGACGGCCGGGTGCACTCGGGAGTCCCTCGGGTTCGCCCATCTCTTCCCCTCGCTCGCGCCGCGCGGCGTCCGCGTCGTCGGGGTCAGCGTCGACGACCTCGACCACCAACAGCGGTTCGCGGAGAACTGCTCGCTCCCGTTCCCGCTCGTCGCGGATCCCGGCAAGGAGATCGCCCGACGGTACGGGGTCCTGGGGGCCTTTGGCCTGGCCCGGCGGGTCACCTTCCTCCTCGACAAGGACCTCCGCGTCACCGACGTCGTCGAGTCGTTCCTTCCAGGTCCCCACGTCCAACGGGTCCGACTACGGCTCCTCGCGGACCCTGCGCCGCCTCCCCACTGAGATCTGTTCCCCCGGGAAGGGGTAACTTTTCAAGCCTCCAACTGAGGGGGTCTCGTCTCCGCCAGGTCTCCTAAGGGATTTCGACCGAGATGGACCCCTGCGCGGGGCAGCCGTACGAGGTCGTTCCCACTTCGATCACGACGAGCGCATCGCCAGATATCGTGTCCGGTGTGGTGAGAAGATCGATGGTCAAGAGCGAAGAGAGGGGGACGGATCCACCCGACGTCCACATGTTGGCGGCGGCACCCGTCAGTGCGTAGGTGGCGACAGATTCGCCGTCGTTGTTCGAGACCGTCAGGGACCAGCCGGGACCGGGGCTAACAACCTCCCCCCCAGTGGTCTGAACCTGGAAGTACAGGTTGCCCAGAGTCCAACCGCCCTCGGCCGCACCGACCGAGAAGTTGTACCAGTGGTCGGAGCCGACGGTTTCTTCCGAGGGCGTGCTGAGCGCGAGAGCGGTCTGGAGCGGAGTGCCTCCGGAGCCTCCGGGACTACAGCGGGTCGTCGAAGGCCCGGGAAGAGCGACCCAGACGAGTGCCGCTCCGAGCGCGATGGCGATGATGGTTGCCGCCGCGATCAGTCGGACGGCGCGGTCTTCCATCGTAAGGTGAATGATTCCGCCGGGGATTCAATGGTGTTCCTCGGTAGGCACCAAAGGAACGCTCCGACGGGAGCCCGGAGGCGGAGGTCGGAGCGCACTCGTTCAAGGAAGCTCCCTTTCCAAGAGACTGCGGTCGTCGGGCCACGGCCTGCGTTGGACGAGCGGTCAATTGTTGGTCGTAGCCCATCCACCGGTTCCAATTCTCAAAACCGATAAGAACGAGCGATTCCGCATCGACTGGCGGCTGGTTATAACGTATTGTGGCTCATGATATTTCATAATAACGAACTATGTACGATTGGTCCGATCTCCTTGCAGTGCTTCTCCTCGGTGTTCCGCTCATCCTGCTCGTCCTCGGCCTCGCGATGACCTCCGTTTGGGTGTCACGGGGAGGGCTCGCTCAGAATCTGGCCCGCGTTCTGCTGGATCCCGGAAAGGCGCGCCGGTTTGTCTTCCTGTTCGGAACGGTGGCGGCCTCGTTGCTCGGGGTCGGCGCGCTCTTCGCTCTGGAGATCATCGATCAGTCATCGAGCGATTCGTTCATGATCGCCATTGCGGGTTCGTTCCTGATCGGCTGTCTCGCCCTCTTCCTGCTGATGGTGAATGGGCTTCCCATCGGTGAGTTGAGTCTCGAGGATGAGCTCCGACTCCGGACGAGCTATCCGGATGCGATGGATGCCATGGACTCGGGCCATTCCTCCGGCACCAGTTCCAAACCCGAATCGATGTACGTGATGCCCCCCGTCACCTCGCGGGGCCCGAGCGTCGGGCCATCGTGAAGCTCTGGGGAGCCCACAGCGGCGGGAGTCGATCCGCCTAACCCCTCTCGCCTCCCGCCGAGGATTCGGGGCCGGTCTCCCGGCCCGCTGGTCGGGATGGACGATGGCGGATCGAGCTCGCCAGGCCCGCGGAACTGGTCGCGTCCTAACGCCTACTTTCCGTCAGTCGAAGTGGGCGGCGGGTCCCGACTGCTTATAATAGGTTAAACCCGGTCCTGGGACGAGGCGATTTCGATGGGGTACGGGGCGTATGAGGAAGGCGGCCTAATGAAGGTGCTCGGATGGCTCGTCATTCTCATCGGGATTGGCTTGGCGGGCTACTTGCTGTACCTGAGCCGGGGCTACTGGGTGATTGCGGCGATCGCGTTCCTTGTCTTCTTGGTCCTGGGGGCCGTGATGATTTCCAGGGGCGGCTACACCCGGAAGCAGAACACCCCGATGGGGCGCGTCGAGGACGCCCGAGAGAAGTAAGCTCCCGGGCCCGCGTCCGTCTTCGAAGTATTCCTCCGCTCGGCGTGGTCGTACGCCGGGCGGGGGCACTCCGTGGCGGGAGCGACCCTAAGCCGCTGGAGAGGATTGAACTCCCGACCTGCCGATTACAAATCGGCTGCTCTCCCGACTGAGCTACAGCGGCATTGACTCGGACTTCGCCGGTCCCTGCATGGGAGGCACCGGAGGATAAGGAACGCGCCGGTA